>Ga0315902_10001306_pt1 | contig 40082 bp, 81 predicted proteins | sample LakEriMetagenome_9_FD_203523 | JGI IMG/M metagenome (GOLD analysis project Ga0315902, IMG submission 203523) | Freshwater fungal communities from buoy surface, Lake Erie, Ohio, United States - Buoy 12 MA117 | ecosystem: Environmental > Aquatic > Freshwater > Lake > Lake biofilm | place: USA...
TATTGATGTAGATGAAATTTTCGAATCACTATTGCTAAACAAATTAAAGGAACTTTATAGTGATTTAAAATGGGAGTTCCCACCTTTGAATGCAAATGTTACAAAATTCTTTGCTTTCTAAAAAATATTTATTATATTACAAATATGATATCAAAAATAGAATTACAATCGGTTATTGAAAAATACCATTTAAATGGTTTAATTGAAAGTGTTAAATGGTCAATTGATGACAAAAAACAATTAACTATTAACTTTACATCTCCTACTCGTGAAATGATAGGAACATTAATCCATACTGATTTCCCATTACCAAAATCAGAGGTAGGTATTAATGATACAACACAATTAGATAAGTTATTATCTATTACTAGTGGAGATTTAATGTTGAATTTCTTTAAAGAAAAAAACATACTCACTAAATTATTAATCTCTGACAATCAATATAATCTAGACTATACACTAGCAGATTTATTTATCATACCTAAATCAGGTACATATAATGGTCCTGAAGAATATGATATTGAAACAACATTAACTGATGAGGTAGTGACAGCATTAATTAAAGCTAAAAACGCATTATCAAATAGTGAAAATGTTGTTATAAAACCGGGTTTACTTGGTTTAGAATTCACTTTTGGAGGAGATGTTGAACATGCAAATAAAGTTACTTATGCTGTTCAAAATCTAGAAATTAATACTGGGAATGCATTTACTTTAATCTATAACTCATCTTTATTAAAAGAAATATTAGTAGCTAATAGAGATATGGAAAGTGGTAGAATTCATATTAATTCAAATGGTTTAATGAAACTTACATTTGATCACAAAACATTCACAAGTCTTTACTATATTGTTGCGAAAGAACAATAATCTGTGATATTTATCATAAACAATTTGGCTTTTTAGTGAAAAATTGTTATATTAAGTTATAAATTAAATAAGTTATGAGTGAAAATCAATTACCGTCTTCAATGACGATGATCAAAGATCCATCTATCGAACCGTATTTTATCGGTAAAGATGCAAACAGTTACACAGTCTATGAAACTGTTTACCCTGGAACAAACAATAAAGGAAGAGGTCGCAAAACACGATCTAAAGAAGCAATCAAAACACTTTCATTCCATTCTACTTTAGGATCAGCATTAGGTTCTATTGCTAAATTAAAAGTTGAAAAACGCCCTGTTTATAATACTATTAAAGAGTATATTACAGAATGGACTAGAGTTAAAGAAGAAATCAATCAAATAGTTAATTTTTAATATGAAACAGTTACAAGCAACGTTTAACGCAGTTATTGTGAAGCCTCGAGAAGAGGAAGAATCAATGTATGGTGGAATCATTGTACCTGATTTGGGTAAAGAGAAAGCACTTATTGGTACTATCGTATCTGTAGGTCCTGGCCAGCACTCATATTCAGGAGAGTTTATTCCCACTATGTTACAAGTAGGTCAAGAAGTTATGCTACCCGCTTTGGGACCTAATAAAGTCGAATTAGAAGGACAAGAATATTGGGTATGCCCAGAAAATCAAGTGTTAGCAATTATAACAGAACAAGAGTAAAATTATGAGTAAGATTATTGAATTCGGACCCGAAGCAAGAAAAAAACTCGTAACAGGTATTGATAAATTAGCTAATGCCGTTACGTCAACATTAGGACCAAATGGTCGAAATGTTGTTATAGCAAATCAAAATGGTTACCCACAATCAACAAAAGATGGTGTAACAGTAGCCAAAAATATTTCACTTGAAGATCCAATTGAAGAATTGGGTGTACAACTTGTAAAACAAGCAGCTATTAAGACAGCTGAGGGAGCAGGTGATGGTACAACCACATCTACATTATTAGCTCAAGAAATGGTTAAAGCTGGTTTAACCCACTTAAACAACGGAGTAAACGCAGTAACTATCAAACGTGATATTGATGCCGCAGTTAAGGATGTAGTTGCAGAATTACGTAGAGGTATATCACAAGATATCAGCTCAGAAGATCAATTAAAACAAGTCGCTACTATCTCTGGTAATAATGATCCTGAAGTAGGAGAATTAATTGCAACAGCAATGAATAAAGTAGGTCGTGAAGGAGTTGTTTATATTGAAGAATCTAAATCAGGTGAAACATATCTTGAGACAGTTGAAGGTATGCAATTTGATCGTGGTTATAAATCACATTATTTTGTAACTGACAATAACACAATGAGTTGTACACTTGAAAATGCTTATATCTTAATCGCTGATAAGCGTTTTTCATCTGTAAAAGAATTATTACCAATCTTAGAAAATGTAGGTAGTCAAGGTAAATCATTACTTATTATTGCAGAAGATATTGATGGTGAAGCATTAGCAACACTTATTGTTAATAAAATGAGAGGTACACTTAAAGTGGCAGCAGTTAAAGCTCCTGATTTTGGTGATCGTAGAAAACTTATTTTAGATGATATTGCAATTTTAACAGGAGGTGAGGTATTTAGTTCCGATAAGGGTATGAAACTAGATCGTTTTGATCCAAAATGGTTTGGTCAAGCCCGATTAGTTACAATTACAAAAGATGAAACAACAATCGTTGACGGAAGAGGAGAATCTGAACGAATACAAGCACGTATTGAAGAGTTACAGCTCCAAATCGAAAAAGCAAAAACACCTTTCGAACAAGAAAAACTACAAGAAAGACTCGCGAAATTTGTCGGAGGAGTAGCAATTGTTCATGTAGGTGGAAATACTGAAACTGAGGTCAAAGAAAAGAAAGACCGAGTTGATGATGCGCTTCAAGCAACTAAAGCCGCAATCGAGGAAGGTATTGTTCCTGGAGGTGGTGCTGCTTTATTATATGCTCGTGAAGCAATTAAAAACCGCAAATCAGTAGGCGGAGCAATTGTCTATACAGCATGTGGCTCCCCATTCATGAAAATTCTTACTAACGCTGGTTCTACAGAACAAGAAGCTTATTATTTGATTAATAAGTTAGGTGGAAGTGATAATTGGAAAGGATATAATCTATTAACTGAGAAATTTGTTAATATGAAAGATGCTGGTATCATTGATCCAACTAAAGTTACTCGTACCGCAATTGAAAATGCAGCATCAGTAGCAGGAACAATTCTATTAACAGAATGCACTGTCGTGGACAAGCCTGAAGATAAAAAACAGGATGATATGATGGGTGGAATGGGAGGCATGTTCTAATGGCTACCGAGGTCAAAGAAGAATTGGTACTAATCGCTAAGCGACGCCCACCTGGAGACAGTTGGGTGCTGCTAAGTGATCCTAGTCATGTGTATTCTTCATTAACAGAAGCATTAGAAGGCTATTTTCAAGAAGTGGGACAACCATGTGACTTTAGATTATCACCTATTAAAGGTGAATTATATGCTATTGGTAGTGTAGTGGTTGAAAAAGCTCCACCTCCACCACCTAAGAAATTTAACATGTACGGAGACTATTGATATGTATAATTAAACTGATACTATGAATAAGGAATTCTATAAAATGCAAAAATTAGCTGGTTTAATTACTGAGAATCAATTTAATCAACTAAATGAAGATTCTAAATTAGAGCAAGATATTAAAAAATGGTGGGAAGTGCTTCAAAATGATGCATCTGAAAGATTTGATGGTCATGAAGCAGAATGGAAGACTTGGTTTTTTATTGATGAATATCCTGAGTATAAAGGAAAAGAAGATGAAATTAATCAAATTGTTAAAAATCTTAATTATGACATTGCATTCGATAGTGATGGAGATGATAGTGGTGCTTGGGTATAAAATATTTAAAAACATATTATATTAAAATTTGGCCTTCGGGCCATTTTTTATTATATTTGGTTATATGAAAGAAAATAGTTTATTTGTAGAAAAGTATAGATCTAAAACATTAGAAGACTATATTGGTAATGAGCAACTAAAATCTATTGTTGCTCAATATATTAAGAAAAACGATTTACAAAACTTACTATTGTATGGTACACCTGGAACAGGTAAAACAACATTAGCCAAGTTAATTGTAAATAATTTTAATTGTGATTTTCTCTACATTAATGCTTCAGATGAAAGAGGTATTGATACTATTAGAGATAAAGTTCAAGGTTTTGCTTCAAGTGCTTCATTTAAACCAATTAAGATTATTATCTTAGATGAAGCTGATTTCTTAACTATACAAGCACAAGCATCACTTCGAAACATTATTGAGACATATTCTCGTACTACTAGATTTATTTTAACGTGTAATTATCTTGAGCGTATTATTGATCCACTTCAATCTAGATGTCAAGTATTAAAAATTACTCCTCCATCTAAAAAGGAAGTAGCACAACATATAGTTACTATCTTAGATAAAGAAGAAATTAATTATGAACTAGAGGATCTAGCATTAATAGTTAATAAACATTATCCTGATGTTAGAAAAATACTTAACACTTGTCAAGTAAACACAGTTGATAATGTTCTTCAAATAGATAAAAATATAATTGTATCAAGTAGTTATAAAGACTCATTATTAAAAGAACTTAAATCACCATCTAAAACTAGTTTTAAAACCATCAGACAAATACTTGCTGATAGTAATTTGGATGATTTCGAAGAGATTTATAGATTTCTATATGATAATTTAGATGAGTATGGTAATAATGATTTAGCTAAAGCAATGATTGTTATCGAAATAGAAAATTATATGTACCACGCTAATTTCAGAATTGATAAAGAAATCAATGTAATGGCTTTATTAGCCTCAATTTTAAAAACAATAAATCAATAATATGAATCAAAACCAACAACAAAATCTCAACGTTAAAGTTGATCCAAGTCAAACAACACCTATTGTTTCTCCTGAAGGAAAACAAGTATTTACTGAGGGAGTTGTATTACGTAAAGTATCTAAATTTTTAGCTGGTACAGCAGAAGATGCAATTATGCCTATTCCTTGCTTCTATGACCCAATTTCAGGTAAGATCCTAATTGAAATGTTACCAACTGAATTTAAAGAAGAATATCAAAAGTACAATGACTCTCTTTGATTGGCTTAACCAGATCACTTACGAGAAAAAACCTTGGAGTTCATTTACTGAGGAAGAGAAAGAATCATTTAATTGTTATATGGTTCATCGATTCCTCAGTATGAATCCTGAGTATATAGAATTTGTAAATTTAATACAAACATTTCCTTATACTGATAAAGAGAAAACATATAATATATATTTATATATGATACCTAAAAAGAAAATGTTCTTAAAATATATTAAATCTGCAAAATCTAAATCTAAAGAAGCATTGTTAAAACATATTGCTTCTTATTATGAGTGTTCACTTGGTGAAGCAGAAGAATATACTCACATACTAAGAGAATCTGGTATTAAATCTATTCTTACTAAGTTAGGTATTGAAGAAAAAGAACAAAAGAAGTTATTAAAATGAAGGATAAAATTACAGAAGCAGTTATTGAGGATCTTAAATCAAGAAGTGAACGTGGTATTAAAAAATACAATACCACTCTAGATCAAAATAACAAAGATAATTATATGAATCATCTATATGAGGAATTATTAGATGCAGCTCAGTATGCTAAAAAAGAAATGTCTATTATTCCTGAGATTCAAGAATTAATTGAAAAATATCCTAATAATGCTGAATTAGGAGAAATTATTCGTCACAAGTATAAAAAATAAGTTTTGGCTAAATCAGTTCCATTTTTAGTAAAGGTTATAAAAAATTATAAACCTCAAGAGATAAATTATGCTTTTCAAAAGACAATCTCTTATAGTCAATTTTCTGTTTATAATGAATGTCCTCTAAAATGGAAATTACTTTATAAAGATAATTTACAAATATATCAACCAACAATTCATACTGTCTTTGGAACAGCAATGCATGAAACCATCCAAGCATATATTACTAAAATGTATGAAGAAAGTGGAGCAGCTGCTGATAGAATGGACTTAGATGAATTATTCGAAGACAGATTCAGAGAAACATATAGTTCTGAATATAAAAAGAATAAAAATGTTCATTTTAGCTCATCACCAGAAATGAGAGAGTTTTATGATGATGGTTTAGCTATTATAAATTTCTTAAAGAAAAAACGAAATGTATATTTTAGTATCAAAAATTGGCATTTAGTAGGATGTGAAATTCCTATTGTTATTAACCCAACTGATCAACATAAAAATTTATTATATAAAGGTTATCTTGACTTAGTATTATATAATGAAGTAACGAATAAGTTGAAGATAATCGATTTTAAAACATCTACTAGGGGTTGGAATGACGATACTAAAAAAGACGAAAATAAACAATTTCAACTAATATTATACAAACATTATTTAAGTAAACAATTTAATGTTCCTGAAGAAAATATTGATGTTGAATTTGTTATATTAAAGAGAAAAATATGGGAAGAAAGTGAGTTCCCCCAAAGCCGAATTCAAGAATATGCTCCACCAAGTGGAAAAGTAAAAATGAATAAAGCTAAAACAGCTTTAAATAAATTTCTTGATGAATGCTTTGAATTAGATGGAACATTTAAACCTACAGACCATCAACCAACAGTGAACAAAAATTGCCAGTATTGCCCGTTTAACACTAGAAAGGATTTATGTTCTGTGTAATTATCTTACTTTTATATATATTTATATACAAATAAAAGCTATGAGTAAAAAAGATATGACACTAACAAGTGTCAAAGTACAAAGTGAGTTATTTGAAGATTTTAAAATGAGTTGTGTAAAACATAAGTTCTCTTTACAAAAACTTGTAGACCGCACAATCCATTTATATCTTACAGATGATGAGTTTAGAAAATCAATTCACAATCACAATAATTTAGATATAAAATAAAGTTTTATGAATTCAAGTTTTGCTTATCTTCCTCAAAACGAAAGGAAGAAAATATTGCTACTATGTGATGACATTAGAGTCCACTCAGGTGTAGCGACAATTGCTAGAGAAATAGTACTAAACACTGCTCAACATTTTAATTGGGTAAATGTAGGAGGGGCTATCAACCACCCAGAACAAGGTAAACGTTTAGATTTATCTCAAGATACTAATGCTAACACTGGGTTAACTGATAGCTCAATTGTATTATATCCAACTAACGGATATGGAGATGCTCGTTTAATTAGACAATTAATAGAAATAGAAAAACCAGATGCTATTTTCTTAATTACTGATCCAAGATATTTTATTTGGTTATTTCAAATTGAAAATGAGATTAGAAAGAAAACACCAATTGTATATCTAAACATTTGGGATGACTACCCAGCACCAATGTATAATCAAGCGTATTATGAGTCATGTGATGCTTTATTAGCTATTTCAAAACAAACCAAAAACATTAATGAATTAGTGTTAGGTGATAAAGCTAAAGGTAAATTGATTGAGTATGTACCTCATGGATTAAATCATGAAGTATTTAAACCACTTGATAAAAAAGATAAAGAATTAGTTGAGTTTAAAAAGAAATTATTTAAAGGAAAAGAATATGATTTTGTAGTGTTTTTTAATTCAAGAAATATTCGTCGTAAACAAATTCCGGATGCAATGTTAGCATTTAGACTATTCTTAGATGGGTTAACAACTGAACAAGCTAGAAAGTGTGCTTTTGTTTTACATACTCAAGTTGTAGATGAAAATGGTACTGATTTAGAAGCAGTTAGAGAATTATTATTAAATGAAGATCACCATAATATTATCTTCTCTAATCAAGTATTAGATCCTAAAGGAATGAATATGCTTTATAACTGCTCAGATGTTCAAATTTTATTAACTAATAATGAAGGATGGGGATTAAGTTTAACTGAAGCTATTTTAGCAGGTAATCCAATTATTGCAAATGTAACAGGTGGAATGCAAGATCAAATGCGTTTTAGTAAAAAAGGTAAATGGATTGATTTTAGTGATAAATTTCCTTCAAACCATAATGGAACTATTAAAGAACATGGTGAATGGGCATTCCCAGTATACCCTACTAATAGATCAATTCAAGGTTCTCCATTAACACCTTATATTTGGGATGACAGATGTAACGCAGAAGATGCAGCTGAACAAATTATGAATGTTTATAAATTATCTAAAGAAGAAAGACAAGCATTAGGTCTTAAAGGACGTGAATGGGCTATATCAGATGAAGCTGGATTCACAGGAGAAAAGATGGGTCAGCGTATTATTAAAGTATTAGATAAACTATTTAAAACTTGGAAACCAAGAGAAAAATATGAATTTATAAACACAAATGAAGTCAAAGATAAAGTAGTACCTCACAAATTAGTATACTAAACAGTTATGGAAAACAAACCGTTATTTTTTATCTCCTGTCCTATTGACACATACAGTGGATATGGAGCCCGCTCTCGAGATTTAGTTAGAGCTATTATTCAATTAGACAAATATGATGTAAAAATTATTCCACAAATGTGGGGTAATACACCTTGGGGATTTATTGATGATAACCCAGAATGGGAGTTTTTAAATAAATATCTTTGGAACCAACCTCAACTTCCTAAACAACCTGAAGTATGGATGCAAATCACAATACCAAATGAATTTCAACCAATAGGAAAATATAATATTGGAGTAACAGCTGGTATTGAAACAACAATAGCTCCTGGTGATTGGATTGAAGGGTGTAATAGAATGAATTTAGTATTAACATCTTCTGAGCATTCTAAAAACACATTTATAAACACAGTAATGCAAAAGATTGACCAACGTACTAATCAAGTACTTGGTGAACTTAAAATTGAAAAACCACTTGAAGTACTATTTGAAGGTGCTGATATTGAGATTTATAAACCACTTGACAAAGTAACTTTATTCCCTGAATTAGATAATATTAAAGAAAAATTCGCTTTTTTATTTGTAGGCCATTGGATCAATGGTGATTTAGGTGAAGATAGAAAAAATGTTGGTTTATTAATTAAAATGTTTTTTGAAATATTTAAAAACAAAAAAGACAAACCAGCACTTATTTTAAAGACATCTCAAATGGGTTCTTCATATGTTGATAGAGAAGAAATTTTAAAGAAAATTAAAATCATTAAAAAATCTATTAATAGTAAAGATTTACCTAACATTTATCTAATACATGGTGAATTTACAGATGTTGAAATGAATGAGTTATATAACCATCCTAAAGTTAAAGCAATGGTTAACTTAACTAAAGGTGAAGGATATGGTAGACCATTACTTGAATTTAGTTTAACTAAAAAACCTATTATAACAACAAATTGGAGTGGCCATACAGATTTTCTTAATCCTGAGTTTACATCATTAATCCCAGGACAATTAACAGATGTACACCCAAGCGCCGCTAATAATTGGTTATTAAAAGAGTCACAATGGCTATCAGTAGATTTAGGTCACGCTGGAACAACTATTAAAGATATATTTGAAGATTATAGTAAATATATTGATGGTGCTAAACGTCAAGCATATAAGAGTAAAAATGAATTTAGTTGGGATAAAATGAAGGATAAAGTAGATGAATTGTTTACTAAATATATTCCTGAATTTCCAAAACAAGTTCAATTACAATTACCTAAATTAAAGAAAATCGAATTACCAAAATTACAAAAAGTTGAGAAATAAAATAGCATTAATAACAGGTATTAATGGACAAGATGGTTCATATTTAGCTGAGCTATTATTGGAAAAAGATTATGAAGTCTGGGGAATACTAAAACGTAACTCAGTAGCTGAAAATCAAACTTCTCGATTAGATAAAATTTATCCTAAATTAAAATTAGAGTATGCTGATCTAACTGATCTAGCATCTCTAATTAGGGTAATATCTAAAATACAACCTGATGAACTTTATAATCTAGCAGCTCAATCTCATGTTAGAATTAGTTTTGACCAACCATTATATACAGCAAACGCTACCGCTATAGGTGCTTTAAATATATTAGAAGCAGTTAGAATGGTATCACCTAATACTAAAGTATATCAGGCTAGTAGCTCAGAAATGTTTGGTAATAGCATAGATGAAGATAGTTATCAAAGAGAAACAACACCGATGAATCCTGTTTCACCTTATGGATGCGCTAAAGTATTTGCTTATAATATAAGTAGAAATTATAGACACTCTTATAACATGTTTGTTTCTAATGGAATATTATTTAATCATGAGTCTCCAAGACGAGGAACTAATTTTGTGACAAATAAAGTCTGTAAAGAAGCAGTTAAAATTAAATTAGGATTATCTAATGAATTAAAATTAGGTAATCTTGATGCAACACGAGATTGGGGCCATGCTAAAGACTATGTTAAAGCAATGTGGGAGATACTACAACTAGACGAACCAGGTGATTATGTCTGTGCTACTGGGGTGTCTCATTCAGTTAAAGAACTTGTTAATTATGTCTTTACAAGATTAGGACTACACTGGTCTGAGTTTGTTAAACAAGATGAGAAATTTATCAGACCAGAAGAACTTCACAATCTTAAAGGTGACTCTTCAAAGCTTATAGCGGCGACAGGATGGACTCATGATTATACATTTGAGTCTATGTTAGATGAAATGATAGAATATTGGTTAAATTATTATAAAAAATAAAATGGATAAAATTATTACATGCCCCAAATCAGGAGGTGACTTATGTTATGAAACACAAATCACACCTGAAATTACTAATTGGATGTCTTTGTCTTGTGGATATTGGACTAACAGTTTAATGACTAAAGAAAGTGAATTTTACAGTGAACAGATGGAAGCTCTTCCTGAGTTGTATAAAGATTTAGCTTGGGAAGATGAAAAAACAGGGTTAACTTGGTTACCTCAAACTATTAATGAACCTAAACAAGGTATGATATTCGCTAATGGAACCAACGCCCAGGAATGGAAATGGGCGGCTGTTAAAGCTATTCCTGTAACTGAAGAAGAAAAACATAAATACCCAATTCCTAAACAACCAGGTAAGTTTTATGAGTATAGAATGGACATGACTACTCTTAAACATTTTGATGAAAGAGATTTTATAGATGCTTTAAGTTATATTGGCCTACTACCAGAGTAATATTATCTTTAGGTTATGAAAATTAGTTACGCAATCACAGTATGTGATGAATTAGAAGAGATAAGTCGTTTACTTAATTTCCTACATCAACATAAACGACCTGAGGATGAGATTTGTGTTTTATTAGATAAACCAAAAGCCTCCCCAGAGTTATTATATCAATTAAGTGTATATTCTTCTGAAGGTTTTATTATCTTAAAAGAAAGCGCATTCCAAGGTCATTTTGCTGATTGGAAAAATGAATTAAACGGAATGTGTTCTGGTGATTATATTTTTCAAATTGACGCTGATGAGTTACCTAATGAAGAATTATTAGAAATACTCCCAGGTATATTATCTAACTCAGAATCAGATATTATATTAACTCCTAGAATAAACATTGTAGAAGGTATAACACCTCAACATTTACAAATATGGGGATGGAAACAAAATGAAAAAGGATGGGTACAATGGCCTGATTACCAGTGGAGAATATATAGAAATACTCCTGATATTAAATGGACAAATAAATTACATGAGGTATTAGATGGATATAAAACATATGCTTACCTACCAGAATTTGAAGAATATTCTTTATATCATTATAAACATATATCAAGGCAAGAATCACAAAATAATTTTTATAATACCTTATAACAATGTATATTAAGTGTCACTACATGCCTATAGAAATGTTTGATCATCATTTAAATGGAGATGAATATTTAAAAGATAAACCTATTAGTTTATTTAATGATTATCCTTGTTCTCAAGAAGATTTAAATAAAAACCCATATAACTTTTTAATATTATCAGAACCAAATGAAATATTTGGTTTACATGATTGGGCTAAAATGAATCACCATGTTTTTAGTTGCATATTAACTTGGAACGAAGACATCTTAAACACATGCCCTAACTCAGTTTTGTTACCATATGGGATGTCTAATAGATATTGTAGATTTTGGGACGAAAATGCACTCATACCTGAAGTCCGTTACCCAGAGTTTATTGATAACAAAAAGTTTAATATTTCATTTTTATGTGGTAAAAAATATTTAGTTGAAGGACATTTTTTAAGACATAATATTTTTAATAATGCTGATAAAATAACTTCACCAATCAATTTTATTTATTCTACAAATGATAAACATCCATGGGAAAATGGAAAAGATGTATGCTGGGAAAGCATGTTTCATATAGGTGTTGAAAACACTAAACATAAAAATTACTTTACAGAAAAAATTACAGATGCCTTTTTAACTAGAACATTACCAATATATTGGGGATGTCCAAATTTAGGAGAATATTTTAATATGGATGGTGTTATTACATTCCAAACAGTAGATGAATTAATATCAATTGTTAATAATTTAACACCTGAGTTTTATGAGTCTAAAAAAGAAGCTATGGAAGGAAATTTTCAATTAGCTTTACATTACAATAATTATCTTCCTAGAGTAGTGAGTATAATAAAAGAAATATGTCAATTGAATAATATATGATAAAATTAGTTATATTTGATTTAGATGGTGTATTAGTAGAAGCTAAGCAAATACATTACGATGCCTTAAATGAGGCATTAGGAGAAAAATACTCTATATCTTGGGATGAACATTTATCTATCTATGATGGTTTAAAAACAAATCAAAAATTAGATATGTTAACTGAAAGAAAAGGTTTGCCTATTAGTTCTCATAAACAGATTTGGGACGATAAACAAAAATACACTTTAAAAGCATTATCTAACCTTCAACCTAATACACAATTACAGGTTTGTATGGATATACTAATTAGTAGTGGTTATAAGTTAGCAGTATGTTCTAATAGTATTCGTAAAACTGTATTAACAGTATTATCCAAATTTGATATTATTGATCGTTTTGATTTAATCATATCAAATGAAGATGTTAAGAATAGTAAACCACATCCTGAAATGTATTGGAAAGCAATGAGTATGATGGGATGTTTACCTGAAGAAACATTAATTGTTGAAGATTCACCTTATGGGTTATTAGCAGCAAGTAGAAGTAAAGCAAATGTAATGAGAGTTGGCTCTCCAAAAGAAATTACTTATAATAATATCTATAAACATTTAAATAAAGAAAAAGTAAGTATGACACCTAAATGGAAAGATGAAAAACTTAATGTTTTGATTCCAATGGCTGGTGCTGGTTCTAGATTTGAACAAGCTGGGTATACATTCCCTAAACCACTTATTGAAGTGAAAAACAAACCAATGATTCAGGTTGTAATTGAAAACCTAAATTTAGAGGCTAATTATATATACGTTGTACAGAAAGCACATCGTGAAAAATATAATTTAGATACATTATTAAACCTATTAACTCCTGGGTGTAAAATAGTGGAAACAGATGGTTTAACCGAAGGAGCAGCTTGTACAGCGTTATTGGCTAAAGAATATATAGACAATAATAACCCACTATTCTTTGCTAACTCAGACCAGTTTGTTGAATGGGATTCAAATGAATTCATGTATAAAATGAATGAAACTGAAGCAGATGGAGGCATAGTCACATTCACAGCTACTCATCCAAAATGGTCATTTGCTAAAATAGATGAAAAAGGATTAGTAACTGAAGTAGCTGAAAAGAACCCAATATCAGATATAGCAACAGTAGGTTATTATTATTGGAAACATGGTTCTGATTTTGTTAAATATGCTGAAGAGATGATTAAAGAAGATATTCGTGTAAATAATGAGTTTTATGTTTGCCCTGTATTTAATCAGGCTATTAAAGATTGTAAACAAATTAGAACATTTAATGTTAAAGGAATGTGGGGATTAGGAACCCCAGAAGATTTAAAAAATTACTTAGAAAATTATAAATAAATTATGGCTCATAAAGAACAAATCAATTACGTTAATAAAATTAAATCAACTTTTCCTGATTATTTTACTAACAAAAAAGTTTTAGGAATAGGTACATTTAATGTATGCGGTACAGAAGATGTATACTTTGAAAATTGTGATTACTCAGGATTAGATTTAGGTCCAGGACCTGGAGTAGATATAGTATGTCCTGCTCAAGATTATGATGCTCCTGATAATACATTTGATGTTATTATATCATGTGAGTGTTTTGAGCATAATCCATATTATAAAGAAACAATCCAAAACGCAGTTAGGATGCTTAAACCTAATGGTATGCTTTTATTTACATGCGCTACAACTGGGAGACCAGTTCATGGAGTAAAATCATTAGAAGAAGAAAGTAAAGAAAAATTTCCTAATTGGAAAACAATGCCTAATGTATCTCGTGAAAATTGGGATAATGAATATTATAAAAATTTAACTGAAGAAGATATTAGAGAATGTATAGACATTGATGCTAATTTTAAAGAGTATGAGTTTGAAATAGAAACAAACCATTGTGATTTATTCTTTTACGGATTTAAAAAATAAAATATGATATCAGTTATTATACCTACACTATGGAAATCTGAAGGATTTATAGATAGATTAGCTCAAATTTCTAACAATGAATTAGTGGGAGAAATTATTTTAATTGATAATGCTCCTCAGGATATAGATATATCTCATATACCTAAATTAAATCATATTAAAGAGCCTGAAAATATCTTTGTCACCCCAGCTTGGAATAAAGGAGTATCATTAGCTAAATATGATAAATTATTAATTGTCAATGATGATGTTGAAACAGATTGGAATGTTATTAATTTAGCTTACCCATATATAACAGAAGATAGAGGAATTATTGGTGCCGGGAATAAATGTTGGGATAATCCTCAAGGTGAATTTAGAGTTGAAGAGTTTGGTAGTCTAATGGCTTGTTATGCTTGTTTATTTTTTATACATAAAAATTCTTACATACCAATTCCTCATGAATTAAAAATACATTATGGGGACAATTGGTTATTTGACAAAATTAAACAAACTGGTAAAAATAATTACGCTATTGAAGGATGGGTTATGGGTGGTGAGTCAGAACAAACAAGTGGGTTAGAAATATTTAATGAAAGAAAAAATATAGATGCTGATGTATATCGTAAATTAATTAGTTAATATGAACACTTGTATATTTACTACTCATACTACTTTAGATTTAAAACATGCTGATTATAGTTTAAGAGCATTATTATCACTTCAAACTAATGATATAGTATGGAATAATTTTATCATATATAATACTCATGAACATGAGTTATCAAATGATGATATTATTGAATTAATTAAAAAGTATGACATTAAAAATTATATTGAAAATATTCTAATATTCCCTTATGATCCTGAGGTTAATAAAAAGAATTTACTCCAGGACATAAGGAATTGGTTTGATATAGGATTATCTTTAGAATTACAAAATATACCTGGTAAAATACTTTGGTTAAAATCAGATTATTGTGTCTCAAATAATTTTAATAAAATATTTTTAGAACATAACACTCCTAAATGTATGTGGTCACTCCCAACATTGGGAGCAAAACAAAAAATTAGCTATGATCAAATTCTAACTAAATTAAATCTACTAAAATTTACCCCATCAGATTTTGAAACATATTATAGAGGTGGAGATAATTATAATAATGATTTACCCAATGAAGAAATATCTCCTAATGGAGAAATGGATTACCATCCATCTATAAATTATGTTTCTCATAATTATATCCATGATTTTAACTTACATGTTATATCTAATGATATTTTAGAGTTAGGTAGAGAAATAGCTTATCATCCTCAAGTATTTGATATGAATTCAACTTGGGGTGGACCACATAATTTATTCTTTGGCTTAAAACAAAGTGGAGTACACTTTAGTGGTGAGTATAGAGCTTATGGTGTTCATATGTTTCATGAGATTATTTCTGAAAATAGATTGGAAGACCGAGGAGATGATCGTAAATTACATATTGGGGAAAAATATTAATTATGAAACTAATATCACATAGAGGAAATCTAATTGGTCCTAATTCTGAAAGAGAAAACTCTCCTTCATATCTTCAAGAAGCATTAGATAATGGATTTGATGTAGAAGTTGATTTATGGTTTATAGAAGATAAATTATATCTAGGTCATGATGAACCTCAGTATTTAATAAGTCACTCTTGGTTAACTCAATTTCTTTATAGACTATGGGTACACTGTAAGAATCCAGAAGCTATAGTTTATTTACAAGAAAATTATCCTCAAATAAATTACTTTTGGCACCAGGAAGATACATTAACTCTGACTTCAAAGAAATACATATGGGTTTACCCAGGTAAACAACCTATTAAAGATAGTATAGCAGTTATGCCTGAGATACATAATGATGATATCTCTCAATGTTTAGGAATTTGTAGTGATTATATTCAAAATTATAAGTAATGAAAATAGCTATTTGTGTAAGTGGTCAAGCGAGGAATTTTAAACAAAGTTATAATAGTTTAAAGACACATTTATTAGACAAATATGACTGTGATGTGTATTTCCATACTTGGAAAACTCCTCATTTTGAATCAACTAATTTTGGATTTGGAAATACTCAATATACGTTAACAGATAATGATTATAATGATCTTATTCAATTATATAAACCTAAAAATTATATTATAGAAAAACCTATAGTATTTGATGCTAGTGGAATTAAATGTCCTATTTGGAGACAACCTCTAAATAATAGTTTAAGTATGTTCTACTCAATATATAAATCAATTCAATTAGTTGAAGGAGAATATGATTATATTGTTAGAACAAGATTTGATATAGATTACTCTAAATTTAATTTGGAGTTACCTCAAGAAGGTATTACATTACCAGAATGGAATACTGATATTAGAGTTAAAGACAGAGGATACTATGATGTATTCGCAATAGGCAAACAACAAGACATGACAACATACTCAGAAGTATTTTCAAATGTTATATCATATGTTACAGATGATGTTGATTTCTTTCACTCATTATTTGGTGGATGGCCAGGACAAGACTCTCCACTTAGAAATGAATATTTACTAAAATGGCATTTAGTAAAAAACAGTATTAAAGTAAAAACAATTCCTACATTAGAGGAAAAATCAGATGTGGGTTTAATTAGGTAGTATGAAAGGAGTTATAACTATATTTGCTTTACCTCAAGAATTAGAGGATTTAGCTTTAACATTATATAATTTAAAAAGAAATTCCATTTACCTTGATACTACAGTTAAATACAAAGTAGAAATTACTATGTGTTTATCTGATAAATTAACTAATTGGGATGAATCTAAATTACCTAAAGATTATATTAAAGAAAGAACTGAAGAATTAGTCACTAAATTTTTAGATTGGTGTGAGTGGACTTTACTTTGGGGTGATGAAAATATATTAGGGTGTGTATCTCAAAGAAGATATAGTTTAAATAATAATTTAGATGCTGACTTTTTTATATGGTTAGATTGTGATTTTATATTTAAGGACACTACCTTAAGTTATATGACTCAAGCTTATCAAACTGTAAAAGAAGAAAATATTGATTTATTTATACTTACTCCTCAATTTGTAAAACAGTGGGATAACACTTGGGATGTAATTGTTAATAAATCATTTTTAAATTATCCATTAGATTATGAATTAGTAGCAGATGTTTATAAAGATACATTACCTGATATAGGAGATGTAGAAGTAAAATCAATACCTACATTTAAATTTGCTGGGGGGTGGTTCACTTTAATATCTAAAGATCTTCTAATTAAAACAGGGGTACCTGAGTCATTAGGACATTATGGTTTAGAAGATACATATATTATTGAGTGTTGTAATATATTAAGACAAAAAGGTAAGAGTGTGTTTCAATTTATATTAGAAAATCATATAATAGGAGAAAGTTATACTCATCGTCCTAATGAAACTATTAAAAAATACATATCAAGTATAAGTAAAAAAGATGAGTTCACTAGAATAGCTCATTTAAATTTCCCAATTGAAATAAATAAATTTTATGAAAGAAGTAACAGTAGTATTAACAGCCTGTAATAGAGCTGATTTGTTAGAAAAAACTTTAGATAGTTTTTTTGAAATGAATACATATCCTTTAAAACGTTTTATTATTATAGATGATGGAATGAATTTTGGATGTAATGATTTTGTTAAAGAAAAATATGAATTTCCTATAGAACTCATTTATAATGACCCTAAATTATATCAAATTAAATCTATAGATTATGCTTATTCATTAGTAGATACAGAATATATCTTTCATATGGAAGAAGATTGGTTATTTTTGAAAAAAGGATTTATTGAAGACTCAATGAAAGTTTTAGAAGCCGATGATAATATTTTACAAGTATGGCTTAGAGGTATAGATGACACTACTGCTCCTCACCCTTGGAAACCAGATGTGTATGAAGTAGATGGATTAAAATGTGTATTGTTAGAGTACACAGGTATATGGAATGGTTTTAGTCTAAACCCAGGATTAAAAAGACTTAGTGATTGGAAGAAATTACCTAATGGTTATAATGGATGTGAAAGGATTACTCCTGAAGAACAAAGCGGTGGTGTTACTTTAGAATGTGACATATCAGTAGAGTATGCTAAACAAGGAATGATTGCTATGAGATTCTTAGAAACATATATTACTCATATAGGTTGGGATAGACATATAATAGATGGAATAAATGGAAAATAATATACCCAAATTTACATTTTGTATTACTTCAAAGAATAATTTGAGATATCTTAAACATGCTGTTTTTTATATAAAAGAAAACTCATCTAGAGAACATGATATATTAGTATTCATAGATGCTGATAGTGACGGAACTGAGAACTGGTGTAAAGATAACAACATAAAATATATCAAAAATCAATCAGATAAATTATTTGGTATAGGTAATGCTTATAATTTATTAGTCAAAGAATCTCAAACTGATTTTAATGTTATATATCATGCTGATATGATAATGGGAAAGGGATTTGATGTGGCGTTATACTCTAAATGGAAACCTAAAACAGTAGTATCCGCTACCAGAATAGAACCACCACTGCATCCTTCAGATCCATCTAAAATTGTTTTAGATTTTGGATTATGGCCTGAGTTAGATATAGTTGATGGTTTTAAATTAAAGGAGTTTAATGAATTTGTAGATAAAAATAAAAAAGATATTGTAACAAATGGTATATTTGCTCCTTGGTTAATACATAAAGATGATTTCAATGATGTTAATGGTCATGATCCTATTATGAAATCACACAGTGAGGATAGAGACTTATTTAATAGATTTTTATTAAATGGATATGATTTAATCCAAAGTTGGGAAGCGTTAGTTTATCATTTAACATGCAGGGGAGGACAATTTGAACATGCCTCTAAAACTAAAGATTTAAATTTTAAATCAAATGATTGGAATATATTAGCCCATAACCAGACTAGAGAATTTATTCGTAAGTGGGGTACGCCTCCAAAATACAATGAATATCAATTTCCAATTGTATCATCAAAATATGATATTGGTTTTATAGTTAAAAATTGTAACCAACAATTATTAGAAGTTTTAGAACCATGGTGTTCAACTATTTATGTAGATTGTGATTATAAACAATATATCGAAAAAGAACAATTAAACACATCATTTAATCTTTATAATCATATTAGACCTTATGATAATGAAAAACAAAATGAAATATTAGTATCATTTGATATTACTCAATTAAACCAACAAAATTTCCAAATAATCCAACAACTACCAGACATAATTAAAGACAATGGTGAGATAGGTTCATTTGAATTAGATATATTTAAAATAGATATCATCCAAATGAATGAATATCAAAACACCCTTATTAAAATATAGTTTGGTGTTTATTTATTTTTTTATTATATTTAGTTAAAATTAAGGTTATGGAATTTGAATATAAGACATATTGTTTCTACTCACATATGGATTCAAATGCTGAGTCATTAGGTATATGTGAAGCCGGAACAATAGGTATAGCTACTATTCACTTTGCTTCTACAAAACGAATGGAAATAAAAGACTTTCTAAAAATATACTCAGTAAAGGAGAAAGATGAATCTAAATAATTTTGGAAATAAACTTAGGTTAAATAAAAGCGCTAAGAGTAAAGAAAATGAAGTAAAACAAAACTTCATAAATATTATTACTCAATTAGAAGCATGTTGGATAAGAACTAATTTCTTACATACTAAACTCAATGTTGACTTTTGGAATTATGAAGAACATTTTTACCATATCATTGAAGATCTGATCTACTCTCAATATGAGAGTTGGAAAGCAGATCTTATTTTCTGGTACGTATATGATAGAAAAGATGTGGAAGGTAATATTTTAGCTTTAGAAATAACTGAAGGTGATAAATCTCCTAAAAAATATAAGTTAAAAACACCTGAAGAACTCTGGAAATTAATTGAGAAAATAGATAAAATAGAAAATAAAGGAAAAAAAGATGAGTAGAAAATGTATTACTTGTGGTGTGGAAATTGATCCGAGACGTATCAAAATTTTACCTCAAACTCAAACTTGCACTCAACACTCAACAGCCGAAAAGAAAGTAGCTGTAACTGTTCAGATGGGTGAAGGTGATCATACCTGGATTGAGACATACGCTGTTGAGAGAGAGGATTATGATAAAATGATGGAGTTTGAAAAAAATTATAAAAAACAAAATGATTTAAAAGATAAACCATCTATGAAATCAACTGATGAGGATGATATTATTCCTACTATTGATGATTTTGATGTAGATGAAGAAGATGAAATTGAAGAAGAAGAATAATGGCTAAAGCAAAACCATTAACAAAAGAAATGATCCTTAGCGCAATGGATAAAACAAAATCTGTTCGCGCTGCGGCTCGTTATTTAAATTGTTCTTATGTACATCTTAAACAATATATGAAGTTGTACAAGGATGAGAATGGAGTATCTTTATTTGACTCACATAAAAACCAGTCAGGTAAAGGTATTCCTAAATTTTTATCAGCGTCTCATTACAATAAAAAAGACCCAGCTATACTTGATATTATAGAAGGTAGAGTAGATGCCTCTCATTTCAACCCACAGAAGTTAAAGTATAGAATGATAACAGAGGGTTATTTGAAGGAAGAATGCTCTAATTGTGGATTCCATGAACGACGAGTTTCTGATTATAAAGTCCCACTTATCATGCACTTCAAGGATGGCAACAAACAGCATTATAATTTAGGTAATGTTGAAATGCTTTGTTATAACTGTTATTACTTAATGGTAGGGGATGTATTTGATAATAAACAACTTGAGGGATTAGAAGATCATAAACCAACTTATGGTAGTCAAGTAGATTGGGAATTAGATGAGTACACTAAACAAAGATTAATAGAATTAGGATTAGACAAACCTGAACCAACAGATGATGGTTCAGAGTTTATTAGTAGACTTTAGATAATATTTATCAGTGAGTATGAAAAAGCAAAAGCATAAAGAGATTGAAACTGATTATGAGACTATTAAGTCTAAACATCTTGAAAAGTTAGCAGATCAGATTCTTAAAAATGATGAGAAGATGAATCAACTCAAAGGAAAAAATATTAATCCGGATTTCTTAAATTTATTTTAATATGGCTATTGAATTTACATTAAATAACAGTGACGAGTTCCAAGCGATGGTTGATAGGAGAGATTTTTCAATAGCACAAGCAGTTGTAGAAACAATATTAGCTAACTTAAATACTCGTAAACAGCATATTCATGTATTAACAATTAATTGTTTAGATGAAGGTGAAGCTTATGACATTACATTAGAAAGAAAACATTTTGTAGACACATTACAGGAAAATCTGAAATACTATGTAGAAAATGAAAAGTATGAAGATTGTACTAAAATAGTAGAAGCAATTAACACCCTAAAAGAAAAACAAACACACACGAAAAATGGCAAAAACAAAACAAACATCAGCAACAAAGATGTACTCTCCTAAACCGAGAAGAAAGAGACCAGGAGTACATAGTAAGAAAAAAACATCAAAAATGAAAACAAGTAAGCATTATAAAAAAGCTTACCGCGGACAAGGAAAATAAATTAAATAAAATAGTTATGAGTAAAAACACTAATCTACAACGTTATGAATGTTTAAAGTCTTATATTCAAGTTTTGGAAGGTAAACGTAAGAAAAAAGAAATTACCAAGTTACGAAACGAAAAGACATATACTACCAAAAACGCTTATAAACGTGAGTATTAAGAATTATTTAGATGATATCCCCGACAAGGATTTAATCGCGTTAATTGAAGATGACTGGGACAATATTCGAGATTTCTGCATATTGTTTACCCTAGATATGCAATTAATTGAACAGGAGCGACCACCCCAGAACCTCCCTAACTAAAAGTTTGGCCTTCGGGCCATTCTTTATTATATTTAGATCACAATTAAGGTTATGGAAAAACAAATATATCATGTTCAATCGTCATTAAGACCAGCAATTATTGAATTAGATAAAGGAACATTTGTAGTGCCCGCTTGGGTTGAAGTACCTAAAGGTACCACTTTAGATCAGATTATTTGGGATAATAAAATTGAAATTAAACCTAATCCAGACCTTATTAAAGTAACAGGTTCATCAGGAGATGTTTATACTATTCAAAAGATAGGTAATAAATACAGATGTAGTTGTCCTGGTTATTTTAGAGCTAAAGATAAAATTTGTAAACACATAAAACAATTAAAATAAAGGTTATGAGTAAAAAAGTAGGAAAAATCACCAACACATGGAAGAAAGCACTTCAATCAATCAAAGCTAAAGACACTGAGAGTGCTATTGAACAATTAGATACTTGTTTACTTATCTTAGCTAAAGCAACTGAAGAAGGTCTTGACATGATAGACAATTTAAGAGTTGATCTTTGGAAAATGAGAGTATGGGTTAAGATTGAAGACTTAGTAGGATTACCTGAATATGATAACGCTTATGAAAGACAAGAAATCTAAATTTAAAATAGAACAAGAGCCTCAGTTCATAGTATTAAATGATCAATGTCAGGCATTTATTGGATTTAAAAAAGGTGAAGCTATATTTTCTGATGATTTAGATCTAGCAAAACCACTTTATAATGATAACCAAGTAGCTACACTCAGAGTATACACTTATGGTAAATTAGAAAAAGAATATATATGAATTTAGTATACGGAATATTAGTTGGCATTATAGCTCAAGTGATAGCTTTTTACCAATTACAGGGAAGATTTAAATATGATTTTCTTAGAGACAATCAGTGGTTCGCTGTTTTATTAGGTATTCCTATTTCATATTTGTTTATGACTTCTGTCACATTTATGGTGGAACATTTTGAAGGACAACTTTGGCCCTCTCGGTTAATAGGTTTTGCTATTGGGACAGCTATTTATACATTTATGTCAATACTTTGGTTCAATGAGCCAATAACTGCTAAAACAACTATTTGTTTGATATTAAGTTTTATTATATTATTAATTCAATTATTTTGGAAATAACATGGCTGAGAAAAAAGGTTTAACAGTTAAAATGATTTATGATTTTCCAACCCAAAAAGCAACTGAAATATTTGAAGATGGGTTTGGGTGGTTTAGGGTAACTTGTAATCGTTTTAGAAGTTATAATGGGCCTAGAAGAATATGTTATTGGAATGAAGACGGTTCACCTAACCACCAAGAATACAATGGCCCAGTTTATTATTTTGAAACTAATAAAGTATATACAGGCAAAGATAAAGGTTATATTTACCCACATAATTACAATTATAAACCAAGAGCAAGAAGAGGAGAAGAACATTTAATTAAGTGATATGTATTGATATGCCTGTATCTAAAATATCAAAAATTTATTTATTTCATGTTCGTAAAGTAATTAGTGTCCTTAGTTCTATTGAAAATGAAGAACAACTATACTCAGGGAAAAATATAATTGATAATTTTGTTAGGTATTGGAGATTTAAAGGAGTTGGAGTAAAAACTATTAGAAATAGTTTGGCGATGTTTAATAGTATTTATAACTTTAAAAAGAGAATTTTTCAAAATTATGACTAACGAAGAGCGCATTGAAGAAATAATGTATCAAGCACACGCAGCTGGTGATGTAGATAAATTACATGAAATGGTAAAAAATTTACAAATGCGTAATACAGATAAGAGTAAACGACTAATTGATTTTTATGAATTAGCTCATTTCACTCTTAAAACAGATAGAATGTAAATAAAAAATAAATAAATATGTTAACAACAATTATCACAGTTATCTTAGTAGTGGGGTTATTTGCCGCATTAGGTTTTACTACCAATCGAATTGGTTCATTAGAAGATGAAATTGATTTATTACACGACTCAATTAATACTCTTCACCAAGAAAAAGAAATGATTGACGCTACACGCCAGTTACTTAGAAATGAAGTAACAGTGTTGAAAGCTCAAATCAGAGCAATGGAAAGCAGATCAATGCATGCTATTGTTGATGTTCCTAAAACTGAGGAAGCTAAACCTAAAAAGAAAAAATATTTTAAGAAAAAATCGGCTCCCAAAATGTCGGCTGACAAGAAGTAATTAAAACTTTTTTCAATAGAGGCTTGGAAATCCAAGCCTCTTTTTTTATATTTATAGTATAATATAAAACACATGGAAAATAATAATCAACTAAATGGTTTATCATTACGACACGTCGCTCAAATAGTGAGACGTAGAATGATACAGAAGGCAAAACCTTCAGGTAAGGTATATAATAGAAAAAAATATAAACATGGTAACGAGGAATGATGTACTTACTCTTAATGGTACACCTTATGTTATAAGACGTAGAGTGTGGTTTGGTAGATTTGTAGATAACTTAAATGGAGGTCAAATAAGAAATGATCTTATTGAGTTATGGAAAGAATATACTGAATCAGATCAAGTGTATCAAGAAGGAGAAGCAATATTCTTTTTACAAGAAATTAAAGAACCAGAATGGGAGGAAATACAATGCGAAAATTAATTTTATTTTTAATTGTGGTAGTTTTAGCTTCATGCTCAACTCCACAACATGGTTATAATTACAAACGTCATAGTAATAGACAACAAACCATGTATAAACAAACCAAACGAGTTAATAAAGGTAGAAACCAACTCCAACATCAGTGTTCACCTAAAAAACATAGATAATGACTAGTAGAAAAAATAGATACTTTGACAGAGAAGACCAATTCAGAAGTATTGTTTTAAGTAATGATATTGATAATGAATCAGTTGAAGAAGTCATTCAGTTTATATTAGATGCTAATGAGTATGATGATGAGCAAGAATCTGCTATTAAAGAGTTTGAACGTAAACCAATTAAGTTAGTTGTTAATAGTTTTGGGGGTGTAATTTATGATGGTTTTGCTTTAGTAAGTGTAATTAAAACCTCAAAAACACCAATCCATACCTATTGTTATGGTTACGCTATGTCAATGGGGTTACCAATATTTGCTGCTGGGTGGAATCGAATTGCTAGTAAATATGCTACATTTATGTATCATGAGGCTTTAAATAGTTATCCTCAATTTGATAAATTGTCTATTATTAAAGATGATTTAGATGAATGTAATCGTATAATGAAACAATATGATGAGATTTTACTATTAAACTCAACAGTGTCTCAAAAACAATTAGACGATGTTAAAAAATCAAGACGTGATTGGTACTTTACAGCTGAGGAAGCATTAAAATATGGGATTGTTGATGAAATTATATAATTGGTGGAGACAATTTGTTAAACGACACATAATTGACAAATGCCCACCAGAATTGGACGATTTGTTCTAAAAAGTTTGGCCTCCGGGCCATTCTTTATTATATTTAATCATTATGAAAATAGAATTAAATAAAGATCAAGGTTTATGGTTCACAAGTGATACTCACTATAACCACACCAACATATGTAGAGCAACTACACGTTGGACAGATGCTGATAGTGTGACTCGTGACTTTCCATCATTAGAGAAAATGAATGAGACTTTAATAACTAATATTAATAAGTATGTTAAACAGGACGATATTTTAATTCACTTAGGTGATTGGTCATTTGGTGGTTTTGAGAGTATTAAAGAGTTTAGAGATAGAATTGTATGTCAAAATATACATTTAGTTCTCGGAAACCATGACCATCATATTCAAAATAATAGAGATGATGTTCAATCACTATTCAGTTCAGTTAACCAATATCTAGACTTAGATGTTAGATGGTGGGTTGCTGGTAAAATAAAAGAACGCGCTCGTTTTATTTGTATGCACTATCCAATTGCGAGTTGGAATGGAATGAATGATGGAGCAATTCATCTACACGGACACGTCCACTTACCCAAACATCTAAGAATGGCAGCAGGTAAAGCAATGGATGTAGGAGTAGATGGAAATGATTTGGAGCCAATTGAAATGGATGATATATTAATTAAAATGGTATCTAGACCAATCGCTAAACTATCATTACCAAAAGATCATCACGAAAAAAGATTAATATGAAAACAATAGTATTAGGAGATACACACGGACGTAGTATCTGGAAAGAAATAGTATCCCAAGAAAAAGCAGACCGAGTTATCTTTATTGGAGATTACTTTGATAGCTTTGACATTGAACCAGTTGTACAACAACATAATTTTAAAGAGATTATTGAGTTTAAAGAGAAGGGTGAGTGTGAAGTTATTTTACTAATCGGTAATCATGATTTCCATTATCTACCAATGGGTGAAACATACTCAGGATATAAACATGGAGTGATGCCTGCTAATAGATAACTATTAGAAGATAATAAACATCACCTACAAATGTGTTATCAACTTGATAATATCTTATTTACTCATGCTGGTATTGGTCATGATTGGTTAGTGGATCAAAACCGATATGAGTCAGGAGTAGACCCAGGTACCATAGCTGATTTTGTAAATGCTATTTGGGACTATCAACCATTAAGATTTACATTTTATGGTTTGGACCCATATGGTGATTCAAAAACACAAACACCAATTTGGATTAGACCTTCTAGTTTAATATCTGGTAATAGAAATACATTCTTAAAAACAGATTATATTCAAGTAGTAGGACATACTAAAGTAAGAAAAATTGATATTGAAGGTAAAGCAACTGGAGGTAGATATTATTTTATTGATACATTTGATGATTCAAGTCAGTTTTTGATTTATGAAAATGGAGAATTTAAAGTAGGAGAGTTAAATGCTTGAGTTTAAAAACCCAATACCAGTAATAGTAGAAGGTAAAGAAGGTTATGCTTTATATGTAACTAATAGTGGAACATGGGAAAATGACATTTGGTGTGTAGTCCATTGTGATGGAGGTATAGTTAGACATTATCGCTCAGACCAAATTAAAATTCATGAAAATGGAACATTTGATATTAAGAAATGGAATTAATAACAACTTACATTTGTAAAAAAGGAGACATAGGTGTTCACGATAATATGTTTGGTGGCACCATTATGTCCTTAATTGATGACGCAGCTGCATCTTACACCGCCCAAATCTGTGATACACAACGAGTTGTTACTTTAAAGATTGATGAATTGATTTTTAAGAAACCAGTTAAAGTAGGTAACATATTAAAAATATATGGTGAAGTAGTTGATTTTGGAAACACATCAATAACCATTTATGTTGAAGTAAGAAAACATAATGTTTATACAGGTGCTCAAGAAACAGTGACTCATACTAAAATCATATTTGTTCGAATAGATGATGATGGTAAACCACTTCCTATTCATCAATATGTAAAAGATAGGTACTGGGAACGAAGAAAAGAATTTGGAAAGGGATTACTTAGCGCTGAGGAAAAAAACAATAATATTTATAATAAAAAATAAAACTATGGCATTTAATATCTATAAGTGGAGACGTGATCAATTGTTGGTTGAGAGTAGTATTCATCCTGATCCAAAAGATTTAACAACTAATCCTGAGGCTGACTTAAAAAAATATCGTAAAGATGTTTTACAACAACTTTTAAAAGATCTAGAAAACAATCCTGAAGCGGTTAAGGTCATAAAGGGAAAAATGGAGGCTATTAATGAAGATGAAGGTAAAATCACAGTTAAATCAATTCAACTTTCTGATTTAAAAGATGGTGATAAGTTACCTACTAATATTGGAATGGGTACATTCACTAAAAATCCTATCACAACTGAAGAAGAATTAGAAGAATGGAGAGAATCATTTTTTGATAGATATGGAGATATTGAATTAGTAAGAGGTAATTTAGGATACCAAGCATCCTCTAAACACCCCGCCAATGTACAGGCTCAAGCGGATTTTGATAAATACGCTAGAAGAAGATAAAAATAAATAGGCCTTAGGGCCTATTTTTATTATATTAGAATATAAATAAAAGTTATGAAAAAATTATTAACAACTCTGTTATTATCATTATCACTGTTATCAACACTTGCTCAAGATATAGCATATGCTAGAGCAACTACTTTAAATGTAGGAGTCAAAAACAATTGGACTGGGGAATTTGAATGGGCTGGGCCTCAAGTAATTGATGGCGTCACCATAAAAATTGAACCAGCATCTATATCTATTAACTCACAAACACCTCAGTATTACACAATTTATTCTGACTCTGAAGAAGTTGAAGTAGAAGGATCAGCTGTATATTGGTATGCGTATGATTTAAAAGGTCAACGATGTAGACTTTATTTAATAGAGAATGAAGTAGGAGATGATTTTCTTGCTATTGAGTACAATGACTTTGCATGGATTTATAATTTAATAAGTATAAAATAATATGGCTGAATTTAGCAAACAATGGGTCGAGAAAAATGTCTCGGAAATGGGGTGGGATTTTGATATTGATAAAGTAGTATCAGAATTACCTAAAAGTACAATGGTTCCTTATATTTGTGAAGGATTTGGGTTTATCGCTATTGGAAAAGACGAAAATGAAAACATTCACTTAGCAATGCCTACAGGTAACTATAGTGATGAAGGCACAGAAGTAGAATGGAAAACAATGGAGGAGGTAATTAATGGATAATAATGAATTAATGTCGTTATACGACTACTTAGGCAAACCGGCTGGGAATGATTTAGGTAAACAAGTATATCTTGCTGCTTGTTATAAAGATATAAAAGTAGGAATGAGAGAAATATCTAACCCAAAATATACAGGTAATGTAATGTTGTATCCTAAATCGTTTTTGGAAGAATATTTCAAGCCTAAAAACAATACACAACCTAAAGAAAATTTACCGTTTTAAGTGAACTTTTCATGGATAAAGTTTGGCCTATGGGTCATTCTTTGTTATATTTAGGTATAATAAAAAATAATAAGAGTTATGAGCAAATCAGTATCACTTTCAGGTAATCAAGAATTACAATTCGTTACAGACAGTTGGGACAAAACAGTTACAGTTTACTTATTTGATACAATAAGTGACACACGAGTAACATTAACTGAGTTCTCAAATGGTAGATGGAATTCAAAATCAGTTTCTCATTTAGATAAATTTATTGAGTTAATTAAAGTTAACCCTAAAATTAAAATCGCGATGAAAAAAGCATTTGGGGAATTAAAAACTGAAACACCAGTTAATACATTTCAAACTACTTTGAGTTGTTTTAAACGTCGTGTTATTATCAAAATTAAAAAATTAATAAAATGAAAACATTAGTAATACATCCATCAGATTACTCAACTGATTTCCTAAAACCCATTTATGAAGGTATAGAAGATAAAACAGTTATTACTCAAGATAAAACTAGAGATGAGATAATTGAGTTAATTGAGAGTCATGATAGAGTAATGATGATGGGTCATGGATCACCATCAGGTTTATTTGGGATTGGTTTTAATCGATTATTTGTAATTGATAACGGGTTAGTTGAGCATTTGAATAAAAAAGACAATAATGTTTTTATTTGGTGTAACGCAGATCGATTTGTAAATAGATTTGGATTAAAAGGTTTCTATACAGGAATGTTTATTAGTGAAGTAGGAGAAGCATATTACTGTGGGTTACCTAACATACCTCAAAATGTTGTTGACGAGTCTAATAATCAATTTGCTAATTGGGTAGGTGAACTATTTACCAGTAAAAAACCACTTAATGAAGTATATTCTGATATTGTAGACTCATATGGTAAGTTAGCGAATAAGAATATAGTAGCTAAATATAATCATGAACGTTTATACTTTGCCAACTAATGAAATTATCTGAAGTAACTATTTACCCTAGAGCTTACATTGTGACTGGTATTAAAGAAAATATGGCTAGTGAGCGAATTATTGGAATGGGAATTGAAGTAGGTAAAGAAATAAAATTATGTGGTCGTAATAAAGATTTATTAATTGTTGCTATAGGTAATAAATTAGCTGCTACTATAACTGAGATTGAAGCTGATCAAATTCTGATTGAATCGAGATAAGGTTTATGATATTTATTATCAAAAACACTTATGTTATTAAAAAACGGATCAAAAGGAGAAGAAGTAAAACAACTTCAAACACTATTAGGTTTAGGAGCTGATGGCAGTTTCGGACCAATGACTGAAGCTAAAGTTAAAGAATGGCAAGCTAAAAATGGATTAGTAGCAGATGGTATTGTAGGAGATAATACATGGAGTAAAATGTTTGGAGCAACAGCTCCAACTCCTGTTGTAACAACTCTTCCTCCTAGCTCATTTAAATTAGATGCTTTAAAAGGACATATCCCTGATGCTGTATTAGCTCAAATACCTGAGACAGCCGCTAAATTTAATATTACTACTCCACTACGTTTAGCTCATTTCTTAGCACAATGTGGACATGAGTCAGGTGGATTCAAATCAATAAGCGAAAACTTAAACTACTCAGTTGATGGTTTGAAGAGAATATTTGGAAAATATTTCCCTGGTGACTTAGCTGCCTCATATGCTCGTCAACCTGAGAAAATCGCATCTCGTGTTTACGGTTCAAGAATGGGTAATGGTGATGAATCAACAGGTGAAGGATATAAGTATCGTGGACGTGGTTATATTCAATTAACTGGAAAATCTAATTATACTGGTTTTGCTAAATTTATAGGTGAGGATACAGTTGCTAACCCTGATTTAGTTGCTACTAAATACCCATTAGCATCAGCAGCGTTTTTCTTCGATTCAAACAAATTATGGTCAATATGTGATAAAGGAGCTGATGAAGCAACTGTCACTGCGGTTACTAAACGAGTTAACGGCGGTACAATTGGTTTACCTGATCGTTTAAAACACTTTAATGAGTACTATAATTTACTTAAATAAAATAAAGATGACTGAGGCGATTTGGGTAGCACTGATTGGGGGCGTTATTGGACCCATAGTAGTATTATCTCTTAAATGGTGGTTTGATAACAAATTTAAGAAGAAGAAAAGTGATATGGTGACTGAGGCTCTTGAAGTAGGAGCTTTAGTATCAAGTAAATTAGACTCAATTAAAGAAGAATATGACGCTGACCGAGTATGGGTTAGTCAATTTCATAACGGGGGTCATTTTTATCCAACAGGTAAGAGTATAGCTAAATTCTCTATATTCTATGAGACAGTATCAGCAAATGCTCCTTCACTTCAATTAACATTAAAGAATATACCTGTTGCTTTATTTTCTAGAAGTTTTAATAAATTATTAGATGATGATTCAATCCATATCTATGATTTTAAAGATGAAACTACTTCAACATTTGGTTTAAAATACTTTGCTGAAGAATACAAAACCAAATCTCAGTACTTATATGCTATTAAAAACTTTGAAGGACGATTCATAGCTATCTTAGGTATTGATTATACAGGTAGAAAACATAAGTTAACTCATGAACAAGATGAGGAGTTATTAAGAGTAGCCACTTCATTAGGTGGTGTTTTAGCTAATCATTTAAAAATTTAACACACATGACAAATATTTTATTAGAAGCAAACCAATTTGGAATATTCGAACAGTTAGTTAACTACGGAGCGTTAGGTTTAGTAGTATTAGCATTAGGCGCTGTTGGATGGTATATGTTCAAGCGTAATATGGCTGAAAAAGATGCTATGCAAGCTAAAATCAATGAACTTGAAAAAGAATTAAGAGATAGAAAATGAACCAATTAATTATATTTCTACAAGCCACTCCATCATTTGGGGTATTTGAGACATTAACCCAATATGGTGCATTAGGTGTTATTGTACTTGGGTTAGGTGCTGTTTTATGGTATATGTTAAAACGTCAATTGAAAGCTGAAGATGATCTGAAAAAGAAAGTAGATGATCTTCAAAAAGAACTTAATGACTATATTAAAACAGATACTAGTAAAATTCAGAGTTCATTAGACAATAATACTCAAGCACTTAAAGATTTAAGAGAAATTATTTTATTAAGTAAGAAGTGAAAAAAAGATTAGCTTTATATGGTATTTTATTATTGGTTGTAGCATTTGTTATAGCTGATGTATTCATGGCTGGGGATGGTCATATTACTGTTGTTGAGGAAAATGTTTCATTAGTGAAAGAAAACCAAATATTAACAGACCAAAACCAAATCCTATCTTCTGAAAACCAGAAATTAGATTCTGCTAACCAACAACTAACAGAACAAGTTTCAACGTTAACAGAGCAGGTATCAACCTATGAAAAAAAACTTAATACTCCTCCTGCTGTTCGTCCTAAGTCTACTTGGAACCTTGAGGTCCCAACCAACTAATAAGTATCCTTATACTACAATTGATGATGATGGCAAAACACCAGTAGTTGTAATGACTATTGATCAAGCGAATGCTATTAATAGAAAATTCAAAGAATTACAATTAGAATACTCTAATTTAGAAATAGAACACATTATTCTAAAACAAATAACAGAACAACAAGGTGATACTATAGTACAACAACTATATATAATTCGAGAACAACGAAAAAAATTACTACTTGTCCCAGAAAAATAATAAAATGTTTGGCCTCCGGGCCATTTTTTATTATATTTAAGACATGAAATTAAGTACATTATATAAACGCGCCGTTAACGGTAAAGTAAATGAATGGACAGTTGAAATTGAGAACAACTGTTTCAGAACAATATCAGGTTATACAGATGGAGTTAAGACAACTTCTGAATGGACTTGTTGCTCAGGTAAAAATATAGGTAAGAAAAACGAAACCACACCCGAACAACAAGCATTAGCTGAAGCTCAAGCAATGTGGACTAAAAAATTAGAATTAGGTAGTTATGAATCAATAAAAGATATTGATACACCTAAATTCTTCAACCCAATGTTAGCTCATAAGTTTGAAGATTATAAAGATAAAATTACATACCCAGTTTATAGTCAACCTAAATTAGATGGTATTAGATGTATTGTTAGAGCAGATGGTATGTGGAGCAGAAATGGTAAGAAAATTATCTCAGCACCTCATATTTTTGAATCATTAAAACCATTATTTGAATCTAATCCTGATTTAATATTTGATGGTGAGTTATATGCTGATAAGTTTGCAAATGACTTTAACGCTATTTGTTCATTGGTTAAGAAAACTAAACCAACAAGTAATGATTTAGCTAAAAGTAAAGAATCAATTCAATATCACATTTATGATTTGCCTAGTTGTAGTGGTACATTTACTAAACGTTATAGAACGTTATCTGATTTAAATTTACCTGAGTGTTGTGTTTGTGTTAAAACTGATCAAATTGATAATATAAATGATTTGTTAGCTTATTATGAAGACTACACTATGGAAGGTTATGAGGGTCAAATGATTCGTTTGGATAAAGAATATGAATCAAAACGTTCTAAATCACTTCTTAAACATAAATCGTTTATTGATGAAGAATATATTATATTAGATGTAGTTGAAGGTGAAGGTAATAAAACTGGAATGGTAGGTTCATTTATATTTAAGAGTAAGACAGGACATATATTTAATTCATCACCTAAATTTAATTGGGAGGAATGTAAGGCTATGTGGAACAATAAAAATGAATTAATTGGTAAATCAGCTACAGTTAAGTACTTTAACTTAACACCAGATGGTGTTCCAAGATTTCCATATGTAATTAAAATTGATAGAGAGAGTTACGAATGAAAAAGTGTTTTGACTGTAAACGAACATACCCATTATTTATGTTCACTAGAAACCCCAGACCATACCAACGACCTGAGCACCAGGGCAAGAATTTAGTATGTAGACATTGTACTTATAAACGTTGGAGTGAGAATATGTTTGCTTGGGTAGTTAATTCAAGTAACAAATTTGAACGAATTGAATTTAAGTCAAAATGGGAAATATTTAAAAAATTATTTTTATGATACCAGCAGCAATTATTTCATTTACACTAGCACTTATTTTAGCAGTGTTTATGGTTCGAGGAATAAATTATATGGAAAAAAATCATCCTGATTATAAAGGAGAGGATTTATTTGATGAAGAATAAACCATATTTATCAATATGGAAAAAGAAACTAAAGTAAGTAGTTATGGCGACACATTCTTAAGTAAGCTTAAAGAACAGTCATTTACAATCATTATTTTGGTTGGTATAATGTATTATCAAAATACTCTATTCAATAAACAAATGGATGAGTATAGACAAATGATACAAGAAAAAGAAGAGTTAGTATTAAAACTAACTGATGAGGAACGTACTCGATTAGTTAAACGTGAAGAATATTTAATTAGTCAACGTGATGAGTTTTTAGAAGATTTAAAAGCAAGAGCAAATAAAGAATAAATTGGCAATTTAAATAAAAGTTATTATATTATAGTTATGAGCAAATTAAATACACTTAAAAAACAACATCCCGATTTAGATATTAGTTTTATTGATGCGTTGTCAATGTGTTATAAGACTAAGTATGTTGAAATGATTATTAATATCACTAAACATAGATGGGAAAAAGAAGAAGATACTAGAGAGGGAAGCATATATGAATTCACAGATATGGGATTCTCTGAGGAAAAAGCTAAAGATATACTTAATGGTAAAACATGGGTTGCTCAAAAATTCATGTATGCTAATTTAAGTGAAACTCCATATCGTCATTTTAGAACAATAAATAAATTTGTTGATCTTAATGAGCGTGGTTTGATTGTTAATAAGGATGTGACATCATATAAAACAACAGAGGAAATGGAAGCACAAATTGCTTTAGCTGAACTTAAATCTGTAAATAAAGAGTTAGAGAAATTTATTTTAAAACTTCATGAGGATGATGAATGGTTAATTATAAAACCACTTACATATGAATCATCTAAAAAATATGGAGCTGGAACTAGATGGTGTACAGCTGCTGAAAGTGACCAATACCAATTTTATGGATACACAGGTCGAGGTAATCTCATGTATATAATGAATAAACATACAGGTTACAAAGTAGCAGCGTTTAATAATTTAAGTAAAGATCATTCTCGTGAGTTATCATTTTGGGCAGCTGATGATACTCGAATTGACTCAATTGAAATAGAAGCCCCATCTGAAATAATGGACATTATTATTACTGATTTGAGGAATTGTAAACAAAGTAATTATAATCTAGCATCAGATGAGATTAAAAAGATTTATGATGAGGGAATGAATGGAGATAAAAAGGAAATATCTAGCAGTCTTAGAACATTAGGTGAGTTAATGGGAAGAATAAATACAACACAACCTGCAATGCGATATGAAATATCAGAGACTGGTGAATATATAACTGAAGAACAATTAAATAATATGTGGGGAGTCACAACTACAAGTTTAACTACTACAGATGCATCCCCAATCCAACAAGCACCAGAAGGTACAGAAATAATTAACCATTGGACAAACCTAGAGCAAAATGACCAACAAGGATAAAATTTGGAAAACAGATAACCCAGATATACCAGGAAGTTATATCTGTAGAATGGATAATGGTTACATTAAAATGTGTTATTGGGATGGAGAAGAGTGGGGTGATATGTGGAGAGATGGTTTAGATGGAGAAGTATCACGTTGGATGGAAATACCATATGATGAAGAGGAAGTAAATTGCGCCTATGATGAAACATGGGAAGAGGAAGATTGGACAGATTGGGATGACGAAGAGAATTTTAAAACGTTTAATGAAGCACCTTATGGAGATGACTAAAACACCTATTCAAAAAATTAAAACAGCTTATTATATTATGAGTGAATCACAGTTTCATCATTGGTTAGCTACTAATTTAAAGGAATTAGAACAAGATGAAATGAAAGTAGTACATGAATGTATTAAATGTGGTAGTGAGTTGGTTCAAAATGAAAAAGGTAGGTGGGTAAATAAACATGATCCTGACACCTTTTATGAAAATAATTATAAATAAAGTTTGGCCTTCGGGCCATTTTTTATTATATTTAAGTATTATGAAAACAGTTATGATAAACAATTTCGACCATATAAGAAATTTATTAAAGTTTGAGAAAGATTATTTCTACTTTATTCAGATTATTCAACGTAAGAAAGAAAATCCTGAATTAGGTTCTAATAACAGAGTCATTCGTTCATATAATATCTCTAGTTTAGAGAAATTTGATAAGAATAAAGATGAAATTATCACATTGTGTGAAACATTTAATGCTAGAGCTTATATTCATTTAAATAGAAGAAAATGGAGTAAAATTGCTTTAGAGTGTTTGAGACATAACGCTGAACTGATTGCAAATGAGCAATATGATGGTATCAAATCTAGTTTTGAAACTATTATTGGACGTAACAATTGTGAACCAAGAGAAAGTAAAACATGGATCATTGATATTGATATGAATGATTTGGAGGTTGTAAATAAAATTGAACGTATCATTAATAGCATAGAACCTATAGATAGAACTGTAACCAAGCTAATGTATACTATTCCTACTAAGAATGGATTTCATATGATCACTAGACCATTCAATAGAGCTGAATTTGCTAAGTACATGCAACTACAAGGTGATGTGCCTGATATTCATACTGATAATCCAACAATACTATACACAATATGAAAACATTAATATTATTAAGAGGATTACCTGGTGCAGGTAAGTCAACATTAGCAAAGATGTTAGTTGGGGATAAAGATTACCGACACAAAGAGGCTGATATGTTTTTCGTCGACGGTGAGGGTAATTACAAGTTTAAACCATCAAAAATTAAAGATGCGCATGCTTGGTGTCAAGAGGAGGTGGATTTTCTAATGAGATATGAGCACTCACCAGTGGTAGTGTCAAATACATTCACACAAGAATGGGAAATGAATACCTACTATGAGTTAGCTAAGAAGTATGGTTACCAAGTACATTCTGTTATTGTAGAGAATAGACATAACGGAGAAAATATGCATGGATGTCCGGTTGATAAGATTGAACAGATGGAGGATCGTTTTGAAATAAAACTTTATTAAGATGGAAAATAATAACTCAGTGTGCTACGTAGCACGCATAAACGAAATTAAAGAAATACCAGGAGCAGATAATATCGAACAAGGTGTTATCGGAGGATGGAATTGTATTATCAAGAAAGGAGAATACAAAGTAGATGATTTAGTTGTAGTAGCAACTACAGACGCAGTCATTCCTCAAGAACTATCAGATGCAATGAACGTAACTAATTACTTGCGTAAAGGTCAACGTGTGCGTACTGTTAAGTTAAGAGGAGTGTATTCTGAATGTTTGATTATACCTTTAAGATATGCTCGTCAATCTGCTAATTACACTAAATTGGAGTGGAATGAAGGTAAGGACATGATGGAATTGTTAGGTATCTTCAAATATGAACCACCTGCAGTTCAAGTACAATTGTCTTCAGGTCGTAAGATCAAGTACCACCAAAACCCAAACTTCACAGTGTACCATAAGTTTCCTAACTTGAAGAACGTAGCTGGAATGTTTACTGAAGAGAACTATGTTCAAATTACTCGTAAGTTACATGGTACAAATGCTCGTTATGGTATTGTTAAGAAACGTAAGTTATCATTTTGGGATAAAGTTAAGAAATTCTTACGATTAGCTGATGAGTGGATTGAGTATGAATATGTTTATGGTTCACATAACGTTGAGAAAGGTTCTGATACACAAGGTTTCTATTCAACTGACGTTTGGAGAGAAGTAGCTGATAAGTATCAAATCAAAGAGAAGTTATGGGCGTTTGTTAAGAAGCATACTCCAACTGAAGTTGGAAGTGGAGTAGTAGTGTATGGTGAGATATATGGGCCTGGTATTCAAAAGAACTATGACTATGGATTGAAAGAGTTAGAGTTTGCTGGGTTTGATATTGTATGGAATGGTAAGTATTTGTCTACTGAAGGAACTTATCTTACAATGATTGGTAAACCTACTAACTTTATTGGTGGTGTTGATTTACCTCACGTACCTGTTTTATACAATGGGAATTGGTCTCAAGAAATTCAAGACCAGTTTACATTCAACAACTTCATTGATGGAACTAAAGTACCACATGAAGGTATTGTAATCAAGCATGTGAGTGGAGAAAGAGAGAAAGTAGCTAAAGTAATCAATCCTGATTATTTGATCTACGGAGAGAAGCATGATGTAGGAGATTCGCACTAAAGTTTGGCCTTCGGGCCTTACTTTATTATATTTAAGTATAAATAAAGGTTATGAAAAATAAAATAAATGACAAAGCAGTAGAACTAATAGTAGGAGTCGCTGCTGTAATAGGAGTAATGACAATTACACTCTCAGCAATTGGGATGATTGTTAAATTAATCTTTGGATAATAAAACAACAATAATGGCTATAAGAACATACATAAGAGTAACATATGTAGCAGTATCAGAATGGGGTAAGCCAATAATAACTGCTCATACACAAGAGGACCTTAAAGCAGGATTGGATGAGTACTATGGGATAGGAACAGACCCAAAAGCAAAATACCTTGACTGGACTCCGTACGATAGTAAGTACCCAGATGATTTTGAAGGAACATATAGATACGAAGTAGATGATTTTAATGGAGGTTTAGAGTTAGAAACAGTTAAAGTATATGGTGTAGAATTTTATCCAACAACAAGATATGAAGTGGAAGACGGCATTTAAAGAAGCAATACTACAACCAATTAAAATAATCTGGAATAGTATATTTGATAATGATGCTCACAAAATAGTGAGTAGACAAGGATTAATCGAGTTAATGAAACACGATGAGGAGGCAGGCTTATATGATATAGATTTTAAAGATAAAAAAAAATGAAAACTAAAACAGTAGAACGTCTAATTAACGAGACACCAGAGCATGTCAAACAACAAGTTAGTGAGTATGCTGATAATGTAGTTCAAAACAACGCATCAATGTGTATATATGCACTACCTAATTATGTTGGTGCGTACTGTTTAGGAGGTAAGAATGGGTTTTGTATTTCATTTGAAAAAAAGCCTAACTGGTTTCATCGTACAATGATGAGAGTATGTTTGGGATGGATATGGACAGATAATAAATAAATTATGATAAAAAAGACTCTTATAATCACGGGTTGGATGGTAGTTATGTTTTCACTTATTGGTTTAGGTGTAAAAACAATTCTAACCCATAGTAAAAAAACACCACCACCACTACCTATTCCAATTAAAGAACAACCAATTGAAACAGAAGAGGATAGTTTAATAGAACAATTATACCCAATTAGTGTGATTGAAGTAAATAAATCAACTTATAAAGGATATAAGTGGGAAGTAACAGCTGAAAATGGAGTAGTATATCAAACTAATAATAAACCTAAAATTGGTGACCCAGCTTTTTATATTGGAGATGACAGTGAAACATTATATTGGACAAAATAAAATATGAAAATAAACATTAGAATGACTGAGACATACACAACGTATGTTATTAGAGACTCATTTACAATTGACACTGATGATTACCCTGAATTGGAGGGTATGAGTGAAATAGAAATGATGAAATATATTCATGAAAACAGTGAGAATATAGAACATAAAGAATGGGAACAATCATTATGGGACGCTGCAAGTGAAATGGATGTATTAAGAGACAAAATAACAGACGACGTGAGTGAGTTTCATGTTGAAGCGTTAGTAGATGGACACCCAATAAAAATAAAATGATGAAACTTGAAATAATACTGAATACACTTGACTACAAAAAATGGTGGTTTGACTTAGGAATATCATTTGTTGATACCAAGTATGCTGTTAACTATAAATATGTTTTAACAATAGGTCTAACAT
>Ga0315902_10001307_pt1 | contig 40078 bp, 33 predicted proteins | sample LakEriMetagenome_9_FD_203523 | JGI IMG/M metagenome (GOLD analysis project Ga0315902, IMG submission 203523) | Freshwater fungal communities from buoy surface, Lake Erie, Ohio, United States - Buoy 12 MA117 | ecosystem: Environmental > Aquatic > Freshwater > Lake > Lake biofilm | place: USA...
GGATAGGAAGTTCCGCGGCGCCTCCACGGTCGGGCCGCATACGGCCCAGCCAGCTCCGGCGGTTGCTCCCCATGATCCGCCCCGCCAGGCCGACGCTTGCCGAAGTGCCATTGGCCGACCTATCCTTTTTACGTTCGCTACGCAGTTTCTGAAGATGCGATGAGAACTGGTCCGCATCGGCAAAGGTCGAAGTGGCCTCAGGCATTGATTCTCCCATTCGTATCGTGATTATGGCGACGGGATGTTCGTCGTCTTGAATAGCCTGAAATTTAGTCGCGGGTATTCTCGCCTTCGCGTATGGGCCGTTCAAAGCGGCCCGACGCAACACGGCAAACAAGCCCTGAATCCACGCCGCAATGATGGCAACCTAAACGCCAGCGAAATCTCGGGCATATGAGATAGGTGGGACCCCGATACCCCGCCAATCACTGCCTCGCTCGTTGCCGCGGTGGTGTTCCCTTCTCCCCGTCGGCCCCTCTGGCTGTCGGGCGTTTCTGTGTCCTTGTTCGTTCCCTTTTCCCAGGAGATTATCTGTCATGAGTCATCTCGAACTGATCGACGCCGTGGCCAAGAAGACCGGCGAGGATTCTCACGAAATCCGTCGCCGTGGCTTCTCGATGGCATGCCCGGATGGTGCCAGCCACGATCACGACCCCGACTGCCTCTTCGACCTTGTCGACCTCCCTGAATCGGGAACGGTCGACTGGGACGAGGTGCTGTATGGGTGCCGCGAGCCGTTCTTCAATAGCACGCTCAAGGCCCGCAAGAAGAAGCGAGCCAAGAGCACGGCCATGAAGATCGCAGCAGAAAAGCAGGTTGCCCGAGCGGCGTGACCTGCTGACCTGACGATTCGAGCGTCCCCAACAAGTGACGGGCGTGGATGTGTAGTCGAGCTGCTCAACGCTCACCGCACCCACGCCCGTCGCTTTTCATTCCTATCAATAACCCACAGGAACCAATTCCCATGCTCAAGCTTCACGCGGGCATTTCCAGAAAGGTCGGCCTGCCCGGCTTTTCCAGTGCCTCAGCCTCGTGCCATATCGAAGCGGAACTTGACAGCTCCCTTCTCAGTGACCGCGAGGGATTTCAGATCGTCGTGCAGCGGGCCTACCAGTCATGTGAGCAAGCCGTCGAGGACCAGATCACGCGGCTCACTGACGACACCAACCCCCAACCCGCCGCACAAGAAGTCGTCGAAGTACGCACGAGCCCGACGATCGCTGGCGCCCGAATCACGAACGGCACCCAGACAACTCCCGCCCGCTTCTCGAACCCGCCAAGCCCTCGACCAGCCACCGCGTCACAGGTCAAAGCCATTCGGGCTATCTGTGCTCGCCGGCGTATCGACCTCGTGGGCTTGCTCCGGGAACGCTACGGCCTTGGCACCGCGGACGAGCTCGGGATTCGTCAGGCCAGCACGCTCATCGACGAACTCAAGAGCGACGAGCCAACCACCCCGCAACCTGAGAACGGCTCTGGCTCGTATGCCGTGAATGGAGGTGGCCGATGATTGCAGGCGTCACCAACATTGCCGGTGCTGACTTGCTTCCGGTTCTCACGCCCACCAGCACCAATCCCGCCAACGAGGTCGCCAAGAAGCTGACTGGCCGCGACTACGTGAGCTGGTCGGCACTCTCAACGTATCGAACTTGCCCTCTGAAATACCGCTTCAGGTACGTCGATGGCTTGCCCGAAGAATCCGTCTCCAGTGCGCTCGTGTTCGGCACCGGGATTCACACCGCCATCGAGGAGCCCTTTCAGAGCATGTTGGCCGGTGAACCCAAGCCCGACATCGCCAAGCTCATGTTCGCGTATCGGTCTGCTTGGCTGCCGCATGATCCCGACGCCATTCAGTTCGGTGCCAAGGAGACCCGCGAAACCCTGGATGGCTTGGCTGCCCGGATGTTGACGGCTTTCCTGGTGAGTGAAGCGGCGAGCGTGGATGGCCGTGTGTTGGGTGTCGAAGAAGAGGTTCGGGGTGTCCTGGTCCACGGTATGCCTGATCTGTATGGCCGGGTGGACCTACTGACGGAAGATGCAGACACGCTCTTGGTGACGGACATCAAGACCTCACGCGGCAAATGGAGTCAGGAGCAGGTCGAGGATGCCGGTGAGCAGCTTCTTCTGTACTCGAAGCTGGCCAGTGAAATCAGTCCCGGGAAGAAGGTGATGACGCGGTTCCTGGTTCTCACGAAGACCAAGGAGCCGGTCATCGAGGAGCACGTTCGCGAGGTTGAGCCCGGGTGTGTGAAGCGAACGGTGGCAGGAGCGGAGCGTGTGTGGCGAGCGATCGATTCTGGCGTATTCTATCCGGCGCCTAGTGCGATGGCATGCTCGGGGTGTGGGTATCGGGCGGCTTGTCGGGCTTGGTGTGGATAGAGTTCGCGAGAAAGGGCGGCACGGGGTCAAAACCTGTGCCGCTTTTTCTTAGGTATTGGGGGTAGGTTGTGGAAACAGTGAACTACCCTTCACAGGGATGTACGCGATGATGCAGTCCTCGGTGGCATCAGCAAGGATGTCCGAGAGTTGAACATGCCCGTCGCAAGCGCGGACACGGCGGTGGCCCACCGCATCACAAGCGGATGACAGACCCGAGACCGGCGAAAAAGTCATCGGCGGCTTCGTTCAGGCCCACGCCGGCGCGAATGTCGAACTGAAGATTGTTGTTCTGTCGAAACGTGAATCCCCCGTCAAAATACTGCTGCGGCAACGCGGTAGCCGCATCGTACGGAAAGAATGCAAACCATTCCGTGTAGGCGCCAAGCCTGTCCCCCAGCGCGTAGTTGATCGTGAAGGACTGGGCGAACTCCGCAAAGAAGCGTCCCGTGTCGTCTTGAGCGCGATTCACTTGGGTACTCCCGCCCGCGCCGACGCTCTCGAAAATGTCCCAGCCGTAGAGCCAGTTGACGCCGGGCTCCACTTCGCCGGATGACAGGTCCACATGGCCCGTCGGCACATTCATTTGGGGCATGATCGCCATTTCCGGCCGCCATCCATCCTGCTCCGTGACAGCGATCTTGGCACCGACATAGAGATCTTCACCGCCGTCAAAGATGCTGGAGACGACGTTGTCTCGCGTCAGATTCACACCGTAGTTCCACGCGAGGCGCATCTCGAACCACTCGGCGAACATGCCGATGCGGGCAAGCATCTCGGGGAAGGAATGAGCGGACCGATCAACCGTGTCGTTGTCTTGGATGTAGGTGTACCCTGTTTCGATCTGGACCCGGCGATACCCAACCGTCGAGCTTGCCTCCGTGAAGTCGGGACGATCCGACTCGAGCGGCTTGTCTTCCGTGCCATTGAGGTACGTCCGCTCGCTTCCCGACCAGGCCAGCGCCGCCTTGGGGCGCCAGCACCGGTCACGACAGAGGAGTCGCCACTCGTTGTCGGCCCATGCCTCCAACGTGCTCCCAAGGCCCTGGCCGGTGAACAATCCACAGGTCATGGCAGATGGATCAAGACGATCGGGCGCCTCCGCACGCACAGCCCCCGCCGCGAGGAGGAAGTGCGCGACGGCGGTGAATAAAACACCCCATCCGGCGCACGTCACTGGTCTTCGGCGATCGACACGTGCCAGCATGGTTCGGCCTCCAACGCCTGGCGAGCCGCCGCCAAACGACAGGCCAAGCCTCAGCCGAACAAAGTTATCGACATAATTTTGATTCACCAAAAACTTATTTTTGATGCCTCGAAATAACTTGTTGCCGAGAGATGGGACCGGAGCATTCCCTCGATCACGCGGCCTGACGGAGCGCCGTCACGATGGGAGTGCGGGCGGCCTGCATGGCCGGGAACACGCCAGCCACGACGCCCACGCCCATGGCTACACCGACACCGAGCACCGCCAAGGGCACCGACGGACGAAACGCGATCGTGACCCCTTCGGCTCCGATCGCCAAGCCACCGACGCTGAGCGTCCCGAGCGCGACCATGGTTCCGATCAGGCCGCCGAGCGTGCAGACCAGCATGCTCTCGGCCACAACGAGCCGAAAGATTCTGCTTGGTCGCAGGCCGATGGTCTGAAGGACGGCATGTTCCTGGATCCGGTCCTGAACGCTCATCACGGTCGTGGTGGCCACCAGCGCCAGCACGAGCGTCAGGCACGCGTAGCCGAGCCAGTGGGCAAACTCGATCAGGTCGACGAGATCGGAGAGCGTGCTCGTCTGAAACGCTCCCTTGGTGCGGGTCGTCGTGGCGACCGGTCCTGCCGCGAGGGTGTCGTCGATCCGCCGCGCGACCTCGTCAGGATCGGCTCCTGGACTGAGCGTCACTTCGATCTGCGTGGCAAGGCCGACAAACTCGTTTCCCCGCGCGTACTGGAGGAAATCGAGGCTCGTGTAGATGAGGTTCTCTTCCGCGGGCGTGCTCGAGGTAAACACGCCGACCACATGCACCGACATCTCACCGATCGTGAACTGACTTCCAGACGAGAGCCCGCGTCGTTGAGCGACACTCCGGCCGACGAGCGCCGCATCCCGCCGCGACTCGAACGCTCCCCACGAGCCATCGACGAGCGTCAGGTCGCGTGCCTGCCGGAGCTGCTTTGGCGGGGCACCGTTGAACACCACGATGTCGAGGCTCGCACGACAGTTGTTGGTCCAGACCTGCACCGGCATGGCATCGGCCACCCCTGCCAGCTTGCGGACCGTGGTTGCGTAATCCTGTGGAAGGCGACTGCTCGTTGGGCAGAAGCGGTTCTCCTGAAACACGATCAGCGTTCGGCTGGCATCCTCATCGTCCGTGAGCCGCCGCAACCCTTCCTGCACCGCCCCGACAAAGCAAAAAACGAACATCGCCACGGCCGCACCGCCGACAGTGAGGAGCGTGCGTCCGCGATGCCGCCAGAGCGTCTTGAAGACATAGGGGGCAAACCGGCCGGCAAGACGGATCATGACAACGCTCCTCGAGAATTGCTCGTGACCGATTCTGGTGCGGCCTCGACAATCTTCCCGCGGTCGAGGTGGAGGCGCCGTGAGGCGATCGCGGCCACATCCGGGTCGTGCGTCACCATCAAGAGAGTGATGCCGAGTTCCTGATTCAGGCGAGTCAGCAGAACCTGAATCTGCTCGCTGGTGGATGCATCGAGGCTTCCCGTGGGCTCGTCGGCCACGACGACCGTCGGGTGAGCCACGATCGCCCGTGCGATGCCCACTCGTTGTTCCTGTCCGCCGGAGAGCTGCCGCGGATAGTGGTTGGCCCGGTCGCGCAGTCCGACGGCATCGAGGGCGAGCTCGACTCGCCTGCGACGCTCCCCTGCCGTGATCGACAAGAGGAGCGTCGGGAGCTCGACGTTCTCGTAGGCAGTGAGCACGGGCACGAGGTTGTGCGTCTGGAAGATGTAACCGAGATTGGCAGCCCGCCAATCGGCGAGTCTGCCTTTCGAGAGCCTCGTGATCTCGACACCGTCGACCGTGATCGACCCGGTATTCGGTCGATCGATCCCGCTCACGAGATTCAAGAGAGTGCTCTTGCCCGTGCCGCTGGGGCCCATCATGGAAAGAAAGTCGCCTGCCTCGACATCCAGGTCGACGGCGTCAAGTGGCGTGATGACTTCGTCCCCTTTGCGAAACGACTTCGTGAGGTTTCGGATTTCGACGAGTGGCATGCTCAAGGGCTCCATGAACGGGTTGAATCGAAGGCGGCTAGGGACGTTCCGCCGTGGCAATTGCAATCGGTTGGCCCGACCGAAGGCCACTGCGGCCGTCGACGATGAGCTTGTCGGTCGGGGTAAGGCCGTCGAGCACCTCGACGAGTCCCTCAGACGTGCTGCTTCCCAGGCGTATCGCCCGCCGCTCGGCCGTGCCCGTAGACGAGGCCACCCACACGGCCGACTCCCCGTCGGTCGAGACAACCAGATCTTTTCGGACGAGGATCCGCTCGGGCGTCGCTTGATTGGCCGATTCGTCAGGCGGTTTCGCGGTGGCAAGAAACGTCGCCGTCACGAGCATCTCAGGTCGCAGCGTCGCAGGCGGATCCTCGATCGCGACCTTCACTTCAAGCGTGTTCTTCTGGATGTTGGCAATCGATGTCGGTTGGAGCACGAATCCGGTGAGAGGCGTCTTCACCGATGCCGTCTCGATGCGCACCGGCTGGTTCGGGAGCACTCCCGCCACGTCATCGAGGCGAACATCCGCCCGCACTTGCAGCATGGCCGGGTCATAGAGGGTGACGATCGTCGCCGCGCCGTGGGCAGCGGCCCCTTCCATGGCCGTGACACGGGTGCCAGGGCGGGCGACAAGCTGGAGCACTTTGCCGGCTCGTGGGGCGCGGATATCCGTTCGTTCGAGCATAATCTTGGCCCGCTCGACGGCGAGCTTCGCCAGATCTTGCCTGGCAAGCGCCGCCTCCCGTTTTGCACGGATGTCGGCAACCCCGCGGGATTCCTCGATCAGGAGCCGACGCTGCTCCGCCAGCGCCGTCCGCTTGCGGCGGAGCGAATCGGCTTCCCGCTCGAGCCTCGGCGGCCGCTGCTCGAGCTCGGCAAGCTCGGCCTGGGCCATGGCACACTCGCTTTCTGCCTGCTGCACGAGCCGCCCCGAGATTCCTTCGGCCGCAACCAGTTTTCCGTCGAGGTTTTGTTTGGCGAAGGTAGCGCGTGCCCGGGCCGATGTGATCAAGAACGGCAGCTTCGCCAGTTCGGTCTCCGTTTTCGCGAGCGACGAATCCGCCTCGGCGAGCGCCGCGTCGAGATGCACGGGGTTCGCGAGCCGTAGCTCGGCGGCCTCCAATTCCGCATCCATACTCGCAAGCTCCGCGTGGCGAAGCGCGAGCTCAGCCTCGGCTTCGCGCATTGCGAGCCGCGCATCGGCATCGATGAGCTTCGCGATCGGCTCCCCTGCGGCCACCGACTTGCCCTCGACCACGAACAGTGTTTCCACCACACCTTCGGTGAGCGCCGTGACGAGGATCGGCGTCGGCCGCGGCTCGATCCAGCCCGCGGCCTGAAAGAGGGCAGCCCCTTCTTGCCGCACTTCACCCCGGGTCGTGAGCACCGGAACCACCGTGACGCGAGTTCGGGTGACGAGCTGATCGCGAGCGCCCCACGCCAACAGGCCGACAAAGCCCACAATGATCCCGCCCGACACGAAGTAGCGACTGACCAGTGATCGCCGCACGAGTGGTGGACCGGCGCCCGTGCGGTCGGGCCGCGGTCGCGCGAGCTGCGTGAGATCGACAGACGTACTCATGACCTATTGCCTCCTCCAAACTGGCCAAGCCCTTCACTCGCGGACGAACACCTGACGCGCCGAGACACTGAGGCTGCCGTCCGCACCTCGAATGGCCTTGCCTTTGGCGACGACGACCGCGAGCTCCTTCGTGCCGAGGAGCTGGGCTGCGTCTCCCTGCAACAACTTTCCGTCCTCGCCGACGAGCCGGATCGTGGCACTGTTGTCCTTCACGGCATTCGTCTCGCAGCAATAGTCCCACGGGGTCGGACAGTCCTCGTCGGCCCCGCAATGCGGCACCTTCAAGTCAACAATCGTGAAGGCAGCGAGTCCCGAGACGAATGGCTTGGCGGAACCGCCGATCCGACCGAAGACGACAACCTCATCGCCGTCTTTCGACGCAGTCCGCGCTTCGCCGACCCCGACACCACCTGCCGGCTCCTCGGCGGCCCGGACGGCGTTGGCCGTGGGGCCAGCCGGAGGCGGTGACTGCGGACCACCGCAGCCAAGCGTCACCACCACGAGCATGCCTACCGCACCATGCCACTTTGAAACGATCATCACATTGACTCCTTGGAGAGGAAACACAGAACACACCAACGGCACTTCAGATTGCCTTCAGACTCTGGGCCACGGGAAGTCGCAAAGCCTTGATCGCCGGCGGGATGGCGCCGAGCACGCCGAGCATCAGCCCGACGCCGCAGCCGATCACAATGGCCATGCCATCGACGCGAAGCGTGAACGCGCCCATGGTGAATCGGATCGCCGTGCCGTTGATCGCCGCGAGGGCGATGAAGCCGGCCAGGATCGATGCAGCGGCTGAGAGGATGGCAGCTTCCTGCACGAGCCCAGCAAGCACGGCTCGCCGTCGGTAGCCGATGGCCTGAAGCGTGGCGATCTCGCGCACGCGGCCGGCGACGGCCCCATACATCATGTTGAGGCCGGCGAAGATTCCCGCGCCTGAGACAAGCCAGACGATGAACCAGGCCAGCCAGCGCATGGGGCCGTAGTGCTTCTGCAAGAGCTCGTAGTACGCCCCCTCGCCGATCGCCTGGAGCTCGAGGTCGACGCGCTCCTTGCAAAACAATTCGACTTCGCCTGTGGCAGCCGCATCATCGAGCGAGATGGCTACGAGGCTGAGGTCCTGCCGTTTGAGCGCCTGCTGGAGTGCCGCGAGCGGGGCCCATATCTCCGACTCGAATGACGATCCTCCCGCGGCGAAGCGTCCGCTGATCCGCCAGGCTCGGCCCTCGAACGCCAGCGACTCTCCGATTGCGAGTCGCGCGGGATTGGCGCCGAGCTTCGAGGCTGCCAGCCGCCCCACCATGATTTCGTCTGGCCCTGGCCAGTGGCCTTCGACGAGTTGCACCTTCCGACGGACAAGCGGCGCGGCAAGCGATACGCCTCGCACGAGGCCGAGCCCACCGCCAGTGTCGCCCACGTCGATTCGTGTGCCGAGAAACAGTTCTGGCGACACATAGCCCACACCATACTGCTCGGCAATGCCGTCGAGGCTCGCCGTCAAGAGGCCGGGGATCGTCGCCGGGATCGACGAGTTTTCAATGTTGGTTTCGGCATTCACGGAGTAGACAAGCACGACGTTCGGCTCTCCGCTCACCGCCAGTGAGGTCTCGAGCCCGCGTATGAAGCCGACAACCACGAACACCAAGAGCACGACGACCGTCAGTGCTGCAAGTGTGAGCGCTGATCGCAACGGCCGCCGCACGAGATTGCGGACGCCATAGTCCCAAGGAAGAAGTCCCAGCCGTGCCATTGCCTGTTCCTCATTGAGCGCCATCCATCGTCCGCCACCAGGCGACGATTTCCCTGCATGGTCAAGACACCAAAGGGCCGCGCGAGGAAAGGAGAGACAGCCTGCGCGGGAACGCACGGATCGCCCTCGAGAGCGACCGCGCACGAAGAACGGCGTTTATCGCCGAATATTGCCGTAAAGAATCACGAGGTCAGGGCCTGACGGCGTGAACAATCTCCACTCGTCAAGCACCTCACGGCAGTCCATCACAAGCCCGGGAACCACGAGCGCTGATGTGGCGAGCGTGTTCAAGGCCGGCATCATCATGAGCACGCCAATCAAAGCGTGCCCATCGACCACCGCCCCTTCGCAGACGCAATCGGGGCATTGGCATCCCTCGGAATGGTGCATCGGCACCGAAGATTTGGGGCCGTCACACCCTTCGTTTTGCGTGCAGCAGGCACAGCGGTGCGACGTCTGAGTCGCAGGTTCGTGGCCGCCACATCCGAGCGCCGCCGCTTCGAGGCAGCGAAACGGGCACCAGAGCAGGGCCAAGACCGTCGCAGAAATGAGCAGGCGTTGCGTCATCAAAGGTAGGGTAGCACGCGCCTACCGAGGAATCAAACTCTGCTCCGATGCTGATCGACTTCGTGACCGGCATGGCTATTTCGTGCGATAGAACCAATCGAAGGCCCGGTCGTGGATGCGATGAACGTGAGGAAACGGGCCATTGTCGTGGGTGCCGGTTCGCGGACAACAAGGCCCTCGATACCGGGGCCCCTCGGTTGGCAAACCATCTGCGCCGATCAAGTCGAAGGGCTGCGGCGGGCAACTCGGATGACAGGGTGGGGGCGGAATGCACGGGCGTAGCCATCGTGGCTCCCCGCAGAAATGAAGCGGTTCGAGGCCGGCGTTCCAGTCAAACGGGGCGTCGGTGCGAGCAGGCAGCAAATGTTCAATTTCACGACCGGCATACAGGCCGGTGACATCGGCAGCAACCGGCGGCGTTCCGGCCAGCGGGTCCGCGGATACCGCTGCTGGAGCAGGCGCCTTCGTGGGCTTGGCACTTTTGTCCGAACCTTCGTTAGCGATTGCAATCGCCGCCGCGGCCAAGAAGGAGGCCATGAGCGTTGCACGGACGAAGGCGGAGGAACTGTCGAGCATGATGGAGCTCATGACCGTGTTATGGGGGAGGGAGTGGTTGCACGGCTTCAGGGAGGGCCTGGGCCGGCGCGAGCGGCACAGCGGGCGCCGGGGGATTCGGATCGCGTCCGACACGACCGGCGTTGCCACCCAACTCGTCACGGAAATCCATCCCGTCGGCCGTGACCGCCGGAGCATCAGCCCGGGGAGGAAACGACTCGAGTTGGAGCAGATCGGCGACGGCGACAGCCGCGGCCCAGCGATCCGCTTGTGAGTCCACGAACGCAAGCTCGGTTTCTGTCAGGGTTTTCTGGGCCTGGAGCAGACTCAGAAACGTGACCTCGCCTTGGCCGTAAAGCTGCTGGGTGACCTGCACGGTTTCTCGAGCCTTCGGGATGATGAACTCCTCGTACCAACTCACGAGCCGCTGGGCGGTGCGGTAGTTCGCGATCGCTTGGGCTGCCTGCGTGGCGAGATCGAGCTCGATGGTGCGGAGATTCGCCCGCGAGTTTGCGATATCCGCCCGAGCCGAACGGATCGTGCCCTGATTGCGATCGAAGAGCGGCACCTCCACCATGACCTGCAAGAGTCCTTGGTTCTGCGGTGGGAAATCGGCCTGCCGTTGGTAACCGCCAAGGACATTCACGTTGGGGATCGGCTCGACAACGGCGCGCTCGAGAGCCCACTGGGCGCGGGCAATGTCGGCTGCCGCAGCCTGCGGGAGGGCATTTCGCTGGGCGACCGCCTCCTGGAGCGTTTTCAGATCAAAGGATGGCAGCTTTGCGAAGAGGTCGGCTTCGATTCTTCCGATGTCGGCGCGAGGAAGGCCGATCGCCGCGGCGAGCTCGCGCCTGCCGGTCTCGACGAAGACCGTTGAGTTGAGGAGCCGCACATCGGCCCGGTCGCGCTCGATACTCCAGAACAAGACATCTGCCTTGGTGCCTTCTCCTGCTTTCTGAAGGGCATTGCCGATGTCGTAGGAACGCTGCGCGATGTCGAGCAGCAGTTTGAAAATTTCGACACGTCGTTGGGCCACGAGAAGCGCATAGTACGAACCTCGAACGTCGCGCAGGACATCGAATCGTGCCCTTATCAAGTCATATTCAGCTCTCTGTACCTCGCGGAGGGCGGCCTGCTGCGAGAGCCTGAGTTTTCCCGCGGTGACGATGTCTTGCGACGCAAAGCCGTTCCACTGGCTGTCTCCCCCGGCAATCTGGGGCGAACCGGCAGCCACCATCGGATTGGGATAGAGCTTGGCTTGCACCGCCTTGCCGCGTGCGGCTTCGACCGCTGCAAGGGCGCCACGGAGTTTTGGGTGGCTTCGTTCGGCGAGCGCGACAAATTCCTCGAGCGTCGTGGGTGACGGGCCATGCGCCGCTTCCACCGCCCCTTTCCGGAAGGGCATCGCACTTGCCTCGAGCACTCGACCGGGGTCATCGACCCTGGTTGTTGCGTCCCGCTGAATCCACGCCCCTTCCTGTGCACGAAGTACTTCGGGCGCGAGGGCAGCGGCCATGAAGCCTGCAATAATGCACGGACTGAGCCTCCGCATCGAAACATTCATGATGATGCCCGAGCCCGCGGAAAAGGCGCCTACTGCGGCAAGGCACCACGTGTTCGCCGCTGGAAACGAAATCGACTCGGACGCGTCGCTGCCATAAACGGGATCACGAGACAGCAGGCCTGGGGAGGCCCGGCGATTTGCGAAACTTGCCACGTCGCGGCAAGCCCGGCAAGCAGGCCGGGACAGTCGCCGGTGTCACCAACGACGCTCGCGACCGCGTCACCACGTTGGCGAGAATACTTACCAGCGGCAGCAACAAAAAGAATCTACCGACTCGCGGGAACAGAGTCGTTCGGCGGCGTCTCGTATCCGCACCGCTTCAGGATGGACCTCAATCGGCCTTCACGCTCCCCGAATCACCACCAACCGACTGATGAACGCGGTTTCTTCCTGTGCATGAGTCAGTCCCCCTCAATTTCGGTCTACCGTGAATCACCTGGCGCGGAACACCAGCCGTAGGCCTTGCCGGTACAAATGCTGCTCATTCATGTTCGGTTCGGAAATCAGTTCGGAAACCATTCCTGAGCGAGCTTGTGAACCTCGTCTTCGCCGGTGCCTTGCGACTGCTGGTCGTACACGTTCCGGCCATACGCAAAAAACAGCGCGGGCGTGACGATCTGGTCCAGGATCGTCGAGCAGAGCATGCCGCCGAACACGACGACCGTCAGCGGATAGAGAATCTCTTTGCCGGCCTGCCCGGCCCCAAAGAGCAACGGCAGTAATCCGATAAATGACGTGAAGGCCGTCATCATCACGGGAGCGAGGCGTTCGAGGCTGCCGCGAATGACCATCTCTTCGCCGAATGGCTCGCCCTCGTACTTCATCAAGTGGATGTAGTGGGAGATCATCATGATGCCGTTGCGGCTGACGATGCCGATCAGCGTGATGAACCCGACCCAATGGGCGACCGAAAGGTTGGTGGCCTCAATCCACACCCGCGGCCATTCCCACCAGGCGGCCGCCGCGAGCGCTTCGCTTGATGGTTGATTGGCGATCAGGAGAGCGATCACAGAACCCATCGCCGCCAGGGGAATATTGACAAGCACCTGGAGTGCCCCTCGCCACGACTCCAGGGCCTTGCACAGCAGCAAGAACACCCCCACCACGGAAACAGACCCGAACACCAAGAGCCGCACGTTGGCCTCCTGCTGGGCCTCGAACTGACCGCCGTAATCGAGCCAATAACTTCCCGGCAGGATGCGCAGCTTCGCTTCGACTGGCTCGAGGGCTGCCCGAATGTCGGAAATCACGCCTGCCAGATCACGACCCTGTACGTTGCACGCCACCACAATCCGTCGCTGCACGTTTTCGCGGTTGATCGTGTTCGGTCCCGTGGCATCGAGCACCTCCGCGACTTGCCCAAGCGCCACCCGGCGTCCAGACGGCGTCTCGATGATGGTCTGACTGATCGTTTCGGGGTCGCGCCGTGATGCTTCGTCGTACCAGACTACGAGACTGAAATAACGATCCTCATCAAACACCTGCGAGACGACTCTTCCCTTGTAGGCAGTCTCGAGAAGCTCGGCGATGTCGCCGGGGGCGAGGCCGTGGCGAGCGGCTTCGCGGTGATCGATCTTCAGGCGTATCTGTGAAGTCTCGACTTGGGGTTCGATCTGCAGGTCGACGACGCCAGAGATCGGCAAGAGCCGTGATTGGACATCTTGGGCAGCCGCGCGTAATTCGGCGAGATCCGGCCCGAATACCTTCACGGCAATCTGGGCTCGTACACCGGACATGATGTGGTCCAGCCGGTGTGAAATTGGCTGGCCAACATTCAGTTTCACCGACGGAATATGTGAGATCTTGTCGCGGACATCGGCAATCACGGTAGCGCGAGGTCGGCTGATCGTTTCATACCCCCACAAATGGGCCACGGGAACGAGCCGCAGTGCGGCATACCAGAGACCTTCCTTCGGCCGCTGTTCGTCGAGCAAGCGAACGTCGATCTCCGATGAGTTGACGCCTTCTGCATGTTCGTCGAGCTCCGCGCGTCCGGTCCTGCGAGACAGACTCAAGACTTCCGGGACTTCCAACACCAAAGCCTCGGCCAACTGGGCGATACGACTACTTTCCTCCAAGCTGGTTCCCGGCTCGGTCTGGACGTTGATGGTGAGTGTGCCCTCGTTGAACGGTGGCAGAAACTCGCCCCCCATCCATGAGATGCTCGCGACGGACAAGATCACCAACACCGCGACGACCGCCAACACCGTCCGCGCGTGACGGAGGGTCACTCGCAGAACACACTCGTCGAGACGCTTCATCCAACGCAGCAGGAACGAGTCTTCCTCACGATCGAGGAACCCGGCATTCCGTAACAAGAAGTACCCCAGGACCGGTGTGATCGTGAGCGAAACGAGGAGCGAGCACAGCAGCGAAATGATGTAAGCCAAGCCGAGTGGAGCAAACATGCGCCCTTCCAACCCGGCGAGTGAAAAGAGCGGAAAGACCACGAGCGAGACGATGAGCGTCGCGTAGACGATGGAGTTTCGCACCTCGATCGAAGCGAGAAAGACGACCCTCAGGGGACTCTGGGGTTGTGCCGCGTGCCGATTCTCCTTGAGGCGTCGGTAGATGTTCTCGATGTCGACGATCGAATCGTCGACCAAATCACCGATCGCCACCGCAATGCCGCCGAGCGTCATCGTGTTGATCGAAATGCCGAAATAATGAAACACCAGAACGGTCATCAGAATGGAGAGCGGCATGGCGGTGAGCGAACTGACGCTCGTACGAAAGTTCCACATGAACAGGAACAGCACGACGACGACCCAAATGGCCCCGTCGCGAATCGCCTCGGCCACGTTGTCGACGGCAGCCTGGATAAATTCCGCCTGCCTGAACATGCGCCGCTCGACGACCACACCGGGTGGGAGCTCATGCTCGACCTGATCGAGAACCTTCTCGACCTTGCCGTCGAGCACGAGTGTGTCGGCATGAGGCTGCTTTTGGATGGCAAGGATCACCGCGGGGCCGCCAGTGACCTCGGCACCTTCCCGCACACGCACCGCGCCGTCACCTCGTTTGATCGGGCCGCCGAACCGAACGTCTGCCACGTCTCGAATCAATACCGGACGCGGTTCTCGCCAGACGATTGCCGTTGCGGCAACCTCCTCGAGCGTGAGTGACTGACCGCTGATCCGAATGAGGGACTCTTTGTTGGGTCGCTCGAGGATTCCGCCGCCAGTGATGACATTCGCTTTCTCGGCGGCGGCCACGAGATCCTGCAACGTCACGTCCTGCGCGACAAGACGGGCAGGTGACGTGATGATTTGGAACTGCTTCAGCACGCCCCCCATGACCGTCACCTGCGAGACCCCTTCGACCGCCAGCAGCCGATTGCGGAGCGTGAACTCCGCGAACGTACGGAGCTCAAGGCCCTGCTTGACCGCTTCGTCACCGCTCGATGGCTCAGAGGTTGACCGCAATCCCAAGAGCATGATCTCTCCCATGATGGAAGAGATCGGCGCCATGACCGGATTGGTGTCCCGAGGGAGTCGCTCACGGGCAAGCTGGAGTTTCTCGGCGACGATCTGCCGGTCGCGATAGATGTCGGTGCCCCATTCGAACTCGACCCACACGATCGACAGTCCGATGCCGGAGGCAGATCGCACGCGCTGCACGCCGGTCGCGCCGTTGAGCAGGTATTCGAGTGGTCGCGTGACGAGTGTCTCGACTTCCTCGGGAGCGAGCCCTGGCGCCTCAGTCATCACCGTGACGGTGGGCCGATTGAGATCAGGAAACACATCCACGGGCATCTGGGCCAGGCGGTAGCCTCCGAAGAGGAGAACGCCCAGGCCGGCAATGAGGACGACCATCCGGTTTTTCAGGGAGAACGCGACGATGGAAGTCAGCATGTCGGCGCTCTCTCAACGAACCGACGCAAAGGCAGTCTGAAGTCCGGCGGCTCCGCGAACGACAATCGGCTCATCGAGTGCGAGCCCAGAAGACACCTCTACATACAGGTCGTCGGCCCGACCCGCCTCGATCGCGCGGCGCTCGTAAACGCCATCCACTCTGCGGACGAACACGTACGCACGCCCTCCCTGCCGCACGATCGCCGACCGCGGCACCGCCAGCGTCGGCTTTCCAGCCCCGCGAACGACGGTGACTCTAGCGAGCATGTTTTGCTGGAGCTCCAAATCGGCAGCCGCATCGAGCTCCACCCAGAGCGGAACCGTTCGATCGACCGTCCCCAAAACACCGGCACTCCGCCGGATAGTCCCGTTCACCACCACGTCCCGAGCGGCGCTGAAACGAACCCGAGCTCGAAGGTTTCCGTCACCGGAACGGAGGGTCGCAAAGTCGCGCTCCGTAAGAAATCCCTTCACCCACACGCGACGAAGATCGTGAATCTCGAGAAGCGATTCGTCGGCGCCGACCACCTGACCGAGGGCTTTGTCAAAACGAACGACCGTGCCGGCGATCGGTGCCCGGATCGGCAGAACATCCATCACGGTTCCCTCTGCGGCAATGCGGTCGATCTCGACAGCAGAGAGACCGAGATTCCCGAGCTTCCATCGTGCCGACTCGAGTTGCCCGCGCGCTCGTTGATACGCGGCCTGGACCTCCCACACCTGCCGCCCGGCCACGCTATGAGTGGCGTCGAGACTTTGCAGTAACCCCAAGGTCTCGTGAGATAGCCGCGTTTGCGATGCCATCTGGATCAACTCCAGTTGCAACGCCTGAAAATCCAGGCTCGAAACCTCGGCAAGCACTTCGCCCGCGGTCACCCGTTGGCCACGGTCGACGTGGATACGAGCCAACCGACCTTCCAACCTCGAAGTCACATCCACTCGGCCCTCAGGAGGCACCTCGACCGCGCCGTCGAGCTCCACAACATCGTCAATCGTCTGCAACTGTGCGGGGGCGACATCCAACCCGAAGTCGGCCTCCCCGGCCGGGCTCAGGCGGAGCACCCCGCTGATGAAGAACGCACCAAGCTCGTGACTGCCTTTGGTCACGACGCGATCACCGGGGTATACATCTCCCTCTTTGATCGCCACGACACCGTCGCTTTCACCAAGCACGACGACATCCCGCTTGCGGTACTCGAACACCTTCGCGGTAGCAGCCTCTTCGACGATGACGGAACGCCCGACGCCATTGTTGACGAGCGCCGCGGCAGGAACCGCCAGGACCGGCTGGTCGCTCGACTTGAGAATCCGAGCTTCGCCATTCATGCCGGGCAAGTACCGCGGCTGCGCCGACGATGGGTTTTGGATCTCGCCCCACATGGTTCCCACGTGCGTGCGTGGATCAAGCCAGAGCCCCTTCGCGCTCACGGCTGTCGGAACCGCTACCTGCGGGTATGCAGACAACGTCAACTCGACCGGCTGACCGACCTTCGTTGCCAAGATGTTCCGTTCAAGGACGCCGATCTTGACCCACATCGTGGAAAAGTCGACGACCTCGAACAAGTGCGTGTTGGCGATCACTGGATTGCCGACGGTGATGTCGACGTGGATGACCGTACCGGCGATGGGACTGGTTATAGGCAGGCGTTCGAGCAAACCATCTTGTCGCTTTTCAAGGAGCCGCCGGAGGTCTTCATCGCTGACGCCAAGAGCCCGCAGCTTGCTGACGGCCACCGCAACGCCCCCGCGCCCCTGCTCGTCACGGGCCCGTGCCTCACGCATGGACCGCATTGCAACGGCCTGCTGCTCCGCAAGAACTTTGGCGTTTGCAAACAACCTCTCAGCCAAGTCGTGCTCGGCCTGGGCCGCCAACAACTCCGACTGGATCGTCCCGAGAGCAAGGCTTTCGATCTCGGCCAGCTTTTGACCGGCAAGAACCTTGTCTCCCGGCTTCACAAAGACGGCCGACACTCGCCCACTGACGCCGCTCGCGGCAAATGCGTGACTTCCCCACGGGGGAACCAACTCCGCGTACGCAAGCGACTTGGTCGTCAGGTTTTGCGAAGCGACCTCCGCCGTCTCCACCCGCAAGGCATCGTGCGCCTCCCTGCTCAAGACGATCGTCCCGTTCGCGACATCGACCAACGCGCCCTTGCTGGGCAGCGGGGCGTGGCCTTCATGCCCGACTGCCTGCCACGTGGCGAAAGCCACCAGGGCTACGACGATGCACGGAGCTAAGAGACGATTCATCCATCACCTGTGTCGGTAGCGAGGACGGCTACTCCTGCGGCGCTTTGTCGAACGTGCCACCGGGACCAACCAGCTTCACAGGCTTGTAGCCGGCCTTCTCCACGGCCTCCCACAACAACTTTGCAGACGGAACCTCATCGGCCTTCGGAGCAATCGTTGCAAGCCCCGTCTCCGCACTCACCTCGACCGCCCCAACGTTTGGTACGGCCTGGAATGTTTTGGTCAACTTCTTGGCGCAGCTCACACAGTGCATGCCTTCGATGGTGATCGTCGTGACCGTTTCGGTCGCATCGGCGGCAAAGACGGCGTCGCCTGTTGCCAGGCCAGCCACGATCGCTACGAGCAATGATTTCAGGATCATGTCCAAACTCCTCGAGAAAAAGGGACCGAACGCGACACTTACCGCTTGACGTAATCAGCCGGTTCCTTGACCTCTTCCGGCTGTTCCTTGGCGAGCTTCACGAACTCTTCGACACACGGCGGACAGCAAAATTCGTACGTCTTGCCGCCCACGATCCAGGAGCACTGCGGGTTCGCTTTAGTGAGAGTGATCGGGCAAATCTTGTCACCGACCTTCGGCTTCAAGTCGTGCTTCGGAACAAATCCGCGAAACTTCTGATTCCCAGTCTGGTTGCCATTCGCTGCAATGTCGGCTTCCGTGTAGATCCCCCCAGGCGTCAAATACAATGCTCGGGCCTCATCGTCTGCCATCACCGCAGGCATGCCTTCACCTTCGTGGCTGCCAGGCAACACGGACGGAAATCCGACTCGGAATCGCTCGCCGTTGATCCGAATGTTTGGAATCGTGACCTCGACAGCCTGGCCTCGTAGAGCGACTGGCAGCGAGCCTCTGAATCGCGACGTCTTGCCGCCGGAGTCTCCGTCTTGGGGCGCCGGCTCCACGGAAAACGACTGGGCATCCGGACCGCCGACCGCCTTCACGTACGCGGTTAGCTTTTGTTGCTCGACTTCCTGAACCCGGCTCTCGTCTTGGCCGAGCATGTAGATCGACAGATCGCCCTGGCTGTCGAACACGGCCTCGGCGTGATAGCTGTCGCGACCGATCGGCACGATGATCCCGCCATTCATCCCTGGTTTGTGAGCGTGGTCTTCCTGGAGGCCAGGCGCGGGCGCTGCACCGGATAAAGGTGCTGGTGGAGCCGCGGTACCAGGCGACGTTCCCACTGCGCCAGGGGGTGGCGGCGATTGACCACACCCTGAAGCAGCTACGACAAGAACACCCATCAGCGCAATCGCACTCGCTGCACCTGTCACTTTTCTCATGACTACAAACCCTCCCAGAAGACACTGCCACGGACCCAATCAAGACAGCCGCACGGCAAGAGCCGCACACCGCTCCTTGAGCGACCACGTTCTCCCGAACAACGGATCACGCCCCGGACACGGTGCGCGGCTGAGCCGCCATGACCATGCGCCCGAGCCTGATTCACTTCTTCTCGACCGGAGCCGTGGCCACGCCGAGTCGCTTCATGAGCTTCTCGTGCTCTGCACCGGCTGCTTCGAGCGCCTTGTCGATGTCTTTGCAGCAGGCCATCGAGCCCTCGCCGTCGACATTCTCCTTGCAACACAGTTCGTGCATCTTCTTGTGATGCTTCGCTGCCTCGGCAAGCTTCTCGGCAACGAGGTCGAGTGATGCCAGCGTCTCCTTGTCGCCCGCAGCCTCAACACGCATGGCCTCGACATCCTTCTTTGCCTTGTCGATGCACATGCCAACGGAGTCGGCGGCATCCTTAGCGATTGCCGCATCCACCGCTGCCTTCGGCGACGCCTGGACATGCTGACGATAGTCGCGGGAATAGTCGCGGGCACTTCGCATGGAGCGGCTGGAAGACTTGCCGTAGAAGTCATAGCGGCCACGAGCTTTCGCGTCGGCACCGCTCTGGGCAAAGCTCATCGTGGCTGCAAAGGCGACCAAAAGGGCGCCAAGAACAAAGCGGGTTACAAGGTGTTTCATGATGACAAACTCATTCTTGGGGGAAGCGAACGTGTTCGCAGAGAATGCTGGCGTGGCTCAACGCGAAACCTGCCTGCATCTCAGGGGACTGCCCTATTGGATGCCGCCGCACGGCGAATTCTTCCCATAAATTTCCCGACCCGCTTCAAGTCAACACCTCGGGCCTTGCATGGACCTGCATGGGTTGCTATAGCTTCATCACGGAGGAGCTCGGCACGGTGACTTTATTTCCACCCTCGTCCCGCGTATGGCAAGCGTGCCTTATCCTGGCGCTGTTCGGGCAGCTTCTGCCTGCAACTTGTGCTTCCGCGTGCGTGGCCCGCTGCTGTGGCCAGGAGGGGCCAGGCAGTTGTTGCAAAGGACTGCTTCAGACTGTTGATGAAGCTGCGACCAAATGCCCGAACTGTGCGTCGAGCGACCGCGAGTCGCGGCAGACCGCGCCTTGCCAGTGTGGGCTCCTGGCTCGCCATGATCCGGCGCTAGCGCCGTTAGACCGACTTACTCTCGACCTCGATCGTTCGGCGTGCGGCGCCGTGGGGATCATTCAGCGTGCCTTTGAAGACGATTTGACTCCGATCCAGATCGCCTCAGACGGTGGGATCAGACCCCCAATCTCTCGACCCGTGCGGATCTTGTACGGCGTCTGGCGGAATTGAAGCGCCGGGCTGGTCCCTTTCTGGCACGTTTGTGCGAGGGGCGATTTTTGCTCGAGTGAGACCATGCCGTGTGGCGTGGCTCAATGGTTTCAATTCCTTTCACGATGGAGATTTTCCGATGAATGCACTGATTTTGTGGGTATCCCTCGGGCTCGCCTCGACGGTGCCCTGCGCGTTTGAGTCCAAGAGCGCAGGTTGTCCTGAGTGCGACTGTTGCGGATGTTGCGAGACCGGCACGTGCGAGTGCGCTGCCTGCACCTGCGAATGCTGTGTCGACGGGGTTCCGAGCGGAGATTGCCCGGCATCTCGCTAACAGCTTTTCCACAAGCTGGAGTTACGAGGGTAGCGTTGGGGGGCCAAAGGCCCCCCAACGCCCTGCCCGTCGCAAGTCCCCTCTGCCTGATCTCACCGAAATGCCATGGGAAGAAACGCTCGCCATCGGTCATCTAACCTTAATGAACGTTCCTGAACATCTTCCGACTGATCCTGCCGAGCCTGCGGACCTCATTGCCGTCGTCGCAGCGAGTCAGGCGGGGGATCGGGAGATGCAGAGGGAGTTGTTCGAGCGGTGTCGCGACCCTGTTTATCGCGTGACTGTCCGAATGGTTGGTCGCCAAGACGCGTCCGATATCACTCAACAGGTTTTCTTACGGATTTTCCAGAACCTCGATGGATTCGCTGGCCGGTCGGGCTTTATGACGTGGTTGTATCGGGTGACGATGAACGAGTGTTTGCAGTGGATTCGTCGGGCACGGCGCCGGCCGGTGCAGGCGCTGGCGTTCGACCCGTCGGACCACCGCCAAAGCCCTGCGATTGCCCTGCATGACAAGGAGTTGTTGGAATCAGCCCTCGCTCGGATTGATCCGGATTTGCGGTGTGTGTTTCTCTTGCGAGAAGTCGAGGATTTGTCGTACGCACGTATTGCGGAGGTGCTTCAGATTGCTTGCGGCACTGTGGCGTCGCGACTTAGTCGCGCGCGGCAGCAATTGCAGATCGAGCTTCGGCGCATGGGATGGGATGGCTGATCATGAACTGCGACACTATCCGACCGCTGCTCTCCGCGTTTCATGACGGCGAATTGCTGCCAGAACACCTCGATGACGTGCGCCGGCATGTTGACGCATGCGAGGCGTGCCGCGCCGAAACGAAACGCCTTGCCGCGATTTCGCACATGGCCGTCGCGCTTCGCGAATCGCCGCCCCCCGATCTCTGGGGCGCCATCGCATCCCAGCTCGATGGGGCACAGCCCCTAACTCTGCGGCCAGTCCGCGTTTGGCGGCTCGGCACGCGGCCAATACACATTCGCCGGTTGGTTTGGGGAACCGCGTTGGCGGCTTCGGTAACCGTGTTCGTTGTGGTGTTCTGGCAGTGGTCGCCCCACGTCGACAGTCACCATCAGCAGATGGATGCCAACCTCGCTCGGTTTGTAGACACCTTTCGTCGCGATCCGGTCGAGGCCCAACAGACGCTCCAGAATCAGTACGCGAGTCGCCTGGTCGAACCGCACTCCTTGGTTTCCCTAGTCAACTACCGCTCCGTTGCGCCAGAGGAGCTGCCCGGGGGCCTCCGACGTGCGTCGACGCGTGTGTTCGACATGCCCTGTTGCAAGTGTGTGCAAACGCTTTACACGTCTGAAGGCCAATCTCGCCTGGCGTTATTCGAACACGTCAACGAAGAGTCTGCCTGGTTCGCAACGAATCCTTCGATCAACGCCGTCTGCTGTGGCCACACCATCAGGCTCGTCCAGTGCGGGGATGGCCTGTGTGCTGCCTGGAAAGGTGACGGTCGCTTCATCACGATCGTGGGCGCGGAAACGCTGGAGACGCTCAGCGACGTGATTGCCGTGATCGAGGAGACCGATCAGCCCTCGGGTTGATTCTTGCTCCAGGTGCAAACCCGACCATCAACCATTGATTCCAGTCGTTCCACTCAGCCGGTCCCCGGCAACACGCACTGGCCATCATTGGCTCTCCTGTTATGCGGCGTTTTCAGCACACGAAATGTGAGGGGAGAGCCTCTTTCATCAAAGACCAATTTCTCGCAAAGTGCAGGTAAAGTAGAAGTGTGAGATTGAGGGGGGGCTGCCGGTTCGATGGCGAATCGGCAGCCCTGTCCTCGAATCGCTTGCGCTTGCCCCTGCCGGGCCGATCCGATTGAGACGTTACGCCCACCCGTGACGTGCCGAATAGACGGTTTCTGAGTTCAAGGCATAACGCAGTCAGGGCCATGCACGATGGTTCCGGACAGGAAACACGTCATGACCATGTCTCGGCAGACGACGTTTGTAGTCGATCAGCTCGATTGCCCGGCCGAAGAGGCCGTGCTGCGGCGGCAGGTCGAGGGCCTGGCCGGTGTAGCGAGCATCGCCTTCAACTACTTGAGCCGCGAGATGCGTGTCACGGCGACCGAGGCCGTGGAGGATCGAGTCCTCGCAGCAATCCAGTCCGCTGGCATGACCGGTCGCGTCAAGCAGAAAACCCAGTTCTCTGCGGACGACGAGGCGCGCCCCGCCTCGGCGACTCGGGCATCCATTCTGCTCGCCATCGCCGGGGCGCTTGCAATGGGCGCCGAGGTTGCCGCCTGGGGTGGACTGGAGCGATCCTGGCCCGTGCTCCTCCTCAGCCTCGCAGCCATTGGGCTGGGTGGGCTCAGGACGATGCAGAAGGGGCTGCTCGCCCTGCGGACGTTTACGCTCAACATCAATTTCCTGATGAGCGTGGCGGTGATCGGCGCCTTTGCCATCGGTGAGTATCCCGAAGCCGCCGTGGTCATCGTGCTGTTCGAGTTGGCGGAACTGCTTGAAAGCCGGGCGATGAACCGCGCACGCAAGGCCGTCCAGAGCTTGATGGCGCAGACCCCACAGGTGGCCACCATACGCGACGCGACGGGAGCGTGGGTCGAACGTCCGATCGACCAACTTGCCGCCGGCATGGTGGTGCTGGTCCGCCCCGGTGAACGCATTCCCCTGGATGGCGTCGTCGAGTCCGGGGAGTCCGCGGTCAACCAGGCGCCCATCACGGGGGAAAGCGTTCCCATCGACAAGCGTCCCGGAGACCAGGTGTTTGCCGGCACCATCAACGAATCCGGCGCGCTGGAGTTCACGGCGAGAGGCGGCCGGGATGAAACAACGATCGCGCGGATCATACGCACGGTTCAGGAAGCGCAGAGTGAGCGAGCGCCGACGCAACGCTTCATCGACCGGTTCGCGCGATTCTACACGCCGGCCGTGTGCGGCTTGGCGTTCGCCATGTTGCTGGTTCCTTGGTTGGTGTTCTCGCAGCCGTACTATCCGTGGCTCTATCGGTCCCTGGTGCTGCTCGTGATCGCGTGTCCTTGTGCGCTCGTGATTTCCACGCCCGTGACAATCGTTACCGGCTTGGCTGCGGGAGCAAAGCGGGGCATTCTGATCAAAGGCGGCGTGTACTTGGAGCAGGCCCGATTGCTCAAGGTCGTGGCGCTTGACAAGACGGGCACGATTACCGTCGGCAAGCCCGTATTGACGGACGTGGCACCGATGGAAGGCCAGGCTCGCGACGACGTGCTGCGAATCGCCGGAAGCCTTGACTCGCTCTCTGACCACCCTGTAGCGAGGGCCATAGCGGCAGCATGGCCGACCGACCGCCAGCCCGTGGACGCTTTCAAATCACTCCCTGGTCGCGGTGTCGAGGGCAAGATCGGCGGAGAGTTGTACGTCGTCGGCAACCATCGTCTGGCCGAGGAGCGCACGGTGTGCGGGACGGAGGTCGAAGCAGCGTTGACGCGGTTTGAGGGGGAAGGCAAGACAGCGGTCGTCGTAGCCAACTCCGAACGGGCACTGGGAGTGCTGGCAGTGGCCGATCAGCCGCGTGAGTCGAGCATCGACGCCATCCGCAAACTGGAGCGCCTTGGACTCGAGACAATCATGCTCTCGGGAGACAACCAGACCACGGCCGACGCGGTGGGCCGCCAGGTGGGAGTCAAGGTGGCCCGCGGGAACCTGCTTCCGGACGACAAGCTAAAAGCCATCGATCAACTGCGTGTCCAGCATGGAGATGCATGCGTCGGAATGGTCGGCGACGGGATCAACGACGCTCCTGCGCTGGCAAAAGCCTCCATCGGATTCGCAATGGGAGCCGCCGGAACGGACACCGCTCTGGAGACCGCTGACGTCGCTCTCATGGGTGACGACCTGCGTGGGCTGCCGGAATTCATCGAGTTGAGTCGGCGAACGCACCAGATCTTGCAGCAGAACATCGCGTTCGCCCTGGGGATGAAGGCCCTCGTCTTCGTGGCCGCGCTCACGGGTCATGCAACCTTGTGGCTGGCCGTGCTCGCCGATGTCGGAGCCAGCCTGGCAGTAGTCGCCAACGGGTTGCGTGTGGCCAGCCGGCAAACCCTTGCTTCGAGCAATGGCGACCGGGGGCGAGAAGATCTTGCTGCCGCCCGGACCGGCAAGCTATCGTAGAACAACTGGCAAAAGGACGGTGTGCTGTGAACTTCACGCGTATGCGATCGATCGCGACTATGTTCGTGGTAATGCACCTCGTTCTCCGGGGAATCGCCGTGCCGCATGGTCACGGACTGGACGAAGCGTGCCCCCATCAGGCAGCGGGTGTCCACATTCACCTGAATTGGCTCAGTGGCGACCGTGGGCAGCAGTGCGAGCACTCTTCTCGGGGCGCCGCTGCCGACTGCGATGCATGCCGATCACCCGATCATGGCGGCGTGGTCTACCTCGACGATGGCCTTGCATTCGTCCCTGCTGAAGACAAGACAGCAAGTGAAGATGTCGTGCCCGATGGGCATCATGCATCGCCCATCAATGCGTTCGTCGCTCCCGATCTGACTGTGCCGTTCCCCGAGTCTGCTCGGCCGGCTGGCGATGTCGCAGGCACCCTGCACAGGTTCTTGCCGCACGTCCTTCGCATTTGAAGCGAAGCCCCCCCGTGCGCCATCGGACGGCTTCTCCGTCCGTGGCCAGTCGTGCCTCGTGAATGGGCCTTCGTGCGCCTTCACGCCTTCTTCCCACCCTCCTGTCATCCATCGAAAAGGTTTTACCCATGTGGACTTCTTGCGCATTGAATGCCTTGCGTACTGGCCAATCGTATGCAGTTTTTTGCCTCGCCATTGCGATCGTCGTTTCCGCGGCCAGTTCCGCCGACGCTGGTCGCTCGCGTGGGCGGCGCGGCCCGAGTCCGCAGCAAATCCAGAAAATGAAGGAGGAAATGGCCTATCGCCAACGCGAGATCCAGCGGGTGCAAACCGAAGTTGCAGCCAAGGAACGAGAGTTGTTCCTGCAATTCGACGAAAACGGAGATGGCCGCCTTCTTGGGGCCGAACGGTCGAAGTACGACAAGAGGGTCTACGAGATTCAGTCCGGAAAGGCTCCCAACCCCCTGGCAGGCATCGCCCCTCTCGGCAGCGGCCCGCGAGACTCGAAATCTGGTGGCGCTAAAAAATGACGGTCCCGAATTCTATGACATTGCTCGGAAAAGCCGTGAGCGGACTGTGATGCAATCGCCTTGTGAAAATCCCCGTTTGATTTTCTGGCGTCGGCCGGTCGATACTAAAGAAATGCGATATTGCTTCGTCATGCGAACCGCCGTCACAACCCTGACGCTGCTTGCCACGCTTTTCCACTTCACCGTGGGCTGCTGCGGGGGCATGCATGCCGATTCGGGGCACGTCGATTCGCATGCCGATGCTGTGGCGATCTGTGAGCATGGATGCGATCATGGTGGCGACCATGCGGCCGAGGCCGCGGCGGAACCCGGAATGGCTGATCATCTCATGCCATCCCTTCATGACGGCGACGGTGGCTGCCCGGGCCATGACTGTCATGGATGTTCATGCTCGGCCACCCATGATGAACGCCCTCTCGATTCGCACGCGGTTGATTTTCTCACGGTTGCATGGGTAGGTCCCGCGATCGCGATGATTCAATCGGCGGTGAGCGTGGCATGGGAGGCGGCTGATCCGCCGGTCCGCGCTACCATTGCGCCCCCGCTCAGCGAGCGTCTGCTCGTTTGATCTTCGCGCGGCCCTTCTGGCCGTAGCGTTTTTTCAGGTCGCGTCCGTACGTGCCCGTTTGGCCGTGGCGCGTTCTGGATACCCCGCCCCTGTCCGTGCCCCCCATTTCAAATTCCCTGGAGTTTTCCATGCGACTGCTTTCGTCCTTATTCGTTCGATCACTTGGTTCTTCGGCGATCGCCTGTGGCCTCACGTTCACGACCGGCTGCGGCGAAGCCACGAAACCGGCCGCTGAAACCGCTCATCACGAGGGCGACGGTCATGCCGAACACGACGAGGCAGGCCATCCGGAAGAGGGGCCACACAACGGCCACCTCATCGAGCTTGGCAAGGAGGAATACCACGCCGAGCTCGTACACGATGACGCGACCCACACGATCACGCTCTACCTGCTCGACGGTTCTGCCAAGAAGATGGTGCCCGTAGCTGAAAAGGAACTGACGATCAATCTCGTCGCCGGCGGCAAACCAACGCAGTTCAAGATCCCAGCAACACCGCAGTCCGATGACCCGAGCGGTCAGTCTTCGCGATTCGAGCTCGTCGATGAGACGCTCTGCGAGGCGCTCGACGACCCGAAGAGCAAGGCCCGGCTGATGCTCACGATTGCCGGAAAACAGTTCTCCGGCGACATGGCTCACGAGGACCATGACCACTGATCGAGACGGTGTCGATGGTTCAACGCCGCCACGCTTCTATCACTGTCCCACGTTCACTCATGCGAAAGGAATCGCCCATGAAAACCTCGACTCGAAAACTCGCGTTCGCTTTGTTCTCTGCCCTTGCCTCTACCACACCGCTCGCAGCTCACGCCCAAGCGCCGGTCCAGGCAGCGGAACAAACCGCTCAGGGGAAGTTCAGCTACATCGTGTTTTACCGCAACGACGACGAGCTCACGCAAACGATGGCCCAGGTCGTCAAAGACGCTGCCGCCAAGCAGCCGGACGCGGTCACGTCGCGGTTCGTCCAAATCACGAATCCGGCCGATGCCGCGATCGTGGCCCAGTTCAACATGGGTCGTGCGCCGATGCCGCTTACTCTGGTTGCCGCGCCGAATGGAGCCGTGACTGGTGTATTTCGCAAGCATGTCACCGAGGAGCAGCTTGCGGGGGCGTTCGTCACCACGTCGATGTCGCACTGCATGAAGGCGATGCAGGATGGCAAGCTCGTGTTCCTCGCCCTCCAGACGACTCCCGACGTGACCGTGCCCCAGGGCGTGGCCGACTTTCTGGACGATCCGGAGTTCAAGGAACGGGTGATCGTCGTTCCGGTCCAAGCCGCCGACCCGGCCGAGGCCCAGTTGCTGGGAGAACTCAAAATCGGCGCCGGGCCGAATCAGCCTACCGTCGCCTTCTTCGCGCCTCCGGGCGTCGTGGTTGGAACGTTCGGTGCCGCATCGAACAAGGCCGAAATCACAGGCGCGCTCCATGCAGCCGGCAAGTGCTGCAATGATCCGAACTGCAAGCATAACCACGCGGCCAAGTCGGGAAAGCACGTTCGGTGATCGTCCGTAGCCATTCCGTCAACCCGATCCACCACCAAGGAACTGACTCATGAACATCAAAAAGATTGCCTGGAAAGAGCTGTGCGAACGCCCCACGGCGATGATCACGAGCCTGCTGGCCATCGCCCTCGGCGTGACGGCCCTCGTGGCCATTCGGCACATCACCGTCTTCTCCGAACAGGAAGTCAAACACCAACTGTCCGAGTTGGGCGCCAACATCCTGATCTTGCCGCCGGCGGCGTCGCTTCAAGACTATTACTCAGCCGACGTGAACGGCGGGACGCTCCTCGAAGAGCATGTCTCGACCGTGCTTCTGGCCAATCTCGCGGGTGTCGAAAAGCTCTCGCCCAAGCTCTGCACGTCCGTGAAAGTCGGAGGGAAGGACGTCATCCTCACCGGCGTGCTGCCGCAGTCGGAGATGAACACGCAGGCGTGGCAGTCGGTCGGCATGTTCGCCAAGAAGAACAAGCACGAGGGGTGTACGAAGGCATCGACGGGCGTTGTCGACACGAGCCCCGAGGCGCTCGCCAGCCTCCGGACGATCGAGGAGCTCGACCGATTCGCCGTGGTCGTCGGAGCGGACGTCGCGGCGAGCACCAAACTCCAGGCCGGCGCGTCGCTCGTGCTTTTCGGCACGCAGTTCAAAGTGCGAGCCGTGTTGCCGCCGACCGGCACCGTCGATGACGGGCGGGTCTTTGCCCACCTCCACACCGTGCAGGAGTTGACGAAGTCGGGTGAAGTCGTGAGCGCCATCGAGGTGATGGGTTGCTGCGAAGATGCCGCCGGCGGATTGGTGCCGCAGCTCAAAGCCCTTCTCCCCGATGCGAAGGTCGTCACGGTGTCGCAGGTCGTCGAGACGCAGGTGGGCGTCAATCGCTTGCTGGCCAAGTCGTCGATCTTCGTGCTCGGCGTGCTGGTCCTCGTCGGCGGTGCAACCGTCGCCTCGTCCACGTCGGCCAACGTCCGCGAACGCCGCCGCGAAATCGGCACGCTCATGGCACTCGGCGCCACGCCAAACCTGATCCTTCGCCTCTTCCTCTTGAAGGCCACATGGCTCGGCCTTGCTGGAGGCATCGGTGGCGCCCTGGCTGGCATCGTGCTCGCCGTGTTGCTCGGGCCTCACTGGGCGGGCGTCACCGTCTCGCCGTTGCCTTCGCTGGCCGCCATCGCGGTGACCGCGGCACTTGGCGTCACGCTCATCGCCGCCTACTGGCCCGCCCGCTCGGCCGCGCAGCTCGATCCCTGCACCTGCTTCCGTGAAATTTGAAGTCTGTTGAAGTGTCTTTGTCTTGCGAAACCCATTCCGGAGAATCGAAAGCGATGTTTGAGCTCCAAGAAGTCTGCAAATCCTATGTCCGGCGCGGCCATTCGGTCACGGCCCTCCGCGCCTCATCGCTGACGATTCCGCGTGGTGACTATGCCGCGATCGTGGGGCCGAGCGGAAGCGGCAAGTCGACGCTTCTGTCGGTGCTCGGGGGCATGCTTACTCCGGACGGTGGAAAAGTTCTCCTCGACAGCGTGTCAATCTACGATCTGCCGGTCGCGAAGCGGACATCCTTTCGTCGTGAGCGCATCGGGTTCGTCTTTCAGACGTTCAATCTCGTGCCGTATCTAACCGCGCTCGAGAACGTCCAGATTCCGCTCTTTCTGGCCGGGCTGCCGGATGATGAACAGCAGGTCCGAGCGGAAACGTTGCTCGAGCGTGTTGGCCTTGGCGAACGGCTGCATCACAAACCGAGCGAGCTCAGCACCGGCCAGCAGCAGCGAGTGGCCCTCGCCCGTACGCTTGCCAACGATCCGCCGGTCATCTTGGCAGATGAGCCGACGGGCAACCTCGACCCCGACAGCCGTCGCGTCGTGCTCGACTTTTTCGACCAGCTTCATGCCGAGGGGCAGACGATCCTCGTCGTCACCCACGACACCTTCGTGGCAGACCGGGCGAAGCGGATCTTCCACCTTGCCGACGGTGCAATTACCGAACAATCCGAGTCATCACAACTCCGCGTGGCCTGAGAATTCGTTCACGCCCCCTGGCCGCACCTGTGTTTGCCCTCCCGGTTCCTCGAGGATTTTCCCGTGTCATCCCCGCGTACCCTCACTAGCGTCCTTCGAGTCGTGCTTGCTGCCGTCGTGGTCGGTGCCATCCTGATCGTGGGATTGGTCACGCCCGTGCGCAACCAGGTCATTCGCCTGATGGGGGGCGTGCCCGCGGGCGCCGCAGCGGCGCCTTCGGAGAAGCATGAAGGCGGGGCCGGTGACGAGGGGCACGCAGGACACGATCACGGCCACGCGGGGCACGCGGAGGAAAACTCGATCGAACTTTCCGAGCAGGCCAGAAAAAGCATAGGGCTCCTGGAAGGTGCAGTCGCCGTATCGACGTTTCACCGCACGGTCACGATTCCCGGCATGGTCGTGGAGCGGCCCGGTCGGTCCCGGTATGCGGCGATCGCGTCCATGACCGGCTTCCTTACGAAAATCCTCGTGACCGTCGGGGAGACGGTCGTACCCGACCAGCCGTTGTTCGAAATTCGCCTCACGCACGAGGAGCTCGTGCAGTCGCAGGCAGACCTCCTCCGGACGGCGGCCGAGCTGGATGTCGTTCGCCGCGAGATCGCCCGGCTCGAAGGCATCGGCCCCGAAGGGCTCATCGCCACGAAGGTGATTCTCGAAAGAAAATACGAGCTCCAAAAGCTCGAGGCGGTCCGGCTTGCCCAGCATCAGGCACTTCTCCTTCACGGTCTCACGGAGGAGCAGGTCAACGCGATCGTGACCACCCGCACACTGCTGGGCTCGATCACGGTGCGTGCCCCGAGTACGGCGGCCATCAATGGCGGAAGCGGGACGCTCATCGTCGCGGAGCTCTCGGTGGAGCGAGGCCAGCATGTGACCGCAGGCGACACGCTGGCGACGCTCGTCGATCACGGCACACTCCTCATCGAAGGAGACGCCTTCGAGCAGGACATGGCGGCCCTCACGGAAGCGGCGGCCGAGGGCAAGCCGATCACCGCGGTCATTGAAGTATCCGCCAAACAAACCAAGCAGGTCGAGGGGCTTCGCATCGCGTACGTGGCCGACCGCGTCACGCCCGACTCGCGCACGCTGCGATTTTTCGTCACGCTCCCCAACGACCTCATCGGCGACCCGCGCACCGAGGGCGAAAGCAGCTTCGTGACCTGGCGATACAAACCGGGGCAGCGGATGCAACTTCAGGTGCCGGTGGAGGAATGGCCTGACCGGATCGTGTTGCCGGCCGATGCCGTCGCCCAGGACAGCGTGGAGAACTATGTCTTCCGTGCCAACGGCGACCACTTCGACCGCGCGACGGTGCATGTCGAGCATCGCGATCCCCAATGGGTCGTGATCGCCAATGACGGCACGCTGTTCCCTGGCGACCGAATCGCCATGTCGGCAGCGCAGCAGCTCCACCTGGCCCTCAAGAACAAGGCGGGGGGGGGCATCGATCCCCACGCCGGCCACAACCACTGACATCCCTGATCTGCGAGCCTGTGAAAAACGTCGCCAATGCTCAACGCCATCATCAAAAGTGCCCTGCGGTTTCGCCTGATCACGATCGTGCTCGCGCTGGTCGTGCTCGTGTATGGCGGCATCACGCTCCGGTCCTTGCCGATTGACGTGTTCCCTGACCTCAATCGCCCGCGGGTCACGATCATGACCGAGGCACCGGGGCTGGCCCCGGAAGAGGTCGAGACGCTCGTCACGTTTCCGCTCGAGAGCGTGCTCAACGGGGCGACCGGAGTGCAGGCGGTCCGCAGCTCGTCGGGTGTCGGTCTTTCCGTGATCTACGTCGAGTTCGAATGGGGCACGAACATCTACATCGACCGCCAGATCGTGGCGGAGAAGGTGGCCGTGGCCATCGACCGACTCCCCGAGGGAATTCGCCCGCAGCTCGCACCGATCTCGTCGATCATGGGACAGGTGATGCATGTCGGCATGTGGAGCGACGATGGTACGACTCCGCCCATGGAGGTTCGAACGCTCGCCGACTGGGTCGTGCGCCAGCGGCTCCTGACGATCCCCGGCGTGGCCCAAATCGTAACCATGGGGGGCGGCCGCAAGCAGTTCCAGGTCCTCGTCGATCCCGAGCAGTTGCTCAAGTTCGGGATCACGCTCGAAGAGGTCGAAGCGGCCGTCCAGGCAAGCAACTCCAATGCCACGGGCGGGTATCTGAACCAGGGTGGCAACGAGCTTCTCGTCCGCTCACTGGGCCGAATCCAGACGATCCACGACCTCGAGTCGGTCGTGGTGAAGGCGACCGGCGAGCGGCCGGTCGTCCTCGCCCAAGTCGCACGGGTGGCCGAGGCGCCGCAGGTGAAGCGGGGTGACGCCGCGGTCAACGGCAAGCCGGCCGTGATCCTCATCATCGCGAAGCAGCCGGGGGCCGACACGCGGAGGCTCACGGACGACGTGACCGCGGCGCTCGCCGACCTCCGCGGATCGCTTCCCCCGGATATCCGCATCAACCCCGAGATCTATCAACAAAAGACGTTCATCGACCTTTCGATTCACAACGTCATCGAGGCCCTCCGCGACGGCGGCATCCTGGTCGTGATCGTGCTGTTCCTGTTTCTGCTCAATTTCCGCACGACGTTCATCACGCTCACGGCCATTCCGCTGTCGATCGTGATCACGGGGCTTGTTTTCAAGGCGTGCGGGATGTCGATCAACACGATGACGCTTGGCGGCCTCGCCGTCGCCATCGGCGAGCTCGTGGATGACGCGATCGTCGACGTCGAGAACATCTTTCGTCGGCTTCGCGAAAACGCCCACGCGGCGGAGCCGAAATCGGCGTTGCGTGTCGTGTATGAGGCGAGCAGCGAGGTTCGCAACTCGATCGTGTTCAGCACCATCCTGGTCGTGCTCGTGTTCGTGCCGCTCTTCGCCCTGGAGGGGATCGAGGGCAAGCTCTTCACGCCGCTCGGCATCGCCTACATCGTTTCGATCCTCGCATCCCTCGTGGTCTCGCTGACCGTCACGCCGGTGCTTTCCTTCTGGCTGTTGCCGAAGGCGCGGTTCATGGAGCATGAGAAGGACGGTTTTCTCCTGCGCGTCTGCAAAAGCCTCGCGGGGGTGGCGATCCGGCTTTCCGTGCGGCATCCGGTGCCGATCCTGACGGGCGTGGCGGCGGCGGTCGTCCTGAGCATTGTTGTCGTGATGGGACTCGGGCGAGACTTCCTGCCGCCCTTCAATGAAGGCTGCGTGCAAGTCAACGCTCTCTTGCCGCCGGGCACGTCACTCGAGACGTCCAATCGCATCGCGGCCATGGTCGACGAAAAGATCGGGAAGATTCGCGGTGTCGAAAACTACAGCCGTCGAACGGGTCGTGCCGAACTCGATGAGCACGCGGAGGGCGTCAACGCATCCGAGATCATCGTGAGTTTCGATCCGAAGGCGGGCCGCAGCCGCGAAGAGGTGCTCGACGAGCTGCGGGAGGAGCTGACGCAGATCCCCGGTGTCGTGATTGCCGTCGAGCAGCCGCTGGCGCATCTCATCAGCCACATGCTGTCGGGCGTGAAGGCGCAGGTCGGCATCAAGCTCTACGGCGACGATCTCGTCGAATTGCGGCGGACGGCCGAGAAGATGAAGGCGGCCATCGCCACCGTGCCGGGCGTGAAGGATCTCATGGTCGAGCAGCAGACCGAGATTCCGCAGCTCCAGATCCGGCTTCGCCGCGAAAAGCTGATGCAGTATGGGCTCACCGCTGACGAGGTCAACGAGTTCATCGAGACGGCCATGAACGGGCGGACGGTATCGGAAGTCGTCGATGGCCAGCGGAAGTTCGATCTCGTCGTGCGGCTCGACGAGCCCTTTCGGGTGAACGTCGGCATTCTCGGACGGCTCTCGATCAATCTCCCGTCGGGCGGCCGCGTACCGCTGTCCACGATCGCGGAGATTCGCGAGGGGAGCGGCCCCAACACAATCAACCGTGAGAACGTCCGCCGACGAATCATCGTGCAGTGCAACACCGCCGGCCGCGACCTCGACGGCGTCGTCAGGGACATCCAAGAGCGGCTTGCCCCGATCCAGGCGGCCCTCCCGACGGGTTCGTTCATTGAATATGGCGGCGTATTTGAAAGCCAGAAGAATGCGACGCGGATGATCGGCATTTTGAGCCTCGTGTCGCTCGCGGGCATGTTCCTCGCCCTCTACACGCTCTTTCGTTCGACCAACCTCGCCCTCCAGGTGCTCTCGGCACTGCCGATGGCGGCGATCGGTTCGGTGGCGGCGCTCGTGATCACCGGCCAGTCACTCACGGTCGCGAGCATGGTGGGCTTTATTTCTCTCTCCGGCATCGCGTCCCGCAATGGCATTCTTCTGATCGCCCACTACCTCCATCTCGTGCAGCACGAAGGTGAACAGTTCACGCCGGAGATGGTGGAGCGGGCGGGCAAGGAACGGGTGGCGCCGATGCTGATGACGGCGCTCACCGCGGGTATTGCGCTTGTGCCGCTGGTCCTGGCCGCAGGCGAGCCTGGCAAGGAGATTCTCTATCCGGTCGCCACGGTGATTCTTGGCGGCCTCATCAGCTCGACGCTCCTCGACTTCTTCGTCCACCCGGCTCTGTTTTGGTGCTTCGGCCGTGGCCAGGCCGAGAAGGCGATGGCGGCTGGCAGTGACGAGTTGGCATCGGAAGTGTGATGTATGCGACTTGGTTGCAGGATTGACGAACAACGAATGAGTCACGACAGACAAGAGACACGAATGAAGATTTTACGACGTTTGGGCGTGGCTCTCATCGCCTGTGGGATGGCTGGTGCCGCGGGGGTCGCAAGGGCCTCGGCTGGCGACAGTGCTGCCGACGCGCATCCCGCCCAGGGGCCGCACCGTGGTTCGCTCATCGAATTTGGTGATGAGGACTTCCATGCTGAATTGGTGCATGACGACAGCACCGATACGATCACGATTTACGTTCTCGACAAGGAGGCCAGGAGGGCCGTGCCTGTCACGGCACGGACAGTGACGCTCGACATTCGCGCCGCTGGCAGGTCTCATCGGTATACGCTTGTCGCGAACGTGCGAGGCACTGAGGGTTTTGGGGCGGCATCAGTCTTTACGGCATCTGACAACTTGCTTTGCCAGTTGCTCGACGTCGATGGCGTGTCGGCCCGATTGACGATCGAAATCGACGGCAAATCATTTGTCGGCCAACTGGGCAAACACGCTCACCAAGAGGACATGGACTGAGTCGGAAGCACGACGGAATCCGCGTGGATTGGTGTGGCACGGTAGGGGGTGATTGCGCGAGGGGGCCGCGTCATGGATGACGAGGCCAACGTTTAGGGGAGGGATTCTGATGAATCGAGTTCAAACTCTGCTGCGCAGAGGAACAATCGCTGGCGTGACCCTCCTCGCGGGGGCCTTCGCAGGTACCGCGATGGCGCAGAAGCAACTTGCCGACGACCTCATCGTCCTGAATGCCGGTCAGCGGGCGATCGAACGTGAACGTTCCACGAGCGATCGCGACCCCGGCGGAGACTTCAATCGATTGAATCTGCCCACTGGCACCATGGCCCCGGGCGTCGCGCTGCTGCCCGAGGTGACGCCGTCGTTCACACGGAACCGCGATCCCCTGGCCGCCGCGGCGAATCCGATTGCGACGGCCATGGTACCGCCGCGTTCCGAGTCGATTCCTGCACCGATGCCCATGTCCCCAGCAGCGCTCCCGCCAGGCGGGCCGCTCGAACTTCCTGCGAGCGACGATCCTGGCCCACCAGACGGCATGACGCTCGAATCGGTGATCCTCCTGACGATCGAACGAAATCAGTCGCTTCGGACGCGGTTCCAGGAAATCCGAAAAGCGGATGCCGATGTCCTCACCGCCGGGCTGCGAGGCAATCCATACGTCTTCGGCAGCGTCGACAGCGTGCCCTACGGTAGCTACTCGCCGGAACGGCCAGGAGAGCCCGGATATGGGCTCACGGTCATTCAGCCTTTTGACGTGAACAACAAGCGGGGCCACCGCATGATTGCGGCCCAGCGGGCCAAGAGTGTCACCGAGGCCCAGTATCAAGATGCGGTGCGGCTCGAGATCGAAACGGCATCCACGCTGTACACGGATGTTCTCGCGGCCCGCGAAACCCTCCGCTACGTCGAGGCGAGTATCACGGGGCTGCGCGAGGTTCGGCGCACGGTCGCCGGTCTTGTGTCGGGACAGGAACTTGGCAGTCTCGAAGTCGAACGGCTTGATCTTCAGATCGAGGCCGCTGAGATCGCCAGGGCCGAGGCGATTGGGGCCCTGGCGACGGCCAAACGCCGGCTTGCCTTGGCCCTCGTACTGCCGAACCCTGACGAGGTGCCGTTCGAGATCCGCGGGACATTGCACACTGACACCGCGTCGATTCCCGCTGCTGACGAGCTCTTTGCGATCGCGAAGCAGCACCGCCCGGACCTGCACGCCTTTTTTCTCGGTGTTCAGCGGGCTTCGGCGGAAGTGCAGCTTGCCATCAAGGAGCGGTATCCGGACGTGTTCGTACTCTACACCCCCTGGGGCGCGGTCGACAATTCGGCCCTCGGCGCACAGAACGCGACTTCGTGGGGCATCAGCGGGATGGCAAGCATTCCGCTGTTCAATCGCAATCAAGGCAATATCCGTCGGGCCGAGCTCTCACGGTCGCAGGCGGAGATTGAGGTCGATCATCTCATGCGTCAGATCGAGACCGAGGTGAGGCAGGTCGCGAGTGAAGTGGATATCGCCCGCGCGCGTGCGGAGCGGATCGAGACCACGATCCTCCCGCGAGCCCGACGGATCCGCGACCTGACGATGACGCAGGTGCGCGGCGGCCAAGCCGATATGCTCGACTACCTTCAGGCTCAGCGGGAGTATGTCGACGTGGTGCGGCAGTACCGCGACGCCCTTCTTGACCTGCGCCGCGCCGCCCTGCGTGTGAACACGGTGGCCGGCATCCGGATCGTGTACGACCCTGTCGAAAATCGTATCGCTCCCGCGGAGACGCTTCGCTGAGGGGGATCAATTGTCGCAGCGGAAAGAAGGACACAAAGCCTTCTCCAGTCGCCCTTGATGGGGCTCCGCTGCCCAGTGAATTCCGACTACAACCACGTGGCGTCCGTCATGCTTTCGGCAAGATTGGGGCCGAGTATCATGACTTGACGTCACAGCCCTCGGTACGGCGGGACGATCTTGCTGAGACTTTGAAAGAACGTCGAGATCAATCACCATCGTCGTTGCATGCTGGCAACGGTGATGGGACTTCTCGACTTCTACGAACCACGCTCGGCAACCACGGCGGCAACGCTCTCTCGTGAAATGCCCACGACGACGCCGTTAATTTTCGACCACGCCGCAGAAGGACAGGTCAGGTACGCGGGTTGCTCGAGGAACTCACTAAGGTCAAATACCCGATGAGGATGGCGGCGGCGAAATCAGCTCCACCATCCAGACCCGCGGAAAACCCCTGAAAACCCAACCCCGGACGCTCTCTATATATAGATGCGCCGGGAACGCCAAAAATGGCGCTTCCGGCGGGGATTCTCACTTTCTCATTTTCTCACTTTCACAATCACCGCTGAGCCCTTTCCCCCATTTTCCCGGCGATTTTGCGGGTACCTGGTGTCAAAACCAGCCCACGACCCTCTCAATCTGCAAAAGTGAGAAAGTGAGAATTCGCGAAAAACAGGCCCATTCGACCCACACACGCCCGACACTGCCTTCGGCTACCTGGGCGACACCGAACCCTCCCCTGCCTCAATCCGCCCCCATGAAAAAGCCCCGACCATCAGCGAACCAGGAAGCCGTCTACGTCTGTGATTCATGCGGGGAGGAGATCGTCGTACCCGTAGACGTTTCAGCGGGGGCACATCAGGACTACACCGAAGATTGCCCGGTCTGTTGTCACCCGATGAATCTGCACGTCGACATAGACCCAGACGGCGAAGCTCATGTCGACGGGGAGCACGAGTAGGTCAACGCTAGGGTATGTCCGTGTCGCCAAGAGCCTACCGATTCCAAGAACCGGCAACGTGGTCTGGATCGTCATGCCGTGGGCCGTTTTCTTGCCACCATTCCAGTAGGCGAGGATTGATGCGTTGCCAGAGAACGCCGTGGTAGGAAGGTCGGCGCATTTCGGCCACCACGACGACGGCACAGACACACACGGCCACAGAGACCGTCACGAACCACCCCGGAAAACCCGCTAGGAGAGTCGAGGCAGCAAGCACGAGAAAGATGGCCGCCCAGATGAGTTCAGGCAGGCGGGAAACTCGAAACACGTTGCAAAAAATAAAAAAGGTGGCCAGGGGGATGACCGTGACGAGCCCCCATGACCAGTCGAGGGAAGCAAGAGCCGCCGAGAGAAGTGCCCCGAGGATGAGCACGACGAGATCCAGGGGCGAGAGGCGAAAGCCGGGGGAGAATGCTGCGCTGGGCACTGGATTGGTTCGGGATGGCGGGTGTTGGTTGATATGAAAGCCAGTATGCCGGTGATGGGTGGTCGTAGAGAAGGTGACTGGGGTGCGGATTCGTCATTCATATCAATGCCGCCGTGGCGCTGGTCTACGTGAACGCCCCATGATGACGCGTTTTTTCACGACCACACGCGTAAGCGCCAAAGGCGGATTCGCGGGGCGGTCGAAGTTGCATGACGGTCGGAAAGCGGACCACGGCAAGAAACACGAGTCGGCTGGTACGCGTCATTCATATCAAGGAACCGGCCGACCAGATTTGCATGAATGCCCATGACCACCCGTTTTTTAACGACCACACCGCAAAACGCCAGGGCGGAAATGCGGGTCGGTCGAGGAAAACACCACGGCCACATCGCGAGAAAGATGGAAGCGGCGTGAGCACTGGGGGTCTGGATCATTTCCCTGGGCTGATCTGGGGTCTGTTGCATGATCCGCGCGTTTGTAGGGAAATCCGGCATGCCTCACGGCGACGGGACAAAGTTGATGCCGGGTACTCCAAGGGTGCCGAATAGACGCCGGGGACACCAAACCCGCCGCCATACAGCACCGATACAGAATACGATCGCCTGGTTCTTGTGATGCGGCCTCCAGGAGAGCAAGAGGCCGGCGTATCTGGTGCACGTGGCCAGAATCGGCAACGAGGGAGGGCACGGCGGTTGTTTCGTGTATCGGCAACTGGTTGGTGCCGGTGATGGAGGTGGTGCGTGAAGGCCAGCTCATGAGCACCGAAGAGGCCGCAAGAGTCACCAGAAGAAGTGCCGCGGGGGTTTGCCCATTCGGAAAAGGTCATCGCCGAAGAGATCGAACGACTGCTTTGTACTGCGGCGGGCTCGACCCGTGCCAGCGACAGGCCGAGCGTAGCTCGCCCGCGACTCGGCGCCGTCTCCTTTCTGCACCGCTTCGGATCGGCGCTCAATCACCATGTGCACCTGCATGCGTGCGCGACCGACGGCGTCTTCGTGCCAACCGGTGGCGGGCCGCCGGCGTTCCTGCCGGCCCGGCCGATCATCCAGGCCGATCTGGCCACGCTCACCGAGAAGGTGCGCCGGCGTGTCGTGCGTTGGTTCCGCATGCAGCGGCTCATCGACGCCGATGCGGCCAGCGATATGCTCCGCTGGGAGAATAGCGGGTTCTCGGTGGACGCCAGCGTCCGGATTACGCTCATCGACCGCGACGTGCCGAGCTATTTTCAGAGTCTCGAGCACCTGCTGCGATACTGTGCCCGGCCGCCCTTCGCGCTGGAACGGCTCTCCGTGATGCGCGGCGAAGACGGCCGCGCGACCAAAGTCCGCTATGTGCTCCCGCGACACAAGGCGGCCAACTGGGTCGGCCCGGGACGCGGGCGTAAGTCCACACGGCCGGGCGCCAGCGGCGTCGTCGAGCTTTCTCCATTTGAGTTCCTCGACCGGCTCGCTGACCTCGTGCCGCCGCCGCGGAAGCACCGGCATCGCTATCACGGGGTGTTCGCCCCGAATCACAAGCTCAGGTCCGCCGTCACGGCGCTCGCCATCGGGAATGTCGGCAAGCCGCGTGATGCCGCGACTGGTGGGCATGCGGTCGGCGGACATGCGGCGGACGGAGATGCCACCGGCCACGGCTGCGACTCATGCGACAAACCGCCCTCCCACGACACCTCTCGGATCGCGTGGGCCAAACTCATGGCCCGGGTGGGGGAGGAGTTTCCTTTTGCGTGCCCGGGGTGTGGTGGCGACATCCGCCTCATCGCGTTCATTACCGATCCGGGGCCGATCCGGAAGATCCTCA
>Ga0315902_10001311_pt1 | contig 40008 bp, 40 predicted proteins | sample LakEriMetagenome_9_FD_203523 | JGI IMG/M metagenome (GOLD analysis project Ga0315902, IMG submission 203523) | Freshwater fungal communities from buoy surface, Lake Erie, Ohio, United States - Buoy 12 MA117 | ecosystem: Environmental > Aquatic > Freshwater > Lake > Lake biofilm | place: USA...
ATGTAGACCGATAACCGTGAGCATGATCCCCTACTTAACTGGGGCTTAGAAATGTGAAAATGGTAGTTGCGATGTCGGTCCGACAAAAATCCCTGCAAATACCGCCAGGCCATCGATTCGCCACCCAACTGCATGCCTTCGGATGATGCTGTTAAACGCAAAAACACTTCTTCAGGTATCGCAAAATCTTGGTTCAAATCGCCTTGTAACACTGCCACCAAAGGCCCCAACTCCTCTCCAAATAACTGTTTCCGATACGCATTTTCGATCAGCGGTTCCGACATCCAAACAAACCACCGCTTGTCCCAATCCACCCGGTCCTTGATACCTCGCAACACCCCGTTGCGCTGAAATTCCTGCCACACCACACCCTTTTCTTTTAGCAACTGAGCGATGGCCTTGTCGCGCTCAAACGTCTTCTCAATCCCCGATTCCCGGTACGACAACACCCGCTGCACATCAAAAGCCTCCATCAACGACGAAAAAACCGCCTCTGCCTCACCCCAAAACACATCCACTTGTCTGGCCTCCGAATCCAAAACCAACCCCTGAAAAGCGCGATTCATTTCCTGAATCGACTGCCACTGAAACCGCAGATGTCGGTCCGAACAATCCGGATGCGTCACCAAACTCGGCTCAAAAATGAAGATCACCCTGTAAGGCAATCCCGATGCCTCCGCCTCTGCCAACGGCGCATGATCGCGGGTACGCAAATCGCGCTTAATCCAAACAATCTGCATTGGGGGCTTATCCACCGCACCTTCCAACTTCTCCCCTGCCACTTCTGGCGATGGCAAACCACCCAATTCCGTGGCTCGAGAAATATGAGATTCCTGGAAGGTCATCTGATTGATCAATATCCGCGAACGTCCTTAAATTCTTTTCGTAGCGATTTCTCTACTTTTTTCCAATACGAGAAAAACGATGAGAACGTGCCTTCCACCTCTGGCGCCAACCAATCCCGCGGGATTTCAGTGCCCCTGTAATGTTGGTTCAAAGGATGCTCTTTGTATACGATCTCCACCGAACCACATGCCCGCAACGCAGCATGCAATTCCTCAAATTCTCCCACAAACACCTGCAAATGGGGTATCTCGGCGGCCAACGACAGCATAAAATCCACACAATGCGAGGCGATGGGATATTGTTTAAACGCGCTGGGCTCGAGCAACAAAATCGGGGAGCCCGACTGCGAAGCCACAAACTGGGCACTGAGCTGATAGTAGTTACATATCACTATGCGATGATCATTGGGTCTGCTGATGGCACCCCAAATCGGCAGTCCTTTTTCGGCCACCGCTGCCATCAATGCTTCCGACGTACAATCATCAAACGGCAATAGTTCCTGAGCATCCAATGTGGGCTTCAATACTTCCGGCACCGGGGCCTCGGTGAGTTGTTCGTATTCTACATCGAGGTAGGTCCCGCGCTGTTGGGTATTCGTATACCTGTTGATATTCTCTTGGTTGGCGATGTATTTTTTGTTGGAAAAAGTGCCGGCAACCCACTGCCAAGAAAGGGCATTGGAACCCCAATCACCATCGAGCAAATGGGCATACATCCATTGGGCGGGCAATTTCCAGTGGGCGCCGGCCAAGTTGCAGGTAAGAAAGGCGGTATACATCCGCTGGTGGTTGTGCATATATCCAGACGATACCAATCGCTGGATGCCAATGTCGATCCCGTCAATGCCCGCGGTTCCCGCCGCGATCGCGGCGGGAACCGCGGTATGTTTCACCCCCTCCTGATCCCGTCGAATATCATCATTGATCCCATCGCCCAAACCCATCCAAACCCGCTGAAAAAAATCGCGCCATGCCAACAGCTGCACAAACCCAAACATCTCCTCAAAACTGTGTCCCATAGCCAACAAATACACCCACAACATACGTGTAGAAATCACCCCGCGCGATACGTACGGACCCAATTCACTCACACTACCCGATACATAATTGCGGGTCTTCCCATATCGCTTCGCATCAATCGCCGCGAGCAATGCCTGCACTTTTTCTGTATGACTCATCGCTTGCTAATCTTGTTGTTGGAAATCGACTTCTGCCTACTGCAATGAAACCGCTGCACCGCCTCGTTGCGCAACTTCTGGTGCTTGATACTCACCCCGCTATTCACCCGCTTGCGCCACAAATTGAAACTGCTTCGCTTCAACTGCTTGCGCATCAATGCAATGACCTGCGCCTCGGAATACCCAAACTGCGCCTTGATCGCATCAAACGGCGTTCTGTCCTCCCAAGCCATCTCAATGATGCGGTCTTCCGTTATCATCCGCTTTTCACTGTCCGATACCCCTTCCGGAATCGCACTCGCCTTTGTATTTCTCTCATTGGCCACCCATGCCTTGCCCACCAATTCAACAGACCCTAAAGCCGGGGCCACCCCACCCAGTAAAGCATTCTCGGCCGGGGCCTCAATATCCCATGTTGATTCCTGTTTATTCATTGTTTAATCCCTCTAAAAATTGATTCGCCACCGCCGACAATCGCTCTCGCTTTTCCGTATCCATTTTATCATACGACTTCACCATCACAGCCATCCTCGGATTCTTCAAAAAGAAATCACGATGCTTATCGATAAATCGCCAATACAACCCATCCCAAACCTCCGTCCATGCCCCCTTCTCAAAATCACCCATCTTCATCAAATAATTGCTGCCACTGATATACGGCTTGGTGCTCATCATCCCGCCATCCGCAAACTGACCCATCCCATAAACGTTCGGCACCATCACCCAATCATAAGCATCCATGAACAACTCCATGAACCACCGATACACCTCATCCGGATCGAAATCGCACAGCAACATAAAATTGCTCAACACCATCAACCGCTCAATGTGATGACAATACCCGTTCTTCAACACCTTTTTGATCACCACATCCACCGGCACAATGCCCGTAGTTCCGTCGTAAAACGACTGAGGAATTTTCCGCGTGTATCCCCAGTAATTGCGGGTGCGCTGCTTACGTCCAACCGATAAATACAGCCCCCTTATAAATTCCCGCCAACCCAACAACTGTCGCACAAACCCTTCCACGTCATTCAGCGGCAAGTCGCGCTTATCACTTTCATGCAAAACTGCATCCAAAACATCCTTGGGCAACAGCAAACCATTGTTGAGATAGACCGATAACAAACTGTGATGCAACAAAGGCTCTTTCGCCACCAATGCATCCTCGTAAGTGCCAAAATGCAACAGTCTATGCTCCACAAAATCCTTCAGCCATCGCTGAGCTCCGTCATGGGAAATCGCATAATCAAAATCGCCTTGAAATTCTCCCGGTGCAGAAGGAAAATGCCGCTCCACATAGGAAACCGCCTCTGACCAGTACTTCTCCTCATCATCCGTTCTACCATTGGCCAACTCCGGTACAGGTTGATTTTTAGGAAATCGCTCTCGGTTATCCTCGTCAAAACTCCACTTGCCACCCCGAGGTTTCGCCCCATCCATCAGCACCTGAAACTGCTTGCGCTGCGCCGAATAAAAATTGGCCTGCAAAAAGTGCTTCTTGCCTGCAAAATAGGATTTCACATCCGCCCGATTCAGCATAAACTGCGGGGTATCGTGGTACACCAAAGCAATGCCGTTCAACAAAGCCGCTGCCGTCAATCGCTGTACCAACCAATCGTCTTCTGGGCGATAGAGCTGAAACTCCGAAAACCCTTCTTCACCCCATTGTTTCACACAAACCGAAAGATCCACAGCCTTGCCCTCACAGCCGAAGTATCGCACATCCAATCCACGCTGTCGCAAGCCATCCGCATAACACCGCATCGTAGCGCGATGAAACACCAATTTCTGCTTGTGAAACGCGTACTGCTCAAAAAACAATGGCTCCTCCATCACCGCAACCGTTTCAACCCCCTCGGGGAGCTGATCAAACAATTGGTGGGGAAATACCAACCACAAAGAGAGGTTCTTGGATGGAGTCACCCCATACGAACAAGCGGTAAAGGAATTGGTTTTGTGAGAAGGGTAGCAGATGGCAGGAATCCAATTTGCGACCGCAAAAAAAAGGAACAACGCTGGGCGTTGTTCCTTTTTTTGAAGCCCCAAATACTTACGGACTTACCAAATTCAAACTGATGTTGAAATACAATGGATTGCTCAACTGATTCACCATCACATAAGGCGCATCGCTGGCCAAGCCAAAAGCACGATAAACCTCCTTGCCATCGCTCAAACGATCCACATCATAGCGATAGTTGATGCGATAGCCGGCTTGGATCGACATCCAAATAAAGTCTTTCAACGAGAATTCGTACACCGCACGAAGGCGGATTTCGCCCCGACGAATTTCTGCATCTTCGTTGCGCAAATTGAAACCATTTTGGTCATTCGAACGCCACAATCTGTAACTCTGTCCTTCCAACTCATACCCCGCAAACAACATGTTTCTGCTGTTGATGGTTCTGCGTACATGCGCCCTGGCAGGAAACAAAATCTCGGTACCCCACTTGTTGGCCACATCGGTAGAATTGTAGAAAATGATAGGGATATAGTTCAACTCGCCCACGCGGTAAGTTCTGGCAACACCCACACCCCATTGCTTCTTCTCCGAAGTGCGTTTACCGTAAATCAAAGCCGCTGAATACTTGGTGTACTTCAAAGGCATGAACTTGCCAAATTGGTAATCGCCGCTGAGATCCGCAGAACCTTGAAACAACAAGAATTTCACATCGTTCAAAGGCTTGAACAAGGTTGTATTGATGCCCATCGTGCGCAAACCATTTTCGCTGAGCGATGTCAGCATGGGATTTTTCAACGCGCTGGGATCCTCAAACTTATATCGCTGCTCCCAATAATTGGCACCCATCTGCCACACCAAATCGGTGCGAGAAATCACGGGAATGTTGCAGCCAAAACGCAAACCATTGGATGTCAACACCCTAGCACTGTCTGGCATCAATGGCGCAAAGTTCCCCGCCCTGCGAAAAGTATCGGCCTTCATCATATACCCCATCTGGTAATCGTATCCAATACTGATCAACTTGGCCGGACTCAATCCCTCAATTTTGGGACTGCAATAGCGCTTCACACCCTCTCCAGCGAAACCGATGTTGTCGTACTGACTGTAATCCTCTTCCGCCGCCGGTGGGGCAAGGGTATCGGCAGGCGTTTGAGGTGTTTCCGTTTGTGCTTGGAGCGATGTAGTAGCAGCACAAAGCAATGCCACAATCAGTCCCGCCGTTTTGTTTGGGGCGATAAAATCTCTGATATGCATCCTGACTTATTTAACCACCAAGCGCTTCCAAACATCGGTTCTACCCAATGCCGACACACCAATATACCCGCGAATATCCAACGTATTGGCATTCGTCATTTTGATGGTACAGCTGTAAGTACTGCCGTTCAAAGGATCATAAATGGTGCCATCGGCCCATTCGTTGTTGCCTTTGTATACGAAATCTTTCAGCATGCGATAGCCTTTCAATGGCACGTTTTTCATGCTAGGATCTGGGTTGTTTTTATCCGTTTTTGGCTGTCCGGTAGTAGGCTCGATGGGCTCTTTCAACCAAACAAATTTGCCATAATATTTGGCACCAATTTTTTCAATTTTCACACGGGCACGACCGTTACTCGGTTCCCAAACACCCATCAAGCGATCGGCTTCTGGATTTTGTTGAACAAAAGCGGTTAATACGCCGGCCACCAAGACCAACAACATCGGTACAATGAACTTTCTCATATCTAATTTTCTTAATTTTTAAATTTCTGTAATTGGCGGATGCCACTTATTTGTACGACAATTCAAAGTCGAAATCGCCCTTGAAAACCATATTGGCCTCCAAATCTTTCAACAAACTTGCATCAACGATGAGATAAAACTGCTTCTCAGCGAAATATTCCTCAGCAGTAACCTCATTGGATACAGACAACACCGCATCGGTGGTACCTGGCTTTACGGGGTTCAAGAACGCCAACTCCTTCATTTTTAAATCTGGATTGTCGCTCGCCAAACTCACCACAAAACTGCCCACCCCATCAAAATTGGCTGAATCCACCGAACGGATATGCGCCGACTTCAAACTGGCGCCTGAAATTTTCACACCTTCCTTGTAGCGATCGCCTAGAATCTCTTTCAAATCCACCGACACAGTGTACTGTGCAGGGTTAGGACCTTCAAACAACGGACCCGATAGGGTAAATTCAACGTCTTTCAGTGAATAGCTCGTTTTATCGCCACCGCCACCGCAGGCAGTCATAAGGGTTAAAGCCAATGCGGCCGTGAATTGGAGTAGTTTTTTCATCATAGCAAACTAAAGCCGAACATGGCTCCCGATCAAAGATATTGATAAAATCCATAACTAGATCGAAAAAAGAAACTCAACATTCCGCACAACAGCGAAACCAATCATACTTTTGGGTTGTTGTTATAGGATATGTCGAAAAGAGCCATCGTTGTTGGAGCAGGAATTGCAGGCATTGCCACATCCATTCGTTTGGCCAAACAAGGATTTTCGGTGGAGGTTTTCGAGGCAAGCCCACACCCAGGTGGTAAGATGAGTGCCTTTGAAACCGAGGGATATCGCTTCGATGGCGGACCGTCGTTGTTTACCCTGGCGCACTTGGTTGATGAGTTGTTCCTCCTGTGCGATGAAGACCCCAAAGCCCATTTCAACTACCAGCAACTCGATACCATCTGCCACTACTTTTACGAAGATGGCACCCGCTTTCAGGCCCACAAATCATGGGACGATTTTTCCGCATCCTTGGAAGGCATCGCCACTGAATCTGAGCGATTGGCCCTAAAAAAACAGCTGGATAAAGCCGCCTTTCGCTACAACACCACCGCGCCGTTATTCATCGAACAGAGCCTGCACAAAATCAAAAACTACTTCAATTTCAAGACCCTCAAAGGGTTGTTTTACGCACCCAAATTGAACTTGTTTCAATCGATGGACCGCGAAAACAGAACCGTTGTGGGTAACAAATACTTGGTGCAATACCTCAACCGATTTGCTACTTATAACGGGAGCGACCCCTACCGTGCGCCGGCGTTGCTCAACATGATTCCGCATTTGGAACAGCAACTCGGTTCCTACTACCCCGATGGGGGCATGGTCAGCATTCCCCAATCCTTGTATCAGTTGGCATTGAGACAGGGTGTTGTATTTCACTTCAACCACGCCGTGCAAGAAATCATCGCCCCGAAAAAACGGGCTGAAGGAATTCGGGTGCTCAACAAAACCAAGCAACAAACCCACACCGTGCTCGCCGATATAGTGATTAGCAACGCCGATGTATTTACCACTTACAAACACTTGTTGGCTGCGCATCAGGCGCCCGCGAGGACATTAAAGCAAGAGCGATCGTCATCGGCTTTGGTGTTTTACTGGGGCATTGCCGCGGAATTTCCCGAGCTGCATCTGCACAACATTTTGTTCTCAAACGATTACGGTCGCGAGTTCAAGGCCTTGTTTGCAGGGGGCGCACCAGATGAAGACCCCACCATTTACATCAACATCACCGCCAAGTGCGATGCGGGTGATGCGCCAAAGGGCTCCGAGAACTGGTTTGTGATGATCAATGTACCGAGTCATGTAGGACAAGATTGGTTGGCCATTACCACGGCGGCCCGTAAAAATATACTGGCCAAATTGCAGCGGGTTTTGGGGCGCGACATAGAACCCTTGATTGCCTGCGAAACGGTTTTGGATCCCGTGATGATTGAGGAGCGCACTTCATCGCACGGAGGCTCTTTGTATGGCACGGCCAGCAACAATGTGTTTTCGGCATTTTTGCGACACAAGAACTTTTCCAGTGACATCAAAGGGTTGTATTTCTGCGGTGGCAGCGTACATCCGGGCGGTGGAATTCCATTGTGTTTGAACAGTGCCAAGATTGTGGCGCAGTTGGTATCAGAGGAATAATCTGAGTAGTTTCCCTATTAATAACCAGTGCGATAGCATCCTTAATAAGTAGAAAAAACAAAGGGTTCATCAGAGGCATAATCAGAGTAATAATCGGAGGAATAATGGGAATACGCGAATTAATAATCACGGGCCCATCGGAGTAAACGAAATAGAAATCGGAGTAACTTCGATGAGCGAATTAAAATCACGAAAGATGCATTTACTGTACGACGACCAATGTCAATTTTGCTGTGCGATTGCCCGCTGGGCGAAGGCGCAGAATGCCGAGATTCAGGTTTGGTCGGTCCGAAGCACAGAATCCAAGGAGTTGCTGAAAACCTACGGCATCCATTTCATTGATTTGCAGACCGTCTATTTTGTGGAAGGCGCTGTTCACGTGCGTTCCCGCGCCGCATTTCAAATGCTCCGCCACACGCACCGCCCCTGGCGCTGGCTCGCCCTCTTCCGCTTCCTGCCCCTATCCCTCACCGACTTCTGCTACAACTTCATCGCCAAGAATCGACATAGAATTAGGTGGTGAAATTCGGCGTTTATTTTCCTTAATATCAGTGCAGTAATTTTCAAATTGGTAGTGGGTTCGGGGCATCTAACCAAATTATTATTTCACCAACCATTTCAATAAGTTTCCAGAGCCCTCCACTTCAATGAAGTAAATACCGGGGGCGGCTGCGTTTAGGGTGATTTGTTGTTCTCCTTTTTCGATGCGATGCGAGGATACTTTACTGCCCACAGAGTTGTAAACCGTAATGCTCCTAGATTTACTTTTGCCTTCAATACTCAGCGCCACCTCATTGCCCGCGCCGCTGGGGTTGGGGTAAAGGTTCACCGTGAGATTCTCACCAAATTGGTTCGCGCTGAGCAATCTTGCACTCACCACGCCCAAATTGATGGTGTCTCTACAGCCGCCAGCCACCCCAATCAATCGGGGGTAAAACTTGCCCGTATCCTTGTAAGTGTAACTCATCGCAGCGCCCCAAGCCGTATCCTTGGGTGCTTGCTTCGTGTCCCCAAATAACCACTTGTATTGAGTGGCGCCCGCAATGCTGTTCTTGCCATCGAAATTCACGATCAACGGCACTTTGCCCGCTGAAGCGCTCAACGTACCGCTGATGCTCAACACCGCAGGTGCAATGCTAATCTGTCCTTCACTCTGATAATCACAACCCAACGCATTCTTGCTATGCTTGTTCACCTTGAACGTACCCGCGCTAGAATTCCGGGGGTTGATTCTACCCATGCTGTCGATCGCCAAACCCCCAGTGGGCGAGTACCAAACACCCGCGCTGGCTGATTTAAACTCCTTCGGGGCATTCCACAACTTCGTTTCTTTGCAGATGCCATCGATGCGTCCCATTGCCGTTTTTACGGTATCGGTCACCCAGAAAGAATCGCTGCGAACAAACAAACACCGCGATGCCGCATTCTCGTAGATATAGGTCAGCCAAAAACTGCTGGGATACTTACTAAATTTATCAAGCACTATGCTGTTGGTGTTGCCTTGGCTGTGCGACCACAATCCACCGGTTGGAGTAGCTCCAATATCAGATAGTGTAAGCGTTTTCATTCCCTTGCACAATTGCTTGGGCATCGCCTTGAAACGCAATTGCGTGGTGTCAATGTTAATATCCGTTTTGAACGACGTGTAGCAGCCGTTATTAGAGGTGAATTCAGATAGTACGTAATACCGCGCGTCTTTGTAATAGTAGACCAAAACGCTGTCTCGAATACTATAAATCGTGCTTCCACTGCCATCAATCACCGAATATTGACCCATCCAATAATTGCTGGAAAAAGTAGATGTCGCAGCGAGGGTCAGCGTATCAGGGCCGCAGTGCGCCAAACTGCTGGCTTGTTGCAGGCTGTAAATCGTATCCACCGGCAAAACGAAGGTCTTGGTCGACATACAACCAGAATCGTCGCGAAGGGTTAATTTCAGTGTTGTGGCACCCGTAAAGTTCATGGACAGGGTGTCTTTGAGGCCAAACAAAGATTGTCCGTTCACCTCCCAGTTGTAATACACTTTGGATTTGAAATTCTTGACGTTGCTCGCAAAGTACACTTTTGAGGAATCTTTAAGGCAAACGGTATTGCGATTTAGTCCGAAGTCCAAGCCTGGCCACAATTTTTTCATATCCAGCGAATCGATCACCGTTTTGCCCGTGCATTTGCAGGTTGCGGCCACGGGTATCACGAAGCACTTGATAAAGTATTTCTCGGGGAGCAAGCCTGAGTATACCAACTCTTTGGCGGTGCTGGTGAAGATGGCAGGCGCTGAGGGAGACTTCTCGTGGATGGTCCAAGTGACCTTTACTGGCACGTCGGTATTCACGGACTTGAGTATGCCTTTGAGGTTGTTGCAACCATTGGCCGCAACGGCAATAACGGGAATGATGGGCTTGTGCACGTACACCGGTACGGAGCGTGCGGCTTCGCCGCGGGTCCAATTGGAATCGGCATGCACACGCAAAGTCACAATGCCTGGGGTTGGAGAATAATCGCCCGAACGCGCTACCACTTTGATCTTGAATGTTGGCGTTGAATTTCCGGTGCTGTAGTCTGTAGTTACTGAAGCATCTGGAAAGTTGCCATCTACAGAGGCGGTGTATTTATTCAGCAGTTGAGTTACTTGGGTTTTGATACTGGTGGTGGATTCGTCTCCCTCGCATAAATCGATAGACGCTGGCATCACGAATGTGGGAAATAGAGTGCACTCAGATTTATTGGTGATTTCAATCCAAGTATACATAGCATGGTGGAGCTCGGTATATCCCAAATATCGCCACTGTCCAGATGCATTTTTTCTGTAATGATGGGCTTTCATGGCATACCGTCCTAATTGTCTTTCTCGTGCTGACGCGAAAACAAAATCTCCATTGGCCGGGTTGAAATAAAAACCTTGCGGCGGGGTGGCATTGGGTTTGGGGGTACAGGTATTTGAACTATCCAAACAGTATGCATAAAAAGGTGCGGCAGCTGAATATCCCTTGGTATAGGCATTTGTCTTGCCCGGCAATTCCTCCGGTTTGACCAACTCCATCACCACAGAATCTCCGTATTTGCCATAGGCACCGTGATTCATATAATTCACTGCGCGGTAGGTGTATGTATTATAATCTAGTAGCTTGCTAAATCCAACGTGAGAATACACCAAACTCGTTTCATTGATTGGGAGCTCTTTCAGGTATACACGTGTCCGTGAAATGGGGTTTTCGTAACCCCTGTCCATATTGAAAGTAGATACCGCATATGAGCCTAAAATACCTCCAGTGTAATTACAATAAAACTCTAAAAATGAGGAATTTACATTTATTTTTGACTTGATATAAGTTGAATTCAAATCAACCGTGCATCTAAAGGTGTTTTTATAGTGGTTATTCCAAAGGTCCTGGTTTGGATCCATCAACTTGTTGGCGGTGTCTTTTTGGGTGTAAAAACAGCCATCTAACAAGGGTGTAGTAATCTTAACATAGTTTTGGGCAGAATCATAAATCCGCAATTCAACAGAGGTATCAATTCTAACCCTTTTATGGTGGTTGGGCGCAAGCGAATACGCCCCACCCAACGCCGTTAGCAATTGGCAGTCAACTCTATATTTTGCATTCCCCAAAGGTGTAACTTCAATCCAGCCACCAACGGTGTTTATTCTTCCATTGCTTTGTGAATATGCTAGTTGGGCACAAAGCATGAAAATTAAAATCCAAATAGTACGTAGTTGTTTGATCATAGATTTAAGACGTAAAAATTAACAAGTTGCATACAATAAATTCATTATCAAAGTTATAGAAAAATATAAATAATCAAATACAACATTTATTAATTGAATCCTAATCAATCATACGAACCGTCACATAAGACTTTCGAAAAATCATTTACGATTACACTGTGATTTCCTTGCGGGAGCTCAATACAAGGGACATACTGCCAGTTGACTGTTCTGAGATCTGAATACAAAATATGATTTCCCGAGGTGACTTCTAATCTCGACGGTTTGCACAACATGGGACCATCGCCCTGACCAGAAACAGAACTCCAAATCCTCATTTTGTGATTTAGTTGAAATGGAATAGAATCAGTACTAAACCATACAACAACATCCTGATCCACACCATTTGAATCCAAATAACTAACCAATGAATGAGGGGTAAAATAAACGCCTAAGCTATAAAATGGGGAACCCTCAGAATAACCAGTATCTGTAAATGCACCATAAAAGTCATTTGGCTGCGTGCCAATGTATGCCAAACTATTACCAAGGACAAATTTCATTGAATCAAAAGTCAACGTAACCGGATTAAAATCCACTTGATAGAAGTTATATCTATCGTATACCGATGAGGGATATAAATAATTAAATGCCCACCCATGAATGCTATATTTTCCATTAGTTTTTTGAACTATAGATTGCCCATATACTGTATGTACTGAGGGAATTCCAAACGCAAATCCGGGACCTTCATATTCAATAAATTGGTTCACATTTCCAGTATTCGCATCAAATAACAACAATGAAGAATTTGTCATTCCAGTGATATTTGGTCCACAATAAGAAGCCAATACAACAACAGAATTTTTATTTTGATCAAATATCAAATCACACGGCACAACCTGATCAGCGGGTGAATGGCCAAACTTCCGAGAATCAACAACACTGTACCATTGATTCGTCAAGCCTCCAGAACCGCCTATCAAAATGCGCGAAGCAAAGACTTGCGGAATATAAAAAGTACTCACTCCGTTTACCGAATCCCTTGTAATATGTCCAGAAATAAACAAAAACTCTTGATTCGCGGCAGCATCAAAGTAAGATTTAATAACTTTGATATTATCAAATCTTGAGATATTACCAGCGCCAGGAAAACTCTGTGGCATTAGGTTAATTCCTGTGCAATTAAAATTATTTGCAAGGGTGGTTATAACGGCACGACGTGAAGGCGTTTTTAATCGATCAAATATCCCAATTGTTCCTACGCAAGCAATTTGACCTGTGAAAGGCGTTATTGTAAAATCGTAATAATCAAAATATTCATCTAGAAATTTCATATCAACAAAATTCAAAGAAGTATTCACCTTCAAAAGAAAAGATTGAGTCGTGGGGTTTACAGTTCCCACATTGTGTGCAGTCCCCAGAATCACATAAGAATTATTATCATGATTAATCAACATACGATGAATCTCGATGCGCGGAACGTCAACAAATGTCGTCGAGAACTTGAATTGAAATACATTCTGTGCTACCAAATCCCCTTTATCATCTACCTCCAAAAATCGGACGTTAGCAACGGTGGGCGTAGCATTATGCACCCAAACGGACGCAGTCACACTGCCATTATTATTGACATTCCGACAAATATTTTGACTACTCCCCTTGCCTGGACTTGTGGTTGAACTATACAACACGTTCCAAGCAAAAGATACTTTAGAAATGGTGAGCATTAACACCAAGACAGCAATTTTCAAATTTATCATTTTCATTTTTGGATATATATGAAAACAAAATTGGACATCATCCAAAACTATCAGTTAATAGATTTATATCATTTTGCAAAACACCTAAATGAAATCCATAAACCACGGTTTCAAAACCTATCAAACACTGCTAAGTTCAATTCCACGTATCCCAATATCTAAAGCGCCTCAATAACTCCTCGAAGTTTTCGCAATCGTTCATCTCACGCGCACGAGCTATATGATTATTCAATGTAGTAAGAGAAATATGTAATAAATCGGCAGCAGTAACTCGGTTGTAACCTTTCAACATCACCTCCAAAACCCGAATCTGGCCTTCCGTCAACTTGAGCTTTTCTGTTTCCTTAAATCTCTCTTTGGATTCAATGGTCACCATTACTAAAGGACAATGATATTCTACACCCTCAACCATTGCCTCAATTCCGCGCTGTAAGGATTCCAATCTCGACAGTTTAGAGACATAAACTTGTACGCTGCACGTCTTCAACTCTTGTAACAAAACCTTATCCACATGGGAACTGTAAACCATGCAGGGCACATTTAATGCATTACAAAACTCAGGTATTACAGTACTGCAACCAGCGTTAATCTCTAAATCGCATATAACAAAACTTACCGGAAGCAATTCTTCAATCGCCATTTTTGCCTCATGTATAGACGAGCACAATTGAATATCAGCACTTGGCATCATTTCTAATACTTTCTCCTTGATAAAAAGAAGAATGGCATGATGATCATCGAGAATGACAATTTTCATTTTTTAACGCTCAAAGTATGCGTCACAACATTGTCTTTTATGTCCACTCCAAGTTCCGCACCTACAATTTGAAGCCGATCTTGAACGATCAGCGTTCCGAGGCCAGTTTTTGCGTTTGAAGTTAGCCACTTGCTTGCTTTATCCGTTGCACGATAATGAACACAGAGAACAAAAATTGACGCTTCCTCTGTTGCGGTAATTTGCACTCGATTCACCTTGGAATGGCGAATGGCATTGGCAACAATCTCCTGAATAGCCCAATAGGTATGATGAAGCCAATCGCTCTTGGGTGCATTTTCCGCAAACGACTCAAATGTAACGCGCACGTTTCCAATAGACATCTTGTCGGCAAGTTGTTGGAGTGATGTTTGCCAGTCCGAATCAATCAGTCCTTTGGGGTACATATATTCCACAATTTGATGCGTTCTAAAACGAAACAAATCTGCATTGGTTTCTATTTTCTTCAATAATTCTAGGTCCTCGCCCGATAAACGCCGTTTGAGCTCCAAAAATTCTTCGGCAACAGTTATGGAATGTTCGGCCAAATGATCGTGCATCTCACTAGCGATACGTTTCCGCTCCATATCAACACCTTTAAAGCCCATCTGATACAGGCGTTTAATGGCTCTTTTATACCTACCCGTGGTTTTGTAACTGTATGATATTGTGAAAACTGTCACTATTAAAGCTGGCAAAAAAACGCCAGCAACTTCAATTAACAATAAATCTGCTGAGGTAAACATGGCCTAGAATAATGGTTGAAAGGTATACAAATTTGATAGTAAACGAAAAATAGTGAATCAACTGCGAATGCGTCCAATCCATTTTGACGAAACCCAATAGATAAATCAAATTCGTGAGTAAGAGTACACAAAGAATGGCGATGTACAAAGGCACTACTTCTCGGTAATTTTTTGATTTCAGAGAAAATCCGACAGCCCTTTTAACGAGCAACATAAAACAAAATAAATATGAAAAAATAATCAAATATAAATTGTGGCAATATAAATTCAGACTAACTAACAAGAGTAGTGAAAAGCGGAATATTAATTTGACGTTTCTTTTAAGTATACTCAAAGTCAAAACCACAGGAGCCACACAATGAAAAAAATGTAAAAAGTACACATTATCATCATTGAAATAACCCCAAACTTGGTTAACAAAACAAATTAAAAAAAACAATTCTATTTCATTGGAATCAAAGGACCAGTGTTCACGAAATTTCAATAATGAGATTCTCGCAACCAACAGAGTCAACAATGTCATTTCAAATCCAAAATAGATATCGTCCATCTATGGAGCCCGTTATTATAACATCAATGGAGAATCTATATCGCATGTAACAGGACAACCCCTAGTGACATCTAAAAGTATTCCATTTGTCATATCATTTTCATCTGCATCCACTCCCACAACTACAATCGTCAAGGTCCCTTGATCAAGTGCAAAATAGGTTCTTACATTTACACACCCTGGTTGTGCCAATAACTGCTGATAAGCGGCCGCATTAATCATACATGCTACTGTATTACCTTGATATTGTGGCGCATTTTGAAATGCGTGAGTTAATTCAACTGCATCGTTCAAATTGATAATGTGTGGATTGGTTGTCATGTTTCGTTTTTAGTTTATTGGTTGCAAAATAGCACTATTCCAATAAATGAAACATGATATAAATGTATCACCTACCCAAAATTCGAACATTTTAGTTTCGCCCCACCAATGATTTGATGATTCGCGCATTGTGACTCAAGTTGACCTCTTCCCAAAAAATCGCACTGTTCTTAACTAGAGTTTTCAGGGTAATGACCCCTCCTCCAAAATTTTTGCAAAAATCGCCAATTGGACAGCCCCCATCAAAAAGTAACCGATAAGCGCACTAACTTGGTGTGATCGCATTAAACGAGTCAAATATCCAAACGAAAAAATAAACCCATAGGTTGATTTTATGAAAATCGCATGTATCTTTGAAAACCAATTGTACTCCTTTCATTACAACGAATATGATGAAAACGAATACGATAGGAATCTAAATCAATGGAGCAACACCGCGTATTTGTTCGAATTCGCGAAAGAAAACAACATACAAGATATCGTTGCATTCCTTGATGAGATATACTACAATCTTGAGGAACTGGAAGATTTGATCAATGAAATCGCAGAAACAGATGGCCAATTCAAACGCATCTTCATTCCTTTGGAACATTCCGAAACCAACAAAACCATATCGCTTCGAAAGGGAAAAATCAACCACAACAGATTGAGGCTATACGCGATAAAATTAATCGATGAGCTGTTCATCATCACCGGAGGAGCCATCAAGATGTCACAAAGAATGCTCGACCACCCCGGCACAGCCAAAGAACTCAGCAAATTATCCGCAGCACGCCAATATTTAGAAATCAACGACATACACAACGAAGACGCATTTTTTGAATTAATCGCAGAATCATGAAAACTGGAAATAAAGTATTCGACAGCAGCGAAATATATCCGTCCGCTGCCATCGCCAAGAACAAAGAGCGCATCAAGCATCGTGAAATGCTGAGAGAGTCAAGAAAAATTGCGCTCAAAGTACTGATGAAATTGGATGATTTGGGGATGAAGCAACGCGAATTGGCCGAACTCATGCAAGTGTCGCCACAGCAAATTAGCAAAATCGTCAGTGGCAACGAAAACCTAACCATCGAAACCCAAATCAAACTTCAGAACATCCTGAACATCCCTATACTCGCGAGCTTTTACGAGAATCAAGGTGTAGAGTCTATTTCAATGCAACCGCTGAACGAGACGTATCATATGACCAATTCGGTCGCCTCTGCTGGCATATATTTGAATCCAACACAAGGGCTTTCGCAGTCCATGGTTGTTGAAAACACACACTATTTCCTCGAATTCGAATCGGCATCATGAAACAAGAGATATCCAACATCCTGTTTTACATCCAACAGATTAAAACGGAGCAATTCGCAATCATTGCAGAGCATTTTACTCCGCCAGAGCCTGTAGAGTTACTATCCAAAATTGAGTTCAAATTGGATCTGCAACAAAAGCGCATCGGGACGTTTATGTCGTTTGAATTCCATCAAAATCAGAAGGTGTTTATTAAAATCGCTTGCAGCTGTCATTTTCAAATTGAACCTGGTTCTTGGGACGGATTGCCGCAAACTGAATCGAGCATCACGATACCCAAGCCATTCCTATTACACATCGCTACCATTACCACTGGCACCGCCCGCGGGGTATTATCCTGCAAGACCGAAGGCACCCATTTCGCTACATTCATCATCCCAACTGTTGACCTCACCAAAATGGTCCTGTCCGATGCTGAATTTGCTTTGAAATGAGGGTGGGATAAGCAATCTGTCTCTCTGAATATCTCGGCATTAGACTGATCAACACTTGCACAACTGGTTACAAAAGGGACTAATATGGAGAATATCTAAATATGTTCCGTTGTGAACGATATCAATAAGTTTGAAGCAACAATTAAGGTTTACCACAGATTTTTTTACTACATAATGCTACCAGCAAAATATTTCCCCTTCAATTCAATTAGTATTTAACTAGACGATATAAATAATATAAATATATCATGCCCAACTGGATCTCGTAATGCAATTTTGTATCAAATAATTAATAAAAATATGCAATTCAATGGATTCGAAGTGTACCCGTGTGGTAATGCGGTGCTCTCAACCGCTAATGGTGTTTTAACTGTTTCTGGCATCTCGAATACGGGCTTAGATGGCGTTTTAATTAAAATTGATTCGGCTGATAATTATGTAGTGAATTTCGGCACGATGCCATCAATAGCGCAAAATAATGGAGTGTTAAAATGCACTTCACTTGCAAAAAATGCTTTTGGTCAAGTAACTAGTACTTTTGAAACATTAAAATGGTATGATCCAATAAATAATAAAATAATTGTTGGCGTTAATTCAAATTATTTACCAAACAGTTATAATATATTTGGCAAACTCAATGGAGTTACGGTTTTTGACATTAATAATAATGACATTACAATTTCTCCAGATCCGAATTTCCCACCTGCCGAGACTTCTCCGATTGAAACTTGGAATTTAATCATAGCCGTTGCGAGAATTGCAGTGGAAGTTTACAATATGTTACATACGAAAACTTCCACGGTTACAACATATCAATACGACGCAAATGGAAATTTAATAGGCCGAACCGTTGTACAAACGGAGGATCCTATTCCATTTGATATTGAAATTAATGGGTCGGTGTATACAATTACTGAATATGGCTATATGTATAATGTCAGCTTGCCTCCTGAGCTAATAGGTTGCCCATCAGTAGAATCTCATGCAATAGGAGAACAGATTACTGGCGTCAATTTATCTAGTTTTACTATTACATCAATTCAAGCATTATAAAAATGAATTACACCATTTCAATTATTCTAACCACAATCTGTATATTATTTGCCTTCAATAATAAAACAACAAAAAGATTAAAACGAGATATTTATATAATGCAAGCAAGAATTGATTTCATGGCTTCTCAGAATGTAAATGTCGACAGCACAAGAGTACATAATGATACAATATTATATTTCAACAACGGTATTTTTATAGGTCGTTCGGTTATAGTTAGAAAATGAAATGTTAGAATAATCCTTTATTCACTTCCCCATACATGAAACGATAAGAAACAAAAAACGCAGAAACCCTTGTAAACAGTGACTTTCGAGAAATAAATCGAGCTACAAATGAGCAACTACTACTCAAATTTCGACTTTTGTGAGATACAAATCAGCAACAATTAAGAACGGTAAAACGATGAAAAATTAAATTTTCGATATTTGTATTTTGTTGTCAACATTTTCTGTTTTTTACTTCACATCTTCTCTTCAAAACAGTACCCGATGAACAGTGAATATTTGAACAAATGAACATCGGGGATGTCACAAATCTTTGAATAATTGTGACACGATTTTGTAAGAATGGAAAAACATTTACAGATACTCAACTAAATTTTTATCGACAAACATAGACGAAGCTAAACAAACATAAACAAAGGGAAACTCACATCCATTTAAAGAACATTATTTCGCATTATACCCTCATTTGCCTTAGTTCGCCCTCATCGAACAACTACAGGGAAAACTTTTTTTGTTAGTTTGAGGTGCTCGAAATGTCTAAAGAAGTATAGAATAGTCTAAAGTTGCGTCTCATAGCGTATCAAAGTGTCCAGACTCTTTTTCTTTCAATAAAATAAAAATAATTTAGTGCACAATGGAAGCGATTGAAACGCAAAATATCACCAACGAAATGCTGATGCAGCAATTCATCGAAATGAAATCGATGCTCACAAATTTGCAAGCCGAAATTAACAGCTTGAAAAATCCAGTTGAAGATTTTACTTCAAAATGGGTGGACACTTATGACGTGATGGCGATGCTTCGTGTAAGTCGCCGTACAATAGACAATTATATCAAAGCTGGGAAGCTCACACCTACTCAAATTAATAAACGCAATTACTTCGCGATTAATCAAGTGAAGGGGTTGATTCATATTCCTGAAATTCCGAAAGTCAGATCCTTCCAGGAAGATATACAGCGGATGATTCAAGCTATGGCTAGTTTGAAGGAAGAAGATTAATAATTCCTAATACCATTTTAACGTCTTCTATTAATTATACCCTAAAACAGGGTATAATTACCTTTTTTATTGTATAGATTTGTTAATGCTGGGATATTTGTTGAGTGCTTGGATTTATTAAAATAAAGGTGAGCATATAAATAAGTTAGCACCAATTTTAAATAGACACTAAAAAATAAAAAATATGTTTTCAAATACGATGTTTACAGGTGGTGGTAATATACCACAGCCAGAAATGACAAAAATTAATGAGGTTTCAAAAGAATTTTTTGACCTATTAAAAAAATTGTCAAATGACGGCACATATAACTACAGACTAATCCGATTATTAAAACCAATGTCAATATGTGTTTTGTTAGCGGACAAAGAAATTCATTTTGTTTGCTCCACCGAATTTAGCGGTGTTGCAAGAGAAGTTTATGAAGACTTGAGAGGAAAAGGAAATATTAATTTGGCGACAGCGGTTGCAATTGTGCAAAGAGACTTGCAATTCATTAACCCATTTGGTTTTTCAGTACCCACCGACATCTTAAAAAATGAAAAAATAACAAGTGATGTCATTTTTCAATTTGTTGAACAATACTACAAATCTGAACTACATTTTTTTGAAAGACTTGCAAAAGAAGTGAAAATAAATCCTGTTTTTAAAGGACGAGGGTATTTTATAGAAGACAAAAAATGTTTTGTTTTAATGCCTTTCAACAACGACCATCATCTTCAAGAGATACATAACGACCAAGTAAAAACTACAGTGGAGGGTTTAGGATTTACTTGTTTAAGAGCAGACGACATTTACGAAACAAAACCAATCATAGAAACAATTTGGGAAAATATTAATAAAGCAAAATTCATCATCGCAGATTTGACTGGCAAAAACCCAAATGTATTTTATGAATTAGGTGTTGCGCACACCGTTGGCAAAGATGTTATTCTTTTATCACAGAACATTAATGATGTTCCATTTGACCTTCGACACCTCAAAGTTATTCTATACGAAACTACGCCACGCGGAGTTGAAAATTTAACGAAGCAATTATCAGCAACTATTCAGTCAATTACTTCAAGGTATTAAAATGAAAGCTCGTCTGCTTGCTATATTATGCGGTCGTGCTGGCTGGAGTGACTATGAAGAAATCGTAAAAGACATCTTTAAAGATGCGCTATTTCCAAAATACATAACCGAACCATTAACACAAGAATTAAGCCCACTTCCGGACTTTAGAAGAGACATTCTTCTTCCATTAACTCTTGAAGGTAATTTTTGGCATTAAATTTCCGTAGTTTATAAAGGTTCGATAGTAATTGTTGAGTGTAAAAATTACTGTGACACAATTACTCCAGACGAAGTACACTCCACATTAAAATATTTGACAAGACCTGGTGTTGCTGACGTTGCTTTTATTGTTTCAAGACTTGGACCAAATCCACAGGCTTTTCAATTGGCAATTGACTACTACAAGACAATGAATAAATTATTCATTTTTTTAAATGACACAAACCTTAATGCCCTAATAGACCTTGCTGGCAGACCTGATGAGGCGACAAATTATTTAAGAGACATTTATAATGGACAAAAAGCACGAATGTAAAAATGGTGATACCACGGGTTTTGCGTTAGTTGGCGGACAGTGCAAAATAAATATTTGAGTAATTAATAAACGTTGGTGCTGGCAGACAGTTTACGGTTTCAAAAGCTCACCAACGCAAAGCCCGAGACCGTTAGCTGTAACCTTTAAAGACGACACATAGATGAAAGAAATATTAAAAGACGTTTACCAACATTGCCAAGACATGCAAAAAATGGCAGAGACTAAAAATGCTGGACTTATTGCCTTCAATGGAGCAATTACATTAGCAACAATAAAATTGCTGTCAGACGGAATTCAGAATTGTTATTTACAGTATTACCTATTTTTTGTTCTAGCATGCTCCTTGATTTCAATCTTTTTAAATCTATCTGCGATTAGTGCACAATTGAAGCATAAGGAACAAGAAATTCCGAATCATAAAAGCCAAAACCTTCTATTCTTTGGGACTGCGGCAAATTATACTCCCGAAGACTATTTAAAACAGCTAAATAGTGAATATAATTTGACAGATGAAATAACGCAGTATAATATTGACCAAGCCAGACAAGTCGTAATCAATGCTCAAATTGCATTAAGGAAATTCAAGCTTTTCAATTCTGCATTCAAATGGACGATTGCTGGCATTGCGACACCACTAAGCGTTGTTATTTATCTAATCTTTTTTGACAACAACAAATAATGGGATTAAAACAAGAAACAATTGACAAAGTTAAAGCTATCATGGACGAGGTGTTCAAGATAGAGGATGTTACATACGTGCCCGACATAAAAAATTCCAAATTGACTTTTGGAAATACAGGGTTAAAATTTGAAGCAACAGTTTTGTACATAGACATGCGAGGCTCTACTGAAATTCTAAACAAACACAACAAAGCTTCGGTTGCTAAAATGCATATGGCATATTTTCACACATTGGTGAAAATCGCGAAATCTCTAGGAGGTGAAGTTCGTAGTTTTAATGGAGATAGTATGTTAGTATTTTTTCAAGGAACGACAAAACAAACATTAAGTAATGCTGTAGAAGCAGCAATGCAGATGAAATATATGATTTCAAATTCTGAAAGCGGAATAAATAAATATTTGGCTCAATACTCTGCTCTAAATTTCGGTATAGGACTTGACGATGGCGATATTCTTTGTACCAAAATAGGTGTTGGAGGCGACTCCAATAATCAAGACCTAATGTGGATTGGAAACTGTGTAAACAAATCAACTGCAATTAGTGACAAATGTCAAGCTCCAAATCATATTGGCATTTCGAAATATGTTTACGACAACTTGACTGATACGGCTAAGTACGGAACAAGAAAAAATCATTGGGAACAAGACGAGAAAGTTGATATGTGGACTGCTGCTTACTTCAATTACAATGGCAAGACAGAAACTTATTATTATACCTCATGGCACTGGACAGTAACATAGAAAAGGATACAGCTAACACGGGTTTGGCAAAAGTGGCGGTTCAGTGCTCCGCAGCCACATTTGTGGTGAAAATCGCCACCTTCGCCAAGCCCGAAAACGTTGGACTTCCTAAGGCAACTTGAAAAAAGGCTTTTAATTTGTTAGACTAGACAAGGTAAACCAAGTACTGCATTTGTTTGGCAGAGAAGTTGATGTCATACTAAAGTTCGATTTATATCGTTATTTAATCACATTACAAGCTTATTCTTCAAATAGCCTTTTTTTTTAACTTAGGCGCTCTCATCTTCGTCAGTATCCCCGCATCTTGAAGTTTCCTTCCCAAAATATCCTCTCCAGCAACCTTTAATAGATCTTTTTCTAAACCTACAACAAATAGGACTTGCAGATAACTTCCGATTGAAACGGTTGGACTTCCTTGCTCAATGTTATAGATCGTTTTTCTACTTGTTCCTGTCCTTTCCGCCATTTGTTCTGAACTTATTCTACGGCGTAATCGTGCCAATTTGATATTCTCTCCTAATTCTTTGAGAATTTTGAGATTCTTAGGCAATATAGCCGGTGCTGTTTTCATTTAATGTGTTATATAAGTTACAAATATTGCATATTTTGAGCAATTTATGATACATTATAAAATTTACCTGGTTCATTAATCCACACAATCTGCATGAATTTTCCATTTTTACATGCATTTTAGAGAAGCCTTAATACCTTTGTTTCCGAGCAATGGATTTACTCCGTCAACATATAAAGCAAGGTGAAGTGTATCGCCGTTCTGATCTGGAATATTATTCCACGGCCATAGATAGGCATTTGGCGCAGCTTACTAAAGATGGAACATTGATAAAACTCAACCAAGGATTGTATTATGCGCCCAAACAATCAAAATTTGGGGCTGTTCCTCCGGATGACCACCAAGTAGTAGAACGTTTTCTGAAGGACGAAGATTTTCTTTTGGTATCCCCAAATACTTTTAATTCACTAGGGCTGGGACTAACACAGCTTTATAATACCACATGGGTATACAACCATAAGCGCAAAGGCGATTTTCAACTCAATGGAAAGACATTCGAATTCAAACTAAAATCCTCGTTCCCTAAAAATATCTCAAGAGAATATTTGCTTGTTGATTTATTAAACAATTTGGATAACCTTGCGGAAGATCAAACCCAAGCTATGGATAAATTGCCAAATAATGTACGTAGTTTTAATGCTGATGCTTTGATGAAAGCGACTCAACAATACGGAACGGGTAAAACAAAACGAATTTTAAAATCAATCCTTCGAAACGCACTCCAATATGCTTGAATCATATTGCTAAACATAAAATCAGCAAGTAAGAGGCAAGCATACGGAAAATATTTTAACTTACACTAGCCGTTAATCAAATAAAACAATTAGTTTTGTAGTGAAAATTACTTTTGCAAATAAAAAGTTGGGAAAACTGGCGAATGATGACCGGAAGATGCATGCAGCGTTAGGCAAGATTCGGGCTACTATTCTCAGGAGGAGGCTTACCCAGTTGGAAGATGCCATCACCTTGGAAGAAGTCAGAAACTTGCCTGGCAACTATCACGAACTCAAGAACGACCGGAAAGGGTATTGGGCATGCGATTTAGACCAACCTTACAGATTGGTTTTCACACCCCATGAAGACCCCATCCCTACTGATGCAGACGGCAAGTATATCTGGCTAGAGATAACAGGTGTAGAAGTAATAGAGATAATTGACTACCACAAAGAGAAGTAAACATGTCCAAGCAAAATCAATACTTTCCGCAATCAAGACCCCACCCAGGAGAAACCTTAGCCGAGAAGTTGGATGAAATAGCAATGGGGCCAAAAGAGTTTGCCCTCCGCACCGGCAAGCCAGAAAAAACCATTATTGCAGTCCTGAAAGGCGACAGTTCCATTACCCCCGATATGGCAGTTCAGTTTGAAAATGTAACCAAGATACCAGCCAACTTCTGGATTAACCACCAGCGGGGCTATGATGAATACATTGCAAGAGAGAAACGCAAGGCAGACATCGATGCAGCTGTCTCATGGGCTAAGCAGTTCCCCATAGCCGATATGGTCAAAAAAGGCTGGCTGCCCCGGGTAAGTACCATTCAGGAAAAAACAATGGAGATGCTGACTTTCTTTGGCTTCGCCAATTTTACCGCTTGGGAGAATTACTACTTCAATCAGCAGTTAAAAGTAGCTTTCCGCATTTCTCTGGCTCAAACCAAAGAGCCCCATGCCATATCGGCCTGGCTTCGTAAAGGCGAGTTACAGGCAGCCGAACTTGAAACTAATGATTATTCAGAAAAGAAGTTTAAGGAAGCCCTGCCTCTCATTAAGTCTATTATGGCCAACCATCCTGATGGATTTTTTAGTCAGTTGCAAAGCATTTGCCTCGAAGCAGGAGTAAAAGTGGTACACACCCCTTGCATCAATAAAGCACCGATTAACGGTTCTACCCGTTGGCTTAAAGACACCCCATTAATTCAGCTCACAGGCCGCTACAACCGAAATGATAGTTTTTGGTTCACCTTCTTTCATGAAGCAGGTCATATACTTTTACACGGGAAAAAAGACATCTTTCTTGAAAACCTCGACTATTCCGACAAGGATATGGATAAAGAACAAGAAGCAGATAAATTTGCCTGTAAGTGGACATTAACGGAAGATGAGGAAGCCGAGATTTTAGCAACAGCACATTTGAGTAAACAAGACATTAGAGATTTTGCCAAACAGTTCACAACTCATCCGGCCATAATTATTGGAAGGTTACAACACAAGAAGGTGATTCCTTACTCATTGGGTAGAGAATACTTTGAGCCTATAATTTTTGATTAAATAAATTTCCCAATATTCATGCTGGCATATTCATTGAAAACATAACAACTGAATCGCTATCAACCTCATCCTTTTTTTTCCGCGATTTCGAATACTTTATTAAGTATACTGATGAGCCACTTGAAATATCAATGTCCTAGACTTGAATCAATAACATAGGCCGCTATTATCACCTACTGTTTATTAGACCAATTGCAGCTACTTTTGAATGAATCCGGACTCGTTTACCGTTTAAATTCCATAACAATCTAATTCGATGCCCAACGTGAGTTCTTTTTCAATCCATACTTTTAGAACAAGGTTGATTTTGCGCTCTTCAATTTGTCGCTAACGAGGAATGGCATCTTTTTCTAAATGCTTCAGTTCTAATTCTCTCTTACGGAGTTCCAATTATCGATGAAATTCGGCCATTACTTGCCGATACATCAATAAACAAATAAAGATAAACGCTGTAACCCTTACACACAAAGACTTTTCAGAATTATTTCGAGCAACAAATGAGCAACTACTCATCAGTTTTCGAAATTATTGAGCAACACAACAGCAACAAAAAAGAACGGTAAAACGAAGATATTATAAAAACTTGATAGTTGTATTTTCTTATCGAATTTTATCGTTTTTTACATTCACACCCCCTATTCAAAACACACCCCGATGAACAGTGAACATTTGAACAAATGAACATTGGGGAATAGTGCAGATGAACTAAGTTCGACAATCTAATTTCTCCCAACCACAGCGAAGCGAATCCCCCCCCTGTGAGGAATCAATTCTCCCTCGGCACCTAGAAATCATCACGAACTGGCAAAAAACCTTTGTCGCCTAGCAGTTTTATTATACTTCTAATCAAATAACTATTGTCAAATCGTAAAACATACTTGCGAGTGCCATCCTTCTCCGGAATTAACATTTTACGATCGATTAACTTTTTGATTTGCCTGGATACTTCAGCATTCGCTTTTCCTGGGAAAATATCTTTTATGTCGGATGCTGAAATCACTTGTTTTTCTATGACCCGCTTTAAAATCTTAGCCTCTACATCTGTAATAAACTTTCTCTCTAAGGAATGATTGATAGAAGGAAATAAAATCTCTTTACTGAGAAAATCATAGTCTAACAATTTATCAATCTTTACAATTTCATCTTTTAATCCCTTTAAAACATACTCAATCCAAGCTGTAAGGCCTTCATCCGACCCTTTATCTGCTTCAGATAAAAAAGCATAATAGTCATTCCTATTGCTGCAAAACACTGCAGTAGGGTTAATAATCCTACCTACATTTACGTTAAAACCAGCTTTTACCAGCATCGCGTATGTAAACAACCTCACCGTTCTACCATTACCATTCCCAAATGGGTGAACCCAAACAAACCGATGATGCGCAATTGCTGTTTTAAGCAAATCATATTTGGGGCTATCGACTTTATTTACAAACTCAAACAATTCATCCATATAATCTTCAACTGCCAACCACTCTGGAGGCTTATGTGAAGATTTGTTTATTTGCAAATTCACTTTTCGATAATCCCCAGGAGTCGCATCGCCCTCACCATTGGGTGGTGCATCTAAACCATCAACAATTTGTTTGTGAATCTCGCTAAGAAATGCTCTATTTATTGGGTAATCGTTAACATTTGTTTCAATAAATGCCATCGCTTTTTCAATATTCTGAATTTCACGAATACTTGGGGCAACTACCTTTATGTCCGATATTTTTGTTTCTATGTACTCAGTGATAGTAGTGTTATTACCCTCAATTCTTGCTGATCCAATGCTCTCTACAGTATGGAAGATATGCTTGAGTTGAAAAAATACTCTAGGATGGGTTGAACCAACCAACTGCTTCCTACGCAGATAATCTAACTCGATTATCAAATCAGTTAATGCAGAGTCAAACGTTGGCTCTACCAATTTCAAATGATAATGTTTAAATACTGCTTCTGACATTTGAATTATATTTTGAATGAATTAACAGATACTTCTTCAATGAATTAACAATAAATTTTTGTAATACTTGTTTTTCAACACTTTACAATTTTACATCAATTTCCAACAATTAACAAACACCAGCAATAACATTTGCGCTCTTGCTGTTTGACAATTAAACAGTGAACTACAATTAACTAGCACATCCCCTTCAAAAAAGCAATACAAATCATTTCCTAAAAGAAGGCAAGAATTCTTCTCTATTCCACCAACCATCTAACCTGATTCCGAACACCTTCCACTTCAATGAAGTAGATTTCGGGTGATGCGGCAGTGAGCTTAATTTGTTGCTGGCCTTTTTCGATGCGATGCGAGGACACTTTGCTGCCTACGGCGTTGTAAACCGTGATGCGTCTAGATTTGCTATTGCCTTCTATACTCAGCACCACCTCGTTGCCCGCGCCAGTGGGGTTGGGGTAAAGGTTCACCGTGAGGTCCTCACCCAGTTGGTTTGTGCTAAGCAATCTTGCACTCACCACGCCCAAACTGATTGTATCACGACAGCCACCAGACACCCCAATTAACCTGGGATAAAACTTGCCTGTATCGTTGTAGGTGTAACTCACAATTGCACCCCAAGCGGTATCCTTGGGCGATTGCTTCGTGTCACCAAACAACCATTTGTATTGAGTGGCCCCCGAAATGCTGTTCTTGCCATCAAAATTCACCAACAATGGCACTTTGCCCGAAGTGACACTCAACGAACCGCTCAAATTCAACACAGCTGTTGCGATGCTAATCTGCCCTTCAGATTGATAATCGCAACCTTGACTGTTTCTCGAATGCTTATAAACAGAATAGCTTCCGCTGTTTGAGTTCTTGGGGCTAATTCTACCCATACTGTCGATCGCCAAACCAGATGTGGGAGAATACCATACGCCGGCGCTGGTTGACTTGAATGCAACAGGGGCATCCCACAACTTTGCCTCTTTACAAATGCCATCAACACTACCCAAATCCGCTTTCACGGTATCCGACACCCAGAACGAATCGACATAGTTAAACGCACAACCCGTCTTGCTATTCTGATAGAGATAGTTCAGAACCAACTGCTGGGGATAGGTTTTCAATGAATCAAGTCGTACCGAGGTTACAGCATTTAGCATTGAACCATCCAAGTGCCATTTTCCGCCTTTCGGACTCACGTTCACCGCATTCAAATCGAACAGCTTCATGCCCTTACACATCGAATCCGCAATTGCACCAACCCTCAACTGCGTAGTATCAACATACACATTAAAAGTTTTAACAAAAGGCTTCTTTGTGCATCCATCCGAGAGCCTAACGGTCCATTGGCCAGATTCCTTCATTCTGTGATTCAGTTGCACCGTATCACCATTGAACGTATACAACCATTTGTAATGAACCGAATCGCCCCCATTGCCCGATACAAATGCACGCAGCGTATCACCCATACAATAAACTGAATCATAGGCCACATCTATCCTCAACGAATCCCTAACCTGAATAGAGAATGTGTCGTAAAAGTTGTTGCAGGCCGGCTTTTGGATGGTTAGCAAGTACCTGCTTTTCGCATTTGGCTTTGCGATATAGGTGAGAGTTCTACAGGTATCGCAGGTGATTTTGGTGGTGGGACTAAACCATTTCACCTTGGACAAATAATCTTTGTTTGAAAAAAATCGAAGGGTATCACCGGCGCACACCGTGGTATCCGCAAATGGCTTACGATCAACATTTTGATAGATTTTCACCCATCGACTCACAGAATGCTGAACCCCACTGTCGCAGCCATAATCACCGAATTCATAGTTAAAGGTAATTTTCACTTTGCCAGTGTCGGTGAACTTCCAATCAAAATCCGCGGATTGACTTGCGAGCTTTCCATCAATGTAACAGGTTACCTTTTGCAATTTTCGCAAACCCGCCTCCAAGGCAAAATTGGTACTTGCTCCTACGCAGGCCACGGCAACCCCTGTATCATCCACCCCATACCAATGGGCACCCTGCTTGTTCACCCTGATGCGCGATTGCAATGAATCCCAGCCATTATAAATTGACATTACCCCAGCGAGATAAGTAACTGTGTAATCCCCCTTGAAAGTATCACTTGACCCCGTGTGTATAAAGTAGCCATTAAATCCAGTAGATGACTTAACACTCACTAGGTCTTGTTGTGTGTTTTGGATGGATCCCCAATAGATATTCCCCAACTTCTTGGTCAAAGTATAACTTTTGCCATTCACTTCAATCTTATTATTCCCCGGGGAGAATATAACCACACGATTCATTTGGCTTGTCCCAACGGATGTGGGAATTGGGATTGCCATTTCTTTGGTAAGTACGTTCGTTGGAGGGATACTTGCAAAATCCAGCACATTGGCGTAGACTTGATCATCGGGCGCCCCAAACGCTGAAAGGTTTTTAGTACCCGAAACATATTGTGTAATGGCAATGGGTTTGAGGGATTGAATCAACAAGGGCTTATAAAAAACAGTATCCGCAATAACTGTATCGCTACCAATCACGGTCATTTTACCATTGATCCAAATTGTATTGCCTTTACCGCTAAACAGATGATACGTGTTTCCCATGTAGCTCTTGCCTTCCGATGCTACAATAAACTCATAGCCCCAGGATTGAATGGGTTGTAGCTGTTCAATCTCAAAACCATTAAAGGGGTATAATCCTTGGTCGATTTGAAGCCAAGTTTGACTCTTGGTAAATCCCAAACCAAAGTTATTGGAGTACACTGCCAATTTCTTTCGACAGTCTTTAGAGGTAATTTTTCCGCCGTTGACTACGTGTAATTTGAAGTCTGTTTCATCATTTGCAAAAGGGGTTCGGGGATATTTGATGGAAATTTGAAAGGTCTCACCGCGATTGAGTTTCTTGGTAAATTTTCGACCCAATTCTGTATCAAAGTTTAAATCAAATTGAACCTCTGTTTGATCGTCAAAGGCAACAACAGTAAAACAATATGCAAAATCCCTGTACTTTTTAGTAGTGGAAGACGGCGTATACGAATAGTGACAACTTTTGGGATGATATAGTAAGTATGCGGTTCCACAATTGGATTTTTCGATGGATTGATAAGACCCCGCTTTGCCCGTAATTTGTTTGGAGCTGCCAGACGGTTGAAAGATATCCAAAAGAGAGACTGTCAAAGGTTTACCCGCTTCGATAAAAATTGTACGATTTGCAACAACTGTATTGCTCGAGACTCCCAAGCAGAAGTATTTTTTGGGTATAAATGCATCTAAAACCTTATTCGCTGTAATGGAAATGCTTGTATCGTAATCACTGTAATTTGTCAATCGTATTTTTTGGCTCGATACACTGAAAATTGAAATAATATTACTTGAATTTGAATCAGCGTATCCCACCGATCTCATGACCCCACCATAAATTGGATAGGTGTATTGGGCAGATAAATCAATTAGATTAAAAAAAAAAGCAAAAAGGAATAAGGAATCAAAAATCCTATAATAGAATATTTTTAGAACATTTGAAATCAGAAAAAACATAATCAATGATAACAATTACATGGAGTAACAAAGCCAGCACAACCTGCTTGTTGAACAGATAATGAATTTGAAGTCAAGGCAAAAGTTCCTCTCTGACGAACACTTGGTGTTTTTACATTAACATTTACCGAACTCAATGGCGGTAGCGAAATAAAACTCACATTTATTGTATTCCACCCTGTAACAGAACTAAAATTATTAGAAAAAAGCCAAGGGAAATAAGAGTAAAATGGACCAGCTAATGTTTGTGCAAAAGTATTTGGATTTATTGATGTAATCCTACCATGGGAATTCATCACACTTGACCTTACTGAAGAAATTGGCAAGATTGTGTAACCTGATAAACAACCGGCATTCATGTGATAGATGGAATAACTCATCCCATCAAAATTAGGTGATTTGTATTTACTAAAATACGCATTAGCATAACGAATATTGAAATTGGACTTATTAAGTTCAATGTCAAGAGGGAATTGACCATTTTGTTGAATTACTTTACCAGAAACAAAAATCCTATTTGCATTCAAAACAATAATATTTTGAAATAATACTGTATCAGCATTGATATATTGATTATCACAATTAAATATCGGATCAATCTTAATAAATCGCCCATCAATAAAACTGCCATCAGCTGCAGAAAAAAAACCAATCACCGGTTTATTTGGAACACCAGCATTAAATATGACATATAAGGTATCCATTGCTAACGTTAATTTCGGTGATACAACATTTGTGTTAAATACATTTTGATGCCAATGAACAACTCCATTATTAGGATTTATACTCATTCACAAAGATTGTGCTTTAAGCCCACCTCCAGAACTGCAATTAGTTGTAATGGATCCTGCAATTATGACACTATCTTTTGATTTTACAACAATATCACTTATAATATCAAAAGATTCAGTTGAAATAACACCAGGGATTGTTATATAATATTTTTGTATTAATACAGAATCTGTCGTTATAACACATGCCGTTCTATTGCCATTTTTGATAAATGTCGAATTACCTTTTGAACCAACAAATACAAAATCTCCATTGGTATTTTGAACCACCTTTGTAAACATACCCGAATCATCGTAAGTATATGAACTTGTGGGAACTCCTGAACCATCGAATAAAACACTTAACGGCTTTAATATGGCAGGATTAGTATTTAAAAACTGATATCCACACGCAACATATCCTGATTTATTTCGAAGCATTTGAATGTCCATTAATATAATTGAACGGGTATTAGGCGAAGACTCTATCTGCCTGCAATTTGACAACACTTTAACGCCCAACGAGTCAACCTCAATAAAAAACCAACGTAGCGGTTGTGATAATCCATCCACTGTACCAACAGAGACTGTCCTACCCTCATTAATGGACTTACAATGCACAAATTCGCGGAAAATTGCCGGGTCATCAGAAGTATAACCTCCTAAATTTTGCGTCAATGTCACATCAAATTGTTGACACCAGCTAGCGGAACTGATTAAAAAAGTTGCAAAGAATAGGGAAATTTTCAAAGTTTTAAACATGGTACGAAATACTGCACAACAAATCATTGAAAATTGATGAATATTCATCAATTTTACAAAAAGTTCACAAGCTATTTTTGCGATTTAAACAATACTATGTCAAACAACATCATTCCATTATCTCAAGCGTCAACTGAAACCCATGCATTTCAGAATTCACTTCAGTTCCAAGGGCTTACTAAATCTTGCGCTATTGACAAAGACGCCTACAACCAGTTACTATCTCAACCAGGAGTGGCAGAAATCAGAACCTATTTCAGCCTCAATAACAATAATAATGTCAGCATTGTTGTCGTTGGAGTTGATAATAACGGCAATGACATGACCAATGGAATAATCTTGGGAGATGCCAAGAATTGTCCTTATTACTGCCCACCAAACTCTCCATTGATGTAGTGGAAGTACTAATCTCGTTAAACAATTGGTCGAATAATATTTTATTAAATATTACAGTCCTCCGTTTACTTTACTATTTTCTAAACCCGCAAAAATTCAAAGTAAACCTGACAATTGTACACATAATCGGTTTCCTCGTAATTTTAATTTTAGATAATTGGATATCATATCTACCCATTGACCGAGATGATTTCTATTATTCCAATGTAGCTTCAATATTTTTGGCGCATTGTTTTACAAAAAATATTGCGCCACATAAACAATTCTTCGGAATAATTTCCATTGTTATAACACTCTTTTTAATAGATTCCAGCGCCCTAATCCAAATTTGCTTCATACTTACTATGCTGATTTTACTATTTGAAATTAAAAACAATCTATTAAAATCTTCAAATCAAAGGAGAATCACTGTAGTTTTAATACCTATTACAGCCTATATTTACTTTGCAGCGCAGGAGTACACATTAGCTCAAGTTGGCCAAGACTGGGCAAATTCCAAACTACTCATTTATTTCTCCATTGGCGACTATATAGTTTTTACAACAATGATAATCATCATCAATGCAAATCTCAGAAGATTATTTTTTAATTAATTTAGCCGCTATAATTATCCCGGCATTTATACTACTGATTAGTTCAATTGTGATTAGTTATTTAATGCTTCGGCGTTATTCAACCGCAGTTAAGAGACTTTTCCAAATGAATTTTAACGGTGTAGAAAACGAACGTAAACGAATAGCCAATGACATACATGACCAAATTGGTTTTTCACTAACACAAGTACGCAACACCTTGCATGAGGCAGCCAGATTGCAAACCAATCAACGTGCTTTGAATGAATTAAAAACTGCTCAGTTACTGATTGGTGATTTACACTTTTCGCTCCGAAGTTTGGTTGAGAACATTTATCCCAGAGAACTCATGGTAGACAATTGGAAAGATAGCTTCAAAGGCCTCGCCAATGCGATGAGTGTTGGACCAATTCATGTTGAATTGGAGATAGAGTTCGACATAGAATTATCTCAAAAGCAATTGCATCAAATGTTCCGTTTAAGTCAAGAAATGCTTTCCAATATCATAAACCATGGCAAGGCTAACTGGATTGCATTTCAAATTTATCATGACCATAAATCGGTCAACCTCAATTTCACATACCGTAATTCAGAAACCAATAAAATTACAAGAAATTCATTTTTTCAAAGTGGTAGAGGTTCTTTCATTATTGAAGAGAGAATGCGTCTGTTAGATGCCAAACTCAGAAAGCATTCGGAAGATGGGTACAATCATGAAAACATCATCTTCAATATCGTCTAATGACATTTCTTATAATCGATGACCATCCAGTTATTTTAGAATTCCTAGAATATCTAATAAAGCAAACTGAATCCAATGTCGAAATAATCAAAACGCACTCTGTTGAAGATGCGCTTTTAATATTAAAATCAAATCAAATTGATCGGGTTATTTGTGATCTTCAAATCAAATCAGGCAAAAGCTTAGTTATACCTGAATTTTGTTGTAAAAATGAAATCCCATACATGGTCTTCAGTTCTTATATAAATAAATCTCTAATTGATTCATTGAAATCAATGAAAATTACTGGCTATGTATCGAAAGGTTCAAGAACAGAAGATCTTTTAACAGGGATTAGAAAATTAATTGCTTCCGAAAATTACTTATGTCCTGAAGTTGAGCAGGAACAGTTCATCAAGGACGACACAGACACGCCTAGACCATTACTTTCGAAAGCCGAAATAAGAATATTAAAGGCATATAATAACGGCCTTAATACAGATGAAGTTGCCGAACTCTTGCATCTAAAACCCGTTACTGTAAGGAACCATCGAGCTCGTGCATTGGAAAGAAACTTGTGCGGATTCCAAGAACTAACTCGCAGATTTATTTTCTGGGAGGAATAATTCAAATCTTTGAACTTTTTATTTTAAAAAATTCTCAATTATTGATGAATTTTCATCAATTCAAATCGAAATATTTACTCAAAATTGCTATGCGAAAAATTTCCTTAATTGGGACAAACCGCAAAGCAGTTCGCACATAGTAATGTGACTGAGGTGGCGAAGCTGTAGGGAATACTCAAAAACCCTAGTTCTCAGAACACTTAGTCCAACGCCAATAAAATAATGAATAGACAAAAACTACAATTTAAACAAGTGCTCTTTTTATGAATAATTTAATCCAAGACAAATTATATCATCAAGTTAATCAATACTATAAAAATATATCATCAAGGAAATAAGCACTAATAAATCATTATAGCAACAACTAAATAAAAAAATAAGCATTGACAAAAATTGATGAATTTTCATCAATTACAAAATAAAAAACAACTGTAATATCGCTGTACAAAAAAATAAAAATCCTATGAAAAAAGAACTAAATTCTCTAATCACAACTCTGACATTAATGTTAATTGCGCCAACTATGTTGTATTCCCATGCAAGCTTTTCAAAAAGAAATAAATGTAGAAATAGCGGGAAAGAATATAAAGCAAGCGCGCGGGTCAATGGACCAATGTGTAAGAAACAAAAAGCCTCAAACAACGCATGTTCAGGAAATGCCCTCGCACACGAAACAATTTATAGACAAAACACATCAAGCCTTGAACCAATATGTTTGTGTCAGTCTGGGATTAATTATTGGATAGGCGCAGATGCCGAAGCAGGTTCAGGACCAAATATAGGCTTTGCCAAAGCATGGAAAACACCAGACTGTCGAGGATACAGTGCAGGAAATAATACCATAAAATCTTCAACCATTAGTAATTCTCTCGTAAACGGCAATGTGAGATCAAATGTAAATTCTAGCATTTTCGAGTTTAACTACACCAATAACTCGATTACCCTGAAAAATCTATCCGGATTTCTAGAAATTAATTCTTTGGATTTCATTAATGAGTATGCAAGTATCAATATAAAGGTATCAATAATTAATAATCCGGTTGGCGACACTAATGAGTTTGAAACAATAATATTTCAATCCCAAGCAGCAATAATTAATGGAATGCTAAATATATCAGGCGACGCAGGTGGATTTTTATATTCGGATTTTAATTCTCAAACCCTTCTTCATGGGGCAATTTATTCCTTAGAAGGAACTGATAAAATAATACAACTAAACAACACTATTGACTCTAGCATGAATATTGAAGTCGAACTCTCAGTAGACGTAAGTAACATATTGGAGGATGAGAGTTTTGTCAATCCCAACATGACTTTTTCGCTAATCCCATACCCTGCCAATAATCAATTAAAAATCAACATACAAGCAAATTCAACTCAAAAGGGGACCTTGCAAATTAGAAATGAAAAGGGGGAAAAAAACATCATTAATATCCCAAACATACTAATAGATCCCAAAAAAGGATACTACACTACCATCCCCTTAAACAACAATTTCATATATAAAGCTCCCTTAGTGTTAATTTTTTGGAATGACAACAAAATCCCAATTTCTGTCAAAACACTATCGATTCAATGAATAATAGATCTAATACAATTGTTAAACTATTCAGCATTTCCGCCTTTTTTATAACTTCATTGATAAATGCACAACATATGTTAGTTAGTGAAATCACTCCTCGCTTATCTACTACCTCAATGATGAATGGAGGAACCATGCCAGCGAATTTGAAAATTCAAAAGCATACACCCAGCGCTACATTTGGGCTTCATTATCAAAGAAGTATTACATCAGAAATACTGCCTAGTTACAAAGCCAAACTGGGTATTGGTTTATTGTATTACATAGATAATTACAAATCCATCTTTCAATTCGACTATTCTCCAAATCAAAAGCAACAAAAGGAAAGTGTATTTAAGCGCCAATACAGCAGGGCTACGCCGACTATTACTGTGGGTCTGTCAAGAATAAATTCGCCATACGAATTCAATGCACGAATAGCATACGATTACATGGACTTTTTTCACACAGAAACTACATTTGAAACACAATATGGTAATGTTTTAGGTGGTTACGACACATTGATTATGGTAATTAATTCATTGGACAACAGCTCCACAAAATGGCATTTTCAATTAGAATTTGCGAGACAATTATTTAATAATGAAAGGAATGTAGGTGCCAATGTTGGCGTAGTCCTGTATTTGAATGGCATCTCTGTTAAAAATGACAATTTAATAACTTGGAATGGCAATTTATATAAATTCACATCGCACTACAAATCTTGTGGAATTGGGTTGAATGTTAAATTTAAATTTAAATATAAATAAATATTATTTAATTATATTTTAACTCATTCACTCTACTAACCAATCAACCAAATCTAGATTTTAACGCGATTTATAACACTCCCCGTATCCAAGACCAGAGGCTTAGTTAAAAAATCACTTAATTTTACTAAAATATATAATGTTAAATAACGAACAGAAAAAAAGAATTGCCGAAACTCTACAAAAGAGAAAACAAGACTTGACTTGCCCAATGTGCCAGAATAAGAACTTTATAATGGCTGATGGATATTTTAATAACAACATGCAAACTGATTTTGGATCAATTTCCATAGGTGGACCAGCGATTCCAACAATTGGCATAATATGCGACAATTGTGGCTTTGTAAGTCAACATGCCATTGGGGTATTAGGGCTATTACCAAAAGAAAATTCTAAAAGAGATGAGCCATCCAAATAATACAAGTAAAACAGGCATTTCTGTTGATTTTAGTGATGAGCTGTCCAAAAACTTAACAATTCATAAGAATGTCAAACAAGAAATCATCATTACAACAGAAGATAAAATCAAATTGGTCCTTATAAAATCTAAGGAAATTTTGACATCGCAGAGAGATTGGTGGACCCCTTGTGGCTTGTTTATTTCGGTTATAACCACTCTAATCACTTCAAACTTTGAGGACTCATTGGGCTTAACAAAAGAGTTATGGCATGCCCTATTTTTAGTACTTGCTATTGTTAGTGGTGGTTGGTTAATAAGAGCGACATATACATTTTTTAAAACCTCGGGACAAAACGATTTGGACAGTATTATTGAACAGATAAAACTCAAAGAGCAGGCAGAATGACACCTAACCGTAAATCAAATAAACGAACTTAGGATTTCAAGGGTATTTGCCAGACTATTCCCAGCTTCCGTTAATTTAGGAAATCTTGTATGATTAATTAAGTTAAATTTTGCTTTGTTGACAGTTGAAATTAGTTGTACAAAAGTCTAGTTAAAAATTCCTAATCCATTTTCAATTTGTTTTTTATATACTACCAATGGTAAAACAAACTTACGATTTCAATACTAACAAACTTAATATCTACCTTATCAAGGAAAAATATTCTGATGAGGATTCAATAATAAAAATAGACACTGATAAGGAAATAAACAAAATAGAAATAAACAATGTAGGAATTTTCTATTTCAAGAAATCCTCTCCTAATCCACCAGATTGGCTTTCGTCATTTTTCAACAATCATCCGTCTATAGAATCGTCGAATTTTTTTGGCTCAGGAACTAAAGCTGTGTTAATCATTAAAATACCACATAAATCTAAAATTAGATTTTTTGCCATTCCATTTGGCTCAGGAAGGTTCTTGCTTAAAGATTTTTGTTTCGAAGAAAGATTCGGACTAATAACATCATTAAATATATTAGAATCAAAAAGTATAAGAGGCATCGACAAAAGAACGCTCACTACTAATCCCAAAAGTAGCAGAGAGCAGATTGCAAAGGCTAGCGAAGCAATTGATTTTCAAATTGATTTTGAGAGAGATTTAGTACAATCTATAACTGGGAAAAGCACCGACACAACCTTCGGCAATATAGTAACTGGAAAAGAAGCGTTGAGTATTTCTGCAAAAGTTGACATTACAAACATCAAGAGCTTTTTAAAAAGAGCATTAAATACATTCGAAAAAAAAGACTACCGAATTAACTTTAAATGGATAGACCAAATTAAAGAAGTTAGGATTGATGATACTATCGACAAACTAAACGAAAATTTAATTAAAAGAATAATAAATAAAGATGAAGCCGTTTGGCTTGCAGTTCCTGAAATAGTCGACTGGGCAAATTTTAAAGGATTTAAATATTCAACGCGTAAAAGAGACACACTTCATGAGGAACTAGACTTAATTACGTTCATAGATGAAATCGGAATCACTCTTGATTCTATAGAACAATTGGAAAATAATGTTATTACGTGTTGGGGTGTTATTGAGGATGGTATTTCACATAAATGGAGTATTTTTTCTTGTTTAAATGCTGAGATTGATTTGAATAAGAAAAAGTACTTTCTAGCTAATTCAAAATGGTATGAAATAAACTCAGAATTTGTCAAATCAGTAGATGATATTTTTAATTCAATAGAACAAATTAACATCGTACATTTACCTGATTACAATCATAAAGATGAAGGAGAATATAATACTGCGGCAGCAACACAAATTAACGCATTGTGTCTTGACGCCAAGAATCTACCCTATGGGGGAGGACATAGTAAAATAGAATTTTGCGATATATTTACAAAAGACAAAAAGCTAATTCATGTAAAGAAAGATGGAGGCTCATCAGTATTGAGCCATTTATTTAACCAAGGTTATGTATCAGCCGAATTACTTCTAAGCGACGAAGTATTCCGAAAAAAAGTTATTACTGAGCTCTTGACCGACGAATATAAATCAATCATTTCAGAAACAAAGCCCAATGCAAATGACTGTACGTCGTCAAGTTCATTAGGACAAGTGTTAAACAAAACTAAGTGATTGATTTTGAATTTGCAATAGGTGATTTATCCGTCTTTGTAAAATGGTTTTGTGCTTGATTTCTTCTCTTTGTTGCAGGATTTTCGCGCCCCTATTGAAGTATACATCGGCAGGTGCTAGATTGTTTAAGGACTCATGTAGGCGGTTATTGTTGTAAAAATCAATAAACTCACCCAATGCCCTTTCTAATTCTTCTGGTGAATAATAGTGTTCAAGTAAGATTCTATTCTTCATAGTCCTGTGATAACGCTCAATTTTACCCTGGGTTTGTGG
>Ga0315902_10001313_pt1 | contig 39974 bp, 24 predicted proteins | sample LakEriMetagenome_9_FD_203523 | JGI IMG/M metagenome (GOLD analysis project Ga0315902, IMG submission 203523) | Freshwater fungal communities from buoy surface, Lake Erie, Ohio, United States - Buoy 12 MA117 | ecosystem: Environmental > Aquatic > Freshwater > Lake > Lake biofilm | place: USA...
CGCCATCGCCGACTACAGCGGCATCCGCATCGACAGCCAGGGCCGCCGCTTCCGGATCAGCAACGCCCGGGTGTGGAGCCTGCCCGGCGGCCAGGCCGCCGCCTTCAGCGCCTGGCACTGGCTCTGACCTGGTTTGGCAGAGCCTGCCGGGCCATCCGGCGGCCGATGAAACACACAACCGGGCCAATCCAGATGTATTGCTCCAAACAAAGCCCTGGCAATATCGCGCACATGGAGACGTGTCTGAACTGACATCACCGGCCGTTGTTAAATCCGCCTTAACTGGTTTGCCGAGGTGAATTGAGAGGGTTGGCCAAAGCCCTCTGATCCAAGATCGTGGCCCTGGTTTTCAGCCTGCTTGATCCTGCCGTCGCCGCCGTGGGTGGCGTGATCGACGTTTCGGCGCTCGGGGCCAACGCCGAGATCTCCGCCTACAACCCTTCCACGGGCTACCTCTACACCGTTGGCGGGGGCTCCGGCGCCATCGTGGTCAGCGATCTGAGCGACCCTCTCAATCCCAGCACCGTTGCCATCGCCACTCCAGGTGAAGGCGTCCAAACACTTCAAAGCGCAGCCGTCTTCGGCAAGCTGCTGGCCATCGCCGTGCAGAACACGGTGAAGACCGAGCCTGGATTTGTTCAGTTCTATGACCTGAACAACCCAGCCCTGCCCGTTCACATCAGCACCGTGAGCGTCGGCGCCCTGCCCGACATGGTGAAGTTCAGCGGCGACGGCAGCAAGCTGCTGGTCACCAATGAAGGCGAGCCCAATTCGCTTTACAGGATCGATCCGGAGGGATCGATCTCGGTGATCAACACCAGCGGCTACCTGGCCGCCTCAGCGGTGGCGCCTGTTCAGGCCGATGTGCAGACCATCGGCTTCGGCGCCTGGGAAAACCGCCGCGCTGAACTGATCAACCGCGGCATCCGCATCGGCCAACGCCTGGGGGTGACCACCACGGTGGCCCAGGACATTGAGGCTGAAGCAATCGCCATCAGCGCTGATGGAACCACGGCCTGGATCTCCCTGCAGGAGAACAACGCTTTTGCCGTGCTCGATCTCAGCAGCGCCACACCGGTGATCAAGGAGATCTTTTCCGCTGGCATCAAAGACTGGAACCGCGGCATCGCCAGCGCCGAGAACTTCAGCTACGAGCTGGAGTATGCGGCCGGCACCGCCAATCTGCCGGCCGGCGTGCTGGCTGGTGGCCTTTCGGGCCTCACCTTCGCCGGCCAGGAAACGGTCGACGGCGTTGCCCTCGACGTCTACTACTCGATCACCGACCGGGGCCCCAACGGCCCCCTGGTGGCTGGCAAGCGCCAGTTCCTCGATCCCGACTTCCAGCCCACGATCTACAAGCTGGGCATGAACCGGGCCACCGGCGCCATCAGCGAACTGGCCCGCATCGGCCTGAAGCGACCTGATGGCACGCCCCTCACCGGCCTGCCCCAGCTGGCGGCCAAGGACGACATCCCCATTGATTCCACCAACACGCCGCTGGCCTACGACCCGTTCGGGATCGACTCCGAGACGGTGTCCTTGTTCACTCTCAACATCGGCGGCAGCGAGCGGCAGGTGTTCGCCGTGGGCGACGAATACCGCGGCCAGATCGCCATCTTCGATGCCACCACCGGCAACCTGATTCAGCGCTACATCCCCGCCGGCCAGAAAGCCCAGCTTGAGACTCAGCACAACGTGGGTGGCGCCACTCCGATCGGCGCCGAAACGATCGACAGCCTGCCCGCCGTCTACGGCAACCGCTGGAGCAACCGCGGCATCGAGGGCATGGCCTTCAACCCCACCGATGGGCTGCTCTACGCCTTCATGCAGAGCCCCCTGGATGTGGATGCCAACGGTGACGGCGTCACCGAGGGCCGCAGCAGCTCCGAACTCACCCGCATCCTGGCCATCGATCCTGCCACCGGCACGCCGGTGAAGGAGCACCTGTATCTCCTCAGCGGCCGCACCGGCCAGGACAAGATCGGCGATGTGGCCTTCGATCCGGCCCGCGGCGTGTTCCTGGTGATGGAGCGCGACAGCAGCCGCAGCCTCACCGGCTTCAAGCACGTGGTTGAGGTGGATCTGCGCGGCGCCACCGACACCCTGGCGATCACCACAGCCGCCAACCAGGCCAGCGATGGCTGGCTGGGCAAGATCGGCGTGGCCAGCCCCGAGCTGCTCGACAACCGCCGCACCCTGGTCGATCACGACAGCAATCCGGCCACCCCTGAGATCTTCAGCACCTCCAGCGCCGACGCCCTGGCAGCTGCCGGCATCCGCCTGGCCCACAAGATCGAGCTGTTCAACCTGCCCTCGATCGGCGGCACCACCGCCTACGACAAACCCGAAGGTCTCACCATCCGCGACGACGGCTCGCTGGTGATCAATTACGACAACGACTTCGGCACCGAAGGCGCCAGCGGCAACACCTTCACCGTGGTGAACTTCGACGGCGCCGGCTTCGACAGCTCCGACCGGGATGTGAACGGCACCTCCGGCGGCGGCAACCAGTACCGCCCCATCAGCGGCCTGCCGGTCTACGGCCTCCCCATGGCTGATGGCATTGCCACGTACACCGACACCCAGGGCCGCCAGTTCCTGCTGGCGGTGGGTGAGGGCGACTCCCGTGAGTATCAACCGGACATCGGCGACATCTTCTATGACCTCACCCGCGCCGACTCCAGCACCGCGGTGAACGGCACCGCCTTCCGCGATCACCCGGGCGTCAGCGCCCTCAATGCAGCCTTCAAGACGGCCACCGGCATCGACCGTACCCGCCTGAACCTGCTCAACGACACCGGCGACATCACCGGCGACGGCAAGGTCGACAAGGCCTTCAGCATCGGCTCCCGCTCCCTGCGCATCTATGACGACAAGGGCAACGTCGTGTTCGACTCCAGCGATGCCCTGGAGGAGCTGGCCAACAGCCTGGGCCTGATGGCCGGCAACCGCGACGACGACAAGGGCACCGAGCCCGAGATGGTGGAGATCGCCACCGTGGCCGGCCGCACCTACGCCTTCGTGGCCCTGGAGCGCACCACCTCCAGCGTGGCGGCGGTGTTCGACGTGAGCGATCCCTACAACGTGGTGGCCGTTGATCCGGTGGTGTTCCCCGGCACCGATCGGATCGAGGGCATCACCTTCCTGCGCAGCCCCGCCGGCGAGCCCGCCGGCCTGATCGCCAGCAGCGAAGGCAACGACAAGGTGAGCATCACCAGCGCCGAGCCGCTTGCCCCAGGCAGCGCCTTCAAGCTGCAGCTGTTCCACCTGGCCGACCAGGAGGGCAACATCTCCGCCCTCGACGACGCCCCCAGGCTCTCCGGTGTGCTCAATGCCCTGCGCGCCGAGGACATCGACCTTGATGGCATCCCCGGCTTCGTCAATACCCTCACCCTCTCCAGCGGCGACGCCTGGATCCCCGGCTTGTTCTACGGCGCCTCCACCCAGGCCTACGGCGCCGTGGGCCGCGGCGATGTGCTGATCCAGAACGCCCTGGGGGTGCAGGCGATCGCCTTCGGCAACCACGAGTTCGATCAGGGAACTGGGGTGATCAAGGATCTGATCAGCGGCTCGGAAGATTTCCCCGGCACCGCCTTCCCCTACCTCAGCGGCAACCTCAACTTCGCCAGCGACGCCAACCTGGCCGGCCTGGTGGTTCCCGATGGCCAGGCTCCCCAGGCCAACAGCATCACCGGCAGCGTGGTGTTTGACGTGAACGGCGAGAAGGTGGGCGTCGTCGGCGCCACCACCCCCTGGCTGAAGACGATCTCCAGCCCAGGCAACGTGGGCATCTCCCCCTCTCCCTTCAGCGCCGTCCCCACCGCAGCCGAGCTGGATGCCCTGGCCGCTGAGATCCAGGCCGACGTGGATGCCCTGATCGCCGCCAATCCGGGCCTGAACAAGGTGATCCTGCTGGCCCACATGCAGCAGCTGAGTATCGAGCAGGCCCTGGCCGAACGCCTGCGCCACGTGGACATCATCGTGGGCGGCGGCTCCAACAGCCGCCTGTTCGACAGCAACGACTCCGCCCGACCCGGTGACAGCACCCAGGGCGTGTACCCGATCATCAAGACCGACGCCGACGGCAAGCCGGTGGCGGTGGTGAACACCGACGGCAACTACAAGTACCTGGGCCGTCTGGTGCTCGATTTCGATGCCGCCGGCACCATCATTCCCACCAGCTACGACCCCACTGTCAGCGGGGCCTACCGCACCGATGCCGCTGGCCTGGCGGCCCTCAACGCCGAGGCCTTCATCGATGCCCGCGTGCAGGAGGTGGCCGACACCCTGCGCGAGGTGATCGTGGCCCAGGAATCGGAATGGTTCGGCGTGAGCGAGGTGTTCCTCAACGGCAACCGCAACCCCGGCGTGCGCAGCGAGGAGACCAACCTCGGCAACCTCACCGCCGACGCCAACCTGGCCTTCGCCCGCTCGGTCGACCCCACGGTGATGGTGTCGCTCAAGAACGGCGGCGGCATCCGCAACTCGATCGGCCAGTCTCTGATTCCCACAGGCTCGGTGGACGGCGTGCCCGAGCTGCTGCCCACCGCAGCGGTATTCGATGCCCAGGGCAATGTGGTGAAGCCGGAAGGCGGCATCTCGCGCAACGACATCGCCAACGCCCTGAGCTTCAACAACGGCCTTTCGCTGGTGAGCGTCACCCCGGCCGAACTGAAGGCCCTGATCGAGTTCGGCCTCGAAGCCGGCGTGGGCGGCGGCCGCTTCCCCCAGGTGGGCGGCATGGCCTTCAGCTACGACCTCAGCCGCTCGGCCGGGGAACGGGTGCTGAATCTCACCATCGAAGATCAGTCCGGCAACGACCTCGACGTCGTGGTGCGCGGCGGGGCGGTGGTGGGCGACCCCAACCGCGCCATCCGCATGGTGACGCTCGATTTCCTGGCCAACGGCGGGGACGGCTATCCCTTTGCCAGCCTCGCCAGCCCCAACCGGATTGATCTCACGGCGAGCGCTACCGCCCCACGCACCGGCGTCGCCACCTTCGCCGCCAACGGTTCCGAACAGGATGCGCTGGCTGAATACCTGGCAGCCAACTATTCGCCCGCCGCTCCCTTCGGTGAAGCCGACACGGCCCAGCTCCTCGACACCCGCCTGCAGAACCTGGCGGTGCGCAGCGATGCGGTGATCGATCCGGTGCGGGTCGGCACCAGCGGTGACGACACCACCCTGCCGGGAGCCTCCACCATCCCCGGCTTCGACGGGCGTCTCGACACGGTGTTCACCGGTGCCGGTGACGACGAGATCGACGTGGCCCTCACCGGCGGCGGCGACAACACGATCTTCACCGGCTCAGGCGCCAACATCGTGTATGCCGGCAGCCGCGATGTGATCACCGGCGGCAACGACAGCGATCAGATCTGGGCGATTGCCGGCGATGGCAACCGCCTCAGCGGTCTGGGCGGCGACGACGACTTCGTGATCGGCAGCGCCGGCAACCGGGTCCTCGGCGGCGACGGCAACGACGTGTTCACCGTCCTCGGCGGTGCAGGCACCAATTACCTCAACGGTGGCGCCGGCAGCGACCAGTTCTGGCTAGTGAGCGGCCCCGGCGATCTGCCCGCCGCCCAGCAGGTGGTGATGGACTTCAGCGCCGGTGTCGACAAGGTGGGCCTGCGCGGCGCCGCCTTCACCGATCTGAGCTTCAGCCAGATGGGTGCCAACACCATGCTCAGTCTCGGCGGTACCACCATCGGCCAGTTCACCAACGTGAGCGCCACCACCCTCAACAATCAGGCCAACTTCGTGTTCGCCTGATTCTAATCATGCATCCTGGGATACAGAGCATTCGTGCTCCTGAAGCCTGCACGTGCATGGGTTTTTCTCTAGAAAGATATTGGGCAAGTAACTCTCAAACGATCCGAACCTGACTGCTTGCCATCCCAGCCTGCAGGCCAGAAGTCGCCAGCTTGCATTTACAGACTAGCTCACGTCTTGTTGGTGCACTGTTTAACACCTCCCAATCAAACCAACACCCTCCTCACACACCCATGACTGCCCCTGTAATCAAAACCATCGGCCAGGTGACGGCTCTCATCCCCGAGGCCAGCACCGCTGATGATGCACTTGAACTGCTCGACGGCCAGAGCGGGGATACTGATTACCCTTACGCCAGGTTCAAAGCTCTGGCAACGGTGGGCGAGGTGGACCCCGTCACTAACCAAGCGCTTACCGGCTATCCAGATGGCAATGCAGCCTGGCTGAAGGACAACGCCACAGTTCGGGTTGCCTACCAGTCTGAGTCCTACGCCACGATGTCGAATGAGACCTATGGCTGGGAGATGGAGAGCGGTGTGAAATTCACCGGCTCCCACATTCACACTATCGACTACGATCGCGCCAAGTTTGCCGAGTTTCTTGACAACGAGGCGCCGGCCAGCGAGATGCTCATTGCCTCAGGCCATCTGTTTGACAGGGTCTACAACGTCTTCGGCGAGGAAGTCACCAAGAAGACCACCGATCCAACCGATCTCGCCGGGAAGTGGGGCAACCAGACCAATCCTGACGGCACAATCGTTGAATTCCTGCCAGCCAGGCAACTGACGGAAGGTGATTTTTTCTTCCACTCCTTCTGCGGAGCCTGGTATGAGCCCGCAAACAAGTACGGCGCCGGCATCGGCTTCACTGACGACATCTGGCTGATGGGCGAAGAGTGGAACATCGGCAACAGCATGTTCGCCGATCCAGATGGCGCCGGCCCACTCAAGGGGTTTGATGTGGCCAACGGCACTATGGGCCTCGCTTCCATGGTGGTGGACATCAAGAACGAGGTGGCCTACACGGCTCCTGCCTTGGGCCAGGCCGGCTACGAGAAGTTGATGCCGATCAATTCTGGCCACCAAGACTTCGTGGTGATCGTTGCGGCTGGCTACAACCACGACATCAATCCAGCACCGCTCAAGGTTTACGTGGGTCGCAAGGGTTATGACGCCGCGGGCAACCCGATCAATCTCGACGACCCCAATCTCAGCGAGCGCGATCGCTTCCTGGGCAGCAACGGTCTCCTGTACGGTCAGCTCTATGGAATGGCAGCAGATGCTGCAACGTATGCCGAGCTGGGCATCACGACAGTTGATGCTGACACCAAGATGCTGGATGCTTATCTGCAAAACGCAGCGGCACCCGATGATTTCTCGGTTCGCTATCTACCCACCAGCTACCGGTGGGATGGCTTTGACACCCCTGAGGCCGTCAAGGACACCGAAGTTTTGCGCTGGGCCCAGGATGGTGATGTTGTTGGTGGCACGGCAGAAGCATACGAACAACCGGCTGGTTATACCTTCTTCAACAGCGACACCAAGGTGGAGCATCCAGCCGTTGATCCGAATGGAGGGTTCCGCTACATCCAGAATCACACCCGCACCGGCGGCATCCTGGGCGTTGAGTTCACCAATATGGTGGGCGATCTCACCAACAACGACCTCGACGCCAATGGTTTGCCCGATTACCTCTCAGCCGATGTCACCAGGATCCTGGCCGCCGTTGATGGCGCGCTGACGTTGGATGTGGGCGATAAGGGGGTGGGGCACTACAACGCCACCGGCAACCCCGCTGGAGCCACCGCCGAGCAGCATATTGAGCTCAAGAACCGCAAGGCCAACGATCCCGATGGCCTGCTCTGGGTGAAATCCTCCGATGCAGACCTGCTGATCCTCGATGAGGATTCCGGCAACGACTACGGTGAACGCAAGTATGCCCTTGTGCTCAACGAGGAGACCCTCGCGATTGAGCCCGATGGCACGGGTTATTTCATCGCCCAGGCCGGTGGCAGCAAGAACCCGCGTGCTCTTGCCGGTGTCTCCACCTATGGCGGCACCTTTGAGCGCGCCACCGGCTCTGAATTCTCGGGCAGCTGGAATGTCACCGCTCTGGTGGCCACCAAAGCCGATGGCTCCTTCTACACCCAGGAGGAACTGGCCGGCAACGGAGTTCAAATCGTGGAACAGAGCCGCCCCCTCTCCGAACACCGCTTCATCGGCGTTGTTCAGCAGTCTGGAGAATCTGGCGGTGCCGTGGAGGCCACCAAGGCCGACTACGGCGGTCAGATCTTCATGTTCAGCCTCGATCTGCCCGGCATCGAGCCCAAGCCAGTGGTTGGCACCTCCGGGGCCGACACCCTGCTCCAACCCGGTGATCTTGAGGGCCTGACCCTGATCGGCAACACCATCTTCACCGGCGCCGGTGACGACGAGGTGGATGTGGCCCTCAGCGATGGTTTCGAGAACCAGGTGTTCGCCGGCTCAGGCGCCAACATCGTGTATGCCGGCAGCCGCGATGTGATCACCGGCGGCAACGACAGTGACCAGATCTGGGCCACCACCGGCGACGGCAACCGCCTCAGCGGTCTGGGCGGCGACGACGACTTCGTGATCGGCAGCTCCGGCAACCGGGTCCTCGGCGGCGACGGCAACGACGTGTTCACCGTCCTCGGCGGTGCAGGCACCAATTACCTCAACGGTGGCGCCGGCAGCGACCAGTTCTGGCTGGTGAGCGACCCCGGCGATCTGCCCGCCGCCCAGCAGGTGGTGATGGACTTCAGCGCCGGTGTCGACAAGGTGGGCCTGCGCGGCGCCGCCTTCACCGATCTGAGCTTCAGCCAGATGGGTGCCAACACCATGCTCAGTCTCGGCGTTAACACCATCGGCCAGTTCACCAATGTGAGCGCCGCCACCCTCAACAATCAGGCCAACTTCGTGTTCGCCTGATTGTTACCAGAAGCCGGTTGCCTCCTACGGGGGGTGACCGGCTTTACCTCTGAAAGGTCGAGAGGGAGATCGCCAGCCACGACTCTCTTCGGATCTCCTCATCAGCTGGCCAAACCGACACCACAGATCCCGGATTCATCAGGACCATGCCATCACCAGCAGTCAGCTTCAGCCACGGCGTTGCCTCCGGTGATCCCTACAGCGATTCGGTGATCCTCTGGACCCGCATCACCCCACCTGCTGAGTTTGCCGGCCTGGTGGATGTGCAGTGGGAGCTGGCCATTTCCGCGGATTTCAGCGCTGAATCGCTGATCGACAACGGCGTGTTCGCCACCGGCGCCGGCCGCGACTGGACGGTGAAGGTGGAAGCAGACGGCCTCACCGCCGACACCAGCTACTACTACCGCTTCCGCGCAGGCGATGCGGAGTCGATGGTGGGGACAACCAAGACCCTGCCCGTGGACAGCGATCCAGTGCGGCTGGCGGTGTTCTCCTGTGCCAACTTCCCTGCAGCCGAACAGTTTGCCGCCTACGGCCGCGCCGTCGAGATTCACGCCGTCAACCCCTACGACGCCCTCCTGCACTTAGGCGATTACATCTACGAATACGGCCCCGGTGGCTACGGAACCGCCGAGGATGCCGCCACAGACCGGGGCTTCCTGCCGGAGCGCGAGATCATCAGCCTCGATGACTACCGCCAGCGCTACGCCCAGTACCACACCGACATCAACCTGCAGAACCTGCGGGCCATCGCCCCGCTGATCGCCGGCTGGGACGACCACGAAACCGCCAACAACAGCTGGAGCGGCGGTGCCCAGAACCACCAGAGCGAGACGGAGGGCGACTGGCTGGCCCGCCGCGATGCTGCCCTCCAGGCTTACTACGAGTGGCTGCCGATCCGCGAGCCCGGCCAGCGCCAGGCCAGCGACGGCGCCACCCCCCTCTCGCCGCTCACCCAGGCCTACCGCTCCTTCAACTTCGGCGATGTGCTCAGCCTGCACATGCTGGAAACCCGGCTCACCGCCCGGGATGAGCAGCTGGCCTACCCCGACGCGGCCGCAGTGCAGGCCCGGATCGGCGCCATCCTGGCCGATCCGGCCCAGGTGGCTGCCTATGCCGCCCAGCTCGGCCTCACCCCACCCACCGACCCCGCCGCCATTCCGGCCTTCGCCACCGCCCTGGCACCGGCTGTGACCCAGGAGTTGGTGGCCGCTACCGTGCAGCAGGCCTGGGGGGATCCCAACCGCGACCTGATCGGCGACGGCCAGCTGGCCTGGCTGCAGCAGCAGCTGGCCACCTCCACCGCCGCCTGGCAGGTGCTGGGCCAGCAGACCCTGATGCAGACCATGGCCGTTCCCGCCGAACTGCTGCTCAACGCCGGTGATCCCAGCCTGCTCGACAAGTACGCCGCCCCCCTGCAGAAGCTGGCCACCGGCACCGCCTTTGCCGATCTCACGCCTGCGGAACAGGCCCTGTTCGCCGAAGCTGGCAAGATTCCCTACAACCTCGATTCCTGGGACGGCTACGGCATTGAGCGGGAGACGATCCTGCAGAGCGCCCTGGCCCTGGGCAAGCGCCTGATCAGCCTCGCCGGCGACACCCACAACGCCTGGGCCGGCGTGCTCGACACGATGAGCCCCGGCACCCAGCCCGCCGGCACGGTGGCGGGGGTGGAATTCGGCACCCCGGGCGTGACCTCCCCTGGCCTTGAACGGGTTCTTGCCGGCGCCGACGCCTACATCCGGGCGTTCTATCCCGCCGTGGATGGCCTCGATGGCCTGTTCACCGGCTATGTGAACGGGCTGAGCTACGCCGATACCAACCGCCGCGGCTTCCTCGATCTCACCGTCAGCAAGGAGCAGGCGATCGGCACCTACCAGTTCCTCGATGGCGTCAATCCCCAATCCGGGCAGACCCTGTGGGCCAGTGAGACCGTGATCGCCGCAAACGACTTCAGCCTCAGCGTCCAGCCGGAGGCCACCCCGGAGATCCGCTGGCAGCCGGACTGGAGCGAACTGGATCTGGTGTTCGGCCTGGCGATTGACAGCGCCGGCGGCCAGACCCTGCTCGACCCCGCCGCTTTCGCCACCCTGCCCCGGAGCGGCGTGCAGCTGGCCGATGTGACCGTGCTGGGCTCGGAGGCGGGCGAGCGCATCTTCGCTGGGATCGGCAGCCTCATAGACGCTGCCGGCGGAGACGACGCGCTGTTCAACACCGACAGCCAGGGTGGCAACATCCTGGTGGGTGGCCTCGGTGTTGATCGGCTGTTCTTGCGGCCGGTGCACGATCAGGTGATCGGTGGCCAGCTGTTCAGCAATGCCGCGACCTTCGGACTGCCTCTCTTCACGGCCCTGGTTGACCGCGAGCGCGACATCTTCCTGATCGATGGCGGCGATCCGGGCACGGCGCCCAGCCTGCAGATCCTCGACTACGAGCCATTGGTCGACCAGTTGCTGGTCGACGGCGTGGCACCTGCGGGCGATTGGACAGAGGTGCGCCAGCAGTTGGAGGCGCTCAACGTGAGCGTCAACGCCGTGCCCCAGTTCAGCGCCACCCCGATCACCATCTCGATCCAACCCGGCACCATCCAGACCCTCGATCTGAGCCCGTTCGCCAGCGACGCCGATGGCGACAGCCTGCAGCTGCTCAAGCTGAGCGGACCGAACTGGATCAGCGCCGCCGGCACCAGCCTCTCGCTGACCGCTCCCGACGATCTCAGCGCCGAGCAACTGGCCGCCACCGAACTGGTGCTGGCCTTCAGCGACGGCCACGCCGTCGCCGATTTCACCCCTGCCCTGAACCTGGCTGCACCACCGCCGCCGCTGCCCGTGCTGGCGATCACCGCCACCGATGCCGACCGGCCCGAAGGCAACGCCGGCGCCACCCCCTTCAGCTTCACGGTCACCCGCAGCGGCGACACCACCGCCACCAGCACCGTCGCCTGGAGTCTGGCTGGCAGCGGCAGTGCCCCCGCCGACGCTCTCGACTTCAGCGGCGGCACCCTCCCGGCCGGCATCCTCACCTTCAGCCCGGGGCAGACCAGCCAGGTTGTCAGCATCGATGTGGCCAGCGACACCGAGGTGGAGGCCGATGAAGCCTTCACGGTCAGCCTTGCCACGCCCACCGGCGCCGGTCTCGACATCGCCGCCAACTTCGCAGCAGGCATCATCCGCAACGACGACACACCACCGACGCCGCTGCCGGCGCTGCGCATCAGCGCCACCGACGCCGACCGGCCCGAAGGCAACGCCGGCGCCACCCCTTTCACCTTCACGGTCACCCGCGGCGGCGACATCACCGGTGTCAGCCGTGCAACCTGGACGGTGACGCGCGGCGAGGCGCCCTCGGTGAGTGGGGCCGACTTCGCCGGCTCCGGCTTCGCCAGCGGCCTGGTGCGCTTCCAGGCCGGAGAAACTGAGCAGACCATCCGCGTCAGCGTGCAGGGTGATGTTGACCAGGAAGCGAATGAGCGCTTCAACGTGACCCTCAGCGCGCCCAGCGGCGCCAGCATCGTCAGGTCGGCCGCCACCGGCACCATCCGGAACGACGACCTGATCGGCACCGCCCGCGCAGATCGGCTCAGCGGCAGCGCTGCAGCGGAATACATCAATGGTCTGGCCGGTCAGGACCGCCTCACCGGGGGCGGTGGGCCGGATCTGTTCGGCTTCCGCTATGGCGATTCCCGCCTGCGCACGCCAGACCTGATTACCGATTACCGCTTCGGCGACGACCGGATCGCCATCTTCAGAGGCAACGGCGACACCCCGGCCACGCCGGCTCGCTTCAGTCGGGCCGCCGATAATCCCATTGCCACCACGCTCAACGACCTCGCCGCTGCCGTGTTCGCCGACGCGGATGGCCGGCGCCGGGGCGATCAACCCCTGGGCGCTGCGGAGGCTGCCCTGGTGGTGTCCAGCAATCGCGCGATCGCCGGCACCTACCTGCTGATCAACGACAAGAAAGCTGGACTCGACGCAAGCAATGATCTGATGATCGAGATCAGCGGATACTCTGGCAAGTTGCCTGGACTGGGATCGATTACAGGAGATGGTGTGTTTAGTTGAGCTCTCAGCCTGCCTGAAGTTCAGGAACCACCGGGGAGCTCCAAGCGCCCCAATCAGCTGCAGCAGCATTAATACTCCCCCAACCACAGCCCCAGTCGAGGGTTCTGATACAGCGATACAGATTCATATCCACTACCAAAGAGTGCTCAAGCCAGCCTTAGTGTCAATCAAACGAGCCAATAAGTTGGAGAGATTTTTATTGAGTAATCTCGCGAATAGCGCATCTCTATTAAAATCGCCGAATAGGCGATTAGCCTAGAATGATTATGCAATGCAATTTGACATCCTTGGCTAACTTTTCATTGGAGGTCTAGGCCAGCAATCGATACTGATCGCGGCCCAACGGCTAAAGACATCACCACACTCGAATCAGCGGGATAGATTCATGGGTACCACGGCAGGGCGAACCATGTATTTGCCTAAGTACACTGTTTGTGGATCGGCCACACCGTTGCGAAAGATTTCGATGGTGAGGTTGTTGGATCTGGTCGTAAAGTCGAAGCTATCGATGCCACCACGCCCACCTTCATTGACGCTGAAGGAGACGTTGCGGCTGTCCACCTGGGTGACGCTGTCGCCACTTTCAAAGCCCTGGCTTCGGATGCTGGAGATGGGCGCTCCTGACCGGATCGTGCCGCTGTAGTCAGTGCCGCCAGAAAATCCCTTGAGAACAACACGCCAGCGCGTGCCGGTTTGCCATACGTAAGCGCCAGGAATAGAAATGACCGGCGCGTCCTGCCAGATTGACCGTCCTTGCACCAACGTGATGTGCTGATTACGGGCCAGATTGTTCACCTGCTGGGTAGAACCGTCTGGCCATGTCACGCTCATGGCCTCGACCGAGGTATCGGCGCCCAGACCGAAGTGCATTGGCAGCAGACTTTGCGATAGAAAGTGATGGGGTCCGTGGTGCCAGCGGTACTGTGTGCCAACTGTGGATGAGCTCAACTGAACACCCGCACCCAGAGCATCAGGATTGCTCTTACCTGAGCCAACAAGGTTAAGCTTGAACCATCCATTACTATTGCCCTGGTTACGCAGCAGCGTGTAGGGACCTATCGCATTACCTTCGCCATTGGTAATAAACAAATCCAGGTCGCCGTCGTTGTCAGAGTCGAAGAAAACCGCAGCCGAGCCATTCCCTTCAACCTGCGCGGCAGCGCCCTCATCTATACCAACTTCTTCAAATGTGCCATCTCCGCGGTTTCGGTAAAGTTGATTTGGCCGTGAACGATTGGTCAGGCTGACGACATAGAGGTCCAGGTCACCGTCGTTGTCATAGTCACCCCAGGTAACCCCACGCTTCATAAAGTTGCCTGTCAGTCCAGCACTGGTCGTTACGTCGGTGAAGGTGCCGTTGCCTAGATTGCGATAGAGCTGATCGCTTCGTCCGGCATCAAAACCATTGGACACGTAGAGATCAATGAGTCCGTCCTGATTGTAATCGCCCCAAGCTGCGGCAGTGGCTTGGTCAGAGGGAGCGATGCCGGCTGCTGCGGTCACGTCGGCATAGGTGCCATCACCGTTGGAGCGCCACAGCACGGTGGGGCCGGTCACCAGCAAGTCGGTATGGCCATCACCGTCGTAGTCAGCCCAGGCAACCGCACGGTTCTCGGCGAGGGAACGGTCGATGCCGGCGTCCTTGCCGACGTCTGTGAAGGTTGCGTTACCGTTATTCAAGAAAAGCTGATTCCCCAAGTCTTTGTCCACTCCGTCATTGTCAGGTCGGTCAAAGCGTGCCGCAAACATATCGAGTCGGCCGTCGCGGTTGGCATCAAACATATAGAGACCTCGACCACGTGCTGCAACCCCTTGTACGCCTGCGGCTTCGCCAATTTCCTTGAAGCTGCCACCGATTCCACCAAGCCACAGCTTGTCTAAGTCAACTTGATTGATTTTAATACTACCGTTAATCAGGTAAAGATCTGGAATACCGTCGGCGTTCACATCACCGACCGCTGTGCCGTGGGTGTCACCTGTCAGGTTGAAAAGGCCCGCAGCCTGGGTGACATCAGTGAAGGCCCCGGTGCCGAGGTTGCGCCATAGCTGCAGGCCAACTGAGCCAGTTACCTCCTGCAGATGGGCATAGGTCAACACGTCGATCCAGCCGTCTCGATCATAGTCAAAGAGTGACATACCCCAGCTGGCATTCATGCCAGAGAAGCCGGCATCTGTCGATACATCTGTGAAGGTGGCGGCAGCAGTGGAGCCCACCGGGCCTGCAACTGCCTGCAGCATGCTCCGGGATGTCTCAGCTGGCAGGCCGGTCAACTGATCTGCCCCATCGTCGAATGCATAGCTCCAACTGCAGCCGCAAAAGCAGCCGTAACCTCCCTGCTGATCTCCCCTAGTCAGAGCAACACTGAGCGGATCGCTCGGGACAAGCAGATTCTCTCCGGCGACCTTCCCCCCCCGGCTGGCCTGGCTGGCCGAGGGACCAGCTGGGCCAGTGATGCGGTCAAGGCGATCCAGGTCCGGGCTTCGGACGCCGACCTCTGCACCATCGAGAGTCTTGAGCCGGCCTTGGCGTGGCTCTTGTTGCAAGTCGCCCGTTGAGGACTGACGCACCCAGTCGTCGGCAAACGTGCTCAGCCGCCGGTATCGGGCTTCCGGATTGGGACCCGCAGCGCGGTTCTCGTCAGAGAATTCTGGAGACGATCCTGAGCGAGCGTCGATCTGCACGGCCCCTTCCCGCCTGGACTCCTGATAACCCAAGCCATAGTGACCCAAGCCGAAATGTTGACCGGCTTGCAGGAGCAACGTCATTTCCCTGGCGAGGAACTCAGTCATGGCATGGAAGATTCAAGGCGACCAGTGGATGGTGGGGATGGTGCACAGGGGGCTATCGCTCCCAGCCCAGAACAAGGATCCATCTACCACACCAACATATGCTAGCAAAAGCAGGGCCCCAACCCCGAAAGACATCTAAACATCCAAACATTGATGCTTTTGTTTTTCTCGTGTTCTTCCAAGTCAAGGGGGATGCCCAAGATCCAGGCTGATCGCAGTATCAGCCTGCACAAAATCGCTCTCAATAGCTTATTACATAATCAGCTGTCCAAGGTGATTCCAGTACAGAGGTCCCGTCAATCATTGTACGCGTACCACTTGCCCTAGGTTTGAACAAGCGGTGGGCTCATTGCCGTAGCTTAAGTGGAAGAAGTCCAGGGCGCACAGCGTGGCGACCGATCGCCACAGCTGATGGATTGTAGGAGCGGTCCTGTTTGATATCGAAAGTGACAACGCGGCCGACGGCCTCAAATTCAATCGCCTCGATCTCGCCCTGGGTCGCTGTCGCTGAAAAGGTGAAGGCATTGGGTCGCAGCGTCAGCCTGTCATTAGCCTCAAAACCAATGCTGGCGACGTTGGAGATAGAGCGGCCGACCGAGACACGGCCGGTGAAGGAGTTGCGATTTGCAGACGCCTTCCATTCCAAACGCCAACGGTTACCGGTCTTCGACACGGTGAAGCCTTCACTGATCATGGATGGAGCACCGGCGTAGATCGGCTCACCCTCGGTGACGGTGACGGTTTGCCCATTGCCGATGTTCTCCAGCGTCTGGAGTAGTCCGCTGGGCCAGGTGATCTCGATGCTGCTGCTGTAACTGCTTGTGCCCATGCCGAAGTGCATGGGCAGGTTGCTCTGGCTCATCCAATGCGCCGAGCCGGTATTCACGCCGTAGCGCAGATCTCCCACATCTGGCTGAACGCGCGCCCGGGCGCCAACAGCCTCAGGGTTGCTGGCCACACCGATTGGGCGCAACTTCAGCCAATCGTTGCTGTTGCCGCCATTGCGTAACAGCACGTAGGGACCAGTGTTGGTGGATTCGCCGTTGGTGATGAAGAGATCCAGGAAGCCATCGTCGTCGTAGTCGACCCAGCCACCGTGGGCACCGCCACCAGGCACCTGTGCTGCGGTGCCCGTGTCGACGGTGACATCACTGAAGGTACCGTTTCCGTTGTTCCGATAGAGGCGGTTGGGTGTTGTGGCATTCTTAAAGTTAACGATATAGAGATCCAGCAGTCCATCGTTGTCATAGTCTCCCCAGACAGCACTGCGGGCTAATGTTGTGTTTAAAATGCCTGCAGTCTCCGTAACGTCGGCGAAGGTGCCATCGCCATTATTTTGATAAAGTAAACTACTGGTAGGCGTATTAAATCCCCGTGTGACAAACAGATCCAGATCACCATCGTTGTCGTAGTCAGCCCAGGAGGCCCCCTGGGACTGATCGCTGCGCACAATGCCGGCAGCAATGGTCACGTCGATGAATGTACCATCGCCGTTGTTGCGGTAGAGCGAGGAATCAGGCATCACGATCAGGTCGGGCCAGCCATCGTTGTCGTAGTCCGCCCAAGCCGCTGTCCGCTTGCCGCCGGCGTCAGGCATCGCCACCCCAGCGGCAACGCCAACGTCCGTGAACTGCAAGTTGCCGTCATTGCGCCACAACAGATTGTTGGGAGAATAATTAGGCGGTGTGTTGGGAAACCTGCTAAGATCCTGGACGACTCCGAAGATGTCCAGTAAACCGTCTCGGTTAAAGTCAACGGCTGCTAAGCCACGAGTGATATGGTCCAGCGCCAGAACATTTGCGGCAGCACCTACTTCAGTGAATGTGCCGTCGGCATTGTTGCGCCATAGTTCGTTGTACAGCTGGGGTTTGTCGGTGATCGACTCGTTGAGCAGCAGCAGGTCCAGATCTCCATCGCGGTCCAGGTCAGACCAGAGGGCACCGTGGGTGTCAATCTTGTCGGACAGCATGTTCGCCTCGGCTGTCGCGTCGACAAACTGGCCTGGAGCCACCGCTCGCCAGAGCTGGTTTTTACCTCCAGTTGCTGGCTGCAGGTGTCCGATGGTGAACAGGTCCAGTAGACCGTCACGGTCGTAGTCTCCCCATACCCCGGCCCAACTGCCAGCCCCGCCACTAATCCCAACGGCGGCCGTAACGTCGGTGAAGCCCTGCCCGGCTGCTGGATTCAAGCCTGCCACTGCCTGCAGCATGCTCCGGGATGTCTCACCTGGCAGGCCGGTCAACTGATCCGCCCCATCGTCGAATGCATAGCTCCAACTGCAGCCGCAAAAGCAGCCGTAACCTCCCTGCTGATCTCCCCTAGCCAGAGCAACACTGAGCGGATCGCTCGAGACAAGCAGATTCTCTCCGGCGACCTTCCCCCCCCGGCTGGCCTGGCTGGCCGAGGGACCAACTGGGCCAGTGATGGGGTCAAGGCGATCCAGGTCCGGGCTTCGGACGGCGACCTCTGCACCATCGAGAGTCTTGAGCCGGCCTTGGCGTGGCTCTTGTTGCAAATTGCCCGATGAGGACTGACGCGCCCAGTCGTCGGCAAACGTGCTCAGCCGCCGGTATCGGGCTTCCGGATTGGGACCCGCAGCGCGGTTCTCGTCAGAGAATCCTGGAGACGATCCTGAGCGAGTGTCGAGCTGCACGGACCCTTCCCGCCTGGACTCCTGATAACCCAAGCCATAGTGACCCAAGCCGGAATGTTGCCCGGCTTGCAGGAGCAACGCCATTTCCCTGGCGAGAAGATCAGTCATGGCATCGAAGATTTAAGACGACCAGTGGATGGAGCCAAGGGAAAAAAAGAGGGTGGCAATGCCCGTCCTGAGGATGAAATCTCGGCCACAAGAGCCGGCTCCAAGAAGACTGATCTTCAAAGGGACCAAAAGGACGGAAAGCCTAAAGCAGGATAACATTTGATTAGATTTTAGATCCGATGCTGAAAAATGGGCATAGAGTTGTTGGAATTTTTAATAATGTAGTCTACACTGCGTAAAAGTGCCTGTCGACTGTGCGGAATCAAGACGCTTGATCGACTGCAACCGCAATGACCATAGAGACCTACAGAAACCAAAACTTACGGATGCGACTTGGGCATAGGAGCGCTCATCGCTTAGATTGCGCTGGGTGTTTGCCGTAAGGGAAAGCAGCTGTGAAGTTGCCAGGAAATCCTAGTGAGCAGCCGTTAGAGAGCATCCTATCAGCAACCTCAGAGTCCCGCGGGCATTCCGATAAGTGGATAACATCCGATAGGCGAACTTCGTCGCACCTCTCTGCAATTTCACCGCGACCTGCTACCTCTGCCATGCAACGCATAGCCAGCGTTGCCATCTGCTTCATAATAGGCCATCGGCACATGGGGCACACCCTCGTAAACCTTGTATTCATGTGGCAGGCCCAATCGAAGCAGAATCTGATGCATACGCGCCACTGAATGGCGTGTGCCGTCGACGCTGCCAGCGACGAGCCTGATGCGAAGCCCTTGTCGACGTAGGCGATCGCGGTTCTTGGTGAACCACCAAGCGGGTGTCTCCCGACGAAAGCGCTCCAGGTCCCCCCCAAACCGGTCGGCGAGGATCTGCTGGTCACTCCCCCCCATACCCAGGTCAGCATCCAGTCGAGGGGCCCCATAGGCCACGACCGAAGCGAACAAATCTGGATACTTTGCCGCAAACTTCAGTGCTCCGAATCCACCCATCGAGAAACCCTCGATATGTCGGTCAGCGCGGTTTGCCAACGTTCGATACTGGCGATCGATATGTGGAATCAGTTCGCGAATCACCATGGTTTCCACAGGGGAACTCCCATTCGGAGCATCGCTGTAGAAACTGTCATGGTCACCATCCGGGAACACCACCAGCATCGGCGGCAGGGTGCCAGCGGCGATGGCTTGGGCGAAATACCGAGCCATGCGCCCACTGCGCTGGGGGTCACCACCCTTTCCATGCAGCCAGTAAAGAACGGGATAGCGTTTGTCTCCCCTCTCGTAGCCAGGTGGCAGCCAGAGCCCGAAGGTCACAGGGCGCCGGAAGGCAGCGCTGTTCAGTCGCAGCATCTGGACCTCGCGCCCGGCACCGGCCAAGCCAGTCGCCCGTGGCAATGCAGCCGGTCTACGTCGAAGCCCGGCACCGGGTCCTTCGGCAGGAGCACCGGACCCAGGTAGCGGGGAAAATCTTCGGCCTGCGGGAAGAGGACTCGCTACCGTCATGCCTGCATCTCCGGGCTCAAGACCGGCGGCGTGGCGAGCCATTTGGAAGTCCAGGAGGGGGCCCTTGGTGGCAGCAGCGTAGACCGCATCGTCGCGCAGGCCCAGATGCCCCGGAGTGCTGGCGGCGGCACGGAACCTGACTGCCACATCAGAGGGTGCCTGGCCTCCAGCAAGGCAACAACTGCCTCCAGCTGCGACAATCAGCCGGCGCTTTGCCCTCTGGATGTCCGGATCCCAGAACGTTGGGATCTCCAACCACTGGCTATGGCTGGCATGGAAGCGGAACCCGTCGCGGGAGCGTTCTGCCCCCCGCAGTTGGGGACGCAGCAAAGCCGGAGTGGCCACCCATCCCGCAGTGCTCACTGGGCTTGCGGCCTTGCCAGCATACGCGTCACGCCTCACCTCATTCTCGAGGTGTGTCAAGACGTGGAGCCTTGCATCAGGGTCCACCGAGGGCCAGGTGGTGCGAAGGACCACAGTTGAAACGCGCTGATCTGTGAAAAGACCTGCCGGTGTGGCAGCCGCGTTGGCCACGTGGGTCCAGGGCGGTGTGCGCTGGGCTTGGGGAATCGGTCGGTGGAGGCCGGCCAATACAGGACCTCCCATACCAGCGGCCGCCAAGAGTAACAAAGAAGAGGAACCCACCATCTGACTCTCCCGTACGATGCCCTAATCTAGTAGCTCCATTGATGGACGAGTCGGGTAAAGCATGTTAAGCAGCCACATTTCAAGACATCTCCGCACAACTAGACTATAAGCGCCGAGACAGGATCATGCAACACTCTCTGGACATTAACTTTATTGGTATTGGGTCAGGCAAGTGTGGCTCGACGTGGCTTTACAAGAACCTCGTTTCACATCCTGAAATATGTGACGCCAATTTAAAAGAGCTCAATTACTTCAGCGATCTTTACGAAGAACAACCATTCTCATGGTACGAGGCTCAATTTAAAGGCTGCGCCTGCGGGCTGATTCGGGGCGAATTCTCGGTGACTTACATCTCGCACCCGCAGGCCCCACAGAGAGTCCTGCGCCACGTTCCGAAGGCCCGGATCCTTGTGATCGTACGAGACCCAGTTAAGCGAACCTTCTCCAATTTCCTGCACTCGCAACGCAAGGGAGACATCGCCAATGACCTTCCCTTCGAGCAGTATATCCAAAACGAAGATAATCTGGCGCCTGGGCGTTATGCCGAGCATCTTGAACGATGGTTTGCGATCTTCCCAGCACAGCAGATCCTAGTCGTCGTGCTCGAGCACTTCTTGCGAGACCAGCTAGCCGGATACCGTAGTATCTTCGAGTTCATTGGCCTGGAAGACGTCGGTTTTGTCCCGCCACACTACAATTCCCGCAGCAATGAGGCCCGCAGCTACCGTTTTCTCACTGTCGAAAACTTGATGGTACGCACCTACCGCTGGCTGAGTCGGCGTGGATACACTCGTTTAGTGAAAATAATTCTCGATAGTGGCATGGGCTACGCACTGCGTTGGCTGAATTCTGGAAGCAGAGAACTACCTCAAATCGACAGAGATAGTCAAGACCATTTGGCAAGGTACTTCAGTCCTTACAATAAGAAGCTTGCGACTCTCCTCGGACGCGATCTTTCTTGCTGGGAAAAAAGTCCTGCCATCTTCGACCCATGAGCACAAGTACAGCTCCGAATGTAGTATTTATACTTGGAGCTCCCCGCTCGGGAACCACAATGTTAGAGCGCATGCTGTCTGCCCATCCCTCGATTTTGGGAGGTCCAGAGTCTCATTTGCTGACACCATTAGCCTATCTCGGACCTTGGGCCCGTGTGGATGCAGCCCCATATGACCACATTGTTGCGTCAATTGGACAAAAAGCCTTCATTGACCGGCTGCCACGTGGCGAAGCCGACTACTGGGAAGCATGCCGAGCCTATGGTGACATGCTCTATTCAAGATTACTCGCAGATAGCGCCCACAAGATATATGTCGACAAAACACCTGAATATGTGACTATATGGCCATTTCTATCAAGAGTATATCCGGATGCAAGCTATGTGGTGTTAACGCGTCACCCCGCAGCAGTCTTCACATCATTCGCCAGCTCGTTCTTTGACGACAATCTACGTATCGCCCACGCCCACGACCCACTCCTTGAACGCTATGTACCTGCCATAGCAAGCTTCCTCCGTCAAACGGTGATCCCGTACATTCACGTCCGCTATGAGGACTTAGTGACGAAGCCAGAGGAGCAGATGCGCCACATCCTTGAGCACCTTGGTCTCAACTATATACCGGAAGTGCTGGACTATGGCATCCATTCCAGCAGCATGAATGGCCTGGGAGATCCCCTGGGCGTAAACCGACACCGCGGACCGTCCACGTCCTCACTCAACTCATGGGCCGAACGGCTGGTGACCGATGCCGATGGACTGAACTTTGTCAAAGCCATGGTTCAGAAGCTTGATCCCAACGACCTTTACCAGCTCGGCTATCCAGCAGAGAGTTTCTGGGACCCGCTCACGGCTCTCAGCACGAATACCCTACCTGTGCGCCGCAACCGTCTAAACTTTTACCTGTTGGAGCGCAAGATAACAGTTCATGGGCGTGCTCTGGTTCAGCGCCACAGTAGACTACGGCATCTGATTCAGCGGCTTCGACTTGCCTGCGATGTTTTCCTTCGCCAGTACTGAAGGGTGCAAGCGAACAGGAGGACCGGGATGCACCCCAAAGCGATTCATCCTAAGCGGCCTGCTATAGTTCTCATACATTATAACGGTTTTCTGCAACCTAAATCATCGGGTACCAGTGAAAATCACCCAAATGACGTGCAGCTGTCCCGCTGGATCATCAGTCTTTATGGAAACCTCAACACGATCCTTTGCGACACATTCCACCGTCTCAACCTTGTCAGGCATCCCAGGCACTCAGTGACTGAGGCGTCTGGTTCAGGCAGCACTTCTCTACAGCGGGAAGGTCTGAACGGCTTGGCCATGCGGTTTCGTGGTCCATGACTGGCATCATGCAGGGCCCAGGGACGTGGAGACAGTTTGGCAATCCAATACAGAACCAGTATAGTTACTGTGGCCTATAAACAGAGTAGGGACTTGAGCGACAAACGAGGTGCCACATTCTTTCTTACGCACACTTCCGACAAGCTAACTGCAACCATCAGTCCAGCCTGTTTTAAAATAAGAAAACCCCAGCATGCCTATGCTGAACAGCTCGATATTATCACCAACTATAAACAGGCTGACATAATAGATCTTCCAGGAAGGTGGGGGCGTCGGGGCACAGGGGTATCTCGGCGAGGATCCCTATTTACCTGGCGAATAGGCTTCAATGAAGTGAGCGAACTTGTTGAGAGCAGTCTAAAGAATGGCCAGGCAGGACTATTTCGAGCCTTAGACACATCCACAAAACTGAGGACAACTGTTCTCTGCTGGAATCGAGGAGGAGATGCATTCCAGCCGAACCAGGACATTTTTATCGTCTTGGGGGGCTACACGGGCCCCGTCACCATTATCTAGCTATCGGCACCAGCTGATAGGTACTTGCGTAGCAGCACGTCTCGCGTTGATTATACTCATGGTTTCCTTAGATCGCATGTCCGCGATGAAGTGATGGAAAACACGCGCTCCAGGTGCCTCCAAGCGATGAGGATTGGCCAGGGGTGTGGCCAAGCTGCACTATCTTCAGTAAAGTACAAGCAAGTACAAACTAGAAATCGGACAACGCACACTCCTAGACCCAGGGGGAAGGATCGAGATCGATACTGCAATAGAAGATTCCCGAATGTCAGAAGATGCTCGCAGGGCCGAGCAACTTCAATAAGAGATGCTACTGTACCGATCGAGGCTTGGTAGGCTATAACAGACTCAAGCCATGTTATCAAACCGCTAGTTCTGTTGACTGAGCTCATCAATGAATATACCAACACGATTTAAATCCTTAAGTATTATTTTGCCGGCGTACAATGAAGAGGCGAATATTGAAAACTCTGTAAGTCTAGCACGCAAGGCCGGTCAAGAATACTTTGATGATCTAGAGATCATCGTTATCAACGATGGCTCGACTGATTCCACCGGCGACATTCTTGATCGGTTAGCCTTGGATGCCAACGATCTTCGTCCTATACATTTTTCTGAGAATTATGGATATGGCAAGGCCTTGCGGACTGGACTGTATTTGGCGAGTTGCGACCTTGTGTTTTTTACTGACTCAGACCTACAGTTTGACCTTGCTCAAATTGAATACCTGTTGGCATGGATTAAAGACTACGACATAGTCGCCGGATATCGCGAGCACCGAGCTGATCCATGGTTGCGACGCGTCAATGCGTGGGGCTGGAGAGTTCTTGTCCGATTCGTACTTGGACTTAGTATACGAGATATTGACTGTGCATTTAAGTTGTTCCGGCGCGAGGTTTTTGAGGCGGTTCAACTTAAGTCCGTTGGCGCGATGATCAATACCGAATTGCTGGTACGGGCTCAAAAAGAGGGATATCGAATTAAGGAGGTGCCTGTTAGCCATTACCCGCGCAGAGCCGGCAAGCAAACCGGTGCCAACCTTCGCGTGATCGTAAAGGCATTCAGCGAACTGCTAAAGATGCAATCTTCCCTGCAACTCCGTTAGGTCAATGGATCCCGTAGACATCAAAAGTATTGGTTGCACTGATGGTATATGGTCGCGCCTTAAAAACACTGCCGTAGAGATGCCTAAGCGCACTGCGTTGATAACAGACACTGGCGAGAACCTAGCATACTTAGAAGTTGTTGAACGCATTGCCCGTTGCGCTGCAGGCCTACAAGCCTCTGAATGTGAAGCAGGCAACGCGGTGGTGGTGATGTTGGATAATTCACTCGACTTTGTGATTGCCTGTTTTGCTGTCTGGATGCTCGGGGCCATCGTAGTTCCCGTCAATCCACACTACAAGGACGATGAAATTCGTCATATATTTGAAAGTATCTCCCCAAAACTGGTATTGCATTCACAATCACTGCGTATGTTGGTAATTACGGCATTGCCCGGCGTGCCTCACTTTGAATCTACGGCTGCGCTTGAGATAGGCTCTCCTTTGAAGAATATAAATGCTTATCCTTCGGCTCCCGCACTGCACATGTTCTCATCGGGAACGACCGGTAAGCCCAAGAGGGTCACCCGCAGTCAAACACAACTGCTCTGCGAATTTGATGCATTGGCCAAATCCATAAACGTCGGACCATCTGACCGATTCCTTTGCACAATCCCCCTATATCACGCGCACGGCTTCTGCAACGCCATGGTTGCGGGACTGCTCAGCGGCGCAGGCATGGTGTTGGCCAAAGGTGAATTTAACGCTCGAGCTACTGTTGCTTTGCTTGAGCGCTATCACATAACTATTTATCCATCTGTTCCACTGATGATCAGAATGCTGAGTGAGATTCGCTTTTCAGCGCCACCAGCTCTAGCCCACCTTCGACTTGTGTTTTCCGCAGGTGCCCCGCTGCCAAAGGCTGTAGCTAGCCGTTTTGCAGAACGATTTAACATCACCGTTGGCCAACTCTATGGCTCCACTGAATCGGGGGCCGTCACGCTCAACATTCACCATCAAGCTGACAAGCCCGAGTCGGTGGGCAGGCCATTAGCAGGGTTTGAAATCCAGATTCGAAGTGAGCTCGGCCAAAAACTCCCACCACGTCAGCTGGGCGAAATCTGGGTCCGTACTCCAGCTACAACTCTTGCCTACGATGGGCTGCCCGAGCTGAGTGCAGATGTATTCGTGGGTGAGTACTTCTTCACCGGAGATCTAGGCTGGAACGACGAGGACGGCGATCTTTACATCAGTGGACGCAAAAAGCTGCTGATCAATGTGGCCGGCAACAAGGTTGACCCACTAGAAGTCGAGGAAGTGCTGGGGGCACATCCAAGCGTGGCTGAAGTGGTAGTAATCGGTAAACCGCACCGAGCTTATGGTGAGATGGTAAAAGCTGTTGTGGTTTCGGCTTGTGCTGATATGCCAGAAGACCCGGAGGTACTTTTATCTTTTTGCGCGGAGCGACTCGCGGAATACAAGATTCCCAAAGTCATTGAGTTTCGAGATGAAATACCGCGCAGCCCACTCGGCAAGATTCTTCGCAAGTATCTTTAACCTGACCCGACAGTCATCGTGTCCAGACGTCCTGCATTATTACCTAAACAGATAGAATGTTAGAACATTATTACCGCAAACCCGCATCGGAATGCAAGTGCGGGGTGTTCCGCGCTAAGGGTTATGCTCCCGATTTTCGCCTGCAAAGCGAGAACGGGCAGGATATCGGGCTACACGATTTGCCGGCTTTTCTACGTACTCTGCTGGTCACCGATGGCACAGTGACCAAAAGTCTTGAAGCTTATTATTGGGAATCAGTAGCCGTAACAGGAGTCGCTCAGGAAGTGATAAAGGCTGCTGCTCCGATCACTTGGCTGGACGCTGGGGTCGGCTGTAGTATCCTCACGCGCTATGTGCAGCTAACAGGCAATTCTAGCGGACGAATCTTTTCAAACGCATTCTCCGTAATCAAGCTGAGCCTCATTCCTGTAGACCTGCGTACACAGCTGCTTGACGGCAGTCTGGGTATCGGTGAATTGATCCGCAGCTGCGGTCTCGAAACATACCGAGAGGTGCTGGAGATAGGTCTTACATATAACTTTACACTATATGGACATTACAAGGGGCATGAGCAACAGTGCGTGTTCAGGACGTATCGGATAACCTTGGGCGGCAAGCCAGCCCTATTGGTCAGTGAATACTTCCCGCTGGGGCTGTACGCTAGAATTCTCGGGTCTTGACTGCACTATGATACTACAACCTTAAGATACTGTTCATCTCCAATCATCCTTATGGACCAAGATCATGACCATATCCTCCTTAGGATCATCACATGTTTAGGCCGAATTACAGAGTCAGACTTTTCGGGTATCGAGGTTGATATGCCACTCAATCTTGATTCCATTGCTCGCATCTCGCTGATTGCCGAGATTGAGAACGAGTTTGAAGTGGAACTCGATAGCAAAGCTGTACAGCCCGAGTCCTTCGAGACTCTTAATACCCTGTTAGCATTGGTCCACGCCCACCGGAAATGAGATTTATCGAGTTTGTCTCACTAGTTAATTCAGACATCGAGCTGAAGCGCAACTGGTTTCTCAAGAGGGACAGCGCATTTAATCGCTACTTTCGCGTCTACTTGGAACCAGGCACAATTGCTGTAGTCGTTTATCGCTATGGTCATTGGGTACGGTCTTTAGGAATTCCACTGTTCCGCGAGGTATTATTACTGCTATACTTTGCGAGCAAGATGTTTGTGGTTCTAGGATTCGGCATATACATACCTTCACGGTTTCGTTGTGGTCGCGGATTCGCCATTCATAACTTTTCGGGGATCTTCATTCCTGTAACGGTGGCCGGAGACAATTTGATCGTCTTCCAAAATGTGACCGTTGGCCATCTACGCGGGCAAGGGGGGCGACCGCCACGTATCGGCAACAATGTGTTTCTCGGCGCCGGAGCGAAGGTAATGGGTGACATCACTATAGGGAATAACGTCGTTGTGGGATCTAATTCTTTAGTGATGACCGACGTACCAGATAATTGTACAGTAATTGGAGTGCCCGCCCGAATTGTATCAAAAGACACTTCGTGGATCGAAGAGAAACTTGCAGGCGCTGGAGATCACTGGTGAGGCTGTCAAAGATGCAGGAAGACATCACCAAGAAAATGTTTCTACTTGGCAAATGTGGTGCTTTAGGCTGGTTGTCTACTGCACTTCAAGCCGGTACTATTGCGGTCCTTGTTTTCAGGTTTGCCCGCTGGTCTATGCAGCTGCCAACTCCATTGAAGGTATGCTGCAGTCTTTTCTATTTCCCTCTTTTTTACTTGGTACAAGCATATACAGGCATCAGCATACAGGCCTACACTGCTATCGGAAGACGATTTGTGGTGCTGAATCAGGACTGTATCTTTGTGCTCGCCGAACACATAGGTGATGATTTCACAGCTTGCGAAGGAGTTACGGTGGGCAATATCCGTGGATCCAAGCGATTGCCGGTGATCGGCAATAACGTATACTTAGAGCCAGGGTGCAAAGTCCTAGGGCATTTGACCATAGGCGACAATGTGGTCGTGCGCGCCAACTCTCTTGTCCTCACCAATGTACCGAGTGATTCCATCGCACTTGGCAATCCAGCACGCATCCTTAAACGATCCCTCACCTAGGGTGAATTAGTAGAATGAACTGCAATATTACATTTGAGATGGTCTGATGGGTGGAACCAGGGCAGCTTCGGACAAAGCTTATCCGCCAAAACGGGTGGCCATTTTGGCAGCATGCCCATTTCCCGCTAACCACGGCACCCCAGGGGCGATCCGGGAGCTTGCTGAAGCCCTGCACAGACTTGGCCATGAGGTACATGTGGTCACCTACCCCCAGGGCGACGCCACATTGACATCCGGCCTAAGGGTGCATCGTGCATCGGCACTGTGGTTTCGCCCTCAAGAAGTGCGGATCGGGCCTTCGTTGAGTCGACTACTGTATGACTTGATGATGATACCGAGGTTACTTCGGGTAGTATGGAAGCATCGTATTGACGTGATCCACGCTCACAATTACGAGGCTGGAATCGTAGGCTCGGTGGTGAGCTGGATCACGGGAACACCACTAGTCTACAATGGCGTTAATAGTATGGCAGACGAGTTGCCAAGCTATGACTTCTTTAGCAGCAAGCAGTTCGCGCTATGGCTTGGTCAGTGGCTTGATCGAATCGTTCCTCGCCGGGCAGATGCAGTCATTACGCTCTCAGATGAACTGAGAGATCATCTCATCAACTGTGGGTTGTCACCCCAGCGGTGCCTTGTCATGCCTTTGGGCGTTGACACCACAATTTTCGCCCACGGCAATGGCGGGCTGGTCCGTGCTCGTTTCGGAATCGACACCCAAACCCCGATCGTTGGCTACACGGGCTCGATTGAGAACTTCCAGCGCTTAGATCTTCTTGTTGAGGCTTTCGCTCGTTTGGCCGCCTGGAATCCGAAAGCAATTCTGATGATCGTCAACAACATTAAAAACGTTGTACAGCGCTCCGCCCTCGAGACGCAGGCTTTGAAACTTGATATTGGTTCCAGAGTGTTGTTCGCCGAAGAGGTGCCCTTAGGTGAGCTTCGTCATTACCTAGCAGCAATCGATGTCGCCGTGATCTCGCGACCGAGTTGCCCAGGCATACCAGTAAAGTTGCTCAATAGCATGGCCGCTTCGCGGGCTATCGTCTGCGCTTCCGGCAGTGCTAAGTGTGTGTGCCATGGCTACAACGCCTATGTCGCGCGCAATGACGACGCCGACGACCTTGCCGATGGTATTGAACTCTTGCTTTCCAGCGAGAGCCTCCGAGCTGAGTTGGGCAGAAGAGCCAGAGCCAGCTTGGACGGCATTTACGATTGGGACACAATCGGGCTTGCCACAGGATTAGTTTACGACCAAGTCTGCAGACCAAACAGACAGCTTGACAGGAGTGAGTTAAGCTTTTATCTCAAACCAACCTACACTCCAATATTGGCCGACGAAAGCAGCATGTCCAGCACTGGTTTTCTTCAGTCTGGTCCCATTGTTTACCCTGAATCATGGTCAGAAATCCCATGATGCGGAGTCCAGCATGCCAGCAGGGGCTGTGGCATTTGATACTAAGCGACCTTCAACGCAAGCAGAAGCACTATCTTCTGCACGACTTGTTCTTCAACAAGTATGTTAAGATACCTCTTCAGCTCGGCACTCTTGCGGTCGCAACATACCGAATCGGCCACTGGGCCTACTTTCTTCGCCCAGCGTATTTGAGAGCAATAGCTCGCTTGCTCTATCCATTGGTAGCATGGCCCATTCGCTGGGCTTCAGGGGTATATATCAATCCTCGCACCAAAATCGGGCCAGGCTTTGTGATCCACAACTTCGCCAACATAACGATCGATGCTGAATCTATTGGTTGCTGCTTCACAATTAATCAAGGTGTCAGTGTCGGCCCCGACTGGACACGTGGGAAACGACCCCGCATCGGTGATAATGTCTTCATCGGCAGCGGAGCGCGGGTGTTGGGCGATATTGATGTCGGTAATCAGGTTGTTGTGGCATCCAACAGTCTGGTGATATGCGCAGTAGCCGATGGGAGCATGGTCGCGGGCGTTCCCAGCTTTGTCGTTTCGAGCACTGTCGGCATAGATTATGTGGCTGAAGTTGCTGCTCACGAGCGCTGAAGGGGGATTGATGGCAACGCCTCTCGCCCACGCCGCTGCAGGGATAGCCAGTTTGGCGCTAGTGAGGCTGGCCATGCCGCTCCCAATCGGGGCCACAGCCAGGGGCTTGAAATTACTAGCGATGGGAGCCGCTTGTTTGCCAGATCTGGACTTAGCGGTTTCCTGGCTGTTATCTGGCAATATGATGCGCTGGCATTCGGGCCCGAGCCATTCTCTTGCTTTTGCTCTGCTCTGCGTGGTGGTTTCGGCTCTGCTAACAACAGGTCGTCTCCGAGTCGCCATAGCTGCCATCGTGGGTATGGCCGTAACCTCCCACGTTGTTATAGACTTAACTACAGGCCCCCATTGGGGATTGCACCAGTCCTTCGGAGTCCCCGCCCTTTGGCCATGGATCGATGAACGCATAACATCACCCTTTACGATCTTCCGCGGCGTAAGACATGGAGGGGATTTGTTGTGGTTATCACACCACAATCTGGCCACTGCGGCTTCAGAGCTCGTTTTCGCAATCCCTTTATTTATAATCTCTTTGCGTCTTCTTCGACGGAATTGCAGTACATGAATAGATATTCACACCGCAGCCCCACAACACTGCTCAGCCCATGAAGCAGGCCAGAGCTTACATTCTGCCATTATTACTACTGCTGAGTATCCTTTTCCTGTTCATCCGAATGCAGGAGCATCGCGAGACCACTCATGCAAAGTCGGCACGGAAGAAAGGCGCCCCTATTCCGGTCGACGTTGCGCGTGTGGCACGTGGAGATGTGGACACCACCCTGCCGAGCGAATGCGTGGCCTTGGCGAATCCCCTGGTGCTCGTAGCCAACCCTTCACCGGGCCAGCCTGTTGCCGCTGTGGAAGTACGGCTAGGGCAGGACGTACGTGCTGGGCAGATCATGCTGCACATCGATGCGCGTGAGCAGCGAGCGACCCTCGCCGCCAGGGCCGCCCAACTTTCGCCCTTAGAAGCGTTGGTGTTCGCCCACCGCCGAAACCTGGCTTATTGGACTAAATTACGCGCTGATGGCCTTGGTGTGGAGCGCGATGTTAAACAGGCCGCCACTGAACTGGCGCAGGCAGAGGTAGAGCTCTCAAATGTCCGCGGACAGTTGGACCAAGCCAAGACAGCACTTGAGCGCACGAGCGTAGTCGCGCCGGCGAATGGCATTGTTTTGGCTTTGGCCGGGGTTGGTGAGTCTGAGTATGGGCGATTGATCGGATCTGACGAGACTCGGGCCGGTTCTGGAAGCGTGGCCGCGGTTGGGGTTGTCGATCCCATCTTGATTGAGTGCGACCTTCCCGAGGACAAACTGGTTTTCGTGCGGGCTGGTCAGGCGATCAAGGCCATTTTCCCGAGTTCCCCAGGGCAACGCTTCAGCGGTACGCTGTCCCAGATCAGACCCAGCGCAAACCCTGACAATCGGACAGTGACTGTTGTCGCTGAGTTGCCCAATCCACAGCGAAAGTTGTTGCCTGGCGTGCATGGCCTGCTGCAATTACAAGCACGCAGTCAGGGTCTTCGCATTCCGGCAGTTGCCCTGGTCAACCCTCGACCCGACGCTGCCCAGGTCTTCGTTGTCGATGACGAGAGCCGGGCGAGGCTACGACAAATCAAAATCGGCGGTAGTGGCGACGGCTGGATTCAGGTGCTTGAAGGGTTGAAGGAGGGGGAATCTCTTGTGGTGGTGGGCCAGGTCGCATTGGAGGAGGGCGATCGAGTTCGCATCGGTCGCACACTCGAGCCTACCCCTGCTCCGGGGGCACAGTGAATCAGAACCGACTGCTACGCAACTCGGTCGTCCTCGCTGGCGGCGTGATCGTAGGCGGCCTGCTCCTTTTCACGACCCTAGTCATCATCGCGCGCTATCTAACAGTGCAGCGCTTCGGTCAGTTCTCGATCGCAGTCACCCTGGCGGCGGTCTTCCAGCTCTTCGCTGATGGGGGAATAGCCAACATCACCGTACGCGACCTGGCTCGCAATCAGGAGAGCCGCGCCCGCCTGTTCGGATCGACACTTCTGCTTGCCTGGTGCATAACTCTTGTGCTGGCCGGCGTTGTAGCTTCCGTCATGCTTTGGTGGGATCCTGAACCTGCATTGCGCATCACTGGCTGGGCGATGGCAGCTGCCGCACTAGCTGGATTGCATGGCAGCCTACATGCCGCTGTCGTTCGATCCAATGACGACATGGGCGCAGTGGCCTTGATCGGGATTTTGCACAAGCTTTTGCTTTTGGCGCTGGTCTCAGTCGCGATCGCAGCCAATGGCGGCATTGAGGGCATTGCCTTTGCACACTTAGGGGCGAACATAATGCTGTGGCAGGGTTTCTCTACCCTGGTTCGGCTCCGCTACCTACGGGCGCCACTTGCATTCGATTTGACGCACCTGCGGTACCTGGTCGGTGCGGCAGTGCCGCTGGGCTTCGGTTTGGTCCTTCGGCGAATGACCACATACACAGGCACGATACTCCTTGCCATTATGGCAGGGGCTGTTGCATTGGGATATTACAATGCAGCTTATCGCACAGTGCAGATGATTGAAGTCGGCACAGTTGCGTTGACAGGAGCTCTGCTGCCAACATTTTCCCGTCTTGCGGTTCAGGATCGTGTTCAGTTAAACAGGCTATGCAATGACAGTATTCGACTGATGGTCGTTCTTGGCGGTACCGTAGGAGGGCAGCTTGTGCTATTCGGCACGCCCCTTGTGAAGATAGTCTTTGGAGCTCAATATGCTCCGGCGGGTCCTGCGCTGGAGCTTCTCGGAGCAGCATTGCTTTTTCTAATGCCCTCAGCGGTAATGCAAGCGATGTTTCAGGCTATTGATCGCCAAGATGTTTATCTAAAGTTGGCATTCTTTGGCTTGTGCTGCATGGCGATTATGGGTGTTGTGCTCATCCCTTCCCATGCTGCCATAGGTGCGGCCATTGCAGCACTGGTCACCGAGATTCTTCTTTTACTTGCCGGAGCATTATACCTCGTACGCGAGGGCTGGGGGCTTCGCTTGCTTAAGCCTCTCGCAAGAGTGCTGGCAATTGTTGCCCTTTTGGCTGTTCCGATCTGGGCCGGTCGAAGCTGGATTGAGAGCGCTTACGTTCTTTTAATCACAGCATTGATCTCTCTAGCTGCATACATCTACATGATCTTGTTTGCTGGAATTATAACCCCTAAAGAATTCCGCTCATTGTGGATGAACCGCCCCTTGCGGGAAAAGCAATCTAAATAGTCAGAACATATTCCAAGCTAATTATGGTAATGCAACAAAACCAATCATCATCACTTTTGCGGCCTGGACAGCCGATCTTCAGCTGGACTTAAACCTGGACTCAACTGCTTGCATTGCTCGAAGTCTCTCCGCCCGGATTAATCCAAAGGAATAGGCGGCCATCTCCCCTATCGATCACTAGCTCAAATGATCTTAAGATAGTACTATATAGCTCTTTTCCTATTATGCCTTGGGTGGCACCATCTGGCGCTGATAGAAACCAGACCCGGTCATGTTTTGCCATGACTTCGTCAAGTTCGGCTTTCGTACGTAGTACTGGATTGCCTGCCCACTTATCTGTATACCTAGGCAGCGATGTCTCGGTGAGAAATACGGAGCTTGCTGTTTGGGTTTGCAAGAAATAATCACCCTGTCCCCCACCATAAGCCTGGAAGGGAAACGGAGCCTGGACGATGATCACATCGCCCGGTTGGATGCGTTTAAGCAATTCCTGTGCTATCTCGCGGAACGAAAAGCCCGGCATATCGTCTCGAAGCTCATTGGGAACCCTAAGCGATTCGGTAGACTGAAAAAGTTGTGATGGGTTAAGTGACCATGGCGTGGCCACAGCCAAATGAAGGGTAGTTAGGCCCCCCAGTGCGGCCGCCGAGAGTTTAGGCGCTCGATTGGTGATTTGATCAGCAAGCATCACTGTTGCTGCTGCCACCATGATGAGAAGCAGCGGAGCGCAAAGAAAAACATATCTTAGTGCATAGTAGCCTAATAGGGTGGTCATGATGGTCCCATAAAGCAGTATGATTAATCCCAGATAGCGCATGGGCATGCTGCGGCGCCACCAGAATAGACCGATCAGTAGAGAAGCTGCGATCAGAAGATGCGATCCGGAAGCTAGTTGGACTAGATAGTAGAGAGGATCAAACGACGGTGACATAAATGCCAGCTCTGCGGAGCTGACTTCGGAACGGCCAATGACCACACCTTGATAGGGTTCACGCAGCACGGTTCTCCATGTCAGCTGCGCCACGACAACAGCAACGATTCCAATCGCAGCAGTCCATGCATGGATGTCTCGCAACCAGTTCCAGCGACCCCATGAAAGCATTAGCAGCACAATAAAAAAGGTTGGCAGCATTCCAATGGATCCTTCCCAAGTAAGATACATGAAAACTACAGCAAGCCATATATTCAAATAGTCTCGAGGCCTAAGGGGCAAGCCGCTGATAAGCCTGAACACAGCCATTGTGGACAGTAATGTTGCTAGAGCGACTTGTGAAGGATAAAATGCATTCCTTCCCCAATATATTGACCAGGGTAGCAGTGCAAATAGCAGTGATGCCAGAGCTCCAGTGCGTCGATCGAATAACTCCGTAGCAAAACGCATTATCAACCATGTTGTCAGTCCTGAGAAGGCCACCGCTGGGAGCCTTGCCGTGATTTCAGTGTCCCCAAATAATTTGATTGCAAGAGCAATCGGATAGGGCACAAGCTCGTAGGTTGAGATAATGAAGTCTGAACTACCCTGGCGTAGGAATGGATAACCGCGTTCGAGTACCCCCCTGGCAAACAGCACCATGGTGGACTCGTCCTGTGTGAACGAGTTGTTGCTCAGACCTGCCATACGCACCCACGTCGTAATTGCGACCAACACCATCGGGAGCAGGCATTCGCTTCCGAATTTGGCCCATTGACTCCTCCGAGTGATCACCGACCCCCCACGTACCACTTGGAGGTGGTCCCATGTTCTTTAGCCTTGTCCTCTGCAGCCCTGGCCGTTGCAGCGACCAGGGCGACCACCAGCGCAGCGGTCGCCACCGCCAGTGCCTGTTCGCCACCTAGCGACCAGCGAGGGTCAAGCTCAACCAGTCCCGCAATAAGAAGAGGCACGGACGCCACGGCCATAGGTCCCACCGCGGCTGTCCATGCAGCTGAAGAAGCATCGCAGCCAAGACTGAAACGCACAATCAGTCCAATCACCAGTGCCAGCACGACCGAACTGAGCAACGGCATCATGACGTGTCGCAACTGCCAGCCCATCGTTGCCACCGTAGGCACGAACGTCATCGAGGGTGGCGGGTCAGCGACTGGTAAATCCGTCACCACCGTTTGGTTGGGTGCAACCTTCCAGAGGTCGAAACGCCCGATTTCCAACGACTCTTGAGAAGTGACCACACGGCCAGCAACAGTAACCAGTGCCGGGGTGTTGGAAGCTGTTACTTGCAAGCTGATTATATTGGCGCCAGGCTGTAGGAAAACTGCTAGATCATAAATTTCTAGCTGTTCTCCACTGCCGTGCCTGGGCTGTAATGTCACCCCGTTAATAGTAAGCGTGTGTACTCCGGCTGTAGCTACCCCGATCCAGGCTCCATGGATCTCGCGGACGTCAAGCGGTAAGGATAGAGAAAAACTGCCTATTCTCAACATCCGATCAGCATGCCAGAATGCGATCATGTCTGGAGGTGGATTGACGAGTTTTGGTGGGAGGGAATCTCCTGCAATCCTTGAATCATTCTTAATTCCTGCTATCTCTCGTGCAGGCGGCCAGCGGCTGGCATCGAATTCCGCATCAAACCAAGGCTTCACTCGGTCTGCATCAAACAAGAATTTCGTTTGCGCCAACCAACTGCCGTCGCTGACTAAGCTCTGTCTTACACCAGCTTCATCCCAACTCAGCCGAACAGCCGCGCTCGTATTCGAGCCTGAAGATCTTCGTTTGACCTCAATTGCCAAAACGTTTGGTCCTGGCCTGAGATCCCTTGAGACGTCCACCAGAGTGGCGGGGCGACCTCCGAGCAAAGCACCTGTTGCAGCGACAGAACCGTTAACATAAACTTTGAAGCTGTCGGTGGCGGACACCTCCAGAATGGCGGATCTAGGGTAAGTAGCAATCGTCCAACTACGGCGCAATAATAAAACTGGAGGTGATGCACCAGCGCCGATCCAGCGAGCGGTTTTTATTTCAGTAATTGGCGAAGGCGGCTGGTAGAAATCAAGACCTCGCTGTAGAGTTAGTCCTAGAAGCAATGAAAACCCCAAAATAATGGCAAGGGCAAGCCATGGATGCCCATCCCCATTGGTTTCCGAGCCGCTTCTCGTCTTGGTCATGTTCCGCCCAGTGCTTTCATCACACGAAAATTTGTCACCTCATCGAGGTCTCGGCAGACAAGATATGCCTTTCTCGCGTCGAGCAACCGTCCGGCTCCGGTCAGGGCATCGCCAAGTGTGCAGGCGATATCGGCACGCACCAGCGGCTGCACCAGCGAGCGATCGAGTTCGCCAAGCAGGGTGGATGCATTGGTCCAACCACCCTGCTGCAAGCGCAGGTAGGCCCATAGCAGCCAGGCGGCACGGGTGGGTTCCGGCGCTGCTTGGTCCAGGGCCGCGAGGGCACCGACGGGATCGTCGTCCTCGCGAAGCTGCCACGCTTGGTGTAGACGGAGCTCTTGGACGACCGTTTGCCGCATGGCTCGCCGCCGTGATTCCCAAGGCGAAGCTGGTTGCGGCTGAAGTAATTTGGGATAGATCTCGTTGAGCAACGCTGAGATTGCTTGCTTCTGACCATCTGATCTTGTCAGCTGAAGCTGGAACGCTATCGCGGAGGCCCACACAGGCGCATCACCACCCCCCCCATCTGCCTGGGACGCTGCCAATTCGACCTGCAACCAGTAGGGGTGTGACGCCAGGGCACCTGGGTTGGTCTCAGGCAATGCCTCAAGCTTCACCAATGCCCCCTTGGCTTGACCTGCCGCCATGTCGCCTAGTGCCGACTCGAGCAGCCACTGTCCCCGAGCCATTCCAGTCAGGGGGAGAAGCAATATTGGGCCCAAGGCAAAAGTTGTAAGCAATCCCCAAAGCGTGAATCGTCTCGGCAGATCCCGCCACAGGGAAATGACGATCAGGCTGACCAATGAAAATAGTGCAACGTACCAAGCCTTACCCATCGTAGCTAGAGCCACGATGAGCTGATCACCTATATCAGAGATGCTCTCGATTGGCAGCAGAGAAGGATCCGGGCTAAGGTTTACAACCTCTTGCTGATTGAGGAACCTTGCCAATTGTCGGCGGTCGCCAGCCTCCACCAGATAACGCTCCAGCCATTCGGGATGCTGCCAAGCCACGTTCAGCGGCAGACTCACCACACACGTCAAGGCCGCGCTAATTAGGAGTAAGCTGGCGCCGCTGGACAACCGCCAAACTGCTAGACCCCCAAGCACCAGTACCGCCATTTCCGTGCCACCAAGCTCGGGGGCAGAGACAGAATCGGTCATTGGAAAGATCAGCCACTTTCCGCGAGAGGCTATGATCGCTATCAGTGCAAGAAGCCCAATCAGAACCGAACGCCCAGGCAAGTTGCGTAGCTTCTGCAAGCCAGCCAGGCCAACGCTATTCAAAAGGTATGAGTGAAGTGCCAATGCGCAAATACAGATTTACGAGCTGTTTGCTCAGATGCTAGGAAGCCAATAATGTAAAACCATCCAGATTCCCGTCATTCAGCCATAGCCACCAAAGGTGGACAATCCAAAACCCAATTAAAGGCCGAACCGCGAAAAAGCATTTGACAAAAAGGAATCACTGTCATATTAGTGATATCGGCATAAAATCCCTTAAAAAATAATCAGCAATACGTCTAATTCTTTATCAATAGCGCGAAAGGCGCTACAAAAATGATCAACCATAATTCATCTCTGCGAAGGCCCGGATCTAGATCCATAGCTCTCTTGGTAATCAATGGCATTTTAGCTTATTCAATGGCTGAAACCTATCCATCGCGGCCTTGACGTCATTCGCTGTGGTACAAACATATGTTTCTATGCCCAGACATAGGGAGCTTTGGTCCTGGAATGGTATAGTATAAAAGTAAGTCAGTGGCCTGGCTCAAGCTGTCTAGGCTGAATTGCTCACCGCATACGTCCTCTTCACTCTACCGCTATGGGCACCGTCGTCACCCCCCTGGCTCTGCAGGCCAGCACGCCAGGACGCACGCACGGTGAGTTCAGCAACTTCTTTGCCTTCGCGGTGCTCAGGCCTGACGGCTCGGTCGTCACCTGGGGTGATCCCAGTTACGGGGGCGACAGCAGCGCCGTGGCCAGTCTGCTCAGCTCCGACGTCACAGAGATCTTCTCTGCTGGCTCCGCTTTCGCGGCGCTCAAGCTGGATGGCTCCGTGGTCGCCTGGGGTGACCCAGCCACTGGCGGCGACAGCAGCGCCGTGGCCAGCCTGCTCAGCTCCGGTGTCACCCAGGTCTTCTCCACCCGTTCCGCCTTCGCGGCACTCAAGGCCGATGGTTCCGTCGTCACCTGGGGGGACTCCAGCTACGGCGGTGACAGCACTGCGGTGGCCGGACCGCTTGCCACCGGAATCACTCAGATTTTCTCCACTCTCTCCTCCTTTGCGGCACTCAAGGCCGATGGCTCCGTCGTCACCTGGGGGGCGCCAACCACTGGTGGTGACAGCCAAGCGGTAACCGGCTTGCTCAGCGACGGTGTCACCCAGATCTTCTCCAATCACTCCTCCTTTGCGGCGCTCAAGGCCGATGGTTCCGTCGTCACCTGGGGGGACCCCAGCGAGGGTGGCGACAGCACTGCGGTGGCTGGCCTGCTGGACAGTGGCGTCACCCAGATCTTCTCCACTTGGCGCGCTTTCGCAGCGCTCCGCTCCGATGGCTCTGTCGTGACCTGGGGAAGATCACCCTTCGGCGGCAACAGCAGTGGCTTGACCGCCGAGCTCAGCTCCGGTGTTTCTCAGGTCTTCTCCACTCGCTCGGCCTTCGCGGCGCTCAAGGCCGATGGTTCCGTCGTCACCTGGGGGAACTCCAATTTCGGCGGTGACAGCAGTGCGCTGGCCGGCCTGCTCAGCTCCGGTGTCACGCAGATCTTCTCCACGAACTTTTCCTTTGCGGCGCTTAAGGCCGATGGCTCCGTCGTCACCTGGGGTGATCCCAACTACGGAGGCGATAGCAGCGCCGTTGCCAGCCTGCTCAGCTCCGGTGTTGCTCAGATCTTCTCCACTGGCTCCGCTTTCGCGGCGCTTAAAGCCGATGGCTCCGTCGTCACCTGGGGCGACCCAGCCACTGGTGGTGACAGCAACGCCCTAGCTGGCCTGCTCAGCTCCGATGTCACCCAGGTCTTCTCCACCTACTACGCCTTTGCGGCCCTCAAGGTCGATGGCTCGGTCGTCACCTGGGGGGATCCCAGCAACGGCGGCGACAGCGATGCCGTATCCGGCCTGCTCACCAATGTGGTGGCCTTCGCCGACGTGTTTACCGATGATCGACTTGTCAACGAGGCACCCACAGCCCTGAGCCTCGCCAATGCCGTCCGTTTTCTGGTGGAGAACACCCCCACCACCAGCCGAATCAAGGTGGCGGACATCTCCATCAGCGATGACGCCCTGGGCAGCGAGACGATCACCCTCGCCGGTGACGATGCCGCCAGCTTTGAGGTGATCGGCTCGGAGCTGTTCCTCAAGGCCGGCATCGCCCTCGATTTCGAGACCAAAACCACCTACGCCGTCACGGTGTCCGCCAGCGATCCAACCCTGCCCGGCAGCACCCCGGTCTCGGCCGACTTCTCGGTGGCTGTCGCAAAGCAGCTTGCCTCTGTGATCACCTCCCCCATTGCGGCCAGCACGCCAGGACGCACGCACGGTGAGTTCAGCAACTTCTTTGCCTTCGCGGTGCTCAGGCCTGACGGCTCGGTCGTCACCTGGGGTGATCCCAGTTACGGGGGCGACAGCAGCGCCGTGGCC
>Ga0315902_10001314_pt1 | contig 39936 bp, 31 predicted proteins | sample LakEriMetagenome_9_FD_203523 | JGI IMG/M metagenome (GOLD analysis project Ga0315902, IMG submission 203523) | Freshwater fungal communities from buoy surface, Lake Erie, Ohio, United States - Buoy 12 MA117 | ecosystem: Environmental > Aquatic > Freshwater > Lake > Lake biofilm | place: USA...
GGTTCCCTCTGCGCTCCACCACCGGCTTTGAAGACATCCAACATCCAACATTGAACTTCCGACATTCAACGTTCAGAGCCGCCGCCCTGCCGCCGCTTGTGGCCACCCGGCGTTGGACGTTGGACGTTGGATGTTCGCCGCGCGCCCACTTCTCCGCGCATAACGATATTTTATGAAACTCCACGCGTGCTTTTTCGCGGTCCGCCCATAGTTTCCCTCACCCCATCCGAACCGATGAAAAAAATCCGCGCCTTCACTCTCATCGAACTGCTCGTCGTCATTTCGATCATTGCCATCCTCGCCGGCCTCGCCCTCAAGGCCTTCGGGCCCACGATCGAAAGGGGCCGCGCAACGACCGACCAGAACAACCTCCGGAACATCGGCACGGGCATCCGCATGTATCTGAACGAAACCGACGACGCCATGTTCTCGCTGACCGACTCGGTAGCGTGGCCCGCCGTCCTCCAGAAAAAACACGTGCCGGACTGGAAGTCGTTCCAGTCGCCTTTCGACAAGCGCCTGCCCTACTCCGGCACGCCGCCCGCACCGATCAGCTACGCGATGAACAAGGCCGTCCTCGATACCGTTCTCACAAAATGGGACAACTCGGGTTCCACCGTCATCATGGCTGCATCGAACGTGGATACCGCCATCCCCGGCAAGACCGTGAAGTTCGTCGCGGTGACGTCCGCAGACGGCCCGACCAAACCCGTCATCAACACCCCGCCCACCGGCGTGGACTTGGGCTCTCATCAGGGGCGGCAGTCCATTAATGTGCTCTTCAGCGACGGTCACGTCGAGCAGATGGACTGGGCCAAATACATAGACAACTCCACCGGCATCGGGAAACAGCGGTGGAGCCCGATGAATTGAGCCGTCGCGCCGGCCCCGCGCGGCACGCCAAGCTCACACGAAGCGGCACTCCAGCGCGTCCGCCGACTTTAGCAGCCGCACATACTTCGCGCGCGGAATCTCCATCGTGCCGAACGTGCGCAGATGCGGAGTGCTCCACTGCGTGTCGAGCAGAGTGAAGCCGCGTTCGCGCAGTCGCGTGACGAGCCCGACGAGCGCGACCTTCGACGCATCCGTCTCGCGATGGAACATGCTCTCTCCGAAAAACGCGCCGCCGATCGCGACGCCGTACAGCCCGCCCGCAAGCCGCCCCTCGCGCCAAGCCTCCACCGAGTGCGCGTGGCCGAGCCGGTGCAGGTTCACGTAGCTCGCGAAAATCTCCCCGCTGATCCATGTGTCCTCGCGCTCCGCACAGCCGCGCATCACGTCCTCAAACGCCGTGTTGATGCGGACTTCGAAGAGGTTCCTCTTCAGCGTGCGCTGCAAGCCGTGCGGGATGTGGAATCGCCCGTCGAGCGGGACGATCGCGCGCGGATCCGGAGAGAACCACGCGAGTTCCCCCGACGGCACCGCCATCGGAAACGCACCGCTGCGGTACGCGTGCAGGAGGAGGTCGGCGGGGATCATCGGGCGGAAAATTGAAGCCGCAGAACCGCCTCGACACAAGCGCGCGCCGCGCGTGGCACCGGCCAAGGCAGCCGCATCAAGGGCACAGCCATGCCGAAAGTCTGGCGCACAGGTGAAATTGCTGTGCGCGCGGCGGAGCATTTTTCCGGTTGGAGCACGCGCGTGCATTTTCCGCTGATCCGCCGGAAACCCTTCGCGGCGTGTGGCGGTGCGCATGGCTCCACTCCCTTCTTTTTAGACGCAGAGGTGCGGAGAGAAACAGGGGGAGGCACAGAGGAATCATCCTTTCCTCTGCGGGCCTCAACACTTTCCCTCTGCGCCTCTGCGTTTGAAGGGGGCATCCAAATTTGTTCTCCATTCATGGACTCACGCGCGCCGAATTTCTGCCGCCAGTGGCCGGAAACAGCAGTTGAGTGCTCCACCCGGAACGCGCCATCCGCATCTGCGACCATTCGCGTTCATTTGCGGTTTCTCCCGCGCTACTTTTTCTTCTGCGCGAGCGTGAACCAGTCCACCGCTCCGAACGGATTTCCGCCGCCCTGCCCGCCGCCGCCGGTGTGCTTTGCCATGTCGCGCTTGCCGGCTTCCTTCGGCGCGCCGGGCTTGCGCTGAGATTCGACGCTCGCGTTCGATTTCATCGAGAGCGCGATGCGCTTCCGCGGGATGTCAATCTCGACGACGGTGACGTTCACCTTCTGCCCCGGCTTCACGATGTCCGCGGCGTTCTTCACGAAATCATCCGAGAGCTGCGAGACATGCACGAGGCCGTCCTGATGCACGCCGATGTCCACGAATGCGCCGAACGCGGTGACGTTCGTGACGATGCCCGGCAGCTTCATGCCCGGCTTCAGATCGTTCATCGTGTGGACGTCGCCAAAGTTGAACGCCTCGAACTGCGCGCGCGGATCGCGTCCCGGCTTCGCGAGTTCCTTCACAATGTCGGTCAGCGTCGGCAGGCCGACTTCCTCGCTCACGTACTTTTTTAGATCGATGCGGTTGCGCTTCTGCGCGTCGGTGAGCAGGTCCGAAATCGAACAGCCGACATCGCCCGCCATTTTTTCGACAAGCTCGTATCGCTCGGGATGCACCGCACTCGTATCGAGCGGATTCCCGCCATCGCGGATGCGCAAAAATCCCGCAGCCTGCTCGAACGCCTTCGGCCCGAGGCCCGCGACTTTCAGCAGCTCCTTGCGCGACTTGAACGGCCCGTTCTCATCGCGATGCGCGACGATGTTTCCAGCGACGCGCGCGTTCAGCCCGGACACATACGCGAGCAGATTCTTCGACGCCGTGTTCAGCTCCACGCCGACGCTGTTCACGCACGAAGTCACCACATCATCGAGCTGCTTCTTCAGCGCGGTCTGATCCACGTCGTGCTGATACTGCCCCACGCCGATGCTCTTCGGATCGAGCTTCACGAGTTCCGCGAGCGGGTCCATGAGCCGCCGCCCGATGCTCACCGCGCCGCGCACGGTGATGTCCTTGTCGGGAAATTCCTCCCGCGCGATTTCGCTCGCGGAGTAAATGGACGCGCCGCTCTCGTTCACCATCACGACCGGAATGCTCGCGGGCAATTTCAGCGTGCGGATGAAAGCCTCCGTCTCGCGCGACGCCGTGCCGTTGCCGATCGCGATGGCCTCGACATTGAACTTCGCAATTGCCGCCTTGATCAGGCGCCCGGACATCTCCTCCTCGCGGTCAGGATAGATCACATCGTTGCCAATCAGCTTCCCCTGCTTGTCGAGCAGCACGATTTTGCAACCCGTGCGGAAACCCGGATCGATCCCGAGCACCGCCTTCTGCCCGAGCGGCGCGGCGAGCAATACCTCGCGGATGTTTTGCGCAAAGACGCGGATCGCCTCCTCGTCCGCGCGCTTCTTCACGGTGAGTCGCGCCTCGCCCTCCATCGCGAAACCGAGCAGCCGCTTTTGGCAGTCATGCACCGCGTCGCGCACCTGCATCGCAGCCGCGCCCTTGTTTTTCACAAAGATGGATTCCAGCAGCGACACCGCCTCGGTCTCCTCCGGCGTGAGCCGCACCATCAGGAATCCCTCCGCCTCGCCACGGCGCATCGCGAGGATGCGGTGCGATGGCACGCTCGCCGCCGGCTCGCTCCAATCGAAGTAGTCCTTAAATTTCGCGCCTTCCTCTTCCTTGCCCGAGATCACCTTCGACCGCACGACGCCCTTCTCCGCATAAAGTGTCCGCATCCGCGCGCGCGCATTTGCATCTTCCGCGATGCGCTCCGCGATGATGTCGCGCGCGCCGGCCAGCGCGTCATCCAGCGTGAGCGTGCCCTTCTTCTCATCAATCTGCCACTCGCGCCCCGCGTGCTCCTTCGCCGCCGCCTGCACGTCGAGCGTGACATCCTGCGCCCAGATCAAATCCGCGAGCGGCTCCAGCCCCTTCTCCTTCGCCGTCGTCGCGCGCGTGCGCTTCTTTTGCCGGAACGGCGCATACAAATCTTCGAGCACATTCATCGTCTCCGCCGCGCCGATTTTTTTCAGCAGGTCCGCGGTGAGCAGCTTCCGCTCATCGAGCGACTTCATGATGCTATCGCGGCGCTTGTCGAGTTCCTCGAGCTGCTCCAGCCGGTCGCGGATGTTCATAATCTTCACCTCATCCAGCTCGCCCGTGCGCTCCTTGCGATACCGCGCGATGAACGGCACCGTGCCGCCCTCCTCCAGCAGCACCGCGGTCGCGGCGACCTGTCGCGGTTGAATGGAAAGTTCCGAGGCAATCTTGAGGACGTGTTGTTCGAGCATGTGCGATGAAAGGGCGCGCATCGTGCAAACGCGGACGCGCGGCGCAATGGGGAACTTCGTAGCGCAAGCGTCCCCGCTTGCCGTATCACAACGCCTCCGGCTTGCCTCACACGCCGAATTGATTGCAGGCGCGGATTTTTCAACGGACGCCCAGGCAGGCGCGGTGCCAGCGATCCCGCAAACAGACCGTCTGCACGTGTCTCCGTCTGCACCGCGGAAAATGCCGCGCTTTCCAAGCCCAACTTTCCTGCCAAAGTCCGCGCTCCAATCCGAGTTATCCACCAACCATGTACCCACGAATCCTCCTCGCCTCCGTCGCCGCCCTCCTCGTTCTCCCCGCGCTGAACGCGCAGTCGCCGTCCTTTCCGAACAGCAACCGCTACGGCATCGAGAATGCGAAAAAGGCGATGGCGAATTTCACCACTCCCGCGGGGCTGAAGGCATCGCTCTTCGCTGCGGAGCCGATGATCCAGAACCCGACGAACATTGACATCGATCACCACGGCCGCGTGTGGGCGACCGAGTGCGTGAACTACCGCCGATACATGGGCCTCCGTTCCGAAGGCGACCGCGTGGTGATTCTCGAAGACACGAACGGCGACGGACTCGCCGACAAGGAGACGACTTTCTACCAGAGCCCCGAGATGACGAATCCGCTTGGCATCTGCGTCATCCCCGGCCCCGGCGGTGGCAAGAAAGGCCAGCGTGTGATCGTGAGCGCCGCGCCGAATGTGTGGCTGCTCACCGACACCGACGGCGACGACAAGGCGGAAAAGGCGCAGGTGCTTTTCAAAATCGGCGGCGTGTGGAATTTCGATCACCAGGTCCACGCATTTGTCTTCGGGCCGGACGGGAAATTTTATTTCAACGCGGGCAACTCGATCACCGAACTCACGTGGCCCGACGGCAAGATCGTGAAGGACATCGTCGGCAATGAAATCACGAACAAGGGCAAGCCCTACTGGCAGGGCATGGTGTTCCGCTGCGACATTGATTTGGAAAAGGGCGTGGCGAGCAATGTCGAGACGCTCGGGCACAATTTCCGCAACAACTACGAGGTTGCCGTGGATTCGTTCGGCGCGATGTGGCAGAGCGACAACGACGACGACGGCAACAAGGGCGTGCGAATCAACTACGTGATGGACCACGGCAACTTCGGCTACACCGACGAGAAGACCGGCGCGGGCTGGCAGGCGAAGCGCACGAATCTCGAAACGGAAATCCCGAAGCGGCACTGGCACCTGAACGATCCCGGCGTAGTGCCAAATCTTTTGCAGACCGGCGCGGGTTCGCCCACCGGCATCCTCGTGAACGAAGGCACGCTGCTCGGCGTGCCATTCACCAATCAGATCATCCACTGCGACGCAGGCCCGCGCACCGTGCGCGCGTATCCCGTGAAGCCCGACGGCGCAGGTTACACCGCGGAAATGGTGGACATCCTCACCTCCACGGATTCGTGGTATCGCCCGAGCGATTGCGCGATCGGAAATGACGGCGCGCTCTTTGTCGCCGACTGGTATGATCCGGGCGTGGGCGGACACGCGATGGGCGATCACGAGAAAGGGAAGATCATGGGCCGCATCTACCGCGTCGCTCCGGAAGGCAGCAAAGCCTCCGTGCCGAAGGTGGACGTGAGCACACCCGAGGGTGCGGTCGCCGCGCTGTCTTCGCCGAACAACGTCACGCGCACCGTCGCGTGGAATGCGCTGCACGCGATGGGCGCGAAGGCCGAGCCCGCGCTACTCTCGCTTTTCAAAAATCAAAATCCTCGCCTGCGTGCGCGCGCGCTGGGCGTGCTCTCGCAGATCAAGGATCGCGCCATCCCGCACCTCGCCGCCGGATTGAACGACGCCGACAGCGACGTGCGCTGCTTCGCTGTCCGCCTCTGCCGCGAGCTGCACGCCACGGGCGGACTCGACACCACGCCGCTCGACAGCGACCGCGCGCTCGTCGCGAAACTGCTCGGCGACCCGAGCGCCGCAGTCCGCCGCGAGATCGCGCTTTCGCTCCACGCCTCGCACAAGATCGAGAAGCTCTGGGCCGCGCTCGCGCAGCAGCACGACGGCAAGGATCGCTGGTTCCTCGAAGCACTCGGTCTCGGCTCGGTCGGCAATGAAGACCTGTGCTTCGACACCTGGCTCGCCGCCGTCGGCGACAAATGGAACACGCCCGGTGGTCGCGACATCGTGTGGCGCGTGCGTGCATCGAAGTCGCCCGAGTATCTCGCAAAAATCCTCACCGACGAATCCGTCTCCGCGAACCAGAAGCCGCGCTTCGTGCGCGCATTCGACTTCCTCCCCGCGAGCGAATCGAAGGACAAGGCCCTGCTGCAACTTGCATCGCTCGGCGCGAAAAATATCGAAGTCTCCCGCGAGGCGCTCGCGCGGCTGAAGGGCAACAAGTCCCCCGAGATCGCGAAGCTGCTCCCCGACACGCTTGCGAAGGTGAAAGGCACGCCGGCATTCATCGATCTCGTCGCCGCCTTCGGCGCGACCGGCCAGGCCCAGGCGCTGCTCGACACCGCGCTCGCCATCGGCAGCGATCCCGCCGCCGTCGAGGCGATCAAGCTCGTGCTCGAAGACCGCGACAGCGATCCGATTCTCGGTAAGGCGCTCGCCGGCCCGCGCTCGGCGGACATCCTGAACCTCATCGGCGCAAGCGGCAGCAAGCGCGGCATGACCCGCCTCACTGGCATCCTCACGCGCGCCGACGCACAGCCCGAACTCCGCCGCGCCGCCGTGCAATCGCTCGCGCGCACGCAGGCCGGCGCAGAGGCGCTCATCGCCGCCGCGAAAGACCGCAGCCTCCCGGAGGACTTGAAGCCCGTCGCCGCGAGCGCGCTGCGCCTCGTGGAATACGTGTCGCTGAAAAAGGACATTGATTCGCTCTTCCCCGCATCTGCTGCGCTCGGCGGGAAGGCGCTCGCGCCCATTGCCGAACTTGTGAAGCTCAAGGGCGACGCCGCAAAAGGCCGCGCCATTTTCGAGCGCGCGGAATCGAGCTGCATCATCTGCCACCGCGTGGATGACAAGGGCGTGGACTTCGGTCCCGCGCTCTCGGAGATCGGCACGAAGCTGCCGAAGGAAGTCCTCTTCGACTCCATCATCAATCCAAACGCCGGCCTCAGCATGGGCTTCGAGACCGTGCAACTCGCACTGAAGGGCGGCGGCATCGGCATGGGCATTGTCCGCAGCGAAACGAACGACGACCTCGTCCTCGCACTGCCCGGCGGCGTCACGCAAAAGTTCGCGAAGAGCACAATCTCCAAGCGCGACAAGCTCGCGACCTCGATGATGCCGAGCGGCCTCAGCCAGGCGCTCACGCAGGAAGACCTCGTGAACCTCGTCGAATACCTGAGCACGCTGAAGAAAAAATAGCACGCGAGCGGAGCGACGCGCGCATGGAGCGCCGTCGTCCCCGCCGGCCACCTCCCGTACGCGCAGCATCACTTTGATTCGCGCGTCACGGCAATTCGCACGCCGGGAAAGGTGACGCTGCGCGTTATGCAAGTAGCCGGCGAGGACGCCAGCGCTCCACGCGCGGCGCCCCATGCACGCAGCGTTTGGCTTGCGCCGACGCGATTCACTCCCTACTCACTGGGTCACTCGTCATGGCTGACTCACAAGAACCGAAGCAACCTTCCGAAACACCCTTGGCACCCGTCGCAGCGGTGCGCGTTCGCGCGAAAGGCACACCGGACTTGGACGAAATCGTGCTCTACTCGGCCCCGTCCGCATTTTTCCTGTGGTTCGTGATCGCGATGGGCTGGCTGCTGAATCTGCTCTGCCCGAAAATCATCACCACCAGCGCGGGCGTCATCACCAGGACCGGGGGCATTCTCACCTCTGGCGCGTGCGCATGGATTTTCATTTTCACGCTCATCTATTTCCTCCTGGCGTTGCTCTACGACCTGAGCCTGAAAAAGCTCATCCTCTGCACGCTCGTGGTGTCGGTGGTCTGGCTTTTCGCGAAATACATGGAGGGCCTCCACCATGTCGCAATCATCGGTCCGATCCTGAATTATTTCGCGCGGCTCGACCCGCAATTCGACCCCGGCACGGTATCGGTCATTTGCTGGCTGCTGTTCATCCCCTGGGTGGCCTCGCTTTTCGAGATGGGTTTCAACCGGAGGAAAAAATTCAGCCCGAATGAAATCACGGAATCCCATTTCGGCGAAGGCTCGGAGCTGACCGACCGCATGGGGCTGCGCTTCCAGACGAAATATCGAGACGTGCTAGAGACGCTGCTCGGATTTGGCGCCGGTGACGTGCTGGCGGTGGACAATCAAAAACGCGTAATCAAGCGCTACGAAAACATGGTCGGGCTATGGTTCAAGTGGAGCAACCTCGACCGCATCCTCCACCAGCGGGAGACGGTGCTGGAAGACGAGGAAGCACTGGAGCCGCGAAGCGACGACAAGTAGCGGCACGCCGCTCTTGCTCATGGGGCCACGGGTCAAGAAAGCCCTCGGCCTGCCGCCGGGCAGTATTCGCGCGCTGCTCACACTGATGACTGTCGGCTTCATGTGAGCGAATACCTCGCCGCCGCCGCGCCCGGGTGTCGCCCCGCCGCACCCGAGCCATGGCGGCGCACGCAACAAAAACGGCTCAAGCGGGGAGCCAGCGCGCAAGTCATCGCGGAGCTTGGCGCGCACCGCGAAGCGCCCGGAGTGGCCGATGAAAACGCCCCCGTGCGAGCCGCGCACCGCTACCTGGCAACCGGCCCGGCACCCTCGATTACGCCGCAGCCATCGCCGCCGGACTGCCCATCGGCAGCGGCCTCATCGAGTCGGGACACAATCACGTGCTCCAAGCGCGGCTCAAACTTCCCGCCTGCGCCTTGGTTTTTGGGAAAACGAATGCGCCCGTCTTCATCGCCGCTTAATCGCCTTCCTGCTCGATGATGTCGCCGGGCTCGACCCTGGGATCGGTTCCGGGGTTTCTCTTGATGGCCTTGCGGCTGTAGCTTTGCGCCTTTCCGCCGCGGACGATTTTCATCGTGTCCTTTGCGAATTCGGAGGGGCCGCCTGCGCCGCTGATGGCGCCGGTGAGCGTGAGGTCCTGAATCCACGGCTGCTTGCCGGGCGAACGGACGGAACCGCCGACGATGATGATGCGGTCCTTGCCGGAGTTGGAGTTGATGTTGACGTTGGCCACGGTGAAGATTTTCGCCTCCTTGAGCCGGCGCTCGATGCTGGCGGCGAGCGCGGAACTCGACATGCCGGCGGCGGCGACGCGGCCGATGAGCGGGAGGTTTACGGTGCCTTCGTCCACGGTGAGGACGATGTTGAATTCGCGCGTAAATTCCTCGGGCGGGCCGCTGAGGCGCATCTCGAGGACGTCGCCGTTGCGGAAGGTGTTCTGCGCCTGGAGGCGCGGCAGTGCGATGAGGAGGAGGCTGAGGATGCTGAGGAGGATTTTTTTCATGGCTCAGTATGCGTCTTCGTTGTCGGCGTTCGCGGCGGCGACTTCGGGCTTTTTGCGGTCTTCGGGGGTGTCGCGTTTCGGGCCGTAGTAGTCCTTGTAGTTCGAGTAGTAGCGGTAGGAGTCGTCCTGGTGGATGTCCACGTTGTTGAGGACGACGCCGATGAGGTTGCCGCCGACGTGGGCGACGGTGGACTTCACGCGCTGGAGCATGTTGCGCGGGAAGCGGCGGTATTGGACGACCATGATGGTGTTATCCACTTCGGAGACGAGGATGCTCGCGTCCGACACGCCGAGAATGGGGGGCGAGTCGAAGAAGACGACGTCGTAGCGTTTCTTGAGCTGGAGGATGAGCTCGGTCATGCGCGGGCCGTTGAGGATGCCGACGTCTTCCATCGCAAGGCTGCCGCTCGGGATGATGGCGAGATTTTCGAGGCGCGACGGGTGGGTGATTTCGTCCAGCGTCTTGCGGCCGTGGAGGTAGTCCACGAGGCCGATGCTGTTATCCACGTTGAAGAAGCGGTGCTGCGAGGGCCTGCGGAGGTCGGCGTCCACGACGAGGACGTTGGCGCCGCCTTTTGCGTAGATGTAGGCGAGGTTGCTGAGGGTGGTGCTCTTGCCTTCGCCGGGGCCGCCGGAGACGAGCGTGTAGGTGTTCGCGCCGTGGTCGGGGAGGTTCAGCTCGATGTTGCCTTTCAAGATGCGGTAGGCTTCGGCGTCGGCGGTGTCGCGCTTTTGCTGGAGGAGGATGACGATCTCCGTCGGGATGACGGCGAGGACGGGGAGGCTTAGGTGGCGCTCGATGTCGTCCACGGTCTTCACGGAGGTGTCGAGATACTCGACGAAGAACGCGAGGCCGATGCCTGCGACGATGCCAAAAATGGCGGCGATGATCGTGTAGAGGATGACGCTCGGCTTTTCATGATAGAGGCCGGGCTGCGCGCGCTGCCAGATTTTCACGGGAATCTGGGTCAGGATGTTGTTCATCTTGGCCTTGTCATACTGCCGCCGAATCTCAAACAGCAGCGTCTTAGTCATGAGGTAGGCGGATTTCTTCTCAACGTACCGGCTCATGCGCGTCTTCTCGTCAATCTGCACCTTGTGGGTCTTGTCCACGTTTGTCTCGAAGGTCTTGAGCGTGGCTTCCTCAATGCCGAGCCGGGTGTTCAGTGAACGCTTGATGCTATCGAGCTGGTCGCTGAGGATTTTTGCATAGACCTCGCGCTGGGCGCGCAGGGATTTCATCCGTGGGTGATTTTCGCCGAGGCCCGCGCTGAAAAATTTTGCCTCCTCGGCCTTTGCGTCCTGGAGGAGCGGGAGCGTCTTCTCCACGGTCGAGTCGGTGATGCCGAGAATGCGGGCCGCCTCCATGAGTTCCTCGGGCTTGAGCTTCTCGACGCGCATGAGCTGGCTGCGGAGGCGATCCACCAGGGCGCGCGTCTCGGCGAGCTGGGTCTCGCCGGTGGCGATACCGGTGGGCGCAGTGATCGAGAGGGCTGCATTCGAACTGTCGGGGTCGGGATCCGAGATGCTTTCATCCTGCCGAATCCTGGATGCCTCCTGAAAAAGCCGGGCCATCTCGTCTTCCTTCGTCTTCAACTCGTCCTTCATCTCCTTGAGCGTCTGATCCGTGTTCTTGCGGAGTTCCTCGATGCGCTTGTCCCGGTAGGTGACGGCGATGGTGTTCGCGATGACGGCTGCGAGTTCCCGCTTGGTGTGATAGACGCCGATGTCCACGAGGGTCGTGTTCCGCTGCTCCTGCACGACCATGCTGCGGGAGAGAGTCTCTGTGACCCACTGCAGCGGCATCGTCTGTCCCGGCGGCGAAAGCTCCTTGACCAGATTGAGCTTTTCGATGACCGGGTTCAGGATTTCCGCCTTTTTGAGCACCTGAATCTGCGTAGCGACAAACTGCGGGTCGATCCTGCCTGAGGAGGTTTGCGTGCCGACTTCGTTGAGGCGGTCAAAGACGTCGGGCTTAATCTCGACGGTGACGTGCGAGTAGAATTGGCGCGGGAGGAAATAGACGTACACCTCGGCGCTGACCATCACGAGGAAGAAGGTGAGGAGGATCAGCCCAAGGCGGAGTTTGACGACGCGCCAGTAGTCCAGGAAGTGGAGTTTTGCCTCGTTGGATTCAGTCATGGGACGTGCGTGTTGGCGTTGCGAAATCGTGCAAGGAGGGGGGGCGAGTCAGCAAACCACGGGGCGCGATGCTCCGCAACGGCAGAGTTCGTCATCCGCCCACGGCAATCAGAGGTTTCCTAGTACTCGTACTGCCCGGTCAGGAGTATCCGATTCCGGTCGAAGTTCTGCAATCCGGTCGAGGTATCCTGCAAGGTGTAGCTGTATCGCGCGCCGATGGTGAAATGGCGGTCGAGCCGGTATTGCAGACCGAAATTCAGGTCGTAAATATCCGTCGTGGTCTTCGTGCCGGTGCGCGGATTGAAATTTGTGTGGATGAAATTTAACCCGGCATTGCCGGAAAGACGTGACGTGAACGCGTGCTGGTAGATGAGGCCAAGGCGGTAAGAGAGGTTATCGTCGCCCACAACGTTCGACTGCTCGAAGCCGTAACGTCCGTTCAATGTGAGCGTGGAATGCCGCCCCGTCCGATAGCCCAGTGACGCTTCCACGTAAGGCGCGGCACTGCTGCCACCGGCATCGAAGCTGCGGATGGATGCGCCGGTGCGGAATGTCGCGTTCATCCTGCGCGACGCGATCCAGTCCAGACCAGCGAGGATGTAGGCCGTCTGCGAGTCGAGGCTGGCGGTGTTGATGAAACGGGCAATCTCGTAACGTCCCTCGGCCACCCATGTGACGCGCTGGGATGAGACGAAGCGGAACTCATTTCCAAAGATGAAGCTCCAGAAGCTGTTCGAGATCGCCGCGGGGCTGTCGTTGACGTACTTTAAAAGGTTCACCGAGGCGCTCGTGACCGTGGTGAAAACACGCGACCAGCGGTAGCTGAAGTCGAACTTTGTGGAACCCGTGAAGTAATCGCCGCCGACGATGCTCGATGAGGCGTACAGGTTCGAAAAATCCGGCTGCGAGAGATATGCGAAGGTGGCGTTCGTCGAAAACTGAGACCTGGGGTTGATCTTGTTGACGTAGAACAGCGCGAGCCGCGCGTTGGCGTCCGTGCTGTCTCCGGGGCGGTCGAAGAAAAAGTTTCCGCCAGCCTCGAGGTTCACGGTGAAGACGGTCCTCGGCTTGAGCCACTGCGCATCCCAATGACCGTTTAGGTACGTAAAGCCCGTGCCTTTCCGCGGCCTGCCGACCACGCCCAGATTTGCGTTCGTGACTTGGTTGGGATTGTCATCGAAACCGATGCCCACGGAGACGCCGAAGCGGTACTTCGGACGCGCGTATTGGCCCTGCCCAGGCGTGACGACTTGGGGGCCGCGGCCATAGAAGCCGGGCGCGATGATGCGGCTCTCAGTCCCGTCATCGCCGCCGCGGGTTGCCGCGGGCGCTTCCACGGCGGGCTCGCGGTCGGTGAGGCGGCGCGTCTTCTGTGGCGCGTCGGTGTCGGCAGTGCCGGCCTCGAAGGTGAATGGCGATTTTTTCGCAGGAGTGCCCCCCCGCGCGGATTCCCCGGTCCGGAAAGGGCTGCCCGACTTTTCTTTTGGCGTCGGCGTGGCCGGAGAGACCGTGTCGGGCGCGGGCTTGGACGTGTCTTTCGCAGCACCGGGGACAACAGCCGGAGTCGTGTCCGTCGCCGGAACGGGAGTGGTGTCGCCGGGGGAGGGACTACCCGGTGCGCCGGGGTCTTGAGCAAAGGTCACATCACTCCATGAACACACTGCCAGCACGATCATTGCGAGCGGCCTGCATGCGTGCTGAAGCGGGGCGTGATAGAGAAAATTCGACTTCATGGTTGGAAAAAATCGGGCTCGTCTTGGGGGGAGTTTAAATCGCTAACCGGCTTGGGGAAGTAACGCAACACCTCGATGGGGCTGTAACGCAAATGTCACACACAAAATTTTGCACGGCGCGTCCCGCGCGGCAACCCGATTCTGCTGCTCGCATCATTCCCATTCGATCGTGCCGGGTGGCTTCGACGTGATGTCGTACACACAGCGGTTGATGCCTTTGACCTCGTTCACAATCCGGCTGCTGATCCGCGCGAGCAGATCGTATGGCAGGCGCACCCAGTCGGCCGTCATGCCGTCCTGACTCTCGACCACGCGCACGGCGCACGTGTCCTCGTAGGTGCGCTCATCGCCCATCACGCCCACGCTTTTCACCGGCAGCAGCACCGCGAACGACTGCCACACTTTGTAGTACCAGTCCGCCGCCTTCATCTCGCTGACGACGATCGTATCCGCCTCGCGCAACACGCGCAGGCGCTCCGGCGTGATCGCGCCGAGGATGCGCACGGCGAGGCCGGGGCCGGGAAAAGGCTGCCTCTGCACAATCTCGCGCGGCAGCCCGAGCTGTGCGCCGACTTCGCGCACCTCGTCCTTGAACAGCTCGCGCAGCGGCTCGAGCAGCTTCAGCTTCATGTTCTTCGGCAGCCCGCCGACGTTATGGTGCGACTTGATCAGCGCGGCGGGATTGCCGGCGATCGCGACGCTCTCGATCACATCGGGGTAAAGCGTGCCCTGCGCGAGCCACTTGAATTTTGGATTTTGAATTTTGGATTTTGAATTCCCCGCCAGCGATTTCACCGCATCGTCGAACACGTACACAAATTCATTCCCGATAATTTTCCGCTTCTTCTCCGGGTCGGTCACGCCCTTGAGCTTTTTCAAAAAGCGATCGCTCGCGTCCACATACTTCAGCTTGATCTTGAAATGCTCGCCGAAGACGCGCTGCACATTCTCCGCCTCGTTCTCGCGTAGCAGCCCGTTGTTCACGAAGACGCACGTGAGCTGATCGCCCACCGCCTTGTGCAGCAGCGCCGCGGCCACGCTCGAATCCACGCCGCCGCTGAGCCCGAGGATCACATGATCGCTGCCGACTTTCTCGCGGATTCCCGCGCACGTCTCCTCGATGAACGATCCCATCGTCCAGTCCGGCGCAGCGCCGCAGATCTCGTACACGAAATTTTCCAGCAGCTCCTTGCCGCGCGGCGTGTGGACGACCTCGGGATGAAATTGCAGTCCGTAAAAACGCCGCTTCGGTTCCTCGATGACGGCGTATTCGGAGTTGTCCGTGCGGCCGATCGCACGGAAGCCCTTCGGGAGTTTCGTGAGCTTGTCGCCGTGCGAATTCCACACGTCCATCGTCTTGCCGAGACCGTCGAAAAGCGCGCACTTGTGCGTGAGCCTGAGCTGCCCGTGGCCGTATTCGCGCTTCCCGCCATGCTCCACCTTTCCCCCGAGGAAATGCGCCATGAGCTGCACCCCGTAACAGATGCCGAGCACCGGCAGCCCGAGGGAAAAAATCGCGCGGTCGGGATGCGGTGCCTTCTTCGCATACACGGAGGAAGGCCCGCCGCTGAGGATGATGCCCTTCGGATTCAGCGCCGCGATTTCCGCCGCGGGCGTGTCGTGCGGGAGAATCTGCGAATACACTTGGCACTCGCGGACGCGCCGCGCGATGACCTGCGTGTACTGCGAACCGAAATCGAGGATGACGACGCGGGAATGTGCAGCCATCGCTCTACCAGGCGGTCTTTTCGCGATCCATCGCACGCTTGGCGGGACGCTCGCGCGTGTCGTCGCGGAACTGATCGTTGCCGAATTTCACCGCGGGCGTGCTCGGATCGCGCGGCACGTCGGTTTCACAGCCTGTGAGTCCGAGCGTCGCGGCCCCGAACAGAAAAAGAAGGATGGCTTTCATGAGAGATTGTGAGGATGAGCGGCATGGCGGCGCATGTCGAGCGCGGTGTCAAATTTATACCCGACGACGGCAGGAGGCGGGCTGATTTGGAATGACGAAATTTCCGAGCACGAAACCCTTCGTCATTCGTCATTTTCAAAGCGCCCGCCTCGTTCCCTCGGCGGCTACAGTTCCACGCCCGCCCCGCGCACCGCGGCGAGCAGTTCGCCGTGCCGGTCGTGGTGATATTGGTGCGCGTGGAAACCAATCTCGCGCGCCGTCGCGATGTTTGCGGCGAGGTCATCAATGAAAAACGTCGTGCGCGGATCGAGCCCGTGCGTGCGGCACGCGATCTCGTAGATCGGCCGGTGTGGCTTCGACGCCTTCGCCTCGTGCGAATACGTCGCCCCCGTGAAATGCGCGAAGACCGGAAAATCGCGGAACAATCCCTCGACGTGCATGTCGTTCGTGTTGCTCAGGAGGAAGAGCGGAAATTTTCCGCGCAGCGCGCGCACGAGCAAAGTCATCGGCTCATTCTCCGTGAAAATCCCCTGCCACGCCGCGATGAACTGAGCCTCCGTCCCGCGGTACCCGAGGATGCGGAACGCCTCGTGCAAAAAGTCCGCGCGCGAAATCTGCCCGTCCTCGTAGCCGAGCTTCACCGCATCGATCCGGTGCAGCGCATCCGCCTCGTCCGCGACATCGCTGAACGGCACGACCGCGCGCACAGCTCGTGAAAAATCAAACCGTACGAGGACGTTTCCGATATCGAAGAGGAAGGCGCGGATCATTTTGATGGGTCTCGCGTTAGTGTTTAATTGCCCGGAGGGACAACTGAAATTAGCATCCACGTGAAGAAGAGCGTGACCATCAACTGGACCCTCCGCGAAAGCGCCCGGGCCAAGATCACGGTGATGGTGAAGCGCATCCTGAACAAACACGGCTACCCGCCAGACTTGCAGGAGGAAGCGGCGAAGACCGTGCCCGCCCAGGCGGAGTCGCTGTGTGCGGAGTGGGTGTGAGGGAGGCGATGGCCGGCAAGGCAAGGCTAATCAAAGCGGTTGGCGCGATCCCCTAACGGACATTCTCATCAGGCACATTCTGCCTTCGGATTTGGACTCAAGGCAAAGCTGCGTCGTGCGCAGGATCGCAACTGCCATGGCGCGAGCCTCACGGTGCGGGCACCACGGAGAGGCCGAGAAGGGTCTCGCCGCCGATGAAGGACTGGCCCTCCACCGCGGTCTTTGTGCGGCCGGCTTCCATGTCCACGACGAGGACGCCGAGTGCGCGCCGCACGGCGACGATCTCGTGATGCGGGGCGGGGAACCGTTTGGTGCGGTCGAGCCACCGGACAGCGGTCTCGATCGCCCACGAGTGCCAGATGAAATTGATGGATTCAGTCCCCGGAAGCTCGGCGCCGGTGTGGCTCCTGAAACTCTCGATGTACTCGCCCGCATCGTCCGGATCATTCGCCTTCCGCCCGACGAGTCGTTCGAGATGCCGCGGGATTTCGGCCAACATTTCTGCGGGCAGCACGATCGCGTTCTGTTCCTCCGCCCGCATCAGTTCGGCGTAAATCTGGAGGCTCATGCCTTCCGAAATCGGTTCTGAGGCGGCGGAAGTCCGCTGCCACCCGAGGCTCCCGCCGCGCCGGGTGTAATGCGCGAGCAGGAACTCCGCAGTCTGCTTTAAGAGCGCATCCCGTTCCGGAACACTGCCGGCCCACGGCATGCCGGCGGCGCGGGTTTCGAGCAATGCGAGCATCCCGAGGGCGGTCGAATACGGACTGAAATGCCCGAGGTGCTTCTGGTTTGGAAAAATATTCCAACCCCCGTCGGCGAGAGGCCGGTAGATGGCCGTGGCGGCCTGCGCCTTGGCGAGGCGTTCCATGTAGATCTCCCGTTCGCCCGGCTGGAGCAGTCCCGGCGTGCCAAGCGCACGCGCCAGAAGCACAATCGTCCAGCAGACCGGCTCGCAGATTGTGTATTCCCGTTCCGGGAGGACGCGCCAGCCGTAGTCCTTGATGAACTCGCCATCGCGAAAAAGGCCGTCCGCGTAACGCATCACGAGTTCACGCTTTTCCGCGGGAGCAAGGTTCGGGATGCTGAGGAGCCCCGCGATCGCCTGTGAGGAACCCCACACGCTCGAGTCATCGTCCTTGACGCTCTGAAGACTCGTCGCGATCCGCCCGTTCCCCTGTCTGACCGCAAGGATTGCCTTCGTAATGGCACCCCGCATCCGGTGCGCCGATGCGCGCACTTCGGCGTCGCTCCGGGCCCGGCGGAACAATGACATCTCGCCCGAATCGAGCCACCGCTGGATGGCATCTCCGCCGGGGAGCCGGTCTTTCGGATCGGCATCGGCGAGCAGCACGTACAAAAGCGGGAGCAGCACCGCGATGAAAAGCGGGGTGAGCGCCGCAAAAAAACGCCCCCACGAAAAGGGCCGGTCGGTCCACACCGGCACGGTTCCGAGTCCCTTGAGGCTCGCCTTCGTGCATTTGAAGCCGCGCCGCTGCATCGCAGCGCGGTCGCCGGCCATCGCGAATGATCGCTCGCACAATGCCAGCCCCTCGGGGCGCGCCATGTTTTGCAGCCGCGCCGCGAGATTCACCGCCTTGCCATAGTAGTCGTCGGATTTTGACACTTCATCCGTCGCGACGCCGAAGCCGATCCGCGTCGGGAACACAAGGCCCGCAATTCCCTGCGCAGCGAGATGCTCCGCGACGAATGCCGGGAAGGCTTTCCGCGCCGCCGCCGCCGCATCCACCACAAACTTCACGAGCGCGGTTTCCGGCTCCACGGTTGTCTCCCAGATCATCAGGTGGCCGTCGCCGAGGTTCTTGATGAAGTCCGCGCGCCTTGCGCTGAACTGCCCAAGAATCGCCCTGTGCGCCGCGTCGGCAAATGCGCCGAGGTCCGCAGTGGGCAGCTTCTTCGACGCCGAGGTGAAACCCCGGATGTCGTAAATCATGATGACTGCCGAGACCTTTGCCATGTGCGCCCTTCCTTATGGTTTCACGATGCGCGAGGGCAAGTGTCTCCGTGCATCGCGGGCGCCCGTTCACCGCTTGTCGTAGAGCAGGAACAGCCCCGAGTGATCCACTTCGCCCTGGCCTTCCTCGTGGACGAATTTTTCCCACTGCGCGCGGCAGTTGTCCAATGTCGGCGAGTGAAAGTCGAGCGACTCGGCGAGCTCGCAGATGAGGCGCACGTCCTTGAGTTGCAGCGCGGAACGGCCGCCGGGCTTGAAGTCGCGCCGCACCATGCGGTCGCCGTGAAGATTCAGGATGCGGCTTTCCGCAAATCCGCCGAGCAGCGCCTCGCGCACTTTTGCGGAATCCACGCCGGCGAGTTCCGCCAGACGCAGCGCCTGTGCGACGGCATCAATCGTCTGCGCGACGATGAGCTGGTTTGCGAGCTTCGTGACCTGCCCGGATCCCGCGGGGCCGAGGTGTGTGATGCGTTTGCCCACGGTCTGCAAAATCGGCAGCGCGCGATGAAATGCGGCGTCGCTGCCGCCCGCCATGATGGTGAGGTCGCCCGCCTCCGCGCCGACCTGGCCGCCGGATACGGGCGCATCAAGCCACGTGATCCGCTTCGCAAATTCCTTCGTCTCCGGCACGCCCGTCGTTCCGAAATCAATGATCATCGCGCCAGGGCTGAGTCCCTCGATGAGGCCGCCTTTTCCAAAGGCCACCTGCTGCACGACATCGGTCGCCGTGAGGTTGATGCAAATCACACCGTCGCCGATCGTGCGCGCGAGTTCCGGCAGCGTCGCGGCGCGCTTCATTCCGATCGCGAGCGCAGCCTCCGCAGGCGCATCGCTGCGGTTCCACACCACGACTTCCGCGCCCGCCTCGTGCAGGTGCCGCGCATTTGCGCGCCCCATGTTGCCGAGTCCGGCGAATCCGATTTTGTGTCCTGATAGTGTGTGTGTCGTGGGCATGGGGTTGGCGGGGAGTGTGGTGAAAGCGGCGCGGATTTGAAGCGCTCAGTTCCCAGTGCTCAATCGGAACCGTGCAGTTGGAGCTTCGCGCGGAATGTTTCAAACGCAGAGGCGCGGAGGGGAGTTGAGAGTTCCGCAGAGGAAAGATCGAGCCGGACTGATCGGCGCAACAAGTTTCATCTGCCCCCTCTGCGGGCCTCTCCGCCCTCCTCCGCGCCTCTGCGTCAAAAAATGACCGCGCAAAATGAATCGTCCCGCTCAGTCGGCACGGAGAGTTGCCAGGCGATCTGAGAACTGAGCACTGTGCACTGTGCACTGAGCACTGAGCACTTTCCTCTCTCACCACAGACCCACTCACACCTCGCATGAAAGTCATCATCACCGGCGGCGGCGGCTTCCTCGGCTCGCAGCTTTGCCAGAAACTCATCGAACGCGGCACTCTCACCGGCCCTTCCGGCGGTGCGGAAAAAATCACCGAAGTCGTGCTGTTCGACGCCGTCTTCCACCGGCCGGCAGGCGATCCGCGAGTGCGGCAAATCACCGGCGACATCAGCGTTTGCGACACGGTTTTCTCCGCCGTCGGCTCCAATACCGCGACCTCCATTTTTCATCTCGCATCCATGGTGAGCGGTGAATGCGAGGAGCGCTTCGATGACGCGCTGCGCGTGAATCTCGACGGCGGGCGCAATGTTTTCGAAGCCGCGCGGAATCTTCCAGGCCGCCCGCGCGTCGTCTTCGCGAGCAGCATCGCGTGCTTCGGTGGCGAGGCGATGCAGGATCCGAATACCGACCGCACAAAACTCACGCCGCAGACGACGTACGGAATGACGAAGGTCATCTGCGAACTCATGATCAACGACCACTCGCGCAAGGGACACTTCGACGGACGTTCCGCGCGGCTGCCCACGGTGATCGTGCGCCCCGGAAAACCGAACGCCGCCGCGTCGGGCTGGGCGAGCGGGATGTTCCGCGAGCCGCTCGCCGGAGAGCAGTGCCTGCTGCCGGTGCGCCGCGATCAATGCCACCCGATGACCGGCTACCGGACCGTGATCGAATCGCTAATCGCACTGCACGAAGTCCCCGCCGACCGTCTGCGCGGCGACCGCGCAATCGGCCTGCCCGCGCACCGCGTCACACCGCAGCTCGCAGAGTCGGTGCTGCGCGAAATCGCGGCCGAGCGCGGGCTTAATCTCGGCCCGATCACGGACGCCTTTGACGCGCGCATCCAGGGCATCGTGGACAACTGGCCCGTCGCCGTGGACGGCGCGCGCGCCATCGCCCTCGGCCTCCCGCAGCCACCGCCATTGAAGCAGATCGTCGCGCAATACCTTGAGGATTTCGGCAAGCGCTGAGGGCGGCGCGGACGCATCAAAAATCACATCGGCGTGCGACGGCAGCTCTCGGGTGGAGCACACGACTCGCGCAATCCACCCGGAGAATCGCTCCGCACTGTCACAAAGACATTTCCATCCTATCGCGGCTCGTTATCAGTGCCATGCCGAGCGGCTATTTTTGTTATCGAAACGGATTGGTATCAGTCGTGACAGTGCCACACGCAACCGCTGACGCATGAATCACGACTACGACGCCATCCTCATCGGCGGCGGGCCTTCGGGCGCGACCGCGGCAGCGATCCTCGCGGAGTACGGGCATCGCGTGCTCGTGCTGGAGCGCGACAAATTTCCGCGCTACCGCGTCGGCGAATCGCTGATCCCGTTCACCTTCGGCCCGCTGGAGCGCATCGGGATGATCCCGAAGATGAGGGCATCGCACTTTGTGAAAAAGTACAGCGTGTGCTTTGTCCAGCCGGACGGGAGGCGCACGCAGCCATTCTATTTTTTCAACCGCTACGACCGCGAAACCGTCGCACAGACATGGCAGGTGCTGCGCTCGGAGTTCGACGAGATGATGCTCGATAATGCGCGAGAGAAGGGCGCGGAGGTACGGGAGGAGACGACGGTGAACCGGCTGCTGATGGACGGCGATCGCGTGATCGGCGTCGAGGCGACCGACCGCAGCACGGGCCGCACGTACGAGGTGCGCGCGCGCATCACGCTCGACTGTTCGGGCAAGGAGGCGTTCGCGCCGAACAAGCTCGGCTGGCGCATTCCCGATCCGCAGCTCAACAAGATCGCCGTGTGGACCTATTACCGCGGCTCGAAGCGCGAGCCGGGGATTGACGAGGGGCAGACGACGGTCGCGATGATTCCCGAGAAGGGCTGGTTTTGGCACATCCCGCAGCACGGCGACATGGTGAGCGTGGGCGTGGTCGCCGAGGGGAAATATCTCACGCGGGGCGGCGTGAAGGAGCCGCGTGAGATATTTCACCGCGAGGTGGAGGAGAACCTGTGGATCAAGGATCACCTCGGCACCGGCGAATGCACAGGCGAGTATTTCATCACGAGCGAATACACGCGGTATTCGCGGCACTGCGCCTCGCCGGGGCTGCTGCTGCTGGGCGATGCGTTCGCGTTTCTCGATCCGGTCTTCAGCAGCGGGGTCTTGCTCGCGCTGAAGTGCGGCCACCTGGCGGGCGAGTCCGTGCATGAGGGGATCGTGAGCGGCGATCTTTCGCCCACGCACTTTGCACCGTACGGAGCCGCCATCCGCGAGAGCGTCGAGAACATGCGCAAGCTCGTGTATGCTTTTTACAATCCGAAGTTTTCCTTCCGCGACGTCGTGCAGCGCCATCCTGGTGCCGCGGATCAGATCACCGACTGCCTCTCTGGCGACGTGGGCAAGGATTACTCACAGCTCTGGGATTGGATCCGCGAATTTGTCCCGCTCCCCGATTCGCTGAGCTACGGCGAGCCGCTCGGGAGTTGAGAGTTGAGGGTTGAGAGGCAGGCTGCCCGGCTACCGGAGCGGCGGTGGATATTTTGTGTTTGTTTCTTTTGCGGACATCACGGCGCAGCCGCGTTGCCTCCGTGGAAAGGCTTGCTTTCCCCAGCGGAGGCGGCGTTTTTGTCGGCCATCCGGATGGCAGACGAGCCATCTGGGGCGTTTCAAGGAAAGCCCTTGCAACCCGGCGCGACCACGGTCGCCCACAAATATGATCCGTACCGCCATAAGCGGCGCACCAAGAAAAATCACATGCCTGTCCAAGACGAAGTCATTGAAATCGAGGGGAGAATCATGTCAGTGCTCGCCGGAACGATGTTCCGCGTGGAGCTGGCCAACAAGCACCTCGTGCTCGCACACATCTCGGGCCGCATGCGCAAAAGCTTCATCCGCCTCACCACGGGCGACCGCGTGAAGCTGGAGATGTCGCCCTGCGATCTCTCGAAGGCGCGCATCGTTTACCGACTCCAGGGCTAGTCGAGCAGAGCGTCGCGGCACCACGCGGCGCAAATCTCGGGCCGCTGCAAAAAGTGCGCGCGCCTTGAAGTGTGTGCGCATCGGATCTGCGACGGGGCATCGCAACTCCCGGCTTTCGGATTGACTCAGCCCGTGGCGTGCGGGCTTTTCGCAGAAGCAACTCCTCCCCGTATGAACACACTCCCCCGTCTCGCCAGCATCGCCACCGCATTAGCCCTTGGCATTTTCCTCACACCCGGAACCGCTGCCGCCGCCAATGCAAAATCACCCGCTGTCAAAAAGGCGGTTTTCGGGGACACAATGGACGGGGAGCTTGTCGAGATTTTCACACTCGCGAATTCGCACGGGGTGAAGGCACGCGTGATGACGTGGGGCGCGACGCTCGTGAGCATGGAGGTGCCGGATCGCGCCGGGAAATTCGCAGACGTGACGCTCGGCTTCGACACACTGGAAGGCTACCTCGGCGCGCACCCGTTCTTCGGTGTCATCGCCGGCCGCTACGCGAACCGCATCGCGAAAGGAAAATTCACGCTCGACGAAAAGGAATACACGCTCGCGACGAATAACGGCGTGAACCATCTGCACGGCGGGCTGAAGGGTTTCGACAAGAAGAACTGGAGCGCACGACTGACGCCCGGTTCGAACAGCGTGAGCTTTTCCATCACGAGCACCGCTGGGGATGAAGGCTACCCCGGCACGCTGCACGCGAAGGTGACCTACACACTCACGGAGGACAACGCGCTGCGCATCGCCTACGAGGCCACGGCCGAAGCACCGACCGTCCTGAACCTCACCAACCACGCCTATTGGAATCTCGCAGGCGCGGGCGAAGGCGACATCCTCGGCCACGAACTCACGCTGCACGCGGCCAAGTTCACGCCCGTGGACGACGGCAGCATCCCGACTGGAAAAATTGATCCTGTCGCGGGCGGCCCGATGGATTTCACGAAGGCAAAAACGATCGCAAAGGACTTCGCGCAAATGACCGGCACGCCTGGCGGTTATGATCACAACTTCGTGATCGATCAGGCCGCAAAGAAACCGGGCGGCCTGAATCCCGCCGCGGAACTCTACGACCCGAAGAGCGGCCGCTTGATGAAGGTCGCGACCTCCGAGCCAGGCGTGCAGTTCTACACGGGCAACTATCTCGATGGCACCGTGACCGGCAAAGGCGGCAAGGCCTACAAGAAGAATTTCGGCCTCTGTCTCGAGACGCAGCGCTTCCCCGATTCGCCGAACAAGCCGCAATTCCCCAGCACTGTCCTGCGTCCCGGCACGACGTACCGCAGCACGACGGTCCACACGTTCTCGGTGAGGTAAGAGTGCCACGAGTGGAGCGCTCCATTCTTGCATGCGTGTCCGACACCGACCGGCCCGACAAGACGATCAGCCCGCACACGCTCGACGCGGGCGTGAACCTCGGCGTCACACGCGCCGCGCCGGACGTGCAGGCGTTCTTCGGGATGACCGTGCGGTTCTGATTTGCTGCTGGGGTTTTCCCAGGCAGCAGCCGCTCCCGGTGGCACATACAGCGATGTCATTTGCGCCCCATCCGCGCGCTGCTAGAGGTGAAAGTGCATCGCAAAACTGCACGCCTCCGACACAAAGTTGAACCGTCCCCTCACACCGGCATTCCCGCGCAAGGTTGCGTCCGTCTTTGGAAAGATGCGCCGCCCGGGATTCGCGCGCACCCGCCTGCGCTACGTCGCGCTGCTGCTCTGCGTGCTCGTGCCGCTGCGCGCGGAGGAAATCCGTCCGCAGCGCATCCCGGCGGGCACGAGCATGCAGGATCTTCGGAAGATCCTCCCTCAGCCAACGGCGCGCAAAGATGCGCTCACCGATGCGGGCGATTTTCTCCGGATGCCGGACGGCAGGGAAATCCGCTTGCTGCGGGCGGCGGAGAGCGCGGCGGTGGCATTCACGACGAAGGCGGCGCGCGACCGCGGCATCGTGGGACTGAAGTCGCGCAGGGAGATCCCCGCGCACAGGGAGGCGGCGCACGCGCAGTTCCGCAAGGGCAACAGCATCCACATCGTGCGCGCGGAAAAGGCGGGCACCGGGATGGACCCGAAGGCGCTGCAAGCAGAGCCGTCCGTCGCCTACGCGCGGCATGTGCTGGTGGATCCGAAGTCGCACACGCGCATGATCGCGACCGACGAAATCATCGCCGCATTTCCCGCGAAGACGACGCCCGTGCAGATGCGCGCGCTCGCCACAACTGCGGGCCTGCAGGTCGTCGCCCGCGCGGGAAATGAGAAGCTGAACGCATGGCGCCTGCGCCTCGTAAAGCCGAAGACCGGCGACCCGCTGCAAATCGCGCGCACGCTCGCGCAGACGAAGGGCGTGGTGTGGGCACAGCCGAATTTCCTCCGCGAGATCAAGCACTGCTACACGCCGCCGAACCCCCTCTTCGCCACGCAGCAGGCCCTCAGCAATCTCGGGCTGAACCACGCCACCGCAGGCGCGGACGTGAAGGCGACGACCGCGTGGGAAAAGACGACGGGCAACAGCGGCATCGTCATCGCGATCATTGATGACGGCGTGGAGATCACGCACCCCGGCCTGCGCATTTTCACGAACCCCGGCGAATCCGGCGGCGGCAAGGAGACGAACACGCTCGACGACGATGCGAACGGGTTCGCCGACGACCTTCACGGCTGGGACTTCGCGAACAATGATAACAACGCCTCGCCCGTCGGCGCGAACGGCCACGGCACCGGCACCGCGGGCGTCGCGGGCGGAATTTTTTCCGCTGCTGCAAAGACCGCGGGCATCGCGGGCGGCTGCACGATCCTGCCGGTGAAAATCGCGGACGACACAGGCGACTTCACAACCGACGCGGCCATCGGCACCGCAATCATCTACGCGTCCACATTCGCCGACGTGCTCAGCAACAGTTGGGGCGGCGGCTCGGAATCGCCGTTCATCAATGCCGCGATTGACTACGCAGTCGAGCACGGGCGCGGCGGAAAAGGCTGTCCGGTTTTTTTCGCCACGGGAAATTCCGCAAGCACGTGGATGAATGGCGGCGGGCGCGTGCGCCTCTCCACCGCAGGGCTGAACGGCAGCTATTTTTTCGGCTTTTACTACGGGCGCAATGCGGGCACCGACGGCGAGGAAACCATCCGCATTGACAACGTGTGCGTGCTCGGCGCAGACGGCTACACGCACCGCAACGACCTTCTGCGGGACGAGGATTTCGAGTCGCTGTTGGTTTCGTTTGGCCAGTATCTGTTTTTCCCTTCCGGCACTTGGCAGGGTGTCGTCAGCACTGGGGCACCGTACTGGACGATCGAGACGGTGAACGCGATGAAAGGCACCGGCGGGCTCTATTCCGCCGCATCACCGCAGCTCACCAATGGCCAGGCCTCTGTGCTCGTCACGCCGCCCATCACCGTGACCGGCAAGGAGACCGTCGCATTTTCCCACTCGTTCTCGATGTCTGCGGATTCGGATTTTTACGTGCTGCTCTGGGATGGCGTCACCGGCGTCTTCACGAACCTCGCGTATGGCCCTTGGCACGGCCCGGCGGACATCGCGGCTCCCGACACGATCTACCCGGCGAGCTACGTGAAAAGTATCGCCGTCGGCGCATCGAACGACACCGACCGGCGGAGCGATTACAGTTGCTACGCGGGGCATCTCGATTTCCTCGCGCCGAGCAATGGCGGCTGGAACGACATCGCGACGCTCGATCCCGTGGGCGCGGTCGGCTGGACGCCCGAGGACTACAAGATGATGTTTGGCGGCACGTCGTCCGCCGCGCCGCTCGCCGCGGGCATCGCGGCGCTTATGCTCTCGGTGAACCCGACGCTCACGGAAAATGAGATCCGCACGATCCTGCGCAACACCTGCGACAAGATCGGCGGCGTGACCTACGTGAATGGCACGCATCCCGAATACGGGTACGGCCGCGTGAACGCCGCGCGCGCCGTGGAGAGCGCGATGCCTTCGCTGAGCGTGAATGATGTAACCACCACCGAAGGTTCCGCGGGCGCACCGGGCGCGGCGACCTTCACCGTCACGCTGTCCGCTGCGACCGTGCGCGATGTCACGGTGGACTGGAACACCACAAACGGCACCGCGCTCGCAGGCACGAATTTCACGGCGGCAAACGGCACGCTCACGCTCCCCGCGGGCACGACGAGCGCGCAGGTCAGCGTGAACCTCATCGGAGGCGTCCTCGGACAGCCGTCGGTGAATTTTTTCCTGCATATCGCCAACGCGACGAATGCGACCATTTTTCGCTCGAACGGCAAAGGCACCATCACCGCCCTCGACAGCGACCGCGACGGGATGCCCGACTATTGGGAAATCGCGAACGGTTTCGACAAAATGGATCTGACCGACGCCGCGCTCGACGCCGACAACGACGGCCTCACGAACGTCCAGGAATTTCTTGGCGGCACCAATCCGCGCGACGCCACCGACCCCACGCGCATTCTCAGCACGCGGATGAGCGGCAGCGATTTTTTCTTCACCTTCAAGTCCGTCGCGGGTCACACGTATCGCATCGAGTACAAAGACCAGCTCACCGACCCCGCATGGCAGCCGCTCGGCACGGATATCCCCGGCACCGGCACGCCCATCGAAATCCCCGACCCCGGGATCATCGCCGTGCAGCCGTCGCGCTTCTACCGCGCGCGAGTGCTGCCGCAGCCGTGATGCGGCAAAGCTGATGCATCCAAATCGCGACGCCGGAAAACGGTAGCTTCCGGGCAGAACGCGCGAATGGCGTGCTCCACCCTGAAGCCGCCATCCGCGCGCCACGGAACTCCGCCCATCCTCATCTGGATATTGTCGAGCGGACGGATGAACACGGTGATTTCCCTTGAGCGCCACCGCTGGCGCGACGATCCTTCCCGCATGTTCACACGGCTCTGGTTCATCGTCCTGCTGTTCGTCGCCGGCCCGCTCCTCGCGGCGGATGAAACCCCCGCCACGTCCGGCGCGCCCGCGCCCGCAGGCCCCGTGTTCATCATCCCGCTCCACGGTACCGTCAGCGACCCGCAGTTCTTCTTTCTCCGCCGCGCGCTCAAGGAGGCGCAACGCGCCCACGCAAGCGCCGTGATTCTCGACGTGGACACATTCGGAGGAAGCGTGCTTTCCGCCATGGACGAGATGGACGCGCTGCTCACCACGCGCATCCCCACCATCGCCTTTGTGAACACCAAGGCGATCTCCGCCGGCTCCATGATTTCGCTCGCGGCAAAGCGCATCTACATGCACCCGAACGCAGTCATCGGCGCATCCGCTGTCGTGGACGGAACCGGACAGGACTTGCAAAAGACAATGCTGGAAAAGGAAACCTCCATGCTCGTCGCCAAGGTGCGCGGTGCGGCAAAGGCGGGCGACCATCCGGAAGATGTCGCCGAGGCTTTTGTGAGAAAGGAGAGCGAGGTGAAGCGCGGCGACTTCGTCGTGGATTCCAAGGAAACGCTGCTCACGCTCAACACCCCCGACGCAACGAAACTGTACGAAGGCCGGTCGCTGCTCGCCAGCGGCACGGCTGAAACCGTCGAGGAAGTGATGAAGGCCGCCGGTCTTACCGGCACCGTCCGCCGCATCGAGCCGACCGGCTTTGAGTCCATCGCATACTGGCTCAAGATGTTTACGCCGCTGCTGCTCATCGGCGGCGGCATCTGCGCATACATCGAGTTCAAGATGCCGGGGTTTGGGATCTTTGGCATCGGTTCGGTCATCTTCTTCGGGCTCTTTTTCTCCAGCTACTTCATCGCAGGCCTCGCGGGCTGGGAGGCGGTCATCGTCTTCGTGATCGGCCTCCTGCTCGTGCTCGGCGAACTTTTCCTCCACCCGGGCACGATGATCCCCGGCCTCATCGGCGTGCTGCTCATGTTCGGCTCGCTCGTGTGGGCGATGGTGGATCATTGGCCCGGCACGCCGGCGCTCCCCACGTCCGAAGAACTCCGGCAGCCGATGCTCAATCTCATCATCGCAATCCTCGGCGGCAGCGTGCTCATCGCGGTGCTCGCGAAATTCCTGCCGAAGACCTCGATCTTCCGCCACTTCGTGCTCGCGACCTCATCCGCCAGCGGCCCCGCCGTGACCGTGCCCGTCGTGAATTTCGAATTGCACGTCGGCGACACCGGCGTCGCCGCGACCACGCTGCGGCCCTCGGGCAAGGCGACCTTCCGCGGCGACGCGCACGACGTGACGGCCGACGGCGACTTCATCACGCAAGGCACAGGCGTGCGCGTGGTGAGCGTGGACGGGGTGCGCGTGGTGGTGGAGAGGGTGTAATGCCGTATTTCACAATTAAGATGACAGGGTTTGCCGGAGACACGCAGCGTAGAAACAACAATAGCCGAGGGTGACGAGTCTTCGAGTATTCGAGGAACCCACGGATCGCGCACATGTGCATGTTCATGCACGCAACCATGACGGAATTTTTTCACGTCGGATAGTATGGGCTTGGGCCCAAGCTTACGCATGGGTGGCGGAGGGGGCGAGATTCGAACTCGCGGGACCTTGCGGCCCGTCGGTTTTCAAGACCGATGCATTAGACCGCTCTGCCACCCCTCCTTTGCAACGGTCACCTTCGGCGGACACGCGCCGCGCCGCAACTGCAATGTCGCACTGAGTGCGTCACGCCGTGGGGATCGCGTGCTCGAGCAAATCCGCGAGGGCTGCCGCCGCGTTTGCGCCCGTCTCCATCACCTCGGCATGTGCGAGCGGTGCGGCGTTCAGCCCGGCGGCCCAGTTCGTGAGGCATGAGAATCCCGCGACTTCCAGGCCGAGCGCGCGCGCTTGGATCGCCTCGAGCACCGTGCTCATGCCGACCGCATCTGCGCCGAGCCTTTGCAGCATCCGCACCTCGGCGGGGGTCTCGTACTGAGGGCCGAGCAGCCCGGCGTACACGCCCTCGTGCAGCGTCATACTGCGCGATTTTGCGGCTGCGGAAAAATGGGTGCGCAGGCACTTTGCGTACACCTCGCTCATGTCGAAAAAATTCGCTCCGCCGAGCAGCGGCGAAGTCCCCGTGAGGTTCAGGTGATCACTGAGCATCATCCATGAGCCGGGCGCGAACTGCGGATTGCACGTCCCCGCCGCATTCGTGAGCACGAGCCTGCGGATGCCACGCTCGGCCATCCAGCGCACGTGCGCCGTGATTTCCGCCGTGCTGCGACCTTCGTAAAGATGAACGCGCCCGCGCGCGGCGACGATCGGAACGCCGCTGATTTTTCCGAACACAAATTCGCCCGCATGTCCCGCGACACGGGACTGCGGAAGGCCCGCGATCTCCGCGTACGGCACGCGCGCCTCGACCTCCATCCGCTCGGAAAATCCGCCCAGCCCCGAGCCGAGCACCACGCCCCATTGCGGATGGAAATTTTGCCAGGACATGCGCGCAGCGTGCGAAATCTGCGTCGTGCGCGCCGCCTACTTTGCCGCCGGTTCCACGGGTTTCTCCGATGCTGCTGGTTTTGGAGCGTCCGCTTTCGGTGTGTCGGATTTCGGCGCTTCCGTTTTTGGAACTTCGGATTTCGGGATTTCCGCCTTCGGTGCTTCGGGTTTTGATGCAGGCTTCGCTGCCGGAATCGCGAGCTCCGCCTTTGGCTTTTCCGTATTCGAAAGCTCGGTCTTCGGGGCGTCCACCTTGGGTGTTTCCTTCTTCGGAGTTTCCGTCTTTGCCACAGCGGGCGCGGGTGCCGGGGCCTGGCCTTCCTTGGAAAAATCCACTCTGCCGAGCACTTCGCGGATCGTCTCGCTCGGGAGCACCTGCGTCTCGATTCGGCCGGAGCGCGCGATGACGATGCCGACGATGTTTCCATCGAGATCCGTCACCGGGCCGCCGCACTGCGTCGCATTCAGCGGCAGATCTGTCTGCATCGCCGCAGGGAAATCCGTGCGGCGTTTGCTGATCGTGGTGCCCATGCTGTTCATCTTGTCATTGCCGCTGCGCGCGGGGCCGGTCGCAGCGCCGCGGTCGCCGAGCGCGACTTCCTTTTCCATCACGGCTTCGCCGCGCTGGAGCTTCAGCTTGATCTTTTCACCGGCCTTGCGGTCCGAGACCAGCTTCGTGAACGTGTAAACCGACTCCGGCTTCTTGCCGTCGAGTTCGAGGATGAGATCCTCCTTTTGCAGCCCGGAGTTTTGCGCCGGGCCTTTCGGCACGACGTCGCGGATCTTCAGCCCCTTGTCGTCGCTCTCGAGCTGCACGCCGAGGAAGCCGCGCCCTTTCGTCTGCTCATTGCGCACCGCCACGCTCACGACGCCGATGGCCACCGGCTCGCGGCCCTCGGGCGCGGCGGCGGTGATGAACGTGCCGATTTCCAGCGCGCCACGCTCTCCCCATTTTACAGCGGGCAGGTCCTTCGCATCGGCCTTCAAAAGCGCGAGATCGTGATCTGGCCAAGTGCGCACGACTTTCGCCGCGACCCACTGGCCCTTGATCTGGCACTGGAGTTCCGCCGCGGTGCCGACCTCGCTCGCCTTCGTGAGCAGCCAGCCGTCTGCGCGGATGCCGGTCGCAAACGCCAGCGGATCCGACGGCTTCTTCGCATCGCGCAGCACGAACGTCGCGGGTGCCGCGACGAGCGAACCGGGGCGGTGGCCTTCGAGCAGTTGGTTGAAATGATCCGTCAGCTTTTTCTCCGACGCCTTGTCGAGGGCGGGCGGCCCTCCGAGACCGAGTCCGTTGAACGCGTCGGGATTCTTTTCCTTCATCAGCCGCAGCAGTTCGGGCAGCTCCGCCTTCTTCAGTTTATCGGCAGGGACGCCCTGTTTTTCGAGCACGCTGCGCAGGAGCGAGAGCAGTTCTTTCGCGTCCATCTTCAGCATCCCGCCGTTCTCCTCCGCGCTCTTGCGGAGTTCGTCGAGCAACTCGTCGACACCTTTTCCCGGAGGCTTTGGTTTCTCCGCAGGCTTGGGAGTTTCCTGCGGCTTCGCCTCGGGTGCCGGGGTCGGGTCGGGCTTGGAATCCGGGGCCTTCTTGATTGCCCCGTGTAGCGAGCCGGCTGTGAGAAATGCGGCGATGATGAGTGTGCGAATCATGGTGTGATGGGATTTCGGATCGGGTGTCGGAACGTGGCGGATGTCGTGGTGTGCTTACGGTTTTTTCGGCGGCGGCGGCAGTGGTTCCATGCGTTTGAGCATCTCGGCTTCGGTAACGAGGATGACCTCCGTTTTTCGCTCATCCGTCCCGCGCCGGTACGCGAGCGCGAGCTTCTCGCCTGCCTTGCATTTTTTCAGCTTGTCGGCCACGGCCTTGGGCGTCGCCATGTCTTCGCCGCCGAGCTTCAGAATCACGTCGCCTGCCTTCACGCCGGCAGCGGCGAGCGGGGATCGGGGCTGCACTTCCTTCAGCAGCGCGCTGCCGCCCGCGGGGTCGAACACTGCGCCGAGCACCGCCGGGCCGGTCACGCGCTGGCCGGGACGCACGGGCGGACGGCCCCACGTTTTTCCTTCGAGCATTTTTTCCCAAGACACTTTTGCCGCGTTCACGGGCGCGTCTCGATTGTAGCTCAGGCTTTCCGAGATGGACGAGTGGATGCCGACGACCTTGCCATCGAGATCGAACAGCGGCCCGCCCGAGTCGCCGCCGATCAGCGTGCAATCGCTCACGAGGAAGCCGCCCGCATTCTTCTGGCTGATGCGCCCGATGCGCACCGGCGGCGGACGCCGGATGTCGAACCCGCCGGGATGCCCGAGTGCGACCACGAGCGTCGTCTGCTCCAGCTTGTCCGAATCGCCCATCTCTGCGACGGGATACTTGCCAGGCTTGATGATTTTCGCGAGCCCCACGTCGCGCGTGTAGTCCGAGCCGAGCACCTTGCACTTCTCCTGTTTGCCGTCGGGAAAAACGACGATCATCGTGTCATTGCCGTAAGTCACGTGGCCCGCCGTGAGGATCAGCCCGTCCTCCGTGACGATCGTCCCGGAGCCCGAGCCCGGCACCTTCTCGCCGACGAGCGCGACGACCGACGGCATGTTCTTTTTCACGATTGCCTTCACCTTCGCCTCCACGCTTTTCATCTCCGCCACAGTGAACGCGAACGCCGTCTGCGCCGCGAAGAATACGAATGCAAAAATTGGGCAGAGGAAGCGGAGTGGTGTGGTCATGCGATTGTAGGCTGTGGAGTAAATGCGGAACGCGCGTGGAGTTTTGGCTAAATAATCTGCAATCGGCGTGTGCGCAAGCGGGTGATGGTCGGCGCAGTTTGGTCTGATTGGCAAAAGTGCTCAGTGCTCAGTTCTCAGACTCGAATTGCCCGGCCACTGAGCACTGAGCACTGAGCACTTTCTTGCCATCCCCCCGCTTGTCCTCCCGCCCCGCGCCCGCCAAGCTCCCGCCGTGAAGCTCCCGCGCCTCCTCCCGCTCCTCGCATTCGCAGCCACTGCACACGCCGCGGAGAAGGCCGACATGTTTCCCTTCCAGCTCCCGTGGGACGACGCGAGCGAATCGGCGACAAACATTTCGTGGCTGAACGACAAGCCCGCGGGCCGCGACGGCTTCGTCCATGTGAAGGACGGCCACCTCTTCGCCGGCGAGAAGCGCCTGCGCATCTTCGGCGTGAACACGTGCTTCGCCGCAAATTTTCCAGACAAGGACATGGCTCCGAAGGTCGCCGCACGCATGGCGAAATTTGGCATCAACTGCGTGCGCTTCCACCACATGGACATGCTCAGCGCGCCCGGCGGCATCTTCGCAAAGGACGGCCGCACCCTCGACCCCGGCCAGCTCGATAAGCTCGATTTCTTCATCGCCGAGCTGAAGAAAAACGGCATCTACGCCGACCTGAACCTGCACGTCTCCCGCACCTATCCCGACCGTCCGCGCGCCGAGAAAAAGGGCAACCCCGACTACGACAAGGGCGTGGATAACTTCTGCGCCGCGATGATCGCGCTGCAAAAGGACTACGCCCGCGACCTCCTCACGCACGTGAACGCCTACACCGGCAAGCGCTACGCCGACGAACCCGCCGTCGCGCTCGTGGAGATCAACAACGAGAACGCCCTCGGCTTCCAGTGGTGGGCCGGGCAGATGGACGACCTCCCCAAGCCGTATCTCTTCGAGCTGGAGTCGTTGTGGAGTGCGTGGATCACGAAAAAGCACGGCAGCGACGAAGCTGCGCGCAAGGCGTGGAGCGCTGGAGCAGAACCACTCGGCGCGGAGTTGATTGATAGTGACTTCGACAAGAAGGACACGGCGTGGACGCTCGAAAAGCACGGCGACGCGCAGGCCGATGGACGCATCGGAATCGTCCCGGATGATTTTGTCCAAAAGACATTCGGTGCGGCGACGCACAACGGATGGAACAAACCCGGCAACGCCGTCTCCACGATGACTGTCGGCGTCGCAAAGACCGGCACCGAGCCGTGGCACGTCCAGTTTCATCACGCGAAACTCAACGTCGAGTCGGGCAGGACATATACGCTCAGCTTTTTCGCAAAGTCGGATGCCGCGCGGAAAATCAGCGTCAACGTCGGCCAGACTCATGAGCAGTGGAAGGTTCTTTGGAGCACGCAGGCGTCGCTCACCACGGAGTGGAAACATTTCGAGTTTTCGTTCCGTCCGAGTGAGGGCGACAAGAACGCACGCCTGACTTTTTCAAACCTCGCGGCGGAAACCGGCGCGTATTCGTTCGCGGATGTCTCACTGCGCCCAGGCGGTGTGGACGGCTCCCTCGTGCGCGACACCGCGCAGCGCATCCCCATCGTCCGAAAGCGCGACCTCGCCCGCACCACCCCCGCCAAGCAGCGCGACTGGCAGGAATTCATCTGGGACACCGAGACGGCCTACTGGAACGGCATGCGCGATTTTTTGAAAAAAGACCTCGGCGTGAAGGCGCCCATCGTCGGCACGCAGGGATTCTGGAGCCCCGGCCACGTGCAGGCCGGCATGGACGTGATTGATTCGCACGCCTACTGGCACCACCCCGACTTCCACGGCAAGGGCTGGAACGCCGACGTGTGGGACGTGAAGAACGAGCCCATGGCCGGCGCGCCCGACGGCGGCACGCTCCCCGGCCTCGCCGCGCAGCGCGTCGCGGGCAAGCCCTTCCTCTGCACCGAATACAACCACCCCGCGCCAAACACCTATTCCGCCGAGACCTTCCCGCTGCTCTGCGCCTTCGCCGCGCTGCAGGATTGGGACGGCGTCTTCGCCTTCAGCTACAGCCACCGCGCCGGCGATGCGTGGTCGCAGGAGCACTTCAACAACTTCTTCGACATAGACCGCCACCCGGTGAAAATGGCGACGCTGCCGGGGGCGGTGGTCAGCTTTCGCCGGGGGGATATTGAGCCCGTGCCCTCCACAATCCAAGATTCACAAGGTCGTTCTTGGTGTCTTGAATTTGCGCTGGAGAGTGGGCCAGGCTTCGTCAGGGATAAGGTGTTCCGGTCAATGTTCGACTGGTTCAGCACGAGATACTTCTTTGAGCCGCTTGGTGGCGACGGCTTCGGTCACGCAGTTCGAATGGTGAGGCATAGTGACCAGCACGAGAACGGCTGGTACTCGGAAAGTCGTTACATGACTGTGCAGACTCCAGACTCTGGACTTGCTGTCGGCCAATTCGTGACAGGCAAACCGTTGATGATTTACCGGTTTTCAAACAGTAAGTTCAGCCTCATGCCGCAAGGAACAGGTCTCGGGTGGGCCTGCTACCAACTCACTGTGCTTGATCGCGAAGGGCACACTGCCGACTTTCCCCAAGCCAAGCGCATCCTCATCACCGCCACCGGCGACATCGAGAACACCGGCATGGGCTGGAAGAACGCCGCGAAGACGAGCGTGGGGCGCGATTGGGGGAAGGCGCCCGTCCTCGTCGAAGGCCCGGCGGCGAAGATCGAGCTTCCCGGCGGCGGCAAATTCAAGGCCTGGGCGCTCGACGAACGCGGCCAGCGCCGCGCGGAAATCCCCGTCGCCAATGGCACCCTCGAAATCGGCCCGCAGCACCGCACGCTCTGGTACGAGGTCGAGCGGCAGTAGTGCTCAAGCCAGCGCGCGCGACATGCGGAAATGCGGCCCGACGGTCGGGATGTCGAACTCCTCGCCCTCGAACCGCCACCCATTCTTCGCGTAAAAATCCGCAGCACTCGTCCGCGCATTGCACCAGAGGATCGCCGCGCCATTTTCCCGCGCCGCAGCCACGCATGCATCGAGCAGCGCCTTGCCAAATCCCGCGCCGCGCACCTCCGGCAGCGTGGCCATTCCGCGGAGCTGGAATGCGGGCGACACGCCCGGCTGCGCTGCGATTGTTTCCGGACAAGGCACGAGATAGATCGAGGCGACGCCGACGAGCCTGTCGCCGACGAATGCACCGAAGTGCAGCGTGCCCGGCGCATCATCGCCATCGAAGATCGCCGTCTCACGCGGAAAGCCCGGACGCAGCACGGGCCAGCGCACGGCGATCGTCTCGGTTGCGGCGATGGCGCGGATTGGCATCACTATTTCCGTCCTCGTTTGAGGCATCCGATGGTGTGGCGAATCCACCATTTTCCGAAAAGGATCCACAGAATTAGGTACGCAACCAAAAGCAGTTCAAAAACAGCGTAAAGCGCTTCTGTTCCTCCTGTGTTTAGGCGGATGACTAGGTTGGAAATCCGACCAAGTACGAAGAAGCTAAACAGTGCGAACGCCCAAAATATGCGAAGTGCCAGCATCATCCGCGTTTCTTCGCGACGATGCGCTCGACGTATTTCGCAAGCAGGTCGAATTCGAGGTTCACACGCTCGCCCTTTTTCCGCGCCGCGAGATTCGTGACTGCGCGTGTGTGCGGGATGATCCAGCATACGAAGCTTCCTGCGCCGGTATCGCGCACCTCGGCGACCGTGAGGCTGATGCCGTCCACTGCGATGCTGCCCTTGTGCGCGACGTATTGTGCGAAGTCCGCGGGCAGCGCGACTTCGAGCCGGAAGTCCGCGCCGTGCGGCGAGAAATCGAGCACCTCAGCGGTCGTGTCCACATGCCCCTGCACGAAATGCCCGCCGAGCTTCGCGCCCGCGCCGAGCGCGGGTTCGAGGTTCACGCGCGAGCCGGCCGCGAGATCGCCGAGATTCGTGACGCGCAGCGTTTCCGCGAGCAGATCAAAGCTGAGCTTCTCGCCGTCGCGCACGGTCACGGTGAGGCAGCAGCCATTCACTGCGACGCTGTCGCCGATCTCCGCGCGCGGGCCGGTGAGCGGCGCACGCAGCGTGAGTCGCGCGCTCGCGCCCGTGCGTTCGAGCGAGAGAAGCTCGCCTGTTTCGATGACCAGTCCGGTGAACATGGCGCGACGCTAGCGACTGTAAGCGTGCGTTCGCAAGGTCGCGAAAAAGTTTGTGCAGGAAGCCATGAAATCAGGAGGACGATGCGGATGCGGTTTCCTGATTTTCTGGATTCCTGCTTCTCATTCCTTTCACCCGAAGATGTGCCAGCGCGAGAAGAACAGGATGCCGACCAGCGCAAGAAGCGGCAGCAGGATCGGCAGCGCGAACCGCACGACGTAGCCGAGGAACGACGGCGTCTTCACCTTCGCGTGCTCGGCGATCGCCTTTACCATGAAGTTCGGCCCGTTGCCGATGTAGGTCATCGCGCCGAAGAACACCGCGCCGAGAGAGATGGCCTCGAGCGTGCCTGCGTGCGCGCCGGCGAATGTGTGGATGTCCGCGACATTTTCCATCGCGAGATGCTGCTGCCCGAGCGCGGTGGCGAGGAATGCGAGATACGTCGGCGCATTGTCGAGCACGGCGGAGAGCGCGCCTGTCGCCCAGTAAAATCCGTGCGCGCTCGCGAGCGGGGGAGGGGACGATTGCAGGTAATGCAGCGCGGGAGTCATCGTGATGAAGATGCCGATGAACAGCCACGCGACCTCCTTCACCGGCTCCCACGCGAAGTCGTTTGCCTTGTGAATGTCGCGCTTCGTCGTGAACCACGAGCCGAGCGCGGCGGCGGCCATCGTGCCTTCGCGCCAGCCAGGCGGGAGCATCAGCACGGCGACGAGAATCACCGCGAGGAAGATCAGATTGTGCATTCCGCGGAACGTCCATGTCTCGTGCGCGGTTTCCGCGTCGCGCACTTGTTTCGGAGCGCGGAGGAAGTTCACGCGATCGAACACGGCGAAGATGGCGATGAGTCCCGCGACTGCGACGAGCCAGCCTTGCCAGCAATGCTCCAGCACCCACCAAAATGGCACGCCTTTCAAGTAACCCATGTAGAGCGGCGGATCCCCGATGGGCGTGAGGCAGCCTCCGACATTGCTCACGATGAAAATGAAGAACACGATGTGGAATGACGTGATGCGATACTTGTTCATCCGAATCCACGGGCGGATGAGCAGCATGGACGCGCCCGTCGTGCCGATGACATTTGCAAGCACCGCGCCGATGGCGAGGAAGACGCAATTCACCGCCGTCGTCGCCTCGCCCTTCACGCGGATGTGAATTCCGCCGCTCACGATGTAGAGCGACGCGATGAGCGCGATGAACCCCGCGTATTCTTCCAGCGCATGCAGCAGCGGAGCAAAAGTGCCGCCAGTGCTCCACTGACACGCCGCGCTGATCGCCGCGAGCCCGAGCGCGATGACCGGATACCGCCGGTGCCAGAATTTTGCAAAAGCCAGCGGCCCGAGCGCGATGCAAAGCAGCAGCAGCGCAAATGGCGCGATGAGCCACGGCGGTGTCGGTGCGGATGCGGCGGCGAGGATCATGAGTTCAGTGTGGTGCGCTGTGCCATGCGAGCGGGGAAGTTCTCAGTGCTCAGTGCTCAGTATCGAAGTCGGACGCGCAGTCTGAAAACTGAGCACTGAGCACTGAGAACTCCGCATCGGTTTCAAATTGCCTCCGAGCCCTAATGCAGCGGGCTGTCATACACGGGGAATGCGCGCAGTTCGCCGCCGGGCCAGTAGAAGCATCTTTCAAAGTCGAAAAGATTGCTGCCCGGCACGTAGTCGAGCCGCTTCGGTTCGCCCGCGTAGTTTGCGTCGTACACCTGGAAGCGCATCCCGCCGCCAGCCAGTCGCTCGGCGTGATACGCGAGCACGACGTGGTTCATGTGTGGGAATTTCGCGAGATACATCGCGCGCACCTCGCCTGCGCTCACCTTTGCAAAAAGCTTCTCCGCAAAATGCCGCTGCTGCAGCCGGATGATCGGATTCATCATCCGCCAGTTGCCGATGCGCAGGTAGGTGAGCAGCCAGCTTCCGAGATCGGCGCGCAGGAGTTTCTCGTGCTCGCGCGAAAACGCCCACAGGTCCGCGTAGCCGGGAAAGACGATGCGCTCCTTGCGCCCCATCCACGTCGGAATGCGGAAAACCGCGCGGATGCGGGCGCGGTATTCCGCGTCCGAGAGGCGCGGCTGTTTCGGCTCGAAGTGCGCGAATTTCCAAAACTGCATCGCCGACCGCGTGAAGAGAAAACAGCAGTGCGTGGGATTGTCGGACTTCGCCTTTTTCTTCCCGACGTGCAGCCGCCCGTCGTGCGTCACCGAGTAGTTCATCACTGTGTCGTTTGAGAATGCAAACACGTCGCGCTTTGGATCAAAGTCGCGCGCGAGCAGCGACGATGCGAAGGCGAGAAAGATGGCGGCAGCGCGGAACATGGCGCGCAGTTCCTAGCACACGCGGTGCGCTTGCCAACTGCGCATGCTCACGTTCCGCGCACGGATTTTTGAAGAATGCCATCAATCGCATTGAGCCCGCGGTCTCGGTGCGGCAGGATGCGGGTGAGATGAAAAAATCTGCCGCTGGAAAAAAGAAGGCCCCCGCGCCGCAGGCCACGCCCCCGAATGCCGTGCCGCCGCTGCGCATCTTGATGATTGTGGCGGAGAACGACGCCATCCCGCTGTGCAAGGTCGGCGGTGTCGCTGATGTCGTGCGCGATGCGCCGCGCGCGCTCGCCGCCGCGGGCTGCGAGGTGATCGTGCTCACGCCGTCGTATGGCCGCCTGCACGCACTGCCGGGCGCGGCGCGGTGCGCCGGTGTGCCGACTCTTCCGAGCCACGCGGGCGCGGCACCGGTGCTGTACGACTGCCCGGCAAAACCCGGCGCCGGTTCCGCGGGCGTGCGCAACATCGTCGTGGATCACCCGCTGCTCCGCTCGCACGCGATCTACGTCGCGGATTCCGCCGACCGCCCGTTCGCGTCGGATGCGACGAAGTTCGCGCACTTCTGCCGCATCGCGGGTGACGCGATCCGTGCGGGCGCATTTGGCAAAGTGGACTGCCTGCACCTGCATGACTGGCAGACGGGTTTCCTTTTTGCGCTGCGCGAATTCCATCCCGACTTCGCATTCCT
>Ga0315902_10001315_pt1 | contig 39935 bp, 57 predicted proteins | sample LakEriMetagenome_9_FD_203523 | JGI IMG/M metagenome (GOLD analysis project Ga0315902, IMG submission 203523) | Freshwater fungal communities from buoy surface, Lake Erie, Ohio, United States - Buoy 12 MA117 | ecosystem: Environmental > Aquatic > Freshwater > Lake > Lake biofilm | place: USA...
TTGTAGGCGGCAATTTCCTTGACCGGGTCAACCCAGTTCCAGCCGCGCGGTATCCAGCGCACGGCGCGGAACGCCTCGGGGTTCGTTTCGTAGCCGTTCAGCTGTAGTTCGCCAGACAGCACCGCCAGGTCCAGCCATTCATCGAACACCGGCCGGTGGAAGTTCTCAATCATCCAGGCTTGCAGCACGCGCCAGTTATCGCGGTCGTCAAGCAATGCTAAACGGCTGCTGGAATAGTTCGCGTCGCTGTAGTCACGCGACAGGCTGGCGTAGGACACGCCGATGCCGGCGGCCATGGACCGCAGCATGGCGCGCACGAACGGTTCGAACTGGCCGCCAGGCCGGGTCGGCTTGGCTTCCTGGTATTGCTCACCAGGTTGCAGGCGCTCAATACGGCCCGGCTCAAACTGGGCGATGGCCTGGCCGTCCTGTTCGCCGTCCTGCATAGCGTCGTCCTCGGGCGACGTGATGAACCCCATGCGGCAGGCTTCGGCGCGCGCCGCGATGACTTCCGCCTCGGTGAAACCCGCCAGGTGGTGCATGCGCATGATGGCGGTCGCCAGCCAAGGCGCGCCGCGCGTCTGGCCGGGGCGCTCCGACTTGAACAGGTGCAGGACGTCCTTGGCCGGCACGCGGACCTCGGTGTTATCCACAGCACCGGCACCGAACGGCACGTCGCCAGGGTGTTCGCGCTTGAAGTGGTAGGCGACAGGGCGGCCCCACTGGTCGCGCTCCACACCCATGCGGATTTCGTTGCCAGTGCCGCGCGCGTTCTCGTTTTTGTCGACGTCCAGGCGGTCGGCTTCGATGACCTCCAGCGCCAGCGGCACGCGGCTGCCGCCGAACGACTGACGCACCAAGCGGATAAACACTTCGCCCGCTCCAGGCATGGCGTCCATGATCTGCCGCTCGATGTCAGCGAAACCCAGCGTGCCGCCGGTGTGGCAGTGCTGTTTCCGCTTCCACCGCTCCCAGGCGGCTTCGATGGCGCCATTGGTCGTGTCATCCATACGACCACCGCGCCGCATCTTCACGGCCGCCTGCATGGTGATGCCCTGGCCGACCACGTTGTTAGTGATCACTCGCTGGGCGTTCTTGGCGTAGTCGTTGTTCTGCACCAGGTCGCGGCTGCGTTCGCGCAGGCGCTTCAGCCCCAGGCGCAGGTCGGCGTCCAGGCTGTTCGTGGTTGTCACCCAGTCGGCGACCAGGCGGTTATAGGATGCGCCCTGGAAACCACGGCGGCGAACGGGCGCGGCAGGCTTGGCCTCGCGCTTGAACCAGTCACGAATGCCCATTTTTTAGAACCTCACAAATACGGCGCGGCCACTGTCCAAGCCGGCGGCCAGCTTGGCGCGGCGCTTCTCGCGGGTGACGTCAGCCTTTAGTTTCGACTCCAGCGCGATCAGGTCGGGCATGGACATTTTCTTCAGGCTGCGGCTGCCGATGCTGTATTCCTGTACAGCGCCGCCGTCGATGATGGCGCGCATGGCGGCCTGTACAGCAGCCAAGTCTTTCTCAGCTTGGCTGCGGGCGTCGTGGCTGCCCGTCGTGACAGCCAAGTTGATGCCGACGATTAGCGTCCCGGTCGCCAGCGTGTAGCGCTCGGACGACTTGGTGACGTAGTCCTGCCAGCTGATATCGCCCGCCGGCCAAGCAGACGTCTGGGTTGCCGACAGCGTGAAGTCCCATCCATCGCCCGACGCCACGCCGGTGACGTTGACGTGGTCGTTGTCGTTTCGGTGCCTGAACGCCACAGTGCGCGTCCATTCGCTGCTTGGGTACTGACTGCTGGTTGCCGACCATTTGACGGTGTCGCCCGCAGTGATTAGCGCCGGAATAGTCATAGGTTCACCAGCTGGTCATGTAGTTGCCGCGCTTAATTGTAGCTTGCCGCCGCTTATTCTGCGCTTCGGGAACCTTCTCAGGCTCTGTTTTTGGCGTGATATTCAGTGAACGCTCTAGCTGGTCCCACACCGTGCGCCGGTTCATGCGGGTGTATATCCATTGCATTGCAGCATAGGCGTAGACCTTGCAGTCCAGCGCCTCGTTCCTGGCGCCGCTTTTCTTCACCCATTCCCGCACCGGGAACCCCTTCACATAGCGGGTCACCTGCTTTTCCGCCGTCAGCTGCGCGAAATATTCCTCGCCGGCCTCGGCGTGGAAGTGGATGTAGCCCGGCCCCGGTTCGTTCAGCTTCAGCCTAGCGAACAACGTCGATTTGATAGTGTCCGAACCCACCGGGTAGACCTCGGCGCCAGCCTTCACGGTGCGGCCGCGCCAGTTGATGTCGACCTTGCTGGGCTTTCCGATGGGCGGCTTGCCGCGCTGGGACTGGCCTTTGACCGCCAGGATGCTGTGCTGCCGCCGGTCGCGGGCGTAGGCGTAGACCTCGCTGGTGAAGTGGCCGCCGCTGTCGATGCACACGGCCGACAGTTTCACCGGGTCCGCCAGTTCATGGGGCAGGGGCTTTAGCAGGGCTTCGTCCAGCTGCTGCCACACCTTCGGCTGCGCCGGGTCGCCGTGGATTTCGAAGTGGTCGACCAGCCAGCATTCCTCATCCCGGCCCCAGCCGTAGATGCCGACGGCCAGGCGGTTGTCCTGGACGTCGACACCAGCCGTCACCGCCAGCGCCCGGGCCGGCACCGTGCCCGGCTGGTAGAACTCGACCCTGGCCTGCAGGTCGCCGGCGCCGATTTTGGCGGCGTAGTCGTCCTCCCAGGTTTCGCCAAGGACCGTGTTTACGAAGGTCTTCAGCAGCGGCGCGTCGCCCTTTGCCTGCAGAAATTCCTCCACGATGCTCGACCAGGACTTCCAGCCCAGCGGGCTGTACAGGCTCGACAGGTGGAAACCCACCGTGCGGCCGTCGCCGGTGGCCGTCGGGCGCCACTGGCCGCGTGCCAGCATGTCGCCTTTGTGACGCTCTTCGATCAGCGACCCACATTCTTCGCAGCAATAGCTGGCCGTGGCCGGGTCATCGTCCGTCCATTTCAACTGCGCCCATTTTAGCCACTGCATGTGGTCGCAGTGCGGGCAGGGCACGAAATACCTGCGCTGGTCGCTGTTGTTGTATTCGCGTTCGATGCGGCTGACGTCTTTAATGGTCGGCGTGCTGCACATGAACACCTTGCGCCGGGCAAAGGTGGTCGTTCGCTTTTCCGCCAGCTGGATGGGGTCGCCTTCGCCGTCCACGTCCAGCGGATAGGCGTCCACCTCGTCCATGAACAGGTAGCGGATCGGCATGGACCGCAGGCCGCTGGCGCTGTTGGCGCCGGTGATGATGAGAACCCCGCCAGGAAATTCCTTCGCCATCATGGCGTTCCCAGCATCGCGGCTCTTGTTCTCCGCGATGCGCTGCCGCAGTTCCTGCGTCTCGTCGATCATGGGCGCGAGGCGCTGCTTGCTGAACCGCTTGGCCGTGTCCACCGTCGGCTGAACCAGCAGCATAGGGCCGGGCGCGTGGTGGATGACGTAGCCCAGCCAGTTATTGCCAGTCTCGGACTTGCCGACCTGGGCGCCGGCCATGAACACCACGCGCTGCGCCGGGCTGATGGGCGATAGCTCGTCCATGATCTCGGCCAGGTACGGGGTGCGCTCGGTACGCCACCGGCCAGGCTCTGCGGATGCCTTCTGCGACAGCATACGGTGCGCGTCGGCCCAGGTGCTAACGGTGTGGTCCGGGTCCGGCCGCATGCCGGCCGTGAACGCCTCGCGGTAGATCAGGGCGCCGTCGTTCATAGCCGGTTGAACAGTCGCCGCAGCAGGTAGGACCGCGCCAGGCTCACCAGCGTGAACAGCGCGCCGATGGCAAGGTGGTCGCCGACGCTGGCGTAAATGCCGAACAGCGGGAACACCGCTGCCTGGGTGGCGACGGCCACGCCGTAGCCGATGGCGACGTTTGCCACCGACTCGACGGCGGACATGGTGCGGGTCTGGGTCACAGTCGCAAGTCCTCAAGCGCGCGGCGTATCTCGGTCACCAGGCGCTGATGAACCTTGAACTGGTTCGTCTCGTTCGCCAGGTCGGCCGCGATTCGGTCGGGGATGTTCAGCATGGAGTCGCGCACCACGCGCGCCACCTTAAACGCCTCGTTCTTGACGCTTTCAGTGGTCACCAGCTTGCCGGACTTTTCTTCAAACTCCAGCTTCGCCAGCCGCGCCATGTATGCCTCGCGCAGCGTGCGGGCCTGCTGGAACGTGGCCGTCTTAGGTTCGTCCCTCTGTGGTTCCGGCTCCGGGGATGGCGCGGGCGTTGGCGGCGCAACGGCAGGCACGCGCTGCTGCGACCTGTCGGTGTTGGCCGTCCACTCATCATCGGCCAGGTCGGGGATCACCTTCGGCTTGCCACTGGCGGCAAAAACCACCGACTTAGAAAGCCTGCCGACCTTAACCGCCTTGCGAACCGCCTCCTGGCTCACGCCACGGCGGCGCGCATATTCAGCCAGGCTGACTGCTCCGTCTGGCATCAGGCAACCTTGTCTAGTAGGTGATCCATCAATGATTTTGGAACAATGCAAACCTGCTCGACCCGGTACTTTCCGGTAGGTGCGTTGTTCACTTGCTGCTCGGCCTTGTGCTTATGGACATACATACAGCCCTCGACGGGCTGGCCGTCATGAGCAAAAACCACGACCCAGCGGGTGCAAGCCTGCGCGCTCATGCTGCGTCCTTCTGTCCGCCAGCAACCGCTTCAAACGACCTACCATCGCCGTCCAAGGTAGCCGTCTTGCCGGTGAACTCCTGCCAGCGCCGAACAATGACGTCGACATACTTTGGCTCAAGCTCCATGAGGCGCGCGACACGCTGGTTCTGCTCGGCTGCGATTAGCGTCGAGCCGGACCCGCCGAACAGGTCCAGCACGGTCTGGCCGGTCTTGCTGCTGTTCAGGATCGCCGCCTCACACAGCGCCACCGGCTTCATGGTCGGGTGAAGGTCGTTCTTCTTGGTGCGGGGGATCTCCCAAACACTTGGCACGGCGATCTCAATAACGTCAGTTGCGCCCTTGGAACCTTGAAACGCGTGTGTGTGGTTCCAGCCATACAGGACTGGCTCGTAGTCACTGGACCAGCCATAGACGATTGGCTCATAGATGGACTTGTAGTCGCTGTTGGAAAGATTGAGGTGTTCTTTTTTCCAGATAACCAGGTTGCGCCACTTCAAACCTACGCCTGTCATGGCGTTCATGAGCCGGTCAATGCCCAGACGGTAAAAGCAAACATACCACGCTCCGTCGCAGTACTGGCTAATCGCTGTCGCAACGTCGCGCAGGAACTGATCACCTTCCTCGCGGGACAAGTTGTCGTTGGTGATGACGTCGTGCGTGGAGCGGGTGTTCCCGTTGCCGTCAATGGCGCCAGTAAAGTTCATCAGGTAGGGTGGGTCCGTGAAAACCATGTTGGCCTTCTTGCCCAACAGCAGCTGGTCAACGTCATCAAGGTTCGTGGAGCTGCCGCACATGACGCGGTGCTTGCCCAGCAGCCACACGTCTCCCGGCTTGGACACAGGGTCCGGTTGGACGTCCGGCACCTCGTCCGGGTCCGTCAGCGGCTCTGTCGTAACGTCTTCCTCGGACAGCAGGCTCTCCAGTTCCTCGTCAGAAAAACCAATGACGGTGACGTCGTAGCCCTCGCCACTCAGCGACTGAAGTTCCTCCGACAGCAGCGCCTCGTCCCAGCCCGCGTTCAGCGCCAGTTTGTTGTCAGCCAGGATGTAGGCCCGGCGCTGCGCGTCGGTCAGGTGGTCCAGCACGATGACCGGAACCGCCGCCAGCCCCAGGCGCTTCGCGGCCATCAGGCGCCCGTGGCCGGCGATGATGCCGTCGGCGCTGTCCACCAGGATAGGGTTAGTGAAACCGAACTCGCGGATGGACGCCGCGATCTGGTCCACCTGCTCGTCAGAGTGAGTGCGCGCGTTCTTTGCGTAAGGCTGCAGGCGATCCACCGGCCAGGTTTCGATGCGCTCGGCCATGGCAGCGATGGGTTCGGATGTGATTTTTGGCATGGTTGGTATTTTTTAGGTTCAACCCGGTTTGTGAGTGCCCACTAGCTTTACATCGCGCGGGCGAATGACCCACGAGGCACCCCCCTTGGGAAGTACCTTGGAAATTCTCTGTGGCGTATAAACAACATTGTTCGTCATGCAGTGGCGCGCGATTGTAATGCACATCATCGCGCAGTGCGGACGGCCGCCGCATAGCTGTCGCGCAGGTTGGCGGCGAAGCGCTCACGCACTGTCCGCGCACCGATGCCCTGCATGTCCAGCCGCTTGCGATAGGCAGGCTCACGCATGAATGCGAACTGCATCTCCAGTCGCTTGTTGTTGCCCATGCGGGCATACACGCCAACGGGCAGGTCAGCGTTGCGGCCGCCACCCTTGGGTTTGCCCACGAAGTAACGGCCGACCTTGCCCGTGCTGTTGGTCTGGCTCATGCGCTTGATGGTCGCCAGGCTTACGTTGCCCTGCGCATCGAGGCGCACGTTGCGGGTAGGCACCAGCGCTTGGCCGTCCGGCTTCTCGCCCTTGACCATGCCATCGAAGCGCTTCTCGAAACCCTTGACCCTTCGCCTGCCACCTTGCACCCCGAACTTGAGGTAGCGCGCCTGGCTGTCCTTGGCGAACACCCATGAGGTCAGCGTGTCCTTGCGTGCAGGGGTGATAGCGAATGCCCTGCGTGTCCACGCTGTGGGCCGGTTAAACGCTGTAGGCAGGGCAGAGGTCAGCTGCCCCTGCACCTGCTTGGCCGTGGTCGTCAGCGCCTTAGCGATGGCGAACGGTGCCTGCCTGCTGGTGAACCTGTCCAGCTCGGGCAGGACGTCCATGATGTTGTGCTGAACTGAGATTTCCATGTTGTGATGGTAACGCCAGGTGGGGTGGTCTGTCGCCAGTGTTTGAGTGAATGTTAGTGAATGCTCACGTTAGTGGGCGCTCACTTTGCTATGTTGCCAATGTTGTATCGCGCGCGGGCCTATAAATGCATTTTTTAAGTAAAAAGGAAGGAAGGAATGAAATGCTTATTTATATTCACGCACGATACAACAATGACAACATAAGCGGGTCTATGTTGCCAATGTTGTACGGCATCACGCATTCTTGAGTGCAAGCATTTCCTCCCTGACTATGGCGCGCTTTTCAGCCTCGGCTGCTGCCTTGGCGGCAAACTTGGCGTGAACTGACGACGTGACGGCCCAGGTGTGCGCGCCTCGGCGGTTCTCGCGGCTGTCGCCGACAGGCATCAGCCAACCCATATCCTCCAGCACCTGCATCACTTTCTGGCGCTTCCAGTCATCCAGTCCGCGCCACTGCTTGTAATGCTGCATGAGGTCGCGCTTGGTGACCACATCGAGGCGCTTGGATAGGATATGGCCGGCAATCCAGCGGGCATGCTCTAGTTCTGTCGCAGCCCCCAGAACGTCGGTGTAGAAGGCCAGCGCATGGGGTAGCAGGAACTTGCGCATCAATTGGTCAACGCGCGTGGCTGTGTCGCTCGACACTTCAACCTGGGCCGGGTGCTGGCTCATGGCGTGACACTCAATAGTGTGAAACAGCAGTGTAAGGCGGGCAAACAGACCGGACCACTTGCCCAAATGAGACACCAAGTGGCTGGGAAGGGCGCCGTAGTCGATTAGCTCGGCGGTGTAGCGGTTCAGCGCCTCACGGATGGCGTGGGCCTCTTCGCACATGCGCACGGGGTTATCGCTGGGCTGGACGCGGTGCAGGTGGTCCACCAGCGCCCGGTAGCGGTTATGGGCGTCGCTGTCCTCGTGGCGGTCGTGCTCCCTGGCGTTGCGGCCCACCACGATCATAAAACGCTGCATCAGGCCGTCGTCGGTCATGGACTGTGCAATGCGCCGGATGGCGTCAGGCTGAATGCCGCCTATCATGCAGACCGACCAGTTCGGAATGTTGATGCTTCCGCGCATGACGCGGTCCACGGTGCGGCCGCCGCCGTTGTAGGTTTCCAGCCAGTGGGCGCGGTCCTTGCCGCCAGCCTTGCCGCCGCTGTAGGCGTCCATAGCGCCGAACCAGCCAGACAGTTCGTCCTGCAGGCATAGCACGCCGCGCGGGTTGTCCTTCAGCACCTCGGACATAGCCTCGACGGTGGTGTCCTGGACGACCAGCCGGTGCAGCTGGGGCGGCTCGGGCGCCTTGACGTGTTCGCCGGTTTTCTTGGCTTCCTTCTTGGCGTCTTTGTAGGCTTCCATTTCGGCCGTGTGCTTGGCGATGGTCTTCTGGTTGTCCTCGGCCAGGTCGGCGTTGATCTTGCGCACCCGGCTGATGGCCTTTGCGATGCTGGGCGATTTCTTTATGGACGGGTTGCCGACCACTGCGCACCATAGCCGGGCCGACTCGCGCCAGCCGGTTTCGTGGCGCTTGACCTGCAGTTGCACGCCGTCGTGCAGGGCCGCAGCGCATGCCACTAAAGCTGGAATGGCAATCATGGCTGGTTCGACGCCCACCAGTTCGCCCTGATCGAACGCATAATCGGCGACGGCGGCAGGCAGCATACTGCGCTTGATTGCCGGCACCGGGAATTCCGCGAACAGGTCGATAGGGTCCAGGTTATCGTTCGATGCCGCAGCGGCCACCGCGTCCAACCCCTGCGCCTGGGCCAGGTCGTTGAAATCGCCGGGTGGTGGGATGATGACGTTGGCGCCGATGGCGTCGGCGGCCTTGGTGGCTTCCTCGCGGCCTGTATTGCGCTTGCCGTGGATGCTGCCGCACTCCGGGCAGGCTTCAGGGTTCAGGTCCACATCGAAGTCGCTGTCGCAGTCCTGGCAGGTCTGCATGCGGTCGTTGTCGGCCGCGATGGTGAACGTGGTGCCAGGGAAGCGCGCCAGCAGCGCCACCGATGCGGGCTTGAGATTGCCTGCATTAAAAGCGATGGCGACCGCCTGGCCGCTAGCTTCGTGGATGGTGGCCGCTGTGGCGTAGCCCTCGGCCACGGTGATGCTGCCGTCGGGGCGCCCGATGCCGGCGTAGCAGCCCCGGATCATGCCGCCAGGGTGGAATAGCTTGCGCCCGTTCGGGTAGATGTATTGCAGGCTCTGCACGGTGCCGGCGTTGTCCTTGATAGGCACCAGCAGCGCATCGCCGTGCTGCCGCAGGCCGTAGGGCTTGACGCCCTTGGCGACCAGGTAGGGGTGCTCGGGGTCGGGGTCGGTGGACTTGGCGATTACGGCGGCCACTTCGTCGCGGGCCTTGGCGTATTGCTGATGCAGTTGCGCCTCGCGGTCGCGCTTGGCCTGGGCAATGCGCTCGGCATGTTCTCGGCGCTGTTCGGGCGTCCAGTCGTCGCCGCGCTCGACCTGCCAATGGTGCTCCTCGCCGGTGCGGAAGTCGCCGAATATGCCGCCACGTTCGTCCGTAAACAGGAAGGCATAGCCAGCGGTATCGCTGCGGCGGCCGTTAGTGCTGTAGCGGTGCCACTTGCCTGGGATGATTTCGGCTGGTGGATTAAACCCAGCGGCGCGGATAGCGGTCTGGAATTCTTCGATTGGGCGCGGCATCACTTGTTGCCCTCCCGTAATGCGCGGTCGCGCTGTTCCATCAATGCGGCTAGGGCAACCACGTCGGCGGCGGTAAAGTCGCGCACCCGGTGCTCCAGCAGACTGCGCTTTGCTAAATCAATATAGCCGTGAACGTCGTGGGCCGCGCCGGTGTTCAGCGTCGTAACGTCGGCGGCAAGTTGTTCCACGCGCGTCTGGAATGGCTTTGTGGCTGGGGAAATATCTTCGGACATACGAACCTCAAAAACGGGACGAAATAATAACTCAGTTCTGTGCGCGCGCGCTCTCCAGCATCTGCCGAATCGACCACGCCACCGCGCCGGGGATGCGAGTGTACCCATGCCGCCAGTTCACGACAGTCTGGTCGCTAACGTCGAACATGCGCTGGATGTCATGGTTTTTCAGTCGAAGCGCAGCTTGTGCTGTGCGGAATTCCTGCGATGTCATTTATTAGCCACCCACCAGGCTTTGAATTCCTTCGGGTCGTAATAGCTGCGCTGTCCGGCACCATTGGAACGATGGACTAGCTTAGGCTTTGGCGCGCCGTGGCTGCGTAGCTTGCCGCGCACGACGCGCTCCAACTCGCCAAGTTCCTCGCACAGTTCGGCGAACGTGCGCAGCGGCTGGTAAATCTGGCCTGCAATTTGACGCCGGCGCAGGTCGCCGATGGTTTCTTTGAATTTCATGGTTGATTTGCCGGGCAGTCTCGCCCTTGCTGGCACTTGCCGTCACACGGCGGGCACACGCGCGGCCAGTCAAGGTGCATGGTGGCGTGCTCGTCCAGTTCCTCGGTGCGGTCGATGGCGATGACCACCAGGATGGCGACCAGCGCGCCGATGCCGATTGCGAGGATGAATGCGGCTGCGATCATGCGCCCTCCATGTCGTTGTCGGTGAAGAACTGGATGCAGGCCGGGCACCGGCAAATGCGGTCGGGGCGGTGGTGGGTGGCTGCTGCGATGGCGGCGCGGATACGGGCCACGCATTCCGGCATTGGCTTTTCACACAGCCAGTTGTCCAGCCACTCCAGCGCCTCCAGCAGTTGCTCGTTCACCCGCTCCATCTCGGCCAGCTTCTTGTCCAGCATGGTGTTCTGCTCCAGCAGGCCGGCCACCGGCTCCTGCGGCGTACAGGTGTGAATCTCAGCCGGGTCTGCCTTACCGCAGCGCGGGCAACGCTCGGCCTCATTCGCTGTACAGCGAATAACGCGCTCGGCCTGCTTCATCGCATCAATGCTCATAACCGCCTTTCATAAACCCTGCGAGGCAGGGCCAAGTTGAAAACGAAATTCGCCGTGCCAATGGCGCGCTTCTTGGCGTCATAGCGGCGCCGGTTTGCCTTCGGGTCTGGCTTAGGCTTCACAGCGTCCGGCTTGTCACCGATGGCGTAGATGGCCCGCGGGTAGCGGCGCTGGCCTTCGGCATCGTCGGTATATCCAAGGATGTACAGACGTTTCGGTCGGCGCGGTGTCGCCAGGATCATGCGCGCCATGACCGGCGAAATATCCCGCGTGTCTGCGGCTTTCAGGTGCTGGCCGATCTCGGCGCGGGTCATTGGCCCGAGTTCTGCCAGCAGGTCCATGATGGCCTGGACGGTTTGGCCGTGTTTTAGTCTCATGCTATCGCCCTCGCGCCGCCGCTGCGCACGATAGCCTGGACCTTGGCGATGGCGCGCTCCAGCTGTGCCACGGTAATGACATCCAGCTGCGCGTCGTGCAGTTCCATGGCCCAGTTGATGGCGGTCAGTTGCGGCCCGGTGGCGATGAACGCGCCGCGCTCAATGCCGCGCCTAGATAGCTCGACAATGGCGTCCTGCCCGTCTCGCAGCTGCTGCAGGTATTCCTCGCCGACGTCCTGCATGATCAGTGCCTCGGCCACGTTCAGCGCGGCGATGATGACGTTCAGTTCCGCCTTGGTCGCCTTGCCCTGCGCCAGTTGCGCCAGGCAGTCGTGGTTCCTGATGCGGCAGTCGACCAGCTTGGGCATGTCGGTCACGGGCGCAATGGACATGCGCACATGCGCCATGGTGTCAAGGATGACCGGCTTGGGTCGGTAGCGGCTGCGTTTTCTCATCACGGATTAGAAAGTCGTTGTCGAAGGGACCGCACAGCCAGCGGGCGAACGGTGTGGCCGGGCCGTAGCTGTCGCGTTGCAAGTAGCGTTCGCATTGCAGGCAGCGTTCGCATTTGCCGGCGGGTTTCTCGCCTAGGCAGCGTGTGACGTCGTGGGGGAGGGTCATGCCTTGCTGAACACATGAAACTGTTTCGGGTCCAGGTTCCGCGTGATGCCGCCAGGCATGCGGTGGCCGATGTCGATGCCGTTGGCGCGGTTGCGGTCCACGACCTTGCTAGTGGCCTCGCTGGATGCGCGGGCGCGGTCCAATTGGCCCCAGTCAAGTTGGGGGGCCTTGCCGTGCCAATGGAAGGGCGAAAGGGGGCCGCATTTGCAGGTGTAGCGCTTCATGTCAGCCCCAGGTCACCAGGATGAACGTCAGCGCGGCGCCGGCAGCAGCGCAGCCCCAGAACACGACATAGTCCTGCCAGTCGTAGGCGCTGGGTTGATAGGACTGATAGCCGGTCGTGAACGTGCAGTCGGCGAGGGTGCGGGGGGTGGTGAGGTTGGAGGGTTTCATTTTGTAGTCCTTTAGAACGGTGCGGGTGGATAAACGGGTTTCGGTGGCGGTGGCGGCGGCGGGTTGCGGATCAGGCGGCCGTCCACCGCTGAGAATTTGAAGGGCCAGGTCACTCGTAGGCCACCAGGCAGGACTCTGGCAGTGCCAGTCCGCCCGGCATCGTTTTGCCGGTGGCAGGGTTGCACTCTTTCAAGTGCGCCCAACGCTCACCGTCGGCGCCGATGAAGAAAGAGAGAACGACGAACACGCCAGCGTGCTTGCCGCGAACGATTTGGTTGGTAGAGAACATTGGGAAGCTCCTTAAAGAGTTGCGTTGTCGATGGATGTATTGTGCCAAACAATTTGGCTCCGTCACCTATGACAAACCCTTAGAACCTCGGTATCAACTCACCGGGTTCCGCAAACCCCGGTTTGCAAAATCGCGCCCACATCACCAGGTGCCCGCGCGATGCCGGCATAGCCCCCGGCGCGGATGACCTGGTCGATGAAGTTCAACTGCTGCGAGGTAGGGCGGCCGCTGGGCGTCTTAACCTCCACGGCCGTGAACACTGCGACCGTCGTTCCCACCATTGCTGGCGTCACCACCACCGGCGTCCAGCCGATTAGGTCGGACCCGCCTGGGTTACACACGCCGTATTTGATGACGCGCCCAGCCTGGTCGGTGTACGCGCCGATATTGTTGCGGAACATAGCCGCCCCAGCACGCGACAGGGCCAGGCGCACCTGCTGCTGGATGGCGGCTTCGGTCATTGCTCCAGCACCCCGCGCAGCCGGTCGGCGTACCATGCCAGCTTCCCGGCGTCCTGGGCGGGGTTGCCCTTCGTCATCAGGCGGTGCTGGTACTTGATGACCTGCCCGCGCAGATAGCCGATGTATTCCTCGCGGGTCAGCACGTCTTCAATGTATTCGATGCACTCGATTGCACCGGCGGTGTAGTGTGGCGGGCGGTTCACTGGATCGACGTCCTTCGGTGCCTCCCACGCATTGCGCGCAGCGTCGTTCCATTCTTGCGGCGTGCAGTCGTCGATGCTCATGCGGCGCGGCGTGTAGTTGGTCGGCTTGGGCAGAAACTTACCGTCCACGATGCGGGTGCATGTTACGCACGGCGCATCGCGTGCCGGCACGGCGTCGTACTGACAGGTTTCGCAGTCTTTGACTTCGGTCATGGTCAGAACGGCACGTCGTCCTGGGGGCGCTGCGGCGCACGCTGCGGCGGCTGCTGGCCTTCGACCTTGGGGTCGAACATGGACACCATGATGCGGTCCTTGCCAGCCTCGCGCGGCACAGCGGCCAGGTTGATCAGCGGGTCCAGCAGCAGGTAACTGCCGCCGTCGTTCCCCTCCATCATCACGCCGATGTTCTGATAGCGGTTTTTCGTGGCGCCGGTGGCGTCAGTGTAGCTGCCGGTTTTCACGGCCAAGTCTTTCAGGCGTTTTGCCATGTCATTCTCCAAAAGTTAAAAAATGGCCGTCTTTCCGGCCTGTCAGCAGTTGCATGCGGTGAAAGGAGCAAAGCCCGCATCAGCTGCTGCCGGTGTTATCTGCCACCGCCGGCTGGGCGCGCTGGTCCCAGATGGCGCGAACCAGGGCACGCAATTGTGCACCAGCTTTCTCTCCGCGCCTGTCGTCAATTAGCGACAGATAGTGCTGGCGGTCGTATCTCGTTGGCATGTTGCAGACGTAGACCGCCTCGCAGTAGGCGCGCCATTGCTCGGACCAGCTGCACGTCTCGGTGCCGTCGTGCATGGTGGCCGGTCGGCAGCGGGTGTGGTGGGGGCAGGTCATGCGCGCAGTCCTCGCGCATTGCGGATGCGCGCCATGTTCCAGACCCAGCCCATGCTGTAGCCACGCTCTTCGGCGATGCGCTTCAGGTCTTCGATGGTGCGCGCCTTTCCAACTTCCTGCCGGCGCTGGCGCTTGATCTCGGTCAACTGTTCCAGTTCGCCGTCGGTCTGCTTGATCTGACGAAGTTTCGGAACGTGCTGGTGCCCGCAGCTGGGGCACACCGGCGCGGGCGGGAACACCGTGTAGCAGCGTTCGCACTGGCGCACCGGCTCGACGTCGTCTTGGCTGCGGGCGCGTTTCTTGGCGCCGTCCAGCGTCCATTCGCGGCGCTCGGTCGGCAGGCCATGCACGAACGCATTGCCGGCGTGGTCCAGCACGACCAGGTCGTTCTTGCCCGGCGCGGTGCGCAGTCCACGGCCGACTGACTGGAGATATTTCGTCAGGGACTTAGTAGGCGCCAGCAGGATCACGCAGCCGATGGCCGGGCAGTCCACGCCGGCCACCCACAGCTGGCAGTTCACCACCACGTCCAGGTCGCCAGCGCGAAGACGCTCCAGGGCACCGGTGCGTTCGTCGGTGGCAGTCTCGCCGCTGATGGCGACGGCGCGGTAGCCGGCCTGGCGGAAGTGGGCCGCCGTGTCCTCGGCATGCCGCACGTTCGTGCAGAACACGACGCACGGGCGGCCATGCGCCAGCTTGCGGTAATGCGCCACGGCGTCGCCGGTGATCGACGGGCGGTTCATGGCCTCGGCCAGTTCGCCCTGGGCGTAGTCGCCGGCGATGGTGCGCACGCCGTGCAGGTCCGGCCGGCTCGGCGCGTAGTAGCGAATGGGCACCAGTAGCCCCTCGGCTTGCAGCTGCGCCGTGTCGCAGGACTGCACCAGGGTGTCGAACATCTCGCCCAGGCCGCGACCGTCCAGTCGCGCCGGTGTTGCGGTCAGCCCCAGCAGGATGGGATTGCCGACCGCCTCGACCACCAGGCGGTAGGTGGCGGCCACGGCCAGGTGGCATTCGTCAATCACGACCAGGTCGGGCCGCGACAGGTCAGCCAGGCGACGCGCTGCGGTCTGCACGCTCACGACATGCACCTGGGCGCCATAGTCGTGCGGCCGCTCGGCCATGACGTAGCTGTGCGCGATACCCTCGGCCGTCAGCTTGGCGCTAGTGGTGTCCAGGATTTCGCGCAGGTGCGCCATGAACCAGACGCGGCGGCCACGGGCGACAGCGCTGCGGATGATCTCGGCGCTGGTGTGCGTTTTTCCGCCGCCGGTTGCCATCACCAGCACCGGCGCACGGTGGCCGGCGCGGTAGGCCGCCCGCAGGTCCTCCAGCGCTTTGGCCTGGTGCGGGCGCAGGCTCACAGCGGCGCCCACATGTGGAAGAAAAACCACACCAGCCGCAACCAGCTGCCTAGCAGGAACGCCCACCAGACGAATGCCGCCATCAGGATCAAGGCGCCTTTCATCCCATTGCCTTTTCGCGCAGGCGCTCGGCCGCTTGGTTGATGCGCACGACGGTGGATGGCCTCGGCTTGGATAAGCCTTTGTTCCAGCGGTGAAGGGTTGCGCGGCTGACGCCGGCCTCGAATAGCAGCGAAGTCACGGAAGTTCTCGACCGTGCCGCCATTTCCCTGATCGTCCATTTAAGGTCGTCCGATTTCATGGGTTTTCGATGGAAGTTTACTGTTGTGGTCACGCATCATAACGGAACGCGGCGCACCCAAACTATTGAAATGGCTGTATATTCCGGGTCGCGCCGTGAACTGGCGTGAAAGGACGAAAATGGAAACAGGAATTTATGCGGGCATCAGTAACGACGCCTATCACGGCGGGCCCGGTGTCTCGAAAAGCGGCCTAGACCTGGTGGCGCGGTCGCCGCTGCACTACTGGTCGCGGTATCTCGACCCGAACCGCGAGGAGCGGGAACCCACGCCGGCGATGCGCCTGGGAACGGCCATCCACACGGCCGTGCTGGAGCCCGGCGAATTTGCCAAGCGCCACCACGTCGCGCCGGCGGTGGACCGCCGCACGAAGGACGGGAAAGCGACCTGGGAAGCGGCAGTCGATGCAGCTGCGGCCGCCGGCGCCGAACTGATCTCGAACGACGACGCGCTGACATGCATGCGCATTGCCGAACAGGTGCGCCAGCACCCGACGGCGCGCAAGGTGTTCGCCACCGGCCAGGCTGAAATGTCCTGTTACTGGACGGACGCGGAAACCGGCCTTCTGTGCAAGTGCCGGCCGGACTGGCTGTCCATGCCGCTGGTGGTGGACCTGAAGTCCACCGACGACGCCAGCGCTGTCGGGTTCCAGCGGTCGGCCTGGACTTATCGCTACTGGGTCCAGGCGGCCTGGTACATGGACGGCGTCGAACAGGCGACCGGCCAGCGCCCTGATGCGTTCGTGTTCGCAGCTTTTGAAAAGGCCGCGCCCTATGCCTGCGCGTTCTACTTCGCCGACGACGCCATGATAGAAATGGGCCGCGCTGAATACCGCAAGCAGCTGCGCGTGCTGGCCGACTGTATCCAGTCGGATACATGGCCGGGCTACACCACCGACGTGATGCCGCTGGGGCTGCCGGCCTGGGCGTTGGCGGCCGCCGCGAATGACAACCAGCGGGGGGTGGTATGAAAGCGGCAGCCCTCATCCTGGCGCTGACCTCAACCTGCGCCCAGGCGCAGTTCTTGGACGGCAATGCCCTGCTGGCCCGGCTCAATGGCGACCAGCAGTCCCAGTCGTTCGCGCTGGGCTACATCGCCGGCGCCTTCGACAATGCCACCGGCGTGAAAATCTGCCCGCCTGCAGGCATCAGCGTCGGCCAGGTTCGAGACATGACGCGCCTGGCGCTGGAGGGGCTGCCGGCCGAACGGCATGCACCGGCCGACATTTTCGTCGTCGCTGTCGGCATTCGCGCCTGGCCGTGCAAGCCGCCGGCTCAACCAGGCAGGTCCCTTTAATTAACCCCGAAAGCAAAACATGAACGAATTCCAAATCCGCGAAGCGCAGCGCCAAGGCGCCCGGCTGCTGATCCAGTTGTCCGGCGTGTCCGGCAGCGGCAAGACGTACAGTGCGCTGCAGCTGGCCTATGGCCTGGCTGGGCAGCGCGCCGACAAGGTGGTGATGATCGACACCGAAAACCGGCGCGGGTCGCTTTACGCCGACAGTCTGCCTGGTAAGGACAAATTCCGCATTATCGACTTCTACGCTCCATTTTCCCCGGCCCGGTATGTCCAGGCGATTGAAGCGGCCTGCAATGCCGGCGCCGAGGTTATCGTAATCGACAGCGTTACACATGAATGGGAAAGCGAGGGCGGCTGCGAATGGATGGCGAACCAGACGCGGTTTCCTGACTGGAAGCGCGCCAAGGCGGAACACAAGCGGTTCATGACTTACATGCTGCAGTGCCCCGCGCACATCATTGCCTGCACCCGCGCCCGCGAGAAGGTGGATTTCAGCGACCCGAAAAATCCGCGCCCGCTTGGCATTCAGCCAATCCAAGAAAAGAATTTTTCGTATGAGGCAACCGTCAGCCTGATGATGCACGACCAAGGTCAACGTCAGGATGTGCTTAAGTGCCCCGCTGAACTTCAGGCTGTACTTGGGCGTGGGCAGGGGTATCTGGGTGCTAGCGATGGCCTAGCGCTGCGAAATTGGGTGGATGGTGGCGCGAGTGTTGACCCAGCCATCGAACACCATCGCGGCATTCTGCTCAACACGACAGAACAGGGTCTAAAGGCGCTCCAGGCCGCTTGGCTGGCGACGCCCGCGAACGTGCGCAAGGAACTAGGCGAATCGTTCAAGGACCAACTGAAGGCTGCCGCCAAGGAATATGAAAATGTTCGGGCGCCACAGCCGGCGGCTGTGCCCTCATCCATACGCGACCTGAATTCTGGTGATAGGAATGAACACCATATGGACGGGAATGATTCCCAAGGTGTAGAACAGAACAAAATCAGAACGACGGGGGATGTATTTTGATCGAAACAGCAATTGAATACCTGACTCCATCTGAATTGGTTTCCCGGTATCGCGGCACCATTACCATTCGGACGCTGGCGAACTGGCGCAGCACCGGCGAAGGTCCGCGCTACACCAAAATCGGCGGGCGCGTTCTGTACCCAGTCGACTGCGTGATCGACTGGGAACGCAAGCGCACACTGGGTGAACCCGCGTGACGAACTGACAAACCATACCCCAAACCATACCCCAGCCGATTTGGCTGGGGTTTTTGTTTTAGCCTAAGTGCTTGGATTTGTTTGGTGAGCCCGGCCGGTGTCGAACCGGCGACCCTCTGATTAAAAGTCGGGAAATGACGGTTACCGGCAGTTCCCGGCAGTTCCCGGTGTCAGCGCGTAAGTCACGAAAAACAGGTGACTTTCTGACAAGGTTCGGTCTAAATGTAGCACCCGGTGCTAGTCTTTCACTTTGATCAAACCATACCCCAAACCATACCCCAGGAACAGCCAATGCTCACCGACAGACAAATCCAGGCCGCACTGAAAACCTGCACCAGCGAGGTGGTGCTAAACGATGGCGCCGGCGGCAAGGGTGGCGGGTCGCTGGTCCTGGTCGTGCGTCGGCGCGCCGATGGCTGCACGGCGAACTGGTCCGGCCAGTGGTGGGACGACGGCAAGCGCCGGCGCAAGCCGCTCGGGCCTTATCCCAGCGTGGGACTAGCAGCAGCGCGCCAGCTGTATGCCGACCAGGTGCGCGACGTCCTGGCGGCCGGCAGGAACCCGCTGGTGGCCGTTCTGACTGCCGACAAACCGACGGTGGCGCGGCTGTTCACGGCTTATTGCGACCGCATGCTGGCCGACGGCAAGTCCTCCGAACCGGAATACAGGCGCTGCCTGGAAGCGGCTGCGGCGGCCTTCGGGGCGAACCGGCTGGCCGGCGACATATTGCCGGACGACGTGTCGGCCTATCTCGCCAAGGTGTTCGCCCGCGCTCGGTCCCAGGCTGACCACGAACGGGCCTACTTGCACGCCGCATTCCAGTGGGGGCTGCGGGCGGCGCACGACTACCGGCAGGACCTGCGCGTGGACTGGGGGGTGCGACAGAACCCGGTTGGCGCCATCCCGAAGGACACAGCCGCCAGCCGGCCGCGTGACAGGGCGCTGACGCCGGATGAACTGGCCGCCGTGTGGCACGGCCTGGCCGGCAGCCGCATGGGGCTGGAAGCGGCCACCTGCGTGCGCATGCTGATCCTGACCGGCCAACGGGTGCGGGAAGTGCTGCGCATGGACCGCCGCCACATTGACCTGGCGCGGATGCTGTGGACAATGCCCGCCATGTCCACCAAGGGCGGCCTACAGGGCAAGCGCGCGACGGCGCACGTCATCCCGCTGCCGGAACTGGCGCGGCCGGTGCTGCAGCAGCTGATGGCCGCCAACAAGTCGGGCCCGCTGTTCGCTAACCGCAAGGGGGAACCGATGGCCGACAACAGCATTCGCCAGGCGCTGGTCGACCTGCAGACCGACCTGGCGATGGACCCGTTCCAGCCGCGTGACCTGCGCCGAACCTGGAAAACACGGACTGCCGATGCAGGAATTGCAAGGTTCGAGCGTGACCTAATCCAGCAGCACCAGCAGGGCGACACCGGGTCCAAGCATTACGATATGGCGACCTATACGCCGCAGCTGCGCGCCGCGATGGACACCTGGAACGACTGGCTGGAGCAGTTAATCGCGGGAAAACAGTCGCGCGCGGCGCTCACGCATGCGGGCGCACTCCAGGCACAGGCGCAGGCGTAGCGCCACCCGGCCAGGCTCTATTTCGTCCTCGCATTCCTCGCAGTCGATGATGGGCGGCTTGTTTTGGGCCGCCCGATGCGCTGCCAGGCGCCGTTCCAGGTCAGCCATGATGGCGTCGTTCGCGATGTCGGCTTCGTCGGGCATTACAGGGCCGCCCTCCATAGGAACACCTGGGCGAACGCATAACCCAGCCACATGCCGGCGCCGTTTACGTTGCCCTTCATGTACTGGTCGCAGGCGACGACGAAGTAGGCGACGCCAGTGGCCGCGATCAGGACGTGGCTCATAGCTTGCTGACGTCGACCACCTGGCCCCTGAACTCGACCTGGCCTTCGGCGTACTTGTGGATAACTTCCGGCCATAGCAGTCGGCCGTCCTTAAACGTCAGCACCGCAAACCCGCTGCGCCAATTGGTCGGGTTCGACTCCAGATAGTCCTCAAACTGCGGCCCGGACGGGTCCGCCAGGGTGCCGGTGTCGACGCCGTAACGGGTGCCGTTGTAATCTGACCAGGGCGTGACCTTCAGGCTGTGCAGGTGGCCGGTAACGATAGACTTTCCGCCGCTGACGGTGTTCTGGTGCGTCGCGTGGATGCCGCCCTTGTAGCGGTGTTTGATCACCACGTCCTCGGTCGGCCAACACGACCAGCACGGCGTCCAGCGGCTGAAATGGTCCTTCAGGCTAAACCCATTCACGCCCTGAAACTCGGGCGCATTGGCAGCCAGTCGGTTTTCGAAACGGGCGTCGTGGTTGCCCATTGTCCAGATTAGTTTAGCGCGACCGGCGGCGTCTTCGATTTCGCCAAGGGCTATCTCGCAGGCTTTCAGTTCTTCGATGACGCTGGGCTTGCTGTCCCAGCCGATGCGCGGGTGTCGGCTGATGGCTGCGCCGTCGAAGGCGTCGCCGTTGTTAACGATGACCTTCGGCTTTAGCTGGTCGATGGCCCACAGCAGGCCCTTGTATGCCGTAGTGCGGATGCCAGGCCAAAAGTGCGCATCGCTGAACACCAGCACGACACCGTTTTCGATGCCCAGGTGCAGCCTGGATTTCGATAGGTGCGCCGTCTGCAGGTGATCGTATTTGCGGGCCTTTTGGTGTTCGGACGACAAGCGGACACCCAGTTTCAATTCCATGTGCCGGCGCCGCATGGCTACAGCGCGCTGCGACGTCTTTAGGTGGGCTGCAACTTTGGCGACCGATTTATGAGTATTCCACAGTTCGATAAACTCGGCCTGCGAAACCAGTGGTGCGGGCATATCAGCTGCGGGAAAGTACCCGCTCCAGTACGTTGATGACCCGATGCTCGGCTGCTTCCAGCTTTTCCGGCTCGGCGCTTCTATCCTGCGCGGTGTCGATCAAGTCGTGCAGCAGAATGTGCAGCGACTCATGCAGCGCGGTGTCATCCAGGGATTTTTCGGTGATCTGCTCGGCGCCGAAGTCGCCCAGGCGGTAAATTGCCAGCCTGGCGCCCTCATTGAATTCGACCGATGCCATCGCCTGCTTGGCAGGCTTCTGTCCGCGCTCAATGCGCCAGTCGCCCAGGTGCAGAACCTGCTGCCACCGGGCCATGCACTGGTCGAAAAACAGCGCCTGTTCGGCGCTGGGCGTATTCTTCATAACCCTAGAAAAAGTTTTCGCTCGTCCGTCCTGCGCTTGACCAGGCCCGGCAGGACTTTGCCGGCCGCCTTGGTCCACGACATAAATGCTTCGGCTGCCCCGTGATAGTCGCGTCGGTTGTAGCGTTGGCGCAACGTTGACCGCTGCAGGTTCCCTAATCCAACATTAAAGGCAAAGCTGACCAGGCTGTCCAAGTGGTTTTGATTAGCAAGAACGCCAGGACACAGTCGCACCACACCATCCTCAAAACGTTCAAGATCTTTAAAAAGGATAGCATTAACTTCCTCCATTGTCAGCGCGCGGTCCCAGCCGGCGGGCAGTGGCAGTTCGAGGCGCTTTTCGTAGGGCACCCGAATGTGCGCCGGGTCAATGACGTGGCCCACGCCAATAGTCCACAAGCGGGCCGGGCACCTATAAGCGCGCGTCCGCACGCCTTCGTGGTGCTTGATCATTTCCAAGGCGTGATCTGAAATCATTTGCCGAATACTCGACCGCCAAAGTGAAACGCGATGATGCTGGCGAACAGGGTGGATGTGTTGTCATCCCACAATATTTCGGCCATTTCGGTAAACGGCACTTTATGGGTGAACCCATAGACAATCAGGCCGGCGTCAATGGCGCACAGCAGCAGAAAGAAACCCAGGCTGATAATAGACTGGGTGGAGCCGCGCAGGTTTGTTACCCATTGGCTTACGCCAGCGCCCAACGACTTGCTGTAGTCGTACAAGGCGACAGTCTCGGCCTTCTGGGCGTCCACGACTGCCTGCTGCGTGTTGGCGTCGGCTAAATATTTCTGCGCTTCCGACTGGACTTTGATTTCGTCCAGCTTGATTTCCTCAATGCGGGCCTGGGCCATGAACCCGCGTTCTGCCATCTGCAGTTCCCGGTCGATCTGCAGCCGCGCCATTTCCATTTCGTGCTTATGGTCGGCACGGTTTTGGAAATAATCCAGCAGCTTGGGCAGACCGCCCATTAGGAACGAAATCAGAGTGGACAGTAGTGTGAGCATGGTTAGACCTGCAGGATGATGTAGACAATTCCCAGAAACGCGATGGACACGCAGAACGCCACGAATCCGTAGATGGTGAAATCAATTAACCGTTTTCTAGCCGCCAGGCGCTGCTTGCGTTCCTCGCGTTCGCGGCGCTCGCGTTCTTGGCGGACTTTCGCCCGCTGCATCAGCATCTGTTCCCACAGGTCGGCGGCCCCGTACCCGTAAATCAGCGTGTGCTTTAGTTCTTCCTCAGCCTGGCGCAACTGCTCGGCCTGCATAACCAGCTCCAGCGCCTGGGCGGTATCTGATTTGCCAGACTTGCCTGCGTCGTTTGCGGCCTTTTGCACCGCATCTTTTGCATCAAAAAACCGGCTGAACTCACCAATCAGCCCATTAATGTCTTTGCCCAGTTGGACGGCTTTTTTGATGCCAGCCACCGCAGCCTGCGCAGTAGCGAAGGCGGCAGCGATTTCAATCATTTTGGCATCCAGCCCAGCCAGCCCGCCAACTTGGATACTGTTGCCCCAACGGCCGCCGCAATTCCACCGACAAGCATTAGCGTTTTCCACCCGCCACGCGCCTCTGACAAGATCATTTTGATTTCATGCACGTCCTCTTTCATGGCGCGCATGTCAGCCTGTAGCTGTTCAATTTGCGCGTCGTGGCGCCCCAGGTCATGGTGAATAGAAGGGTTTTCCATGATGCGCGGTGATGGTTAGTCGCCCGATTGCTCGGGTTTCTCAGGCGGGCTATTAGTTGGCGCCACCTGCGCGTTGATTTTATCAAACGTGGCCTTCGAAACTTTCAACTGCAATTCACCAAGACCGGCGGCAATGACCGCTAAGTCGTTTTCGTCTAAAACTAAAGAAAACTGTTTCATGGGAGTGCCGACCAGTTAGCCTGTGGACGGGGAGGCCACTGCGCGACAACGACCGGCGGATTGATGACGATAGCCCGCAAGGCCAGGCGGTATGCGTCAAACTCGGCAGCGTTAACAAGGTGCGGCGTCACGTTGTTGTCGCGCACGCTGGGCAAGTCGGCCCAGTCGGTGTCGATTAACTGCTGCTTGGCTTGCTCCTCATTAATCGCACGGGCGGCGGACTCGGTGTCGGCAATCTCTTGGGCGCTTAAAGCAACAATTTCCCAAACCTGCACCCAGCGCTGCGCGTTCATATCAAAGACGGGGGTTCCATCTTTCAACCGCTCGGTCGCGGCGTTGTAGTTTGGTGCAGGCGAATTGACGACACGAACCATTCCAAACGCTTCATAAGCCGCATCGTCATTGGGCGGAAAACTGACATTCGGATTCGCAAATCTAAGGTCGGTCAGGCTGTACGGATATTTAGCGACCGCACCGTTTTTGATTAGAGCGTACATGGGATTCACTCCAGTTGCTGCTTGAGCACGGCTAACATGATCTTAGATTTTTTCTGTTCTAGTTTTTCAGACGCCAACAGCGCGCGAAGTTGTTCCGCAAAGCCGGCAAGTTCCGCACGTTCGTCGTGGCTTTTGGCGCTGATTTGCTCCAGCGCCAGGGTGTAATTGTCGATGTTGATTTGATAGTGCATGACCTCCTGCACGCGCGCATTAAGCGCCGATTGCAGGATTTCTTCGCGGGCTTGCTGTGTGTCTTTTGCCATAATTTCGTTCTTTAGTAAATTCGCCACTATTGCATCGCCCACGCGATCTCGTTCCCAGTGGCCCCTGGTAGCGTTGCTGGGTCAGCGTATTTTGTCCCAAAACCTGAACCCGACCAAGGATATGCCGTGATATACGGCGACGCTGTATGCGCGACTGCGATGGTTAAATTATCAGGGCTAAATTTAACACCAAAGCCGGCAAGGCCGGGCAGTGTCGCCGGATCAGTAAACTTTGTCCCAAAGCCCGAACCAGACCAAGGATATGCACTGATGTAGGGTGTAGTGTCGTGCGCAATGGCTATTGCTGACCCGTCCGGGCTAAATGCAACTCCGCGACCACTGCCCACTGGTAGTGTTGATGGGTTTGCGTACTTCGCGCCAAAACCTGACCCAGACCAAGGATATGCGGAAACGAAAGGGCTCACAGCATGCGCAACTGCGATTGCTGAATTGTCAGGACTGAACGCGACGCCGTTGCCGGTTCCGGTAGGCAGCGTCGCAGGATCGGCGAACTTTGTTCCAAAGCCGGACCCAGACCAAGGATATGCGGTAATAAATGGCGTGGTGGCATGCGCAACCGCGATCTGCGAACCGTTTGCACTAAACGAAACTCTATTACCCGTGTTTGCCGGAAGCGTCGCCGGATCAGTAAACTTTGTCCCAAAGCCTGAACCAGACCAGGGATATGCAGTAATAAATGGCGTGGTCGAATGCGCAACCGCTATCGCTGAAGCGTCCGGGCTAAATGCGACTCCTCGCCCAGTGCCCGCCGGCAGCGTCGCCGGGTTTGCGAACTTTGTTCCAAAGCCTGAACCCGACCAAGGATATGCCGTGATAAATGGCGTGGTGAAATGCGCAACCGCTATCGCTGAAGCGTCCGGGCTAAATGCAACTCCATTACCGGCACCCGTAGGAAGCGTGGAGGGGTTGTTATACCTTGTGCCAAAATTGTCGGCCCAAGGATAAACCCGGACATACGGCGAATTAGATGTCGCAATGGCGACATCTAAACTTTTGCCGCCAAGACTCGCCATCCTTGTAAGCATGCTCATCTGATGATTTTCCCGTAGATAAACGCGCCAGCGTCTCGGGTCCATAACATGACAAAATCGGTTCCAGAGGTTCTAAGTGTTACGCCGTTATTAGCGAAATTTGTCACCACCGAACCGTCTGACTTGACCCAATAAATTGTGGGCCATGTGATGGTGGCGGCGCCAAGGTTGACGCCCTCAATTAACAATTCCCCTAGATTCCCAGACGCCGGCCAGTTTGTTATTGATAGCGTTTGCGCTCCGGTGTTTGGTGTCCAACGCTGATATGAACCATTCGTGAAGTCTAGGGCGTTGTTGGTGGTGCTATTGAACCACACCCAGGAAGTATCTTTAAACGACTTCTCAATCAATGTCTGCGGGGCGGCCAATAGTGCAACCGTGTCGCTCGTAACTGCTGGCAGGGTGTGCTGCTGTGTGCTGGACGGCCCTAGCTTGGCGCTGATTATTGGCGCCGTGGCGTTGGTAAAACTGGCCTGGCCCGACAGTGTGTGATTGCCGGAGAACGTGCCGCTTTTAGCTCCACCCGAATAGGTCTTGTTTGTAAACGTCTGGGTGGCCGCCAATAGCGCCAATGTGTCGCTGGTAACAGCCGGGACGGTGTGCTGCTGCCCGGCTGCGGGTCCGATCTTGGCGCTGATAATGGGGCTCGTGGCGTTGCTGAAAGTAGCGGCCCCACTGAATGTCGAAGCGCCGGCGACGGAAAGTGCCGGGAACGCGAAAGTGGCAACGGCGTCAACCCACGCGGTTCCGTTCCATTTTTCAAATCGGCCGTTCGTGGTGTTTAGCCGCTTGGCATTTGTAGGCGTGTTTGTTGGCGTGACACCTTCAAACCACACAGCGACATCAGTGTCGCGGTCTTTAACTTCAGTAACGAAGTTGGTGTAAGTGCTGGTGAGAATCGGATTGGACCAGTTTGCCATTTAGACACCTTTAACCGACCAGCTGACATCGCCGCTCACGCGGGTGCCTGATGTGTCGAATAGAAGAACTTTAAAACTTGTCGGGTTCGGAACATCAACGAAATCATAGACCGCGATGCGGGCCGAAGTTCCCTTGGGGGTCACTGTAATGCTGTCAACATCCACAAAACTCACATTAAAGTTTATCACGGTGCCGCCAACATCAGTGGACAAAACAGACGCCACGCCGGCGTCGTTCTTCAGCTTAACGTCGAATCTGACGTTAAGCCCGGTGACCGTAATCAAGTCGTCACCGCCGCTGCTGGCAAACGTGTATAACACTTTCACATAACGGAAGTCGGTAACAAACACCGACGACAGCCCAGAATAGTCCGTCCAAGGGTCGGTCACTAACTTGCGCACGCTAATGGTCGGCGTGACTGTAACGACGCCGGCCACCGTGGTGTAACTTAGGGTCGTGGTGATTTTTGTCGCGGCCAGCACCGTGCCGTAATCAATGGTTTCTTCATAACTGCCAGCTGTCTGCGACGGCATGGCGTAAATCGGAAAACCAGCGTTTATTTGATCTTGTAGGGTGGTCCAGCTTCTGCTCGTAAAGTGATCCTGCCACGTTTCTGTCGGGCTAACTGTGGCGATGTGACCGTTCTCGTACTGGATAAAATTGGTTTTTGTTCCGCCAAAAGCGCTATTTGCATCAAACTTCAGCTGGTAATCTGGCGGTTGATTCACTAGCGCGTCGACGTTAGACTGAACGCCCAAATTTCCAGCCACGTCAACGCCGGCAATCCAATATTTAAAGGTTCCCGCAGTCGATTCAAATATGGTCGTAAACCGCGCCGAAACGCGGCCAATGACGGTGGCCCCGGCCCAAGTCGCCCCGCGCCGCAGTTCGTAGTATTCAATCGGCAGCGTTTGCGTGGCGTCGCCCCATTTAAGTAGGACGTTGTTGTCGATCACCTCCTGCGTCATGGTCACGGCGCCTGGCACGTTTACAGTCGGCGCCACGCTTCCAGCCGCACCAATGTTGCCGGACAAGTCGATAGCCGCAATCCAGAAAGTTCTGGGCCCGGACCAATTAGCCTTGGTGCTGAATGATGTGCCTTGAATGGTTCCCAAGGACGTGCCGGCGGCAAAGCTGGCGCCATAGCGGATTTCGTAGGACTGGGTCGCCAGGGTGCCCTGGACGGAGTTCCAGGTAAGGACCACGTTATCCCCAGCAAATGCGCTTGCAACTGTCGGCGCAGCTGCTGCTGTGACCGTAACGGAAACACTGGCAGGCGTGACGCTGTAACTTCCCGATGTGTCCAGGGCGCGAACGGTAAATGTTTTGGTGCCCGTCGGCAGCAATCCAACTTTGAATGAGGTGGCATAGATAAGCCCAAGGACGGCCGCGCCATCCTTAACCTCGTATCCATCCAGGTCTAAATCGGCCACTTTGTCCCATGTCAGCGTGATTCCGATGTTTGGATCAATGACAGCTTGCAGCCCGGTGACATTGGAAGGTGGAGCGGTTTTGCCAAGCGCCGTAAAACTAAGTTCAGCATAGGCGGCCGACTCTTTACCGACCGGACTGATAGCATAAACACGAACGACAAAGACCCCCGGTGTGATGTTTTGCACATCGTAGTCGCTGACGCTGGTCACGGCTTCGCTAAAATTTGCGCCGTCTTTGCTCCACAGCACGCGATAGCTTTTGGCACCCTGCACGTTAGCCCAGCCGATATTAAGCTGCGCCCGCACTTCCGCTTGATAGGTGTATAGCGATTCGCTGATTACCAAATCGGTAGGCGCATCAGGAATCGGCGACAGTTGGGTGATCGTTCGCGGCTGCAGCACAAGATCGGATTCCACGGCGGCATACTTAGCAGGGTCGTGCTTTAGGGCTGTGACTTCTACTTTTCCTCCATCGTGCTCGACGACACTCAGGACCCGAAACGTTTGGGCCTCTGTCGTGCTTGAGGACATAATCCACTGCGCGCCAGCCAAAGGCGCCTCGGCCAATGATGTGCTCAAATTAATGGTGTTCCCGCTGGCACTTGCCACCGCAGAAACACCCACGGTCCCGTCTGGCAGCATAACGTACAGGGTCCAGCTTGCCGCTCCCAAACTCACCTCAGCATCCAAGGTTACGGCAGACGCCGTCGCGTTTCTTACGCGCCCACCAAGGCGCACGCCTGCGCGCGCGTCGTCGGCAACCTTGATGATTTGGCCGGGTCTGGCGACGGCGCCTTCGACGCCTGTCTGGAATGTGACGGTTTCGGTTTCGTTGGTTTCCGAATACAGCAGCCAGCGCCCGACGCGGTTGGCTTGGCCGCGACTGGTGCAACCGATTGCGACGACCTCGGTGGGGATTACACCAAATCTTGCGATGGCGGTGGCATCCTCGACGTATTCGACTTTCTGTTTGTAGAAGTCGTCCGGGTCGTTCCAGGTCACCAGGGTGACCGTGTGGCGGGCCTTGGCGCTGGTGCCGGAATAACTGAACACGCCGTCCAGCACATTAGCCTGGGTGAACAGCGCAACCGGGTCGCTGGGGGCGTCCTGCGCCAGCGTCATGCTGCCGGCGGCCCAGTACGTCACGGCCCGGAAACACGACGCCAGGTCCTGGACGACCTTGTAGGCTTCGGCGCGCGTCTGCAGGTACAGGTTACAGGTGAAGCGCGGCTCAGTGCCGCCAAACCCGTCCGGCACCAGTTCGTCGCAATATTGACCGATGGTGTACAGGCCCCATTTATCCACCTGGCTGGCGTCGACGTAGCCGCCCAATCCGTAGCGGGTGTTCGTCACCAAGTCGTAGAACACCCAGGCCGGGTTATCGGTCCAGGCTGTTTTAAATGTTCCGTTCCAAACGCCAGCGTAAGTCCTAGCGACGGGGTCGTAGTTCACCGGAACCTGCACCCGCTTTAGCTTCAGGTCAAAAGCGCGCGTGGGCACACCTTGAAAATTTGCGGCATCAAATCTAGTCGACACTAAAGCGCTGTTCGGATAGCGTAGTTTGCTGTCGATGATGGCCGTAAAACTATCCCAGAACGTTTTATTCTGCAGTCGCGGGTTGGTGGTGTCGCTGGTGATGCGGCGCAGGCGAATGTTCCAAGGGCTGCCGCCAGTCAGCGGCACACGGTAGCTGCGTTGGTATTTACTGGTTGCTTTGCCTGAAATTGTGTCGGCCAGCACCTGCGTGTAGCTTCCGCCACTAGGCTGCACATCTATGGCTATTTCTACCGACTGGCCTTCCAAATCGCCTTGGCTGTTTTGAAAGAAAAGCGCGGGCACGCTAACAATAACTCGAACCGCATTGACATCAGAATCGCTAATCGTTCGAACAACAGGTGTTGACGCTTGAATCTCGGTGTTTACTGACGTGCCGTTTTCGACACCGCCAAAACCTGAAATGTAGGTCTGCGCGTTGGTGCCGGTTCTGGTGTCGTAATTGACATCTTGAAAATTGAAGCTGTTGTCGGGGTTCTGTATTGGCGTGCCGTTTAAGTAAATGGATTTTGCCCCGTTAACCAGCCCTTCTATTTCGCCCTCAGAAACCAAATCCAGAATATTGGCGAATGCGCGTGATCTCAATGTGCTCATGCTGCGATGTCCTCCACATTGATGCCGGCGCTAATAACTGCGCTTCCGACAATCATGCGACCGTAGCCGATTGGCACCGGCTGGCCTTGCGCGGCCGTGTTAACAGCGCCGTCGAAAACGTAGCTGGGCGGGTCTTCCTCTTTGGGGCCGGTGGATTTTGGTGGTGGTGACAACAACTGGGCGACGCCGCCGAGAGCAAGTGAAAGGCCGATACCGAACGCTACGCTGCCGATAGTGGTCGAACCGAACAGGACGGTGGACGCCAATGCTGGGTTAAAAACTGCAAACGCGATCAGCACCGCGCCCATGATGATCTTGCCGAACGTTCCGCCGCCGCCGGCGATGACCGGGGCGATGACGATGCGCCGGCCAGCCGGCAGGTGCAGTTCGTCTTGGCCGACGTCCTCGCGCATGTTTAGCACGCGATATCCTACATTGCGCTCCTGCGACGTCGACACGAATTCGGCGAAGTCCTTAAAGTTCGCCATCAGCGCGCGCACAGCCTCGGCCGGCGACGCCACATCCAACATGTGACGCCGACCAAAACGACGGCCCAGTTCACCTAGTAAAACGATGGTTTTCATTTCTCAGCACATGCGTTGTTAGGTTTCGCCAAAAATCGCCGTAGACCTCGCGGCCAGACAGTCGGTTGTGTGCGTGATGGATGATGCGATTATCGCCGATGTAGACCGCCGCGTGATTAGGAACTGGGCTGGAAACCGCCATGAGAATGGCGTCGCCATAGTCCAGTTCAGACGGGTCGATTTCGACAAACCCGCAGCGCTCGAAGTTGTCCACATACAGGTCCTGGCCGGCGTTCCACCATTGGTCGCTGCGGTCGAAGTCGGGTAGACATAGCCCCTCCAACGCATACCAATCGCGCACCAGGGTGTAGCAGTCTTGGCTGCCGTGGACGTACTGGCGCCCGATCAGGGGCTGGTTGTAGGTGACCGGCCAAATCAGGTTCCACTGGCCGTCTGGCACGCTCACAATATGCCAGGGCAGGCCGCTGGCCTCGCACGCTACGCGGTCAGCCGGTGACGGCGTAGGCGGCAGGTTAGGGTGCGAATGGACCACCGCCACGATGTCGCCGGCCTCGGCAGCCGCTGCATAGTCGCGCGGGTCCATGATGAATTGGTCCATGCCGGCGCCAAGGTTGCGGCACGGCAAATAGCGTTCGCGGCCCTTGATGATGACCGCCAGTCCGCAGGACTCGCGCGGGTATTCCCGCAGCGCATGCTCTAGCGCGGCCTGCTTCACTTGGTCAAACCCGCAGCAGGGAACGACCCAAAAGGTAAAGGGTTGTTGGCGCCGAACCGGGCTTTGCAACTGGACAGCCGCTTGCCGCAGACGTCCAGCGCCAGGCTTCCTACTGGATCATCATTGGCGTCGAAGTAATTGCCGCCTGCGTAGCCGCACTCAGTGCCACGATACCGCCAGACGCAGACGTTCTGAACGATCTGTCGGCGCGGCAGTTGCACGCCGGCCACATCAAACGCGGCGGCCAGTTCAAATTCCACGACGTTCTTGTTCTCATTGACCTTGCGGTCAATGTAAAAAATATCATCCGAGAATTCAGCGGCTGGGTCGGCGGTGGGGTTGGTGCCGCCGGGGAAATTGACCGCGTCCAAATACTTGGCCAGGGTCCGCTTGCGGGTGATCTTGGCGCCCAACAGGTCGTCGTAGTTCAGCACCAGTGCGGTAATGGCGCCGCCAACGTTGGCGACCGTCAGCTTAGGGCGCGGCAACTGTCCGTTTCCACTGTAATCAAACCCAGCCGCCTGTAACGGGAACGCCGTGTAGGTGTCGCCCTGCCACACAATGTTCTGCCGCAGGGCGTTGGTGCCGGCGTGAAACCGCACCACATCGCCGCCGAACACGGTGGTGTCCATCTCGAAAAGTTCGATGATGGCCGACGGTTCCAACTTCTGGATTTCTCCAGACACACCCGGCGTGTCGCCGACGATATATCCTTCGGCGTTGTAGTCTCTGACTACATATAGCTGCGCCATCAGACGTTCGCCGCCTCAATAACGACCAATGCAGAACCAGCTTGTACGGTCGCAGTTTGTCCGGCGGTCGTGGCGGCAAATTGGATAACCAAGTTGCCCGCAGTCGCCCCTACCGACATAGTCCCGTTAACTCTAATTCCGTGGTTAGTCGTTGCAACTGCGCAAAAGTTGACGGAAGAAAGCGTAGAAAGAGCCGTAAAAACGGTCGACGTCTGGGCGGTTGCCGACGTGCTGTTACCAATAGCGTGCGCCACCACTGTCGCGCTGGCCGGCCCGTTAACTGCGACTTTCACCCCGCCTGTACTTGAGCACTGAACGACAAGTATTGCCTCAAAATAATAGTTTCTGTTAGCCGCAACAGGAATCGAAAGGTTTGTATTTACCGCCGTCGACAAAGTGGTGGTCGCAGCTGAACTCAGCCGCTCGACCACGCTATCCGGTTTCGCGGTATTTAGGTTGACGAAGTTGGCGTCCATCTCCGCATGAGTTAGCGCAGAACCTTTGCCGGATCGGGTGACGATTGTTGTCATATATTAGCTCTCAAACACCTGGTGGAACTGGGCCGATACGTTGTTCAGGTTGTAGCGAACCGATGTGACCGACCACTCGCGGCAGACTACTTTAATGGCGGTGGCCTCATTGGGCGGCGTCCAGTCAAACGCCTCGACGCCGCCGCGTGCCGCCAAGAACGTCTTGATGTTTCCGGTTTCGGTGTTGTCGCGGTTTTGCCACTGCAGGTTCCACGTCTGGGGCTGGGTGTTAATCCCGTCGCCCTGGCGCTGCTCGTAGCCGTCGCCGAACGATGCCACGCGCACGCGCGGCTTGATGGTGACCTGGGCGCCGAAATCCGGGGTGTAGGTGAATGTTGCCATTATGCCGCCAGCAGCCCGCCGGGCCGTTTCTGTTGGATCAGTTCCGCCTTAACGACACCGGCAATCATGCGGCCCAGGTGCCCGGCGCCTTCGTCGGTCGTCACTTGTTCGCTGCCCGACTCGACGTTCACGTTCACCACCACGCTGGTGTTGCCCATGCCTTGCCCCTTGGTGTGGTCGATCACAGTTTCCTGCGGGTGCATGACCGCAAGAAATCCGCCTTTCCCGTCCAGGCCGCCCGAACGGGGGCCGCTGCCGGTGTAGCCGCCGCCGTCGAATCCCAGCGACCCAGCCAACTCAAAACCACCAGCGCCGTTTGCGAAAGTGCCGCCGCCAAACATTCCGCCAATTGCACCCAATAGCGGTTTCATGATGGTCTGCTGGACGTAGATGCGGATCAGGTCCTGGATGATGCTGTTTGCCAGTGACTTGAAGTTCAGCTTTCCGGTCATGGTGAACTGCACAAGTGCGTCCTCCATTCCCCTGAAGGCGTTCGCCATAGCGTCTTCGGTGACCTTCGCAACGTTCGTAATGTCGTCCAAATAATTGCGCATGGCGCGCCTTGCGCCCGTCTCGAACGTGCGCGACTGCTGGTAATTCAGGTCCTCGGCGGCCTGCTTGGCGGCAAACATCGCGTCGGCCACCTCACGGTAGCGCGCTGCGTTTTCGGGCAGCATGTTGCGCACCGCCTCGGACACCTGCAGTTCGTGGCGCTTGGCGTCGACCAGCTTTTCATATTCGCGCGCCGACAGTTCGGCCTGCTGGCCTTCCATTCGCGTTAATTCCAGTTCGCCCTGCTTGCTACGCATTAGCTGCCCGATGGCGTCGTTCTCGCGCTTGTACTGTTCGTCGCGGGCCTTGGCGCGGTCGGCTTCGGCTTTTGCTAGGTCCTGGCTGTCCTGCGTGATTTGCTTGGTGTAGTCGATCTTTGCCGCCAGGCGCAGCAGTTCTGCGCGCTGCTGCGGGGTAACGTCGGCGTATTCCTTCAGCTTCAGCTGGTTCAGGACTTCCTGCGCGCGGGTTAGGTCGCCGGTCTTGGCTAGCTGTTCGTCCAGTTGCTTTTTCAGCTTGTCGAACGCGCTTTCCTTGACGTCCTTGCCGGCGCTAAAATCAAAGCTCATGCCGCCAGCCCCGCCGGGCTTTAGCACGGCAGGTTCCTTCGCCGCCTCTTTGGCTTTGTCCATCGCGCCCTTGACGGCGGTGTAGAACTTGGACCCGTCCATTTTCCACAGGTCGACGTAGCGCTGGTTCGCGTCTGCCACGATGGCGTTGCGGTTCTCTAGCGCCGCCTTAAGTTCGGCCCGCGACTGCTCACTGAACAGCGCAGCAGGGCCCTTTGACAGAATGGACCCGATGGCGCCCATGTCAGCCAGGACGGCCCGACCGCTGCCCAGCAGTGCATAGAAACCCTGGCCGGCGACCCGCACCACGTCAACCACGGCGGCAATGGATAGCGCCAGGTTTTCTGCCCAGAACTGCAGGCTGGTGTCGCCCGCCAGGTCGTCAGCTTTGGCCCTGGCCTCGGCTATGCCTTTGACAAACCCCGTCAGCACCGGCAGCAGTTCGCGGGCGAAACTCAGGCTGACAGCGCCAGCCACCCGGCGCAGGCGCGACATGCTGTCGTTGAATTCGTCGGATGCGCGGGCAAAACCGCCGTCGAACAGGGCGCCGTAGCCCTCCAGTTCGGCGCGGGCGTTGCGAATAGCGTCAGCGCCGGCATTCAGTAGCGGCACCAGGTCTGCTGCCGACTTGCCGAACACCTGCTGCGCTGCGGCGGTTTTCTGCCACCCGTCGGGCATAGCGCCAAGCCGCTCGGATATGCGCGCCAGTGCTTCGGTGGTGGTGATGGAACCGTTTTTGATTTCCGCCTGGCTGATGCCAAACTGCTTGAACGTGGCAACCGCTTCCTTGCTGCCGCCGGCCGCTTCGGCCATGTTCTTCGCCAGCTTACCAAGGGCGCCAGCCACCGCGTCCAGGTTGCTGCCGTTTTGCTCGGCCACATAGCCCAGCGCGTCCAGGTCCTCGACCGCAATGCCTGTTTTCTGCGACAGGTCGTTCAGCTTGTCGCCCATGTCGATGGCGCTTTTGATCATGGCGACAAAACCGCCGACGACGGCGGATGCCGCTAGGCCGGCGATTGCGCCCTTGAGCATGTTGAAGCGGCCGGCGACGTCGTTGGCGCCATCCCCCAGCCGTTCCATGCTGGTGCGCAGCTGGTCGACCGCCTGCTGACCGCTGACGCCGGCGACGATCTTAAGGGCTACGTTCATGTCCACGGCATCAGTCCTTCCGCTTGTTCAGCACGCCTAGTGCCGCCATTTCCATCGCCTGCAGGTCGTCCATGAATGCGACGACGTCGGCGATACCGTGGATTTTAACTAAGAACTCGACGGACTGATAATTCAAGCCGACGAAACCGCCCTGCATTACATTCCACTGCGTCTGCAGTTTCAGGAACATCCCAAAAGTTTCGGCATTTTCTTCCCAAATCTCGAAACCGTCCGTGCCCCTTGCTTCGGCCGCCGCCACCATTTCGGCAGGCGCTCCGAACGCCGCCAGGTCGTCGGCTGCTTTGTCCTCGACGCCACCACCGGCCCAGTGGATGGCGGCGTCAGTTAGTTTTTTCGCTTGGCCCCAGCCAGGGACTCGAACATCGCCATAACAATGGACGCGGCCACCAGGGGGATTTCCAGCATCTGGTCGCGAGCCGCCTCGCTGTAGGGCACATCGCCCTTGTCGTCCGTCACGCCAGACCAGCCCACCAGCACTTCGCGGGCAATCTCGACGTCGCTGGTTGCGCTCTTTTCAATGGCGTCGCGCAGTTCCGCCAGGCGCGTCTGCGTCATGCGCTTGAATTTGGCGTCGAACGTCGCTTTTTCTGTGCGGCCGCCATCTGTCGGGAAATTGACAGTGACGGGCCAGGTGTAGTCGTTGGGTTGCGTGATCTTGAACACTATTAAACTCCAATGGGAAAGCCCGGCGGGTGCCGGGCTTGTTTCTGGTTAGTGGGCGCTCACTTAACGATGATACTGATTTCGTCGTTGCCAGCCGTGCTGGGAACCAGCCGCACCGGAACCTGCATCATCATGATGCCGTCCTGGTCCTGGTAGGTCGGATTCTGCGCCGACACGCGGCTGGACGTGATCTGCACGCGGTTGCCGGCGGTGGTGCCGTGCGTGATGTCCAGCGCGCCAAGGGCCGTTCCAAGCGCGACGGTGAAAAAGTCCTTCGCGGCGATGGTTGGGGCCTCAAACATCACGGTGCCGGACACTTGGCGGTCGGTCATCAGGACGTCTTCAGCGCCGATCAGGCTGCGGTAGCTGATGGCGTTGTTCAGGTTCAGCGACAGCGATTCCAAGGCGCCGCTGTAGCTAAACAGCGAGAAACCAGTGCTGTTGTCGCTGTTGGCGGCCAGCGGGGTCTGGAACGCGGTGTAGGTGACAGCGGGGGCTGCGGTGTCAGTCGGCGCGTTGTAAAGGCCGGTGAAAGTGAATTTGAACACCGGAATTTGACGGGCGCGAATGTCCAGTTCCACGTTGCCGCGTGCGCCGGTGATCTTGTGCAGGACGCCGTCCACGTTGTGGTACAGGGTCACGCTCTCGAACGACGACGACACCGGGGTGTAGACCACGTCGCTGGCGCCGTCTGCTTCGGCCATGCCGCAAGCGCGCAGCAGCGGACCGTAGGCGGGCGCAGTGCCGGCTGTGCCGGAACCTGCCATCTCAACCTCAAATTCGATGCTGACATAGGCAGACGCCAGCAACTGCTCGGACGCGCCAAGGTACGGACGCACCAGGTCGCGGTTGACCAGTTCCGCGTTAAGCGGCGTGATGGTCATATTGCGCACCAGGATGGCGTTGGCCGCGCCGGTGGGCGTGCTGTCGGTGCCATAGGTCGTTTCGATCTTGGCAAGAATGGTGCGTTTGCGACTAAGCAGGGGCATGGTAGACCTCGCGGGGGTTTGCTCGGATTTTAACTCAGCGAATTAAGCGCTGTGCGGTATTGGGCCGTGAATTCAGCCGAAACGACACCTGCAGGCTGGTCGGCCTCCAGGATTTCAAAAGCCGTGGTCGTCGGCAGCAACTGCACGACCATGCCGTCCAGCGTTGCGTCGCCCATCAGTTTGCTGTGGATGTCCACTAGGGCGGCGTCGGCCAGCTGATCTGGCACGTTGCCGCGCACGATGACCGACACCCGAAACGTCAAGGTCCACAGCAGTGTGCCAAGGGTGTCCTGCACCGCCTGGTCGCCTACAGGCTCAACCACCAGCGCCGGCGCTTCGTTGCGGGCCAGCGGAATGACGCGGCTGCGGTAGATGCGACCGGCGACGCCAGCAGTGCCGGCCAGGGCGGTCGCCACGCGGGCTAGGATGGTTTCGCGCTTGCTTGGCATGTCAGACTTTCGACAAGTACGCGGTGCTGAACCTGCCGTCGTCCTGCAGCTTGACCTCGCGCACGGTGTACGCCGCGCCGTTGACCGTCAGGGCGTCGCCATAGCCCAGGTTAGGCAGGGCGGCGGTCTTGATGGTCAGGGCGTAGTCGGTGGTGATCACCATGCCGCCGGCGATGACTTCGCTAGGCATATCCAGGATGCCGGTGGTCGTCGTCGCGCCGCTGATTACGGTCACGCCGAAATCAGCCAGGAAAACGTCCAGGTCTTCAGTTATTGCCACGCGGCCGTCCTCGGCGCTTGGGCGCCTCAGTTGCCACGACAGCGTCGGTGTTCTCGGTCGTCAGCGTCTCAGGCTTGGGCGCCGGCTCGGCGTCAGCCAAGACCGCCTTGCCTAGTTGCATCAGCGCGCGTGCGTCAGCGTCGGGCAGGTCATAAACCTGGCCGGCTTGGACGAACTTGCCGTCAGCGACAGTCGTGCGGGTGACTTTGACTTTCATGTCAAAACGGGCCTGGTTGCCCAGGCCCGTCCTTCTTGCCTATTAGGCGATGCTGGCGTTGCCGTAGCAGAACGACACGGCATTGCGCACGGCAATGTCGGTATCCTGCAGGGCGATCACGCGAACCGTGCCGCTGGTGGCGCCAGCGTAGGGGTCCACAGTCAGGTCCAGGCCAGACCAGAAACCGATCAACAGGTCAGCGAAGTTGCCGAAGAACACGTCGCCGGCAGTCACCTGGTTGGACACCTCGGTGGCGTAGCCGTTGATGGTGTTGCCCGGCTCCCAGACGAACTGGGCGGTGCCGGTGGCCTTCTCGGTGGTCTTGGCTGCGCCACGCTGGGCGGGGTTCACCAGGTAACGCATGGTGCCCACGTCGGCGTTGTCGGTCGCCACTTCGGTTTCCATGCCAACCAGTTCCGCATAGGTCGGGTTGGTAGCGGCGAAGTCGCGGGTGTTGATGCCGGACTGCAGCTTCAAGCCGGTGGGCTGGTTGGAAGCCCCCGAACCGTACAGGGCAGCGGTGTCAATCGCTAGGGCGATGACGGCAGCCAGGTCGCGGCGGACCATGTTCTCGACGTCCAGGCTGGACTGGAGAATCAGGCGACGGCTGAAGTCGGTGAACGCGCCGACCGTCTTGGGCGACATGGTGACCTGGCCGATGGTCTGCTGGGACTCGGTGGGGGCACCAGACTCAGCAACCCAGTAGGCGGTGGCGGCACCGCTCTGCTTGGGGATAGCGACGTTGCCGACCAGGCCGTTCATCACGGTGGCGCCGGCGCGGATGGCGACGGAGCGGTTGCGCAGCAGGTCGATAAACGAATCAGCCATCAGGTCGGTGGCGACCAGGTTACCGCCGGCGGACGCGGTGCCGACGGTCAGGTCACGCTTGGCGCGCAGGACTTCGGCGGGCACGAAAATGCCACGGGCAGACTTGCCAGCAGCCTTGGCGGCGGCCTCGGAAACGTCACGCTCAAAGGCGGCGGCTTCCCATGCAGCCTTGTCGGCCGGGTTCGCCAGCGCGTTCAGGGCGCGCAGGATGCTGAAGGAACGAACTTCCTTCTGGGTCAGACCAACGTCGGCTTCTTTGCCGGACAGGGGCTTTTGTTCCACTTTAATTTCCTCCAGGAATGCGGCGCGGGCGGCATCCAATGCGGTGCCTTCGCTGATCAGTTTGCGGGACAGGTCGGCGGCGTTGAAACGCTGACCCAGGGCTTCGATTGCAGCGATACGCGCGCGCTCGGCTTCGGCAGCCTGCGTGGCAACCACTTGCACGTCGACAGCCTCTTCGGCTTTGACTTGCTCGGTCATGGTGATTTCCTCAGTGATAGTTTCCGCAGGCTGTGCGGATTCCTCGGGCATGCGATGCACAATGACATCGCGCTCGTCTTTGGCCTCGGAGCGCCCGACGCCGACCGTGTGGTCGGCAGGCACCGTGACCATAGACACTTCGAACGGCTCCCAGCGGGTGGCCGTGTAGGTCGACTTGCCGTCCTTGACGGACTCGACCATTTCATTGATGCGGTAGCCGAACGACACATTGCGCAGGATGCCGTCCTCGACCATGCCGCGCACTTCGTCGGCTTTGGCCGTCTTGGCGAACCGCACCTTCGCGTAGCCCCGGCCGCCGTCGATGCGTGCCGACTCCACCACACCGATGATGTCGTCCATGTTGTGATTAAACAACAGCGGGGCACCGTCGTTCAGACGGGTCAGGTCGGCGGCGCCGGACTTATGGGACAGCACTTCATCCCCGAACCAGCGCTCTACCGGCAATTCACTGCTGAACGGGAATTCAATAGTCCGGCTTTCGGCGTCGACCTTGATGTCGTCGGCCGTCGCCGCCCGCGTCATCTGCGGCAGCGTGAAACGCTTTTCCAGGTCTTGCATAAGTTCCCCAGGCATCGCTGCCATTGTGGTTTGTGAAAATTATAAGCGGAAGTCAGCGATTACTGACTTTGCGTGTCGTCGGATGATGGTTCGGGTTCATCTTCAGGCTGGAATGCGCCCTTTTTGTCCACCGAATTCGGGTCGGTGTCGAACACCAGGTCCATGTCGTCGGCCATCTGCAGTTCGCGCTGGCGCTGCTGCATGACGTCTTCCAGGTCGCCGCCTTGCTGGCCGACCACGTCCGCCAGGGTGGTGAACCCGCAGCGCACCGCTTCTTTGTAGGCGGCAATTTCCTTGACCGGGTCAACCCAGTTCCAGCCGCGCGGTATCCAGCGCACAGCGCGGAACGGCTCGGGGTTGGCCTCATAGCCGGGCAGCTGCAGTTCGCCAGACAGGACCGCCAGTTCCAGCCATTCCTCGAAAACAGGACGGTGGAAGTTGTCGATTAGCCAGGACTGCAGGACGCGCCAGTTGTCGCGGTCGTCCAGCAGCGCCAGGCGGCTGCTCGAGTAGTTGCTGTCGCTGTAGTCACGCGACAGCGTGGCGTAGGACACGCCGATGCCGGCCGCCATCGACCGCAGCATGGCGCGCACGAACGGCTCGAATTGGCCACCCGGCCGCGTCGGCTTGGCTTCCTGGTAAGTCTCGCCCGGCTGCAGGCGTTCAATGCGGCCAGGCTCAAAAACCGCCACCGCCTGGCCGCCTTCCTCGCCATCCTGCATGGCGTCGTCCTCGGGCGACGTAATGAAACCCATGCGGCAGGCTTCGGCGCGCGCGGCGATCACCTCGGCTTCGGTAAAACC
>Ga0315902_10001316_pt1 | contig 39923 bp, 40 predicted proteins | sample LakEriMetagenome_9_FD_203523 | JGI IMG/M metagenome (GOLD analysis project Ga0315902, IMG submission 203523) | Freshwater fungal communities from buoy surface, Lake Erie, Ohio, United States - Buoy 12 MA117 | ecosystem: Environmental > Aquatic > Freshwater > Lake > Lake biofilm | place: USA...
TACAACATTAACAAACTTGGTCTTAAAGATTCAGAAGAAGGTAAGAGCCTAATAAGCTAATACTCTGAATCACGTAGGGCCTAACTTATCTTCGGATAGGTTAGGCCCTACCGTATTTTTAGGGTAAATTTCCATTATGGAAACAAAAAAGAGTTTGAAAAAAAAATACCCGCCTGCTATTAATCTAGTCTTTATTGGCTCTGCTTTAACGACCCTTTATTTCAATAGTAGATTGCAGGATCCATTTAATTCTCCGAAAATGTGGTTACTGATGTTACTTGCTGCGTCACTAGCGGGTTATATACTTTTTTTTAACTTTGGTAAAGTAAATAGCCGTTATTTTACTTTAGTTATAGGTATTTTGGGTGCATTTATCTCCAGTTGCTTGATAGCAACTTTTGCTTCTTCAGACATAGTTGTGTCAATGTTTGGTGAATCTCAACGTAGAAATGGTTTTATTACATATCTCAGTTTAGTAGTTTTGTTTATTGCTCTTGTTTGTTATTTAGAATATGAGCATCTACAAAGATTGACAGTTATTCTAGGAGTGACATCAGTTTTGTTAGTTATTTATGGGTTCATGCAATATTTTGGTAACGATTTTGTATCTTGGAATAATCCTTACAATAGAGTTATTGTAACTGCAGGCAATCCGAATTTTTCGGCAGCAATATTTGCGATTCTGTGCACTTTTTTTTCCGTAAATTTTATGTGTAATTTCAATAAGAATGTTTCGCTTAGTACATTTTTCAGTTTAGGCATCTCTGTTTTATTATTTATAAATATTTTAAACACTCAAGCAAGGCAAGGGATACTTGCTTACGTGGCTGGAATTGCTATTGCATTGCTATTATTTGCATACGCAAAAAATCGGATCTTAGGCTTGATAGTTGGCACTCTTTTAACTTTCATAGGTTTTTTTGTGGTTCAAGGGGTTCTTAACTCAGGCCCGTTGAGGGATTTTCTTTATAAGGAAACGGTAAGTATCCGGGGCTATTATTGGCGAACTGGTATCGAAATGTTTAAAGCAAACCCATTAACAGGTGTCGGCCTTGATAATTATGGAGGGTTTTTCAATTTTTATCGGGATGTCAGTTTCCCCTTAAAATATGGATTTGAAGTAATGAGTAATAATGCTCACAATACTTTTATTCAAATGTTTGCAACGGGAGGTATTTTTGTAGGTACCTCATACATAGTTCTTCAAATGGCCATAGCGTTTGTAGCTCTCAAAGCATTAAAAGTTTGTGAAAGGGAGAGGCAAAAGCAATTAATTGTGCTTTTTGCCTCATGGATTACATTTCAAGCTCAATCTTTGGTATCTATTGATAACATTGCGATTTCAATTTGGGGATGGGTATTTGGGGCAGCATTATTTGGTTTAAGTATTAAAGAATTTAGCAGAAATACGAGCGGAAAAACATATCCAAATAGCAAAAAAGAACCACAAATAATTATCACTTCATTTGTAACATTTTTAACTGCTCTTGTATTTTGTAGTTTTTTATATAGAGCAGAAACTAATATGTATTTTCTTCGCTCAATCTACAGCAGTCAGGTAAACCAACAAGTTGATAACAGACTTCTACCTAGTGCCCAAAAAATGCTTGAGCTACCATTTCTTGACGCAGAATATCAAGCTCAAGTCGGATTTTATCTAGCCACATCAGGCTATTTAGATGAAGGGCTTAAAGTATTAAAAGATAATATTGAAAAACACCCAAATTCGAACAATAGTTTTAATATTATTGCAAATATCTATGAAAGTGTGGGACAACCAAAAGAAGCTATCGCCTATCGCCTAGTAATAAGAAAAATGAATCCCTGGAATGCAAAGAATTTATTGCAGTTAGGTAAAAATTATAAAGCGTTGCAAGACTATGACAATATGGAAAAGCAGTTAACCAACATAGAAAGCTTTGCGAGAGATACAGATGTTTATTTTGATGCAAAACAAGAATTAGTGAGAAACTAGCATGTTCAGCAATATTTCTATAATTGGCCAAGGATATGTAGGTTTACCTTTAGCTATAGCGTGCGCAAAAGTAGGTTACAAAGTTACTGGTATTGATACAAATGAACTGATTGTAGAAAAACTTAACAAGGGTAAAAGTACAATTGAAGATATCCCAGGCTTGGCTTTACAAGAAGTAATTTCAACTGGGAATTACTCAGCTTCAACAGAGTACAAAAGCATTGCTGAAGCAGACACTGTAATTGTTTGCGTACCAACACCGTTAGATTCTAAAAATCAACCAGATTTGAGTTACTTATTGTCAGCAATAAATAGTTTATCAAAATTAGTGAAAGAGGAAACTTTAATTATTATAGAGTCTACTATTGCCCCAGAGACAACTCGAAAAATTGTCTTCCCATTAATTCAAAATCAAGTTGAACCGCTCAATACCAATTTCCATTTGGCATTTTCTCCTGAAAGAATTGATCCATCAAATCAGGATTGGAATATCTTGAATACACCTAAACTAGTTGCAGGAATTGATGAATTATCTTGTGAGTTGGCATATAAGTTTTATTCAAGTTTTATTCCTAATGTAATTAAATGTAATTCTTTAGAAGTAGCTGAGACGGCAAAACTTTTGGAGAATAGTTTTAGATTTGTAAATATCTCATTTGTAAATCAAATTGCGATGTTTTGTAATAGACTTGGCATTGATGTAAATGATGTAATCAAAGCTGCATCAACAAAGCCGTATGGGTTCATGCCTTTTTACCCAAGTGCAGGTGTCGGAGGCCATTGTATTCCAGTAGATCCTATCTACCTCTCAAGCAAGGCACGTGATGTAGGTTCTGCGCTGACTTTTATTGATTTAGCAGAACGTACAAATTTAGAGATGCCACTTTATTTTGTAGAAAGAGCACAGAATAAGTTAGGAGACTTGAGAGATAAGTCAATTTTAATTGTAGGAGTTGCTTACAAACCAAATATTTCAGATGTTAGGCAGACGCCTGCCGAGTCTTTGATATCAGAGTTGAGAGCTAGGGGCGCACAAGTTGTTTGGCATGATGATCTAGTAAATGAATGGCATGGCGAAAAATCGGTTGCGCTAACAGATAATTACGACCTAGTTATTCTGGTAACAATTCATTCGAATATGGATTTAGGTATGCTAGTGGATGCGCCAATACTAGACACTAGAAATTCTCTCTAATGAAGTATCTTGTAACTGGGGGAGCAGGCTTTATAGGCTCACACTTAGTAGAAAAATTGATTTTACGCGGAGATACTGTATCGATACTTGATAATTATTCAACTGGTGGTCTAGAAAACCTTAGTGGTTTTAAGGATAAAGTGACATTACATAACGGTGATATTCTTGATAAAGTAATTGTAAAAAAATTAATATCAGATTGCGATTTTACAATTCATTTAGCTGCGACCCTAGGGGTATTTAACATAGTTAACAAACCTTTACAAAGCTTGAAAACTAACATACAAGGAACTGAAAATGTTTTAGAATTTGCCGATGAGTTTAGAAAACCAGTTCTAATCGCATCAACTAGTGAAATTTATGGAAAGAATTCTAAAGTACCCCTAAACGAAGAGGATGATCGAATTATTGGACATCCCTTAAAATCTCGATGGTCATATAGTGAAGCAAAAGCGGTGGATGAAAGCCTTGCGTACTTTTATTACCTAGAGAATAAACTTCCAATTCGTATAGTTAGATTCTTTAATACAGTAGGCCCTCGTCAGGTTGGACATTATGGAATGGTTGTTCCACGGTTTGTAAGTTCTGCTTTAAAAAATGAGCCATTGTCCGTATATGGAAGCGGTGATCAAATTAGATGTTTTTGCCATGTTTCTGATGCAATTAGAGCAATTCTTTTAGTAATTGACTCAGATAAGGCGATAGGGGAAGTCTTTAACGTTGGAAACAACCAGCAGATATCAATTATGGAGTTAGCAAAAAAGGTTATAGAAATTACCAAATCAACCTCTACCATTGAAAAAATCGCGTATGAGAATGCATATCCAGCAGGTTTTGAGGATATGCAACGAAGAGTTCCTGATATCTCAAAGATTAAGCAGGTTTTAGGTTGGACACCTGAAATAAACCTTGATCAAATTATCAAAGATATCGCTGTATACAATTCCAAGTAATAACTATTATAAGCTAACAGATATGACCACTGGTGGTTTTAGCAGTAAGCAGTTACTAGAAGAAGAACTAATGTTAAAACTGCCCTCACTTACAAATTTAGATGCAGTTGAAATTGGTGAGATAGCAACTACTTTAGGTAAACAAAAAAAAGTTCCTATTACAGTTCAGGTTCGAATCGGTGATTGGATTGTCTTTCATGCATCCCTGCAGGGTTCAAAACCTGAAAATGATTGGTGGATAAGTCGTAAGGTTGCGGTCGTTCTGTTAAAGCAACATTCAACTATGTACGAAAGAGTTTCTGCAGAGGAGCGTGGAGTTGATTGGCATAAAGAAAACAACTTAAAGGACGAAACCCATGCAATCCATGGCGGGGCACTTCCTTTGATTACAGATGAAGGTTTTAAAGGTATTTTGATTATCAGCGGATTACCCCAAGTAGAGGACCATTTATTTGCGGTTGAAGTTTTAACAGAGTTTTTGGCACGAAAAGGTGAAGTGCTTTAATGGGTCAAGCCTGGGTGGCAGGTGAAGTTTTAATTGATTTAATTCCAGAGGGCATGGATCGTAAGCCTATTGTTGGTGGTGGGCCAGCCAACACTGTAAAGGCGCTTTCAAAGCTTGGCATTGATACTCAGTTTATTGATGGAATTTCATCTGATCAGTATGGCCAGATGGCAAAGAATGAGTTGAAAACTGCAGGTGTAAAACTAGATTACGTAAAGTATTCAGATAAGCCAACCTGTTTAGCAATTGTTTCAATTAGCAATTCAGGATCGGCCACATATGAGTTCATAACTAAAAATACTGCAACTTTTGACTTTACTTTAGATTGGCTACCAAATCCGCAAACTGATCACCCATCACTTCTTCATATCGGAACACTTGCCACAGTAATTGAACCAGGGGCTTCTTTGTTATTTGAATGGGCACAATCTGTAGCAAAGGCTGCACCAGTAGTCTTTGATCCAAATATTAGGCCAGCTGTAATTAGCGATCGAGCACAATATGTGACTAAGGTAGAGCGATGGGTAGCAATCTCATCTGTGGTAAAGGTAAGCGATGAGGATTTAAAGTGGCTTTACCCATCACTTGAAATTGAGCAGGTTGTTAATAATTGGCTTAAAAAAGGTCCATCCTTAATTGTGGTTACTTATGGTGATAAAGGATTAATTGGTTATCGAAAAGGTGAAAAGGTGATTGTTGATGCTGTAAAAGTTAAAGTTGTTGACACAGTAGGTGCTGGTGACACAGTAGGTGCTATTTTGGTTGAGGCGATTATAAAAGATGGTTTGGCTAGTTTGACTGGATCTTGGCTTGAAACCATGCTTAAACGGGCCTCAAAGGCTGCTGCCATTACAGTTTCCAGGGTTGGCGCTAATCCACCAACGAGTGAGGAGCTTGAGTAATTGCTAAATATTGATTCAGATCAAATCTCAATTGCAATTGATTTAGATCAGGGAGCACGCTTGGCATCTGTGCAATGGCGGGATATGCAGTTTGTAGTGCCTTTTAGAGGGCAAGATTTAACCTGGGGTTGGTTTGCTATGGCTCCTTTTGCCGGCAGGATAAAAAACGGTGTGGTGCGAGATTTAAAGGGTAATGAGTATCAACTGCCAACAAACTTTGATCCACCTCATGCTCTAAATGGCCTGGCAGTACTTTCCTCTTGGGAGGATTTGGGAGGCGGTAGACAGTTTCTAGAACTGCCTTCACCATATGAAGGCGCAACAGTTACGCAAAGTTATGAGATCTTAGATAATGCAATTCGCTGGTCACTTGAGTATGAAGCAAATGGATGCCAGCTGCCGGTAACTCTAGGTTTTCACCCCTGGTTTGCCCGCGAGATAGGAAAAGGTGATTCTGCAGAGTTATCATTTAAAGCAGATAAGATGTTCGAAAGATCAAATGATCAGATACCAACTGGTGAGTTAATACCACCATCTGCCCCGCCTTGGGATGACACATTTGTTGAGATTTTAGGAACTCCTGAGATTATCTGGCCAGGGGCAGCAAAGGTAGCGGTAGAAAGTGATACCGCTTATTGGCATATATATGATCAAGATGAGGATGGTATTTGTATTGAACCAGTTACCGCACCCCCTGATGCCCAAAACTTAAATTTTCAAGATGAAAGTTATATTGAGTGCCTGATTACATTTAGTGAAGATTTCTGATTTCACTTTTTGTTGAATTATTTGGATGTTCTTCGTAAGAGAATGCTCGTAGATAAGAGACCCTTTCGGGTCCCTTATTTTTATACTACCTGTGGTGTGACTCGAACCCACAACCTGTTCTTCGTAAGGGAACGGCTCTATCCGATTGAGCTACACAGGTAGCCTGCAGAGGATAGAAGTTTCAGGAGTTACAAATTCAATAAATATAAAATCTGTGGATACTTACTTACCCACTCTATACATAACATCACTGCCGAATTCATTAAAGCCAAGTGACTTGTACAGTTTAAATGCTGGCTTATTTTCAACTCCAACATATAACATCACATTGCTTAATCCGTGATACTTTAAGTAATTAAGACCGCTAATTGTTAAATCCCGCCCCACTCCTTGCCCTTTATAATCTGGGTTAACCGCTAATACATAGATCTCACCTAGCGCCTCATGTCCATGATCATCATCTGAGCCAGTGTGTGAATGAGTATGAGCGCCATGTATTTTGGTCCAACAAAATCCAATTAATTCTCCCTTATCCTCTGCGACAAAAAAACCCTTATCATCAAACCAAGATTCATTAAGCCTGACCTTTAAATCATCCTCACTCCACCCGCCTTGATCTGGGTAATGAGCAAAGACCTTGTTGTTTAAAGCAAGAAATGCTTGATTATCAATGCCCGGGATAAATGTGCGGATTGGGTATTTGGAGGTTACAGGTTGTATTTCAACCAGGGACTTACTCATTAAAAGATTTGACCAAAGACGTTCAAGATTTAATGAGGCAGCAATAGCTTTTGCTGCTGGTAGATCACCATGTGACCAGATTCGAGTCCTATCACCGCAAATTTTTATAGCCTCTTTTAGTATCAGAGATCCCAAACCTTTGCCTCTGTGTTGTGGGTGGACAACTGCTTCAACACTTGGGCCTGCCACAAGATCTGTTGTATCAAGGTGGGCGTAGGCAATTACTTCTTTGTTTTCTTCAATTACTAAGTGTGAATCTGACTTATCACCACCATGGCGAAGATGAAGCAGCACATGCTCTGCGATGGCAGGTGTGCCATCAAAATCATGAGCAGCCTTAGTTAGGGATAAAACACTTTCTTGTTGGGATTTAGAGAGGTGATTTAAGTGTTGCAAGGGGTGTTAATTAATATCAGCTGTTGTTTGATTGTTTTGCACTGAAAAGCGGTAGCCAACATTTCGTACTGTTCCAATTATGGCCTCAAACTCTGGTCCCAACTTTGACCGAAGCCGTCTGATATGAACATCAACAGTTCTAGTTCCACCAAAGTAGTCATATCCCCAGATCTCTTGTAGTAATTGCGATCTTGTGAACACACGGCCTGGGTGTTGAGCTAAGTACTTAAGTAACTCAAATTCTTTAAAGGTTAGATCAAGAACTCGTCCCTTTATCTTGGCTGTGTATGAGGACTCATCAATTATTACCTCACCACTTCTTATCTCACCAGCGGATGGATTACTTGCCAATTGCGCAATAGCGGTCTGGCCAATCACAATTCGAATTCGAGCATCAACCTCAGCAGGACCTGCGGTATCAAGAATTACATCATCAATACCCCAATCAGCATTTATCGCAGAAAGTCCTCCCTCTGTTGTAATAACCACAATCGGAATATCTACCCCAGTTGAGGTAATTAACTTGGTAAATGATTTAGCAGCTGGCAGGTCACGACGGGCATCAATGAGTAAACAGTCAACTACAGGTGGTTCAACTAATACTGAGGCCTCAATCGGCAAGATCTTCACATCATGCTGCAGTAAGCCAAGGGATGGCATCACATCAGCGCTAGCACCGTTTGAGTTTGTAAGTAGAAGTAGGCGTGCCATAAGAGTGCAAGAATACCGCTATGGAAAGTTTGCTGCCACTTCTTTTACTGATCTCAATCACTTCAGTAATTGGGCTTCTTCTTCGCGCCAAAAAGGGTGTAATAAAAAGAGCAACACGGGTAAAAATCTCAGAGAGTGAATTTGGTGGCAAATATGGCAGCCGTCTTACCATTCTGCAATTTTCAACTACTTTCTGCTCTGAGTGCCGAACTGCAAAAGCAATTGTTAAAGATGTAGTTAAAGATTTTAAAGATATCACCTATGTTGAAGTTGATGCCGAATCCAATCTTGATTTGGTTAGAAGGATTGATATTCGCTCCACCCCAACTACCATATTTTTAGATAGCAAGGGGTTTGAGATCGCTAGGGCAAAGGGTGCGCCTAAACGTGATCAACTTATCAAGGCGATCAAAGCTATATAGCAGTTTCGTGCAAACACTTTGCAAGAAGTAATCTGATAAGTATTATAAAATCTACTCATGTTCTTCATACAACCTGTTTACTTTACAAAGCGGCGCGTCATTGATTTTTCCCGCGGTAAGGGTTGTATTTGTTGGATAAATAGTTAATTTGTTTTTTAGTTTTACAAAATTAAATTTATTTATCTATCAAAGGAGAAAAAAGTGTCAAGCAGTATTCAAACAAAGCCTGAGCGTTTAATCGATGCTAGAGGTCCAAGATACACAGCAGCAATTACAACCTTAGTTTTATCAGCAGCTCTAGTGACAGAGTCTAATTTAATTGTTGGATTTCAATTTGCAGTATTTTTATCAGCTGTATTATTTGGACTTCGAAGATCCCTCTATGGTTTTATCTATCGCAACTTGATTCAGCCACGTCTTCCGGGGCCCATTCCTAGTGAGAATGAGTCAGCACCAAGATTTGCCCAATTAATTGGCGCACTCTTTGCTGCAACCGCACTCCTTGGCGGCTTAACTGGAAACACAACAGTCTTTCTAATTGCAACCAGTTTTGCACTAGGAGCTGCTTTTCTAAATGCTGCCTTTGGATTTTGCTTAGGTTGCCAGTTCTACTTAATCCTCTTCCGGGTGAAATCTCGCATAACCTCTCGCAATTAGGTGGTTGTTAATCGCCAGTTAGACTTACCTCATGGCTAAACCAAATGAGCTTCGGGAAAAAGGGCTTCGCCTTACTCCACAACGTGAGTTAGTGCTGCAAGCAGTAAGACAGTTAGGCCATGCCACACCGGAGGAGGTAGCAGAAAAGGTTCGTGCAACACACCCTGGAATAAATCTTTCAACTGTTTATCGAAATCTTGAAACATTAGAAAATGTTGGTTTAGTACTACATACTCATTTAGGCCATGGTGGTGCGACATACCATGCGGCCGAGGAGTTAACCCATCTTCACCTTGTTTGCTCTGAGTGTGAGTCAATTGGGGATGCACCAATTGAGACAGCTGCAAACTTTGTTAACACCTTGGCAGATGATTACGGATTTAAGACTGATGTAACACACTTTGCTGTTTATGGATTGTGTAGTAAGTGCACTAATAAAACAGGTAAGTAATGAGCGCTGTTCTAGTTGATTCAGGTCCTGACAAGGGTGCTATTTGGCACTTTGGTGAGCCAAATCAGGAGCAAAAAGCATTGGTTGTCGGAAATGCTTGGGCAGATCTATCACACCGCGGAATAATTTCAATCTCAGGTAAAGATCGCCTTACCTGGCTACATGCCTTAACTACCCAACATGTAGAAAAACTAGAGGCTGGTAAGTGGGTTGAAGCTTTAATACTTGATGTACAGGGGCATGTGATTGATCAACTCTTTTTAGTAGATGATGGCAATACCGCCTGGTTACACACTGAAAACTCTCGAACACAAGAAATCTTAGATTACTTAAATAAGATGAAATTTATGTTAGAGGTTGAGGTTAAAGATCAATCAAATGATTACGCAGTGCTACGAGCTCCTGGTAAATCTGATTTATTAGGTGGTCCTTATGCTTTGGTGCCAAGGGGTGAGTTAAAAGATACAACTGATGCATTTAGCAAAGCCCACACCCAAGTTGGTATGTGGGCGTTAGAGGCAGAGCGAGTCTCACAAGGCAGGGCTAGATTATTATTTGAAACAGATCATAAATCCATTCCAAATGAGTTAGGTTTTATTAACAAAGCTGTTCATATGGATAAGGGGTGCTACCGAGGTCAAGAGACTGTGGCAAAGGTATTCAACCTAGGACAACCCCCTAGGAAACTGGTAACACTTCATTTAGATGGGTCAATGGTGGCTATGCCTGAACATGGAGCAAAGGTATTTTTAGAGGATAAAGAGGTTGGCTTTATAGGAACAGTCGCCCGACACTATGAGTTAGGACCTATTGCGCTAGCTATTGTAAAACGCAATGTTCCAGTTGAAGCAAATTTGTTATCAGAATCTGTACCCGCGAAGATTAGTAACCAAGTTATTTAAATCTCAATGCGGAGAATAAATCTGTCAATTCTTAACTAAATTAAGCCAGGAATTCACCAACATACCTACAAGACTTTTATTCTCGGCCACTAGTTTATTCCTAAGCTTATAGTCTGGCTTAACCCTAATGAGACTTTCGAATTCCTTAAGAAGTGCTTTAGCTGAACCATCGAGATCAATTAATCTAACTGTTTTTGAATTAAACTCAGAGATTAAATCAAGAGCCCCGCTTGATTTAATTGCCCATACCGGAACACCTGATATTAAAGCTTCCCTCATAACTCGACCATAGGATTCGACCGGAGCAAGGGAAACCAGAACGCCAGTTTTATTCCACATTTTTGCAAGTGACTCTTCCGACATTTGACCAAGTATTTGAAGTCTTTGTCTTGGGATAACAAGTTTTACTCTAGACAGAAACTTAGACTCTTCTTTACCGCTTCCAATAATTATGACATCAAAATCTCTAGACACGTTATTCAATTTATTTATCAGAGCTAGAAAATTCCAAATTCCTCGATCTTGGTGAATTCTGCCGATCAAGGCAATTGATTTAGGTCTTTGAGCAATTCTTAACTTCTTTAAATTCAATGCTTTGATATTGATTGGCACGGGTGTTATGGTAATTTTGGCTTTACTTAAACTTAGGTTCTTAATTAAATTGTCTTTTTGACTCTGTCCAACCGCTCGTATTGATGTTGCTTTTGAACATGAGTATTTGGCCAGGTAGAAGCGTATTCTGTTTCTCCAATTTATTTTTCGCCACAATGGATCGGCAATATCACCATGAATTTGCATTTGAATAGGAACTTTTCGTCTAATAAGTTTGGCTAGAAAAAATCCTGTCCAAAAACTTTCCCAAGGATCGCCCACCACTATAAGACTCAAATCTATCTGTTGTTTACGCAGGCTGCGATATGCGCGCCATGAAAAAGAGATTGGGTTAAATGTTGGTTTAGACAAGATGTGTCTATCCATAAACTTAGAATAGAAAGTTCGTTTTTCTTGATAGCTTGCACTTAAAATAACTAGTTTATATTTATCAGTTTTTGAGTACAAGGTTTTGGCATACTCTAAGTGACGGTTAAGGACATCTTTGCTGCCGATAGAGATATTGCCCCTAGGATCTAGAATCAAGATTGCAGAGCGTTTCATTTTTTTGGAGCCCTAAGAAGCTTAATTACAAGGTTTAACTGATTCTGTTGGGAGTATTTGTTTACAACTTTTTCTCTGGCTCGTTCACCTAATTTTTTAAGCTCTACCGGAGATTGCAACAGCGAGTTAATTGCATCTATCAGAGAACTAGGTTTGTTTACATCAACAACAATTCCATCGGTGTTGTCGGAGATCACATCTAAGTTCCCTTTAATATTAGAGACTATTGATGGCAATCCACAGGCCATGGCTTGTAATAGTGAGAAGGACAATCCTTCGTAATCTGAGATCAATACAAATACTTTACTTCTGAACAGATAATTTATTACTTCTTGCTCTGATAACTGTCCAGTGAAAACAACGTTTGAGTTTAAATCACTTACTAGTTTTTTTAATCTTTTTTCTTCGGGCCCACTTCCAACTATGACTAATTTAGTCCCACACATGGAGTTTGCTGTGATTAACTTGTCTAAGTTCTTCCATTTGACTAAACGACAAACTGAGATTAAATCAAATTCATGGGAGTTACTCTGCGGCTGAATTGTCGCTATTCCATTAGGGATGCATGATGTCTCTATATTTATGCCCCAACCTTGAATCAATTCTTTCAATTCTAAACTTGGGCAAGTTATTTGCGAAAATCGGTTTAAGCTCCATTTTAAAAAGAGTCTTTGAATTTGATGCTTGAACCTTAGCTTTGATTTATTGAACTCTTCGATGGTAAGTGATGTTTCACCACGGTTGAAAGCTCTCTCCCAAACTGGATCACCAACTATCTTTGCCAAAGACTTCTTACCGCTGCCAACCAATGCGAAGGCAGTTTCTTGGAACAATCCATTTGAAAAGATGAACTCACTAGTACTAATCCTACGTTTAATGTGGATGAACGTTTTTAAAAATCTAAATATTAGAAACTGATCCCTGTTGATGTATTTGACCGGCCAGGGCTCTGCTAATTCATTCGCAGAGGAGTTTTTTAATGTAACAACCTCTACCGAGCCGCTTTGTGACTGGATTGCAGATGCAAGAGCTGGAATATATGTCGCTGGCCCACCGATTTCTGGTCTGTAAATCCCCGATATCAAAAGGGTTTTCATTTAACTGATTTAACCCATTTATCCAAATTTGCAGAAATTTCATTTCTTGAAGCCCATTCAATTGTTGTTGAAATACCATCTTCAAGTTTAGTACTTGGCTTACTTGCAATTAAGTTTTGTATGTAGGAGGCATCAGACATCGTTTTGCGAGCATCATTTAAATTTGTTTCAAATCGTTCAAAGCTAACCTTCTTGCCTGTTAATGAACCTACTACTTCCATCAGGTAATTCATCGACAAAGGCCTGCCGCCACCGAGATTGACAACATCTGAGAAACCAGGTTTTCTTCCCTCTAGCTCCAAAGTTAAGTTGATTACAGACCTAACCGCATCACTTATAAATGTGAAATCCCGCTCGATAGAACCGTCTCCAAAAAATTTGAACTCAGCTCCCGCAATTACATTTGCAATCATTCTAAAATAAGCCATGTCTGGCCTACCCCAGGGACCGTAGACCGTGAAGAATCTAAGACCGCGTGCAGTTGTTTCGCTGTTTTTTACTAATGTAGGGACGAGAAGTTCATTTGCTAATTTAGTACTTCCATAAAAACTATTTGGATGCAAATTTAATTCAGATTCGCGGTAGGGAATATCAGCCTTATCTCCATACACACTTGATGAGGATGCATACAAAAATTTCGGAATTTTATTTTCGATAGCAGAGATTAAAACATTACTAAAGCCAACTAAATTACTATCAACATATTTACGGCTATCACTAACGCCAAGCCTGACACCTGCTTGCGCAGCCAGATGGATAACTATCTCTGGACTGCTTGAAGCAATAATCTTTTCTACTTTTACTTGGTCGCAAATATCTAAATTCAAAACTTCAAGGTTTAAAGGATTTAACAACTCTTTGACTCTCAGGTGTTTCAAGCTAACATCGTAATAATCCGAGAAATTATCAACTGCCGTTACGTTGTGATCGGACAACACCAATTGTTCACAAATTGCGCTTCCAATAAAGCCAGCAGCGCCGGTAACTAAGATACGCATAGTAAGGTTATTCTACTTCTTTTTATTGCAGAATACTTCGCTTGGAAAGTGCGTGGATCCACAATAAGATTATTGGTAACGGAGGGCTAATTTTGAGTCGAACTCATCTTTTGATAATCAACTATGCAATGGATGAGAAGAGTCAAGTGTTTTCTCACCAAGTAGATTTAGTGAATAAATTAGCTGATAAATATGAACTGGTATCTGTCCTGACCGGAACAATTGGTTCCTATAAGATTTCAAGCAATGTTAAAGTTGTTTCTTACAATTGGGTGCAAGGTAAGAAATTTTCTAGTTTATTAAGATTTTTAATTAAGTTTTTGCAAGTGCTATGGCAAAACAAAATTACTTGCATATTTTCTCATATGACCTCAATTCAATCCACATTTATTTCACCGATAACAAGAATATTAAGAGTTAAGCATTATTTATGGTATGCGCACACAAGTAAAAATCTTTACTTATTAATCTCAAGATTTTTTACCAATGGAATTATCACTTCAACCCCAGGTTCATGCCCAATCAAGGGGCAAAAAGTTTTTGCCATTGGTCAATCTGTTGACAGTAAAGTTTTCAACAGAAAAACAAGGTTAGAAAAAACAATTACTAAATTAATTCATATTGGTAGGTTTGACCCATCTAAGAATATTGAATCCATTATTTCAGGAGTAAAACAACTAAGAGATGATCACCCGGCATTGAAATTAACTATTGTTGGGTCCCCATCGAGTGATAAGTTTCAGGAGTATACGGAATTAGTGAAAACTAAATTTGTGACGGATGTACAACTTGGGTGGCTCATTTTTACCCCAGGAATTGAGCGCAGAAAAATTCCTGATGAATTGAAAAAATATGATTGTTTTGTGCATGCATTCCAAGGGTCTCTGGATAAAACTTTAGTTGAGGCCACTCTCTCTGCAATTCCAGTAGCCACTATAAATAACGAGTATATAAAAGAGTTTGGAAAATGGGACTCCAGTAAGGCTAACAACGATTTATCTTTAACAAGCGAGTTAGGGTTTTTGCTAAAATTAGAAGATACTATAATTGCCAGTGAGGTTGATCGAAGGTATGAATATGCAATAAGCAAGCATGATTCTGAAGGTTGGATAAATAGACTAGTTAATGTCCTAGATCAGAAATAAAATCGTGGTCTGCAGAATATCCAGTGGTTGTTTAGATATGATTAGTTAGTGGAAACTTTAACTACTATTTTATTTGTAATTGCGGCGGTTATGTTTTCAGTATTTTTGATCAATAAAGGCGTAAAGGGAGTTAGACAAACTCTAAAGGCAGATAAAGAATAATGGCATTCACAATTCCAGAAAACCTGCATCCAGATTTAATGCCACTTGCTTGGTTAATTGGTACTTGGCGTGGAAAGGGGCGTGGTGAGTATCCAAATATCCCAGGCTTTCAATTTGCCCAAGAGGTTTCCTTTAATCATGATGGCAGGGCCTTCTTAAATTACTTCTCACGTTCTTGGATCATTGATGAAAATGACGAGATTGTTAGACCAGCTGCCTCTGAGGTTGGTTTTTGGCGGGTTAAGGAAAACAATGTGCTTGAAGTTTTACTGGCTCACAACACAGGAATTGCTGAAGGTTGGGTTGGTGTTGTTAAGGGCGCTAAGATTCAACTTGAAATGGATCAGGGGTATTCATCCCCTTCTGCAAAGATAGTTACCGCTGGCTCTAGGTTATATGGATTAGTGGAGGGTGAGCTATTCACCTCCTACGACATGGCAGCACAAGGTCAAACCCTGCAGGCACATCTTTGGTCCTCACTTGAAAGACAATCTGACAATTAACGAGAAATTTTCAGGGGAGGTTTTAGCCAAAGTAACACGAGGTGATTTAGTTGAGTCCCTCCACCTAGGGCACCTAATTGTTTTAAATGCAGATGGGTCAACCTACTTATCTAAAGGCTCACCTGAATTACCAATCTATCCACGGAGCGCGATCAAATCCTTACAAGCAGCAGCAATGCTTAAAGCGGGACTTAAAGTTGAAGCCAATGAGTTAGCAATTATTTGTGCCTCACACTCAGGATCTCAAAACCATATTGATCTAGTCACCAAAATGCTCACCTCTAGAGATATTTCAATCTCAGATCTTAAAAATGCTGTTGATAAACCATTGGGAGAGAAAGAAAAAATCTCTTGGGGTGAAAAGCCTTCAAGCCAGTTAGCCCAAAACTGCAGTGGTAAACATGCTGGAATGCTTATTACCTGCCAACAAAATGGCTGGGATATGAAGAGCTACCTAGACTTAGATCATCCACTTCAGATCGCAATTAAGAATGAGATTGAAGAGCAATCTGGTGAAAAGGTGAGTGCGGTAAGTGTGGATGGCTGTGGTGCACCATTATTTGCAATCTCCTTAATTGGGTTAGCAAAAGCCATTTCAAACTTAGTTAAATCTAAAGAAGATCCTTATAAGCAAATAGTCTCAGCTTGCACAAAATACCCAGAGTTAGTTGCAGGAGATGGTCGATTAACAACCCGAATGATGCAGGCTGTCCCTGGTTTATTTATGAAAGAGGGAGCAGAAGGTGTTCAAGTATGTGCATTGCGTGATGGCAGAGTGATTGCAATAAAGATTATTGATGGCTCATGGCGACCAGTTGCGCCAATCATTATGGAGATTTTTAGTAGGTGGGGAGTTAAGATGCCTGATGAGGGCGTAAAGATTTATGGGGGTGGCAGCGTAATCGGTGAGGTATTTGCCAATATTTAAAGTACTTAACTTAAGTTAGAATTGAGCATATGAAATCCCCACGCACCTCAAAGATTGCCACCTTGATGGTTCACACATCACCCCTTGATCAAGCAGGCACAGGCGATGCCGGCGGGATGAATGTTTATGTGGTGGAGACCGCTAAGAAGATGGCACAAGCAGGAGTTGCGGTAGATATTTTCACTAGAGCAAATAAACCAAATCTGCCAGAGACAATTGAGATTGCAGAGGGCGTCAGTGTTAAGAATTTAGTAGCTGGACCCTTTGGCGGTTTATCAAAAGAAGAACTGCCCAGCCAATTAGGAGCACTAACTAGTGCTTTTATGAATTATCAGAAACAATTACCTAAGAGTTATTACTCTCTTCTTCACTCTCATTACTGGATCTCAGGCCAATTAGGTTGGGTGGTAAGTGAGGCAACAGGAACTCCTTTAATTCACACCATGCACACAACTGCAAAGGTTAAGAATTTAAATTTGGCTGATGGTGAAAAGCCAGAGCCACAAGTAAGGGCAATTGGTGAAGAACAGGTAGTTAAGGCAGCAACTGCTTTAATTGCAAACACAGATGCTGAAGCTGCATCTTTGGTCTCACTTTATGACGCTTGCCCAGATCGAGTATTTGTTGCTGCCCCTGGTGTTGATCTGCAGAATTTTTCACCCGCCGATGGCAAAGCGGCAGCTCGTGAGCGATTAAATATTGCACCAGATACGATCTTGCTTACCTTCGTGGGCAGAATCCAGCCTCATAAGGGTCCTGATGTATTAATCAAGGCAGCAGCAGAAATGGTTTCTCACTCACCATATCTTCGAGCAAAGCTTGCAGTCGTGATTATGGGCGGTGCATCTGGTCATATAAATGAGTTAGAAAAGTTGAAGTCAATTGCTAAGTTTTTGAATGTTGAAGATGTAACACATTTTCTAGACCCAGTATCACGCACCGTACTTCCGGATTGGTATCGCGCAAGCGATTTAGTATGTGTGCCCAGCTATTCTGAATCATTTGGCCTTGTAGCCCTTGAAGCCCAAGCTTGTGGTACGCCTGTTGTTGCAACAGCAATCGGTGGACTAAGAACAGCGGTCTCAGATGGCATCTCTGGCTCATTAGTAGATGGCCATGATCCAAAAGCTTGGTCTGCTGTAATCTCAAGATTAATTGCTGAACCCCAACGCCGGTTGCTCTTATCTATGGGAGCTGTTGAACATGCCAGCCACTTCGGCTGGGAAATGACAGCTAGAAAGACTCTAGATGTTTATGACATTGTATTTAGTAATCGGTCAAAAAACTCTATTTTGACATCCTTAAGCTAGGTGAATTAAATTGAGCAACAAAAATAGAATTTACTAGCATGAGTAGTACTGCACTTAAGATTTGTCACTATATAACTACTATTTCTCGAGGCGGTGCAGAAAATCAACTGTTACTGCTCGTAAGCAATCAAATCAAGTCTGGTAATCAAGTGACAATAGTTCCTTTGAAGGGTGAGCTCGAACTCTGTGAGGATTTTAATAAAATTGGTGCAAAAGTAGATCTAAACTTCGTAGGGAGAAAATTTCTAGTTCAGATTTTGAAAATGTCTACCATTAAAAATAAAAATTATGACATCCACCATGCACATCTTCCCCAAGCAGAATTACTGCTGGCATTCTCGCCAATTAAGAATTACATAATAACTAGGCACTTTGGAGGACAATTTTACCCAACTTCAAACCCATTTCTATCAAAAATTCTCTCCAGAATTGCATCTGCAAGAGCTAGAAAAGTTATAGCGATATCTGAGAGTGTGAGAAAGCTATTAATTGAATTAAGAGAGGTCAAAAAACACAAGAAAATAGCAGTAGTTCCATATGGTTTTAATGCGGTTTCTTTTGTTGGAGATCATAGTAATCAGATGAGTTCTCGGTCAAAAAGATTTACCATTGGAACTTTAGCAAGATTATCTGTAGAGAAAGACCTGCCGACTTTAATCAAAGCTATAAAGATTTTACAATCTAGGAACAATAAGCAAGATTACCAACTACAGATTTTTGGAGAGGGGGAATTACGAAGCAAAATCGAGCATTTAATCCAAGATTTGGAATTAGCGGAAAGTGTTCTACTGATGGGAAAAACTAACGATACAGCCAGAGAACTATCGAAATTTAGTTTATTTGTTCTGCCCAGCAAGTTCGAAGGATTTGGACTAGTCTTGCTAGAAGCAATGTCTTTGAATGTACCAATTATCGCTTCGAACATCTCAGCTGCCAAAGAAGTTTTGGGCACAGATGGTGCTGGAGTTTTTTTTGAACCAGGAAATGCAGATGATCTGGCTGAGAAAATTCTAAACTTAGAATCATATCTGGATCAGAGTTTTGCAGAGCGACAAAACGACCGTCTTAAACTTTTTGATGATAAACAAATGGAAAATCGGATTCGACAAGCATATGAGATGTAAGAAATTAACATCAAAGTTTATTGGGGTATAGTGCGCTAATGATGTGGAGCAACCCATTTGATCTACGGTTTGAACAAATTAGGAAAGTGCTCCTCCTTTTAAATAGATCAGATCGTTATAAATTAGGGTTTGTTCTAATCATTAACACTGGATTAGCTTTCTTAGATTTAATCGGTGTTGCATTAATTGGAATAACTTCTGCAATATTGATCCGAGGCTTACAAGGATTAGCAGCAGGTGATCAAGTAACAAGATTTTTACAGTTGCTTAATCTGAATGAATTGCCACAGCGACACCTGTTGCTACTACTTGGTGGTTGCGCTATTTCTTTCTTTATCCTCAAAACAATTCTCTCAGTCTATTTTTTAAGAAGAACTCTTAGGTATATGAGTACTCGTAACGCGCAAATTTCTAGCTCACTAGTTTCAAAGATGCTAAATAGACCCGTAGAAAAAATCTTCATTAAGCCAATTCAGCATCAAATCTATAACGTGACTGGAGGGGTTGAAAGATTAGTAGGTGGTGCTGTAACAAGCCTTGTGGTTATAGCATCCGACCTAGTTCTACTTTTAGTAATTCTGATCGGTTTAATGCTGGTTGATCCAGTCACATCAATTGGCACCTTCTTTATATTTACAGGCATTGGGTTTTTGCTATATTTTTTGCTGCATAAGAGAGTTGCTATTCTAAATAGTAATTTTGCGTACCAAAATATTTATTTTAATCAGAAAGTATCAGAAGGCATCAACTCATTTCGAGATCTTTTCATTAAAGGTGGCAGAGAGTTTTATGTAAATGAGATCCGAAAAACTAAAATGAGACTAGCTGGTTATGACGCTGAAATTAAGTTTCTTCCTAATATTAGTAAATACACAATCGAGATATCGGTAATTCTAGGCATTGCTGTTGTAGCGGGCATTCAGTTTTATTTGTTTGACTCTAACCGAGCCATTGCGGTCATATCAGTCTTCTTAGCTGCAAGCACAAGAATTGCACCTGCAATTATAAGGTTGCAACAAAATGTAATTGCAGTTAAATCAAATTTGTCAGCGGCAAAACCCACTTTTGACTTAATTGATGAGTTAATTGGTATCAAAGAATTAGAAAGAAATGAAACTGTCATTAATACAAGCCATACGAGTTTTTTGCCAAAAGTAAAACTTGATAACCTAAAATTCACCTATACCGATGCCACGGATGACACAATCCAAGGTATTTCATTAGAGATTAGCGAGGGTGAATTCATTGCATTTGTTGGCCCCTCTGGCGGTGGTAAGAGCACTTTGATTGACTTAATTTTGGGCTTACTTGCCCCATCATCTGGATCAATATCAATCTCAGGTCTTACACCTGTTGATGCGATAAAGAAGTGGCCAGGCTCTATTGGGTACGTCCCTCAAGATGTGTTTATTGAAAACTCAACAGTAAAAGAGAATATTTGTTTAGGGTTTAATCCAGAGTCGGTCTCAGATGATCTTGTATGGCAAGCATTACAACTTGCTGATCTATCTGATTTTGTTAAAGGTTTAGAGGGGCAACTTGCTTATCGAATCAGTGATGCTGGTAAGAATCTAAGTGGAGGACAAAGGCAACGGCTTGGAATTGCTAGAGCGCTGTTAACAAAACCAAAGATTGTGATATTTGATGAGGCAACTAGCGCACTTGATGCTGAGACTGAAAATCGTGTTTCAGAATCAATCTTGAAGTTAACTGGTGAGTGCACAGTTATCTTTATCGCCCACCGCCTATCGGTGGTAAGGAGTGCGGATATGATCTATTACATTGATAAAGGCAAGATCATCAGTCAGGGAACATTCGAAGAATTGCGCTTGAAAAATGCTGATTTTAATAATCAAGCCAATTTTATGGGCATTTAAGTACCTTCAAGATGCTTGATCCAAACGCAGTAATTGATGATTTTTTATCATCACATGATTTGGATTTTGAACAAAAGGATAAAAATACTTACCTCATCACCCTGCCAGGGGAGGCAAAGCAGCAAACCCACTGCGCATTGGTAGTTGGTGATCACTCTGTGAGTATTAATGCATTTGTCATTAGAAAGCCAGATGAGAATAAGGCTGCAGTCTTTGAGTATCTACTGAAGAAAAATGCTGGTATGTATTCAATAGCTTTTGCAGTCAATGAGTTAGGTGATATTTACCTAGTAGGCAGATTGCCACTGGAAGCGGTTAATGAGAGGGAGATTGATCGGATTTTAGGTGCTGTTCTGCAGTACGCCGACTCATCCTTTAACCCACTCCTTGAGTTGGGTTTTTCATCCGCTATCAGGCGTGAGTGGGCTTGGCGAGTCTCTCGGGGTGAGTCCTTAGCTAACCTAAAAGCATTTGAGCATTTAATTTAAGTAAAGGCGTGAAAGGATAATTACTATGGGTTATAAGTTAATTTTATTACGCCATGGTGAGAGTCAGTGGAATGCCAAAAATCTTTTCACCGGCTGGGTTGATGTAGATCTATCTGAAAAAGGAAAGGCAGAGGCTGCAAGAGCTGGCCGGTTACTAAAAGAGGGGCAGTTATTACCTGATGTATTACATACATCCCTGCTTAAGCGAGCGATAAATACTGCAGATATAGCACTTATTAACTGCGGTAAAACTGGCATACCAACATATAGATCCTGGCGTTTAAATGAGCGACATTATGGCGCGCTGCAAGGAAAGGATAAGGCGCAAACACTTGCTACCTATGGACAGGAGCAATTTGATCTATGGCGCAGGTCCTTTGACACCCCACCTCCACCCATTGCAGATGATGATCAATACTCACAAAAAAATGATCCAAAGTATGCGCATTTAGGAGATGAGCTACCAAAAACTGAGTGCTTAAAGGATGTAGTGGTACGTGTTATTCCATATCTAACTGGTGAGGTGAATAAGGATATGGTGGCGGGTAAGACGGTTTTGATTACTGCTCACGGTAACTCACTGCGAGCAATTGTTAAACATATTGATTGCATTTCAGATGTTGATATTGCAAAGGTAAATATCCCAACCGGAATTCCGCTTTACTATGAGTTTGATGATAATTTTGAACCGATTACAAAGGGTGGTCGATATCTAGATCCAGAGGCAGCAAAAGCTGCAATTGAAGCGGTGGCTAATCAGGGCAAGAGGTAGGGTTTTTAAGCCTTATCCTCTAGATACTTTCCAGTTACTAAGTAATGCACCCTGCGTGAGATTGAAACTGCATGATCGGCGCTTCTCTCGTAATACCTGCCAAGTAAGGTTAAATCAATTGCAGACTCTGCCCCATGTGGCCAATCCTTGCTAATTAAGGATTGAATTAACTTTCTATGTAATTTATCCATCTCATCATCATCTACTGGCAGCTGTTTTGCCTCATCTAGATTTCGAGATTTTATAATTTGAGAGACCTTATCGATTATTAAGCTAGCAACCCGGCCCATCTCTTCAATGGTAAGTGAGCTCTCAGGTGGAACGGCGGTTGCTGGGTATCGCATCCTGGCAAGCTTTGCGATGTGGTGGGCCATATCTCCCATTCGCTCTAAGTCAGCACTCATTCGCAGTGAGGTAACAAGTGTGCGCAAATCTGAGGCCACAGGTTGTTGGGTGGCTAGTAAGCGCATAGTGCGATCATCTAACTCATGCTGCATCTGATCAATCACATCATCTTGAGCGATAACCTTTTCTGCCAAGGTTAAATCAGCGGTTAAAAGCGCAGTGGTGGCATCCTTTGTGGCAGCCTTAACTAGTTGTGCCATGTCGACTAGATTGCCGGTAATAGCCTCTAATTCATCGTGAAAAGCCTCGCGCATGGGATAAAGATACTAGTTATATATCTTTTATTCACCTTGTTGGGTAAATACAGCGTTAACAGAGGGCAAACTGAGCATCACCTTTGAAATCTATTTAAAGATATCAGCTAATCCCCATACCATTGGCTTATGGCCTGGCTTAAGAAAAATCCAGATGATGATTCAAATAGTAATGAGATTCCTACCTCCCTTGTTTTAACTTTAAACTCATTAGATCGAGAGTCAATAATTGTTGATACAGCTGGCAATGTTGTTTTTGCTACTGAAAAAATAAATCTACTTAATTTAGTTAAAGATGGCAGATTGTCTAGCCAAGAGTTACTTGCAGTAGTGCGGGTTGTAAGAAGAACTGGCACCTCACGAGAGGGCTCATTTGAGGTAGCAAGAGGTCCAATAGGTGAGGCAAAACGTGAGCTTCAGATTACCGCCACACTGATCTCAGATGATGGTTTGGTTTTAGTAATCATTGATGATGAGGGTGAAAAGCAAAGAGTTGATGCAGTTAGGCGAGATTTTATTACTAATATCTCACATGAGTTAAAGACGCCAATTCAAGCGCTCTCGCTTAATGCTGATGCCATTCTTGAGGTTAAAGATGAGCCAGAAAAAGTAGTCACATTTGCTAATAAGATAAAGCTACAAACTAATCGATTAAATGATTTGGTGAGAGAGATCATCAATCTCTCCAAATTACAAGATTCAGATCCAATGGAGACTGCTCAAGAGGTAGAAATAAGTGATGTTATTAAAGAGGCGATTGATCAATGTGAATCACCTGCACAGGTGAGAAAAATAACCATTAACACCGATGAGGTTGAAGAGTGCACTGTTTTTGGTAAGCGTGAGCAATTGGTAATGGCAGTTCATAACCTTGTTGAGAACGCAATTAACTACAGTCCTGAGGGCACAGCAGTTACCGTTAGTACTAAGAAAAATGAAAACATCATTGAGATTTTAGTTAAGGATCAGGGGTTAGGAATTTCGGAGGAAAACATCGAAAGAATATTTGAAAGATTTTATCGAGTAGATCCAGCTCGCTCTAGAGCAACTGGTGGCACCGGCCTTGGTCTATCAATAGTTAAGCATGTTGTTGGCAACCATGGTGGTGAGGTTAAAGTATGGAGCGCGCTCGGTGTTGGTAGCACCTTTGCGATTAGGCTTCCAATTGCAGTAACAAAGGATCTTAAGTGACCAAGATATTAATTGTTGAAGATGAGGACTCAGTTTTAGATCCTCTTGAGCTTTTGCTTAGTAAAGAGGGTTTTTCGATAGAGACCGCTAGAAATGGCCGAGAGGGATTAGATAAGTTTTCAAAGGTTTCACCTGATTTAGTGCTGTTAGACATTATGTTGCCAGAGGTTTCAGGAACTGAGGTTTGCCGGCAGATTAGAGCAAAATCTAATGTGCCAATAATTATGTTAACCGCCAAAGACACTGAGGTAGATAAGGTAGTTGGGTTAGAGCTTGGAGCTGATGATTACATTGTTAAGCCATATTCAAAGGCTGAGTTAGTGGCAAGAATTAAAGCAGTCCTTCGTCGTGGAGTAAGCGATCACGCACCTGGTGAGGGCGGTGTGATCACTGCCGGACCAGTAACTATTGATGTGGAACGGCATGCAGTCTCTATTGCAGGGGTTAGCATCTCACTACCTTTAAAGGAGTTTGAGCTGCTTGAGTTTTTGGTAAGAAATAGTGGTCGAGTACTAACTAGAACTCAGTTAATTGATCGAGTGTGGGGCTCTGATTACTTTGGAGATACTAAGACGCTTGATGTGCATGTGAAGAGGCTGCGTGCAAAGATTGAAAAAGATCCAGCAAATCCGGTTTATATCCAGACAATCAGAGGGCTTGGTTATAAGTTTGAAAATTAAGGAGTAACTACTGCGCTAGGTTTATAGCGAAGTAGATCTTTATACCATTCAAGATTTTCAACAATTAATGCATCTAAAGTCACGGGGGATGCTTTTTCAAAGGTAAAAACTATTGGAATTCGCTCACCGGGAGTTTGTGTCAGAGTTGTAAATGCATCGGCATTTGCTGACTCACCTGCAAATATAACTGGCTTGTTTTTACCTAATTCATACCTTGGTGCAGATTGAGTAACTGGCTGGCCATTAATACTTATTCCCGTAATTGCATCTGCCTCATCGGACCAATTTACTAATGTGCCAACTAAAACCCCTTCAGAGTTTTCATTCTTAACTATTAAAACATTACGTAATCTAATCTCATTACTCTGCGCCTCTACTCCATCAGTTACTTGTTTAATCATTCTGGTTTCAGCGGTTCGACCTGAACCACAAGCTGTTAATGTTGCAGCAACAAGGGTTAGTACAAGTAAGTTTTGAATGCGCTTTATCATGGCTACAGGTTATCGATAGGGGCTTAATTTCCTCAAAAATAAGAGCCAATTTAGGCAGGTGAAATGGGTCGCAAAATGCTGGTATTATTGGCTCCTATCGAAAGGCCTTTTCCTCATATGACATTTAAAGTTGGCGAAACTGTTGTCTATCCACACCACGGAGCAGCACAGATTGAAGCAATCGAAAAGCGCACAATCAAAGGTGAAGAGAAGATCTACCTCGTTTTAAAGGTAGCCCAAGGCGATCTAACAGTCCGAGTTCCAGCTGAGAATATTGATCTAGTTGGCGTTCGAGATGTTGTCGATAGCGCAGGTTTAGACCGAGTATTTAATGTATTACGCCAGCCATATACCGAGGAGCCAACTAACTGGTCTCGTCGCTACAAAGCAAATGTTGAAAAATTAGCATCTGGTGATGTTATTAAGGTTGCCGAGGTTGTTCGAGATTTATACCGCCGCGATTTAGATCGTGGATTATCAGCAGGTGAAAAGCGTATGTTGGCAAAGGCAAAGCAAATTTTGGTTTCAGAGTTAGCTTTAGCTGAGCGAACAGATGAAGAAAAAGCAGCAACCTTGCTAGATGAGGTTCTCGCCTCTTAATTGGCAGTACTTACACTGTCATGATTAATAAAACTGCCGCAATTATTGCAGCAGCTGGTGCTGGAAATCGCTTAGGCGCAGATCTGCCAAAGGCTCTAGTCAAATTAGTTGATAAAACTTTAGTTGAGCACGCTGTTGCAAACTTAGCTCCTATCGCCCAATTAATCATCGTTACATCACCTGCCGGTTTTGTGGATGAGTATAAAAAAATACTTGGAGACTCAGTAGAGGTTATTGAGGGAGGAATTCTTCGCAGTGACAGTATTCGGCTTGCTTTGTCTAAGATTCCAAATCAATATGAGTATGTATTAGTTCATGATGCAGCAAGAGCACTTGCCTCAACCACACTAGCTGCAACCGTAATTGCGCAATTAATAAATGGTGAGCAAGCGGTTATTCCAGCACTTGATGTAATTGACACTATCAAAGAAGTAGATAGTAACGGCTATGTTCGAAACACTCCAAATAGATCATCTTTAAAAGCTGTTCAAACTCCACAAGGATTTACCAGATCTGTTTTAGAGCGAGCTCACGCGGCCTCTGAGGATGCAACAGATGATGCAGCATTAGTTGAAGCAATTGGTGTTGCGGTAAAAGTTATTGCAGGTGAGGAACGAGCACTTAAGATCACTACAAAATCCGATCTGGCAATTGCCACAGCGCTTTTGCTTCCAAGTAATGCTAAACAAATCAGAGTTGGTATCGGTATTGATGCGCATGCTTTTGGCAATGATCAAAGCAAGAAGTTATCTCTCGCCGGATTAATCTGGGATGAGATTGCACTAGAGGGTCACTCAGATGGTGATGTGGCATCTCATGCCATATGTGACGCACTACTTTCAGCTGCAAATCTTGGTGATTTAGGAAGTAATTTTGGGGTTGCAGATAAAAAGTACGCTGGAGCATCTGGTGCGCAATTGTTAAGTGAAACATTGGTAAAGATAAAAGAAGCTGGATTTATGATTGAAAATGTGGCAGTTCAGATAGTTGGAAATAAACCAAAGATTGCGCCACGTCGAGCTGAGTCAATTGCAGCACTTTCAAAGGCATTAGCAGGAGCTAAGGTTTCGGTATCTGCCACCTCAACTGATGGTCTTGGATTTACTGGTGAGGGCAAGGGTATATCTGCGATTGCAACTGCCCTGATTGTTAGTGCTTAAAGGTTAAATTTAATTATGAGCTTATTACACCTTTATGACACTAAAAGTAGAAAAACTTCTCAATTTAATCCGATTAAAAAAGGTGAGGTTGGAATCTATCTATGTGGAGCAACCGTTCAAGCACCTCCTCATATTGGCCATATAAGAAGTGGTGTTAATTTTGATATTTTGCGTCGCTGGTTAATCACATCAGGATACAAAGTTACTTTCATTAGAAATGTGACAGATATTGATGACAAGATTATTCATAAGGCAGGCCATGAAGAGATTACTTGGTGGCAGGTAGCAGCAAAGTATGAGAGGGCATTTACTGATGCCTACAACAAACTAAATGTGATACCACCAACTTATGAACCGAGGGCAACTGGACACATTACTCAAATGATTGCACTGATTGAAAAATTGATTTCAAATGATTCAGCTTATGCACCAGGCAATGGTGATGTTTATCTTGATGTAACAAAGGTTAAGGATTATTTAAGTTTATCTAATCAAAAGCTTGATGATCTATTGGTGGCAGAGGATTCTGATCTAAAGTTTAAAAAAGATCCTAAAGATTTTGCCCTCTGGAAAGCTGCTAAAAAAGGTGAACCGTCATGGCCAACACCATGGGGAGATGGCAGACCTGGTTGGCATATTGAGTGCTCTGCAATGGCACATGCCTATTTAGGTGAATCATTTGATATCCATGGTGGCGGCCTTGATTTAATTTTTCCACATCATGAAAATGAAATAGCTCAATCAAATGCTGCTGGTTTTGGCTTTGCAAATATCTGGATGCACAACGCTTGGGTTACAACAAGTGGCGAAAAAATGAGTAAATCACTTGGCAACTCTCTTCAGATCACTGAAGTCTTGAAAAAGGTTCGCGGTATTGAGCTGCGGTGGTATTTAGGTAGTGCTCATTATCGAAGCATGCTTGAGTTTTCATTTGAAGCCTTAGCAGAATCTGCAACTGCCTTTAGGCGTATTGAGGCTTTTTTAAGCAGAGCAGAGGCCATCTTAGGAAAAGAGGCTGAAATATTAATTGCAGATGAGTTTGCTAGAGCGATGAATGATGACCTGGCAGTACCTCAAGCTCTTGCCTTTATTGCTGAAAGCATGCGAATTGGAAATAGCGCAGCAGAGGATAAGAAAGTAATTGCTAAGACTGCTGGTGTGATTAGGGGCGCTCTATCAGTATTAGGTTGTGATCCAAAGGATGCAGCCTTTGCCGCTACACAATCAAATAATGATGCAATCGATGGACTTATCAAATTAGCGCTAGAGCAACGAGAAGCGGCAAGATTGCGAAAAGACTTTGCAGCAGCAGATCAAATACGTGATCAGATTGCCTACCTTGGCATTACAGTAGAAGACACAGCCAATGGTCCAAGGTGGAGTTATTAATGAAACCAGGTAAAGCTCGTAAGGATCGACCAAAAGGTGCTAAATCATTCTCTAGGGGCAGCAATAAGAGAGTTGAACGCTCTGCAGTTGCCCGGCCTGAAAAAAGAGATAACCGGCGTGATGAAAAGTCAGATGCTCGTAAAGGATTTCGCAAAGCTGCCAGATCAAATGAGCGCGAGGTAAAAAGGGAGGACCGAAGACCTGATCGTCCAGAAAAAAGATTTGATCGAAGAGGATCCACACAAGATGCAGTAGCTGGTAAGAATTCTGTTGTTGAAGCTTTGCGGGCGAAGGTTCCTGCCAAAGAGTTAGTAGTTGCAATAAAGGTTGAGCTAGATGAGAAGATCTCTGAGGCAATTAGATTAGCTAAAAATGCTGATCTACCAATTAAAGAGGTACCACGCAGAGCACTAGATGATCTAACTGGTTTCTCAAACCACCAAGGTATTGCCTTAGTTATCAAACCCTTTAACTACACCGAGTTTTCAAAGTTGTTAGCAAATGCAAAAAAACCAATGATGTTAATTGGTTTGGACTCAATTACAGATCCCCATAATTTAGGTGCGGTAGTTAGATCTGCTGCAGCCTTTGGCGCAGCTGGTGTGGTTATTCCAGAGCGGCGTAATGCTGCAATGACTGGCTCTGCTTGGAAGGCATCAGCAGGAGCTGCAGCTCGTCTTCCAATCTCACAGGTGACAAATCTAGTTAGATCAATTGAGGATGCTAAAAAGGCGGGTTGTTTTGTAATTGGCTTAGATGCAGAAGGTGATACCACTTTGGCAAAGATGAATCTGGCAACCGAATCTATTTTTATCGTGGTGGGAAGTGAGGGAAAGGGCTTATCTAGATTGGTGAGAGAAAAGTGTGATTTAGTTGTTTCAATCCCAATGCAATCATCAGTTGAATCTTTAAATGCCAGCGTGGCAACTGCAATAGTTATGTATCAGGTTGCGGCAGAAAGAAGTAAGTAATTTGATTTACACCCGCTTTATAGCTCTTGGTGACTCAATGACTGAGGGAATGTCTGATGAGATCCTTGATGGTAATTACCGAGGCTGGGCTGATCGAGTAGCAGATGTCTTAGCAAAGAGTAATTCAAGTTTTACTTATATGAATTTAGCAATTAGAGGAAAATTACTTAAACAGGTAGTAGAAGATCAAATACCAACTGCAATCAAGCACATCGAAGGAAAGCAAACCTTAGTCTCCTTTCATGCTGGTGCTAACGATGTGCTGCGTCCAAATTACCAAGCGGAGCTTTCACTTCCCCTCTATGAAGAGGGTGTAAAACAACTAACCGAAGCAGGTGCTACGGTAATTATCTTCACAGTGATTGATAAGGTTGAAGGAAAAGGAAAAACTGCCACACTTTGGCATCAGCGATTTAGTAATTTTAATGAGAATGTAAGAAAGGTGGCTGCAAAGTATCCAGTGATTTTATTTGAGGCTAAAGAGGCTGAGTTCTTAAATGATCGCAGATTCTTAGCTTTTGATCGACTCCACATGAACTCAGAGGGACATTCGCGATTAGCAAATGCGGTATTACAGGGATTAGGTTATGAGTTTGATCCAAATTGGAAAGTTGCCCCACCACCTGCAAAGAAGAAAAACAAAGTTGTTAAATTTGCCTTGGATTTACTTTGGATTGCCACCTTTTTGATCCCATGGATTTGGCGAAGAATCAGAGGAAAATCCTCTGGTGATGGTAGAAGTGGCAAGTATCTAACGCCAATTAGATGGCCGAAATGATGAATAATTCACTTTCCCACTTATGCCATAATTATGCCTTAAATATCTTCGCCTCTCTAGCTCAGTGGTAGAGCAGCCGCCTTGTAAGCGGCAGGTCGTCAGTTCAATCCTGACGGGGGGCTCCACAATTTGCTACTTATTATTTCCAATCAATCAAAGTAGAGTTTAATTATGAAATCCGCTGACTTTGATGTGGTGGTAATTGGTTCAGGCTTTGGTGGCTCAGTTGCCGCTCTTCGCCTTACTGAAAAAGGGTACAAGGTTGCTGTCCTTGAAGCGGGCAGAAGATTTTCAGATAAGGATTTTCCTAAGACCTCCTGGCGATTGAGCAGATTTTTATTTATGCCCCGTCTAGGCCTTCGCGGAATTCAAAGAATTCATGTACTGCCTGATGTTTTAGTTTTAGCAGGCGCAGGTGTTGGTGGTGGCTCATTGGTTTATGCAAATACTTTATATAAACCACCCGCCTCATACTTTGAAGATAAACAGTGGAAAGGTATAACTGATTGGGATAGTGAGTTATCTCCATGGTATGACCAAGCATCAAGGATGTTAGGGGTAGCGCAAAATCCCTACTTTTCACCCTCTGATAAAGCGATGAAGCAGGTGGCAGATCAAATGGGTGTTGGCCACACCTTCAAACTTGCTCCCCTTGGCGTTTACTTTGGCGATGGCGCAGGTGTTAAAACAAAGGATCCATTTTTTGGCGGAGTTGGCCCTGATCGAAGTGGTTGTTTGCAATGTGGTGCCTGCATGACAGGTTGTAGGCATAATGCAAAAAACACCTTGCCAAAAAATTACCTAGGTTTGGCTGAAAAATTTGGTGCCAAGGTATTTCCTGAACACACAGTTGTTAAAATTGAAAATCTCTCAGATGGTAGTTGGAAGGTAACGGCACGCAAGAGCTCTGCTTGGTTTGGTGGCAAGCGGGTCTTTACCGCATCCCAGGTGGTAGTTGCAGCTGGTACATATAACACCCAAAAGTTATTACATAAAATGAAAAGTCAATCAGTACTGCCAAAGATCTCTGATCAATTGGGGAAGTTATCTAGAACCAATAGTGAGGCACTCACCGGTAGCATCATGCCAAAGGGTGGAACTGATTTTAGTAAGGGCTCTGCGATTACCTCATCTTTTTTCCCAGATGATCACACCCATGTTGAGCCAGTTAGATATGGCAAGGGCAGCAACTTTATGGGATTACTACAAACTGTTATGACAGATGGCACAAATATTAAAGATCGTCGTAAGCAGTGGCTACGCCAAGTAATTACCAAGCCATCTTTAGTGTTAAAGATATTAGATGTTAGAAAATGGAGTGAGCGGACGGTAGTTGCCTTGATTATGCAAAATGTTGACTCTGCTATCTCAGTGAAGGGTAAGAAAGGTTTGTTTGGATTTCGATTAACCTCTAAAAATGATTCAACCACTCCAAATGCCACATACATTCCAGCTGCTAATGAGGTAGCAAGACGGATTGCAGAAAATAATGGTGGTATTGCAGGGGGCCATATTGGTGATTTAGTAAACGCTCCATTTACTGCCCACTTTGTTGGGGGGTGCGTAATTGGAGATTCAAGTAGTACTGGTGTGATTGATCCATATCACCGTGTGTATAACTACCCAACACTTCATGTTGTAGATGGCGCATCAGTTACAGCAAATCTTGGCGTTAATCCATCACTTACCATTACCGCTCAAGCAGAGCGAGCCTTTTCTATGTGGCCCAATAAAGGTGAGGCAGATATGCGTCCTGCGCAAAACTCACCATATAAAAGAGTTGAGGCAGTTATGCCAAACAACCCAGTTGTGCCAAAGGGTGCGGTTGGTGAGTTAAGAGTTTCTTAAAATCTTTGCCTGCTGCTTTGCTCTACGGTTTGGCATCTTAGTAATAGGAAAATCTTGGGATTTGTAGAAATCTTTAATTACCGCCTGCATTAACTTAGCTTTCTCTCTGACCAAATTATGGGATGCCCCAGGAATCACCGCCAGCCTGCCATTGGGGATTGCTTCATACATCTGCCAGGTCATTTGTGAATTAAATGGCTCATCATCTCCTGCCAATATCAAAACTGGACACTTAATTTTTTTAAGTTGTGAGAGCTTTAACTTTGGCTCAGTCTGCCATACCTTAAATGCTTTAGCCTTAATCTCAAGGAGTAGCTTTGGGTCTTGCCCAGTCATCTTTTCAAACCGTGCGAACTCCTCCTCACTTGCCTCCACATTATTTAAATCAAAGGATAATCCTGCGTTATATGTGTAGTTAGCACCAATTGCTACCAAGGATTTAATTAACTTTGGATACTTAATTGCAGCAATTAGTCCAATATTTCCACCATCACTCCAGCCAATAATATGGGCTGGTTTTTTAACAACAGTTTTTAGGTATTCAACTAACTCGGAAACTTGAAAATCAAAGTGCATATAACCTTTGCGCACCTTTGTGTAACCATGAGCGGTTCGATCATATGCAAAGGGCTCATGTGTCTTACTTACCGCAGGCAAAATATCTTTCTGCCAATTAGCAGTCTGGCTTAACCCGCCATGAAGTAATACAACTGGCTCACCATTTTTTGCCCACTTAAGACACCAGAGAGGGTGACCATCAACTTTTATAAATTTTTGATAAACCGGCTTTGACATAAAACTTTAGGAATCCATGATGTGGCGATTGCCTCGGTCAAAGGTTAGGTAATTCCAGGTCCAATCTGCCATGGTGCCAATTTTATTTCTGCCACCTAATAGGTAAAACAGATGTAGCCAGAGCCATACTAGCCAAGCAAGTGGTCCTGCCAACTTAAACCACCTCACCTGAACAATCGCCTTGTTTCTGCCAATTGTGGCCATTGATCCTTTATCTAAGTATTTAAATACTTCAAGCTTTTTGCCGTCAGCAATTCTTTTTATCTGCTTTGCAATAAATTTTCCTTGTTGGATTGCAACTGGTGCCACCATTGGTAGTGGCAAACCATCCTTACCTTTTGCGCCTGCAATATCACCTAGCGCCCAAATGTATGGATAATTTTTTACCTGCATAGTTGGCTCAACTGCAACTCGATTTGCCTCAACTGGCAGATTTAACTCCTTCATTGCATCAGCACCTTTTACACCTGCTGCCCAGATTGTGATCTCAGATTGCAAGGTGGTGCCATCTTTAAGAAATACCTTTCGATGTTGTAACTCTTTTACGGCGCTGTTTAGTAAAACCTTGACTCCTAGCTTTTCTAAATCTTTCTTAGTTCGCTCAGATAAAGATGGTGCAAATGGTGGGAGTAATCTTGGGCCCGCCTCAACTAATGTCACCTTAATATTTTTAGCAACTGCAGCCTGATCAGATTTTAATGGACCTCTTACCAACTCAGCTATCGCACCTGCCATCTCAACTCCGGTAGGTCCACCACCAATTACCGTTACAAAAAACTTTGTATCATCTTCAAAGCGACAAAGATCCTCAAACCGTCTCATAATCTCAGCTCTAATAGTTAGCGCCTCTGAGACTGATTTCATTCCGAGTGAAAACTCTTTAACTCCAGCAATTCCAAAATCAGCGGTGACTGAGCCGAGAGCAACAATTAAGTGATCAAACTTTAAAATCTCACTGCTATCTAACTTCACCTCTTTGTTGCGGTGATCGATGCTAATTGGTGAGGCCATTCGAAACTTAACTGAGGTTTTTCTTAAAGCTCCTCTAATTGGATATGCCACATGATCGGCCGCCAGCCCTGCCGTTGACACCTGATACAACAGTGGCAGAAAGGTTTGATAGTTATGACGGTCAACCACTGTGACATCGGCTGCTTTATAGAGGGCGCGGGCTGCTGCTAAGCCGCCAAAACCGCCACCTAAAATAACTATCTTTGGTCTATTCATCCAATTAAGTCTACTGTTTTCACCATGGATAGTGCGCGAAAGATTCTAGTAACCGGAGCCTCAGGCTATGTTGGCGGCCGGCTAGTTACTGCATTACTAGAAGATGGCGCAGATATTCGAGTCTTTGTTCGAGATAAAAACAAAGCTCAAAGCCACACCTGGGCATCCCAGGTTGAAATTGCAGTTGGAAATGCTTCAGATTATCAATCAACAGTTGAAGCATTAACTGGAGTTCACACCGCTTTTTATCTCCTTCACTCAATCAACCTTGGTCCAAACTTTGACAAGATTGAATCTGAGATGGCGAAAAACTTTGCAAAGGCTGCGCAAGAGTGTGGTGTAAAGCAAATTATTTACTTAGGTGGAATTAATAATGATGCTAAAACATCAAAACACTTATCATCTAGAGCAAATACTGGTAAGAGTTTGGCAACCTCATCAGTTGCAGTAATGGAGCTTCGTGCTGGAATCATCATTGGATCTGGCTCTGCCTCATTTGAAATGCTCCGTCACTTAACTCATCGCCTGCCGGTAATGACTACCCCAAAATGGGTAATGAATAAGACCCACCCAATTGCAATCCGAGATGTGCTTTGGTATTTGCGAAAAGCTGCCATGTTAGAAAAACCAGTTTCTGGTGTATTTGATATTGGTGGACCTGAGGTTTTGTCATACGCCGATATGATGCAAAAGTTTGCCAAATTATCTGGCTTAAGAAGAAGATTGATTATTAAGGTGCCAGTGTTAACACCAAAACTTTCCTCACTTTGGATTGGCTTTGTTACTCCTGTACCAACCTCTCTCGCTCGGCCATTAGTCGGTTCCTTAATTAGTGAGGTGGTTGCAGATCCTGCCAAATCAATAGATAAATTAATTCCTAAACCTAAGGAGGGATTAATTGATGTGGAGGGTGCCATTTCATTAGCGCTAAGTCATGTTTCAAGTAATACCGTTAAAACTCGCTGGTCAGATGCCACAACTCAAACTGCGCCTTGGCAAAAAGCTCAAAGTGATCCCGAGTGGGCAGGAGAGGCACTATATAAAGACAACAGAGTGCGAGTTACCAATGCCAGCATGGAAAATTTATGGGTGGCAATTGAGGAGATTGGTGGTGAAAATGGTTGGTATGGCTCAGATTTCCTTTGGTATCTACGCGGCCTATTAGATCGAATGATTGGTGGAGTTGGATTGCGAAGAGGAAGAAGAGATCCAGTTCATTTAAGAGTTGGCGATAGTTTAGATTTTTGGCGGGTTGAAACTTTAGTACCAGGGCAATCTTTAAAACTTTATGCGGAGATGATCTTGCCAGGAAAGGCTTGGCTTGAGTTTAGAATTAAAAAGTTACCAAATGGTCAAAGTGAGGTTATTCAAGAGGCCTCTTACTCACCCCGTGGCTTAGGTGGCCAGCTTTACTGGTATGCGGTTTTGCCATTTCACACATTAGTTTTTCCAACCATGATTAGAAATTTAATTCGCAGTGCTAACCGGAAAGATTACGCAGCGCGCAATGCATGAGTTCACTCCTGAGGTTGAGGCGCTAGCAAAAGAGGTACTGGATTACTCATTAATAAGACTTCGAACAGATCCACCACTTGATGGACCAAAAACTGCGCAGGAGTTATACGATCTAGCTGGAAATACCATCACCGCTAAAGGTTTAGGCGGACATCAAACACTTAAATTGTTCAAAGAGGTATTAGCAACAGCTTGTATATCAACAGATCACCCAAGGTATTTAGCATTTATTCCATCTGCTCCTAGTGAGTATGCAAACCTATTTGATTTAGTAGTTGGTGCTAGCGCACTTTATGCCGGCTCTTGGCTTGAAGGAGCTGGCGCGGTCTTTGCTGAAAACCAAGCGCTTAAATGGATATCAGATCTTGCTGAAATGCCAAAGAGTGCTGGTGGGGTATTTGTGCAGGGTGGAACTATTGGAAATCTATCTGCATTGGTAACAGCACGACATGTATTTAGAGAAAAGCGAAAAGATGTTACAAGGTGGGTATTAGCTGCAAGTGCTGATTCACACTCCTCCATTAAATCTGCTGCCCAGGTTATGGATGTTGAGTTGTTATTAATTGAGCCAGATCAAAATGGCGTGCTGCAAGGAGATAGCTGTGCTTCAGTAATTGATAAGTACCACAGAGATAATCCAAACCATCAAGTATTTGCCTTAGTTGCGACCGCTGGAACTACCAACCTTGGAATTATTGATAATTTACAAAGTGTTGGAAGATGTGCGAAAGATCGTGGCATTTGGTTTCATGTGGATGGGGCGTATGGCTTAGCAGCACTTTGTGCGCCATCTGTTCGTCCATTATTTAATGGTGTTGAGATGGCAGACTCCTTTATAGTTGATCCACACAAATGGTTGTTTGCACCATTTGATGCCTGCGCGCTTATCTATCGCAATCCAGCGTTAGCTAAGCAGGCTCATCTGCAAAAGGCTGCCTACCTTGAAACATTAGATGAAGATAACCAGTGGAATCCATCAGATTATGCAATTCACTTAACCCGTAGAGCTAGAGGATTACCATTTTGGTTTTCACTTGCCGCACATGGCACAGATGCTTATGCCAAAGCGATGGAGCGCACTATGGACGTAGCAAAGGATGCAGCTATACAGGTTAGAAATCATCCAAATCTGAAATTAGTAATTGAGCCATCACTTTCAATTGTGGCATTTGAAAGAGTTGGTTGGGGTAGAGGTGATTATGAAAAGTGGAGTGATAAATTATTAGCTGATCAAATAGGCTTTGTAACACCATCTTCTTATCAAGGTAAGCCGATTCTTCGCTTTGCAATTGTTAATCCGTGGACTAAGGAAAGTGATATCTCAGCGATTCTCGCCACGCTGTAAGTTAAAACCCCACCTTTGTCGGTGATCTCTTTTAAGATATCCCCATGTCTGAATTAATGGCCAGCGGTGATCCGGTGCAATCTGGCTTAACTGAGTTGGAGAGCAAGATCTTGGAATTTGAGCGCACCTGGTGGCGCCATGCTGGTGCTAAGGAGAGCTCAATCAAAGAGTTATTTAACCTAACCCCACCTGCCTACTATCAGCTGCTAAATAATTTAATTGATCGACCAGCTGCCCTAATGGCTGAGCCTTTGTTGGTTAAGCGGTTACTACGGCTTAGGGATCAGCGCACCGCTGCCCGCAGTAGCAGCAGACTCGGCTTCACCCTCTAATACCCCGTAGCCGGCCCCATTGGGGCTTGGTTCTGATTTGGCGCATCTGGAATAAATCCTCTAGATTTGGCTTTAGCACTCTCGTGGTGTGAGTGATAAATACACCCCAAGCAGACCTTAAGCAAGAAAAATAGAGGGAGAGAAAAAACATGGCAAAGATGATTGCCTTCAACGAAGAGGCTCGTCGCTCACTTGAGCGCGGCATGAATGTATTAGCTGATGCGGTCAAGGTGACCCTTGGGCCCCGTGGTCGCAATGTGGTGCTAGAGAAAAAATGGGGAGCGCCAACAATTACCAATGATGGTGTTTCAATCGCTAAAGAGATTGAGCTAGATGATCCATGGGAAAAAATTGGTGCTGACCTTGTCAAAGAGGTTGCCAAGAAGACTGATGATGTTGCCGGCGATGGCACCACAACTGCAACTGTGCTTGCTCAAGCGATGGTCCGTGAAGGATTACGAAATGTGGCAGCTGGCTCAAACCCAATGTCATTAAAGCGTGGAATTGAAAAGGCTGTCTCTGCGATCTCAGATGAGTTATTAAAGATGGCAAAGCCAGTTGAGACAAAGGAGCAGATCTCAGCAACTGCATCTATCTCAGCAGCTGATACCACAATTGGAAATATGATCGCTGAGGCGATGGATAAGGTTGGTAAAGAGGGTGTTATCACTGTTGAAGAGAGCAACACCTTTGGCCTTGAGTTAGAGCTAACTGAGGGTATGAGATTTGATAAGGGATATATCTCAGCTTACTTTGTAACTGATACCGAACGCATGGAAACAGTTATGGAGGATGCTTACATCCTGATTGCAAACTCAAAGATCACAAGTATTAAAGATTTAGTACCAGTTCTTGAAAAGGTAATGCAAACTGGCAAGCCACTTGTGATTATTGCCGAAGATGTTGAGGGTGAAGCACTTTCAACCTTGGTAGTAAATAAGATCCGCGGCACATTCAAATCAGTTGCAGTCAAAGCACCAGGCTTTGGTGATCGTCGCAAAGCAATGTTGCAAGATATTGCGATTTTAACCGGCGCAACAGTTATCTCTGAGGAGGTTGGTTTAAAGTTAGATCAAACCACTCTTGAGCTACTTGGCACAGCCCGTAAGGTTGTAATTGCTAAAGAGGAGACCACAATTGTTGAAGGTGGCGGAGATACTGATCAGATCAAGGGCCGGGTTAATCAAATCCGTGCTGAGATCGAAAAGAGTGACTCCGATTATGATCGCGAGAAACTTCAAGAGCGCTTGGCAAAACTTGCCGGTGGTGTTGCAGTAATTAAAGCTGGAGCTGCCACTGAGGTTGAGTTAAAGGAGCGAAAGCACCGAATTGAAGATGCGGTTCGTAATGCAAAAGCTGCTGTGGAAGAGGGCATTGTTGCCGGCGGTGGCGTGGCATTACTTCAAGCTTCAAAGATCGCCTTTGGTAAGTTGAAGTTAACTGGGGATGAAGCAACTGGCGGAAAGATTGTTGAGTACGCAGTTGAATCTCCACTTAAGCAGATTGCAATCAACGCAGGTCTTGAAGGTGGCGTAATTGTTGAAAAGGTGCGTAGCCTAGAGACTGGTTTTGGTTTAAATGCTGCAACTGGTGAGTATGTTGACATGATTAAAAGTGGCATCATCGATCCAGCAAAGGTAACAAGATCAGCTTTGCAAAATGCTTCATCAATTGCAGCCCTCTTCTTAACAACTGAGGCAGTAATTGCTGATAAGCCAGAGCCTAAGCCAGCTGCACCAATGCCAGGTGGCGATGGCGGTGGAATGGATTTTTAAAAAATCCATAATTACTTTCAAAAGCCCCCGCTTAAAATCGGGGGCTTTTTCATTTTAATCATAAGCAGATTACAATCAGAGTATGGCGAAAAAGAAATCATTATTTAAAAAGCTCCGTAAAAATGAGAGCTCACTGGTTGCAGAGCCAGAGGCACCAGTTGATGAGGCGATATTAGAAGCAATCGCTCAACCTAAGGTTGAAGAGGTTGTAAAGCCAGTAATTGTTAGAAAGCCATATATCGCTCCAGAAAAAACCTATCCAGCCAAGATTGAACTTGAGCCCAATAAGAATGACATCTTTGGCGCACTTGCCATTGCGAAAAAAGCTGCGATTGAGGATGCTGGAAAGAGTGAGTTTGTTGGTGAGTTTTACTCAATAGATTCTGATGAGGAAAGAGTTGCCACATATTTGTTTCACGCAAAACTTCCAGGCTATAACGGATGGATGTGGGCGGTAACAGTTGCCAAGGTAGATGATCAAAGTAATGCAAGTATCTGTGATGTTGTTTTGCTGCCTGGAGCTAAAGCATTACTAGCTCCAAATTGGGTGCCATACTCACAAAGAATTCAGCCAGGAGATCTTGGAGTTGGTGATGTAGTGCCAACTGCGCCAGATGATGAACGTTTAACACAAAGTTATGCTGCCCTTCCAGAAGAGGAAGAGTTAGATCTTGCGCAATTTTTTGAGTTTGGATTAAGCAGAGCAAGAGTGTTATCAATTATTGGCCGTGATGCAGCAAGTAAGCGATGGTATGAAGGAGATCGCGGTCCAAAAGCACCAATCGCACAAGCTGCTCCAAAACCATGTTCATCTTGTGGATTTTTTATCCCAATCGCTGGCTCACTTAGAAGCGCATTTGGAGTTTGCTCAAATGCAATCTCGCCTGAGGATGCTCGGGTTGTTTCCTTTGATCACGGCTGTGGCGCCCACTCTGAGGCGTTAATTAAGGCTGAATAATCCACTAACACCTAAGCAGCTTGTTGGGTTAAACTACTCACCTGCCCATTACACGATGGCCTAAACGAATAC
>Ga0315902_10001317_pt1 | contig 39919 bp, 34 predicted proteins | sample LakEriMetagenome_9_FD_203523 | JGI IMG/M metagenome (GOLD analysis project Ga0315902, IMG submission 203523) | Freshwater fungal communities from buoy surface, Lake Erie, Ohio, United States - Buoy 12 MA117 | ecosystem: Environmental > Aquatic > Freshwater > Lake > Lake biofilm | place: USA...
GCCGCTGGTAGCGGGCCTTGGTGCCGGTGAGCCGGGCAGGAATGATCTTGCCGGTCTCGGTGATGAAGTCCTTCAGGACCTCGATGTCCTTGTAGTCGATCCACTCGACCTTGTCGGCGGTGAAGCGACAGAACTTCTTGCGCTTGAACAGCGCGTTCTGCGCTGGCCGTTTCTTCTTGCCATCCTTGGGACCACGGCGAACGAACGCCATATCACACCTCGATCAGTTCAAATGCGTTGACATGCAAAACCAGTTGCCGCGACTGTCGCCGACGCGGCGCCAGGAAGCCTCGGACCCGCAGCGGCCTGCCCATGGGCATCGCGGCAACCCGGTGCGCCGCCTCGCCGGCGAACCGCACCGCCAGATCGAACTCGAGCCGACGCTCGGCACCCGCCTCGTGCTGTGACGAGCGGTGCGCCAGCACCGCATCGACCACCGCGACACCCCCGGGCGTGAATCGCAGGCCTTCGGAGGCGACGAGCGTGCCGTCGAACTCGATCCGGTTGGCGGCCGCACCGGCGTCGGGCGACGTCACGGCAGGCGATCAGCCGGGACACGCGGCGGCCAGCGGTTCAGGCTGCGGGTGCCGGCTGGGCTTCGGCAGCGCCCTTGCGGGCCTCCTCGCGCTGGATCTGCTTCCACATCGGTGACGGGCCGGTCTCGGCCTTGCGCATCGACACCGTGAGGTGGCGCAGCACGGCGTCGTTGAAGCGGAAAGCGTACTCGAGTTCGGCCAGCGTGGCCGGCTGGCACTCGATGTTCATCAGCACGTAGTGCGCCTTGGCGATCTTCTGGATCGGATAGGCGAGCTGGCGACGGCCCCAGTCCTCGATGCGGTGGATGCGCCCCTGCTGCGCCTCGACCATCGCCTTGTAGCGATCGATCATCGCGGGCACCTGCTCGCTCTGGTCCGGATGGACGATGAAAATGATTTCGTAGTGACGCATCGGGTTTCCTTGTGGACGTTGGCCGGTTCACCGGCAAAGGCCGCCCGTTGGCGTCTGGCGGGGCGGCAAGGATGGAAAAGCCTTCAACTATACCCCGTAAATCCGCCCTCGGTCCAGCCCGGCGCGCGCCGCTTACACTGCGAGGCCGGCGTGCGTTGCGCGCCACCCGCCAGGAGAATCGCCGATGGCCACCAGACGCAGGCCGGCGCCGGACCCCTCACCGACAGGATCGACACTCGCCGACGCGCTTCGTGACTCGGCCGAACGCCTGATCGAGGCCGGACTCGACGCCATCGCTCAGGCGGGGCCCGCGCCCGGGCGCCTGCTGCAGCGTCTGCTCGACGATGCGCTGGCCTCGGCCCTTGCCGGGCAGGGCGTACCCGCACGATCCGATGTCGAGGCCCTCGAGCGGCGCATCGGGAGGCTCGAGCGTCGAATCGACGCGCTGGCCGGCAAGAGCGCCACGAAAGCCGCTGCGACACGTGTGACGAAGACCGCCACGAAGACCGCCACGAGGACCGCTTCAAAACCCGCCGCCAGGACGGGGGCCACGACCGCGCGCCCCGCCGGCGCGCGCCGCGCCGCGGCCCGTTCGAAGGGCTAGAACAGCTCGCCCTGCCCGCTGGCGCCGCCACCGGCTCCGCCGGTGCGCGGCCCGGCCCGCCGTCCGGTGGACGGCAGGCCGCTGCGCCGCGAGCCGTGACGGCGCTGAATCGTGTCGGCCTCGCGCCGGACCTCGGGCAGCGCGCGCAGCGCATGGAGCCGCTCGCGGGCCAGGGCAAGTGCCGGTCCCTCGTCGACGATCGGCGCCGGGTAGGCGGGCGAGCCTTCCTCGGGCAGCCAGCGCCGTCGGTAGAGGCCACGCGGATCATGCTCGATCGCCTGGCGTGCCGGGGAATAGATGCGCAGCGTGTTGATGCCGGTGCTGCCACTTTGCATCTGCATCTGGCTCCAGTGGATGCCCGGCTCGAAATCGAGGAACTGACGGGCCAGGAAAAGCCCGGGCTCGCGCCAGTGCAGCCAGAGGTGGTAGGCCGCGAAACTCACCAGCATCGCCCGCATGCGGAAGTTGAGCCAGCCGGTGGCCACGAGCTGTCGCATGCAGGCGTCGACCATCGGAAAGCCGGTGCGGCCTTCGCACCACGCCGCGAAGCGCTCGCGCGCTGCGCCATCCATCGGCGCGCCGCCGCCCTCGATGTCACCGGGGCGAAGACCATCGAGCGAGCGGGCGAAGTGGCGGGTCTCGATCGCGGGCTCATCCTCGAGCTTCTGCATGAAATGGCAATGCCAGCGCAGCCGCGAGGCGAAACCGCGCAAGCCATGGGCGAGCTCCGGATCGCCGCAGTCGGTGATCGCCGCCGCCGTGACCTGATGCACCGCGCGCATCGAGATCGTGCCGATGGCCAGATGCGGGCTCAGGCGGCTGCAGCCATGCTCGGCGCTCAGCGGGCTCGACAGCTGCCGGCGGTAGTCGCGGCCGCGCCCGCCGACAAAGCCCTGCAGCAGAGCCCACGCGGCCGCCTCGCCGGCTTGCGGCAGCGCTCGGGCAGAAGCCCGCACCGCCGCGAGATGGGCCGGCGGGTGCGCCCCAGGCGTCGGACCGCGCCAGGCCGGATGCTCGCCACCCAGGGGATCCGGCCCGATGTCATCGATGTCGTCGCCGGCATGGCCCGGCCAAGGCGTCCAGGCACCTCGCCAGCGCTCGGGCACGGGAAGCTCGGGCTCGCGCATCCGTCGCTCCCAGCGCCCTGCCCAGCCGAGCCGGTCGCGGTGCGGCCGCTGCACCCCGTGCTGCGGCCATTCCTGCCAGGGCACGCGATGCTCGCGGCACCAGCGCGCCACCGCGCGATCGCGGGTCCAGCTCCAGCCCGGCCCGGTTTCCTCGTGGCTGAGCAGCCGATCGAAGGGCCAGGCCGCGTACAGCGCCTCGAGAACCTCGGGCAGACGCCCCCAGCGGATCAGCAGCGGCAGGCCGCGCTGCGCGAGGGAGCGCTTCATCATCGCGGCACTGCGCCAGGCCCACGCGAGGTGTTGCGGGTCGAACTCGGGGCTGTCGAGCCAGTCGGGCTCGATCACCCAGATCGCCAGCGCCTGACGCGCGGTCGCCGCGCCGGCGAGCGGCGCATGATCGCGCAGCCGCAGATCGCGCTTGAGCCAGACGAGCACGCGCTCGTCCCCCGGCACGCCAGCGTCCCGCGCAAGGCTCATGGCGCAGCCAGCTCCCGCCAGGCGCTCACCACGATACCCAACCCGCCGGCGACGATCAGCGACTCCATCAGCAGGGTGTGCAGCCGGGCCCGCAGGCGCCGCACCAGCCAGGCGGCGAGCGCGCTGCCCGGCAGGGTGGCCACACCGATCAGCAGCCCGAGCATCGCGTGCTCGCCATCGAGGGTGTCGAAGCCGCCGAACAGGGCTGCACGCAGCAGATCGATCAGCACCGACACCAGGGCATCGGTGGCGAGCACCGCGGTGCCGGCAAGTCCGCCGCCGAGCAGCAGCGACACCAGGATGACGCCCATGCCCGAAGCCATGCCATTGGCCAGCCCGAAGACCGCGCCCCCGGCGACCATGCCAGCCGAGCCGACCGCGACCCGTCGGCGACGCAGCCAGCGGCGCGCCGGAATGCTCAGCACCACCAGCATGCCCATCACCAGGCCGAGCGGGCGGGCGTCGAGCCGCGCATGCAGCCAGGTTCCGAGCACCAGCAGGGGCAGCGCGCCAAGGAGCACGCGCCGCGCCACCGGCCAGTCGATGTGATGGCGGTAGAAGCCGAGCCGGCCGGCGCTGATCACGACGCCCGCCAGCGCGAGCACCGGCACCGTCGCCTTCACGCCGAGGATCGGCACGAGTACTGCCGCGAGGATCACCCCGGAGCCGAAGCCGCCGATGCCCCCCACCAGCGCGCCGGTGAAGGCCGCGGCGAGCACGAGCAGCCACTGACCGGGATCGGCGATCACGGCGCTCGCCGCGGCCGGACGGGGCGCGGCGACCCGGTTACCCGAAGAAGCGCGCGACGTTATCCTGGATCTGCGCCTCGATGCGGGGGCGCATCGGGGCGAGCAGCATGCCCAGACGCGCATCGAGGCGCACATGGTCGCGCGCGACCGTGAGTTCGCCCTGGACGCCGCGGCGCTCGAAGCGCAGGACGTCGCCATCCCACTGGCAGCTCACGCCGTAGTCGTTGCTGAGTTCGTCGGCGACCCGCTGGGCCGCCGCCCGGGCCTTGGTCAGGCCCAGCGCGTGCTTTCTCTCGAGATGGATGTCGGCCACGTCGGCTCCGGAGGGAAGACGGCGCACCGCGACCTGGCAGCGCGCCGCCGGGTTGTCAGGACGTCGTCGCCGGGATCTCGAAGACCTGCCGCAGGTAGCGCAGGTAGGCCTCGTCGTCGCACATGTTCTTCGACGGCGTGTCGGAGAGCTTGGCCACCGGCTGGCCGTTGCAGCGCACCATCTTGATGACGATCTGCAGGGGCGTGCAGCCGAGGTCGTTGGTCAGGTTGGTGCCCACACCGAAGGCCAGTCGGGCGCGATCGTGAAAGCGCCGGTAGAGCTCGACGGCCAGCGGGAAGGTGAGCGCGTCGGAGAAGATCAGCGTCTTGGTGCGCGGATCGACCCGGTTGCTTTCGTAGTGCGCGATCAGGCGCTCGCCCCACTCGAAGGGATCGCCGGAGTCGTGACGCGCGCCGTCGAAGAGCTTGCAGAAGTAAAGGTCGAAGTCGCGCAGAAAGGCACTCATGCCGTAGACGTCGGACAGCGCGATGCCGAGATCGCCACGGTACTCGCGCGCCCAGGTCTCGAAGGCGAAGGTCTGCGAGTCACGCAGCCGCGGGCCCAGGGCCTGGCAGGCCTGGAGGTACTCGTGTGCCATCGTGCCCAGCGGCGTGAGCCCGTATTTCATCGCGAACAGCACGTTCGAGGTGCCCGCGAGGTGCACACCGAGCCGGTTGCGGCACTCGATCAGGACCTCCTCGTGCCACAGGCGCGAAAAGCGCCGGCGGGTGCCGTAATCGGCGATCTTCATCTCCGCGAGCGACGGGTCGCCCGCGATCATCGCGATCTTGTCCTCGAGACGACGGCGGCCCTGCGCGTAGTCGGGCACCCGGACCGTGTTGCGGAAATAGATCTCGTTGACGATCGCCAGGACCGGGATCTCGAACAGGATGGTGTGCAGCCACGGGCCGCGCACCGTGATCTCGATCTCGCCGGGCACCTGCGCCGAGGGCTCGACGGTCACGTATTTGCCGTTGAGGTGGAACAGACCGAGAAAATCGACGAAATCGCTCTTGATGAAGCGCATCGAGCGCAGGTAGTCGAGCTCACGCTCGCGAAAACGCAGCGTGCACAGGTGGGCGATCTCCTCGCGGATCTCGTCGACCAGCGGCGCAAGCGCCACACCCGGGTTGCGGCACTTGAAGCGGTACTCGACCTGCGCACCCGGAAAGTGATGCAGCACGACCTGCATCATCGTGAACTTGTAGAGATCGGTGTCGAGCAGCGAGTGGATGATCATGGCGCGAAACCTGGCCGAGCCGCATGCCGGCTCCCATGTCGCCAGTGTAGTGCAGCGGCGATAATCGCTCCGATGCCCGATGCCGCTGACAGCCACGGCGCGGCCGGGGGCGACGAGCCCCGGGTGGTCGCGCATCTCGACATGGATGCCTTCTATGCCAGCGTCGAGCTGCTGCGCTATCCGCAACTGCGGGGTCAGCCGGTGGTCATCGGCGGCTCGCTGCGTCGGCAGGGCGCGCCGCCTGCCGAAGCCGCGGCAGACTTCACGCGGCTGCGCGCCTACGCCGGGCGCGGCGTGGTCACGACCGCCACCTACGAGGCCCGTGCCTTCGGCGTGCGCGCCGGCATCGGCCTGATGAAGGCGGCGCGGATGGCGCCCGAGGCGATCCTGCTGCCGGTCGACATGGAGGAGTACCGGCGCCACTCGCGTCGCTTCAAGGCGGCGGTGCGGGCGATCGCGCCGCGCATCGAAGACCGCGGTATCGACGAGATCTACATCGATCTCGGCCCGCTGCTCGCCGGTCACGCCGATCCCTGGGCCGAGGCGCCGGCGCTGGCGATGCGGCTGCGCGAGGCGGTGCGCGCGGCCACCGGGCTGTCGTGCTCGATCGGGGTCACGCCGAACAAGCTGCTCGCCAAGATCGCCTCCGACCTCGACAAGCCGGGCGGCATCACGATCCTCACGCAGGCCGATCTCGGTACCCGGATCTGGCCGCTGCCGGCGAGCCGCATCAACGGCATCGGTCCGAAGGCAAGCGCGCGGCTGGCCGCGCTGGGGATCGCCACCATCGGCGAACTCGCGGCCGCCGACCCGCAGTGGCTGGTGGGCCACTTCGGACGCAGCTACGGCACCTGGCTGCACGAGGCGGCCCACGGCCGCGACACCCGGCCGGTGGTCACCGAGAGCGAGCCGCGCTCGATCAGCCGCGAAAGCACCTTCGAGCGCGACCTCGATCCGGTGCGCGACCGCGAGACCCTGCGCGGCCTGTTCACCGACCTGTGCGTGCGGGTGGCGGCCGACCTCGAGCGCAAGGGCTACCTCGCCCGCTCGATCGGCCTGAAGATCCGCTTCGAGGATTTCAGCACCGTCACCCGCGACCACACCGCGACCCACGCCACCGGCGACGCGGCCGAGATCCGCCGGCTCGCCGGCGAATGCCTGCGACGGGTAAGGCTCGACCGTCGCATCCGGCTGCTCGGCGTGCGGGCAGGCACGCTGCTGCCGCGACACGCGGCGGGCGTGGTCGACGAGCCGGCGCAGCGCTATGCCGGCCTTACGCTGCCGCTGTTCGACGACGGGGCCGGCGACCGGCGCTGACACGCACCGGCGGAGCGCTGCCCGCGATCAGACCGCCAGCAGGCTGCGACGAAGCGCCGGCGAGGTGGCGAGCTCGCGCATCGGCGCGTCGAGCCTGACCTCGCCGCGGTCGAGCACACAGGCCCGATCGGCCACGGCCGCCGCGAAACCGAGATTCTGCTCCGACAGCAGCACCGCCAGACCCTCGTGCTTGAGGGCGAGAATGGTGGCGGCCATCTGCTCGACGATCCGGGGCGCAACGCCCTCGGAAGGCTCATCGAGCAGCACCAACCGGGGATTGCCCATCAGTGTGCGGGCGACGGTCAGCATCTGCTGCTCACCCCCGCTCATCCGCGCGGCAGGCCGATCGAGCATCCCCGCAAGATTCGGGAACAGTCGCAGCAGTCGCTCCTCGGTCCATGCGGGCACGCCGGGGCGCGCCGGCCGGCGGCCGACCTGAAGGTTTTCGGCGACCGTGAGGTCGGTGAAGATCCGGCGGTCTTCGGGCACCCAGCCGAGCCCCAGGCGACAGATGCGATAGGACGGCAAGCCCAGGATGTCGCGCCCCTCGAAGCGTACCCGACCGCTGGCGCGGGGCATCAGGCCGATCAGGGCCTTGAGCAGCGAGCTCTTGCCCGCGCCGTTGCGCCCCATCAGCGCAAGCACCTCCCCGGGCCGCAGCGCGAGATCGACGCCGAACAGCACCTCGACCGCGCCGTAGCCGGCGCGCAGGCCGCTCACCTGCAGCAACGGTTCACGCGCTGCCGGAGCACTCACGACGCGTCCTCCGGCCCGGGCATCGTGGCGGCGAACCGGCCGGACCCGAGGTAGACCTCAGCCACCCGGGCATCGGCGCGGATCGCCGCCGGCGGCCCCTCGGCGATCAGGCTGCCCTCGGCAAGCACGAGGATCCGGTCGGCATGTTCGAAGACCACGTCCATGCTGTGCTCGGTGAAGAGCACGCCGATGCCGCGCTCGCGCGAGAGGCTGCGCACCAGGCGCATCAGCGCGCCGCGCTCACCCGGCGACATGCCGGCGGTAGGCTCATCCATCAGCAGCAGCCGGGGATCGCCCGCCAGCGCCAGCGCGAGCTCCAGCGCCTTCAGGTCGCCATAGGCGAGCGCAGCGCAGGGCTGTTCGCCCGCGGCCCCCAGCCCCACCCGATCGAGCAGCGCTTGCGCCGACGCGCGATGCAGCCTCCCGGCGAGCGGCCACCAGCGAGCGAGCTGCCGCCGGTGGGCCAGCAACGCGAGCTGCACGTTCTCGCGCACCGTCAGCGAGCTCCAGGTGGCCGCAACCTGGAAGGTGCGTCCCACGCCCAGGCGCGCGATGCGACGCGGCGGCAGGCCGGTGATGTCGCGCCCATCGAGCGTCACGCGGCCGGCATCGGGGCGCAGCTGGCCGTTGAGCAGGTTGAAGCAGGTGGACTTGCCGGCGCCGTTGGGGCCGATCATCGCGAGCATCTCGCCCGACGCGAGCGCGAAACTGACGCCAGCGAGCGCGCGCACGCCGCCGAAGGCCTTCGCCAGTCGCTCGACGGCAAGCAGCGGCTTCGGCGCGGGCAAGGCCTCGCGGGCGTCGGCGGCGCCGCCGGCCGGATCGGGATCCCGATCCTGGGCCCGGCGCTCATCGATACCCGGACCGCTCACCGCGCCTCCCGCGCTCGGAGCCCGCGCAGACGCGTGGCGATCATGCCGCCCGCTCCGGCGATGCCCTGCGGGAACGCGAGCACCAGCAGCAGGATCACCCCGCCGAGCATCGCGCGCCAGTAGTCGGTGCCGCGAACGATCACGTCCTGCAGCCAGGTGAAGGCCGCCGCGCCGACGATCGGGCCGGCGAGCGACTGCACGCCGCCAAGCAGCACCATCACCAGACCGTCCACCGATCGCCCCACGGCGATCACCTCGGGCGAGATCGTGCCCTTGGCAAAGGCATAGAGGGCGCCGGCCAGCCCACCGAAGGCACCCGCCACCGTGAATGCCGCCCAGTGGATGCGGGTCACGGGGATGCCCACCGACTCGGCGCGAAGCGGCGAGTCGCGGCCTGCGCGCATCGCCCAGCCGAAGGGCGAGAAGAGCAGGCGCCGCAGCACCAGGACCCCGGCGGCCACCAGCAGCAGCGCGAGCGTGTGAAAGGCCGCGCGGCTTTCCAGGGCGGCCGCCGGCCGGATGCCGACCAGACCGTTGCTGCCGCCCGTGAAGCCATCCCACTGGAACACGATCGACCAGACGATCTGCGCGAAGGCGAGCGTCAGCATGGCGAGATAGACGCCGGACAGGCGCACCGCGAACCAGCCGAAGACCACGGCCGCCAGCCCCGCGGCCAGCGGTGCCAGCACCAGCACCGCGCTCATCGGCAGCGACGCGTCACGCGCCAGCAGCGCCGCCGCGTAGGCACCGATGCCGAAGTAGGCGGCATGGCCGAAGGAGTGCATGCCGCCGGGGCCCATGATGAAGTGCAGGCTCGCCGCGAACAGCACCGCAACCGCGATGTCGATCAGCAGCACCAGCGCGTAGGCGTCGGCGCCCGCCCAAAGGGGAGCCGCGAGCACGACGACGAACAGCGCCCACGCCGCCGCACGCCCGCCGGCGCCGGCCGGCTGCAACGGCGGCTCGGGCGGGCCCTGCACACGCACCGCACCCGCCGGCCGGCCGAGCAGCCCCCAGGGCCGCAGGATCAGCACGGCCGCCATCACCAGGAACTCCACCACCAGCGTGAGCCGCGAGAACGACACCGTGAGGCCGGCGATCTCGAGCGTGCCCAGGCCGTGGCACAGCGCCTTGACCTCGGCGATCAGCAGCGCGGCCAGATAGGCGCCCGGAATGCTGCCCATGCCGCCGACCACGACGACGACGAAGGCATCACCGATCGTGGCGAGATCCAGACCGAGATGGGCGGGTTCACGCGGCAGCTGCAGGGCGCCGCCGAGCCCGGCGAGCGCCGCGCCGAGGGCGAAGACCCCGGTGAACAGCCAGCGCTGATCCACGCCGAGGGCGCCGACCATCTCGCGATCCTGGGTGGCGGCCCGGATCAGCATGCCGAGCCGGGTGCGATGCAGCAGCAGCCAGAGCAGCCCGAGCACCACCGGCCCGATCGCCACCAGCACCAGGTCGTAGGTGGGAATCGGCCGACCGAGAATGTCGATGGTGCCGCGCAGCCCAGGCGCCTTGGGTCCGAGCAGATCCTCAGGGCCCCACAGCGCGAGCGCCGCATCCCGCACCACCAGCACCACCGCGAAGGTGGCGAGCAGCTGCAGCAGTTCGGGCGCCCGATAGACCCGCCGCAGCACCAGCATCTCGACGAGGGCGCCGAGCAGGCCGACAGCGAGCGCTGCCAGCACGATCGCCCCCCAGAAGCCGGCCGGACCACGACCCAGCCACTCGGTGAGCGACCACGCGAGATACAGCCCGACCATGAAGAAGGAGCCGTGTGCGAAGTTGACGATCCGGGTGACGCCGAAGATCAGCGACAGCCCGGCCGCGATCAGAAACAGCGTGGAGGCCGAGGCCAGCCCGTTGACGAGCTGGGCGGCGAGGGATTCGAGCACGGGATGCAGCGCGATGGCGAGACGGCGATGCGCGAATCGACGGCAGGCGCGCGCGCTGACTGCGATCGATCGTGACGCCGGCTCGCGCGCCGCTCAGGGCGCCGGACGCAGCCGCGATACCGCGGCATCCGAGGGCATCACGGCTGCGCCGTCGATGTACCGGAAGTCGCGCATCACGCCCCGGCCCTGATCGAGCGCCGTGCGGCCGACGAAGGCGCCCATGGTGGCCTGGTGGTCCTGCGCACGGTAGGTGACCGGACCGAGCGGGGTGGCGAGACTGACGCCGCGGAAGGCCTCGACGAGCTTTTCGGTCTCGACCGTGCCGGCGCGCCGAATCGCCGCGGCCATCGAGTGCATGGAGATGTAGCCGACGATCGAGCCCAGACGGGGATGGTCGCGCCAGCGCTTCTGGTAGGCCTGCAGGAAGCGGTCGTGCTCCGGCGTGCGGATCCCGTACCAGGGATAGCCGGTGACGATCCAGCCCTCGGGAGCCTCCTCGCGCAGCGGCTCGAGGTACTCCGGCTCGCCGGTCAGCAGGCTGACTACCGGCCGATCCTTGAACAGGCCGCGGGTATTGCCCTCACGCACGAACTTGGCGAGATCGGCGGCGAACAGCACATTGAAGATCGCATCGGGCTTCAGATCGGCCAGCGCCTGCACGACCGCTCCCGCCTCGATACGCCCGAGCGGCGGCGCCTGCTCGCCCACGAACTCGACATCGGGCTGCGCCTGCCGCAGCAGCTCCTTGAAGGTGGCGGCCGCCGATTGCCCGTACTCGTAATTGGGGTAGACGATCGCCCAGCGCTTGCGCTTGAGCTTCGCGGCCTCGGGCACCAGCATCGCCGCCTGCATGTAGGTGGAGGGGCGCAGGCGGAAGGTGTAGCGGTTGCCGTTCTGCCAGGTGATCTTGTCGGTGAGCGGCTCGGCCGCGAGGAAGAGCACCTTGCGCTGGCGGGCGAAATCGGCGACCGCCAGACCGATGTGCGACAGGAAGGTGCCGAAGATCAGGTCGGCCTTCTCGCGCACCAGCAGTTCCTCGGCCACCCGCACCGCGTCGCCGGGATTGCCGCCGTCGTCGCGCGACACCACCTCGACACGCCGCCCGAGCAGCCCGCCCGCCGCGTTGATCTCCTCGAGCGCGAGCTCCCAGCCCTTGCGGTAGGGCTCCAGAAAGGCCGGCTGGCTCTTGTAGCTGTTCAGTTCACCGATGCGGATCGGCGGCTGCTGCTGGGCGATGGCCACAGGTCCGGCGAGCAGCAGAAAGGCTGCCGCGAGGAGCTTCTTCATGGAGGGACTCCGAAGGGGGCGGGCTGGCCGGTCGCGGACCCTCCGCGACCGACAAACGGCTCGATGGCGGCCCTTGCCGACCGCCTCGGCGATGGTAGCGCAGCCGCGCCGGCGGCGCGGCTGCGCCCATGCGCCGCGCACGGTAGAATCGAAGACCCTCGACCGTCGTTCCGGATCGCGCCCATGCCGCACATCGTTCTCGAATCCTGCATCCGCTGCCGCTACACCGATTGCGTCGACGTGTGTCCGGTCGACTGTTTCCGCGAGGGTCCGAACATGCTGGTCATCGACCCCGACGAGTGCATCGACTGCGCGGTGTGCATCCCCGAGTGCCCGGTCGAGGCGATCAAGGCCGAGGAAGACGTTCCCCGCGACCAGCAGTCCTACGTCGCGCTCAATGCCGAACTCGCGAAGGTCTGGCCGAGCATCACCCGCACCAAGCCGGCGCTTGCCGACGCCGACGACTGGAAAGACGTCAAGGACAAGCTCCAGTACCTGGAGCGCTGATGCCCGGTCTGGCCTTCGGACTGCGGTTCGAGGACCTGTACCGGCGCGACGGGCTGCAGCGCATCGATGCGGCCTTCGGCGATCGGCTCGCCCGGGTCGATCCCGATCTTGCCGGGCGTTTCGCGCAGGCCCGCGGCGCCCCAGGCAGCCTGTCCGATCGCGACGAGGCGGCGCTGCTGCTGGCGCTGGCCCCGCAACTCGATACCTTCATCGGCGTCCTTTTCGGCATCCCCGATGAACTCGGCATGTTGCGCGCGAATCACGAGGCCCTCGCACCGCTGGTGCGGGCCAAGTGGAAATTCGTCAAGCGCAAGGCGCTGCTGCCCTGGCCCGACGAGGCCTCGCTCGGCAGTTTCGACCCGGATGCAGCCCTCGCGCGCCTCGAGCAGTGGCTGGGCTGTCCCTTCGAGGAACTCGCCTTCGCTCACGCGATTGCCGCCTGGCAGGCCGAGGGCCTTGGCGAGCGGCTCGACCTTGCCGCGCGTTACTGTGCCTGGGCGGTGCACAGCGAGGCCGGGCAGGTGCGCCATCGCGGGCAGGTGCTGTTCCGGCATCCGCGGTCAACCGATCCGGCAGCGCTGCTGCCGGCGATCGTCGAGGACACCGATGCACGCGGCCACCGGGTGTCGGTGATCGACACGCGCCATCTGCGTCGGCGCGACGGCTTCGGACTCACCGACCCGGGCACCGATCTGCGCGGCGCGCTCGATGAGGTCAACTACTGCCTGTGGTGCCATGCGCAGGGCACCGATTCCTGCTCGAAGGGCCTGCGCGCGCCGGGGGCGGGCAAGCCCGGCAGTGCCCCGGCCGGCAACGCCGCCGCCGGCTGGCGACGCAGCGCCTTCGGCACGACGCTGGCCGGCTGCCCGCTCGAGGAGCGCATCTCGGAGTTCCAGCAGGCCAAGGCGCGCGGCCACGCGATCGCGGCGCTGGCGATCATCGTGATCGACAACCCGATGGTCGCCGCCACCGGCCACCGGATCTGCAACGAGTGCATGAAGGCCTGCATCTATCAGCAGCAGACCCCGGTCGACATCCCGCAGGCCGAAACCCGCACGCTGCGCGATGTGCTCGCCCTGCCCTGGGGCTTCGAGATCTACAGCCTCCTCACCCGCTGGAATCCCCTGAACCTGCGTCGGCCGCTGCCGGCGCCCGCGAGCGGCCGCAAGGTGCTGGTCGCCGGCATGGGCCCGGCCGGCTTCACCCTGGCACACCACCTGCTGAACGACGGCCACGCGGTGGTCGGCATCGACGGGCTCAAGATCGAGCCGCTCGATGCACGCCTGAACGGGATCGATGCCGGGGGCCACCGGGTGCCCTTCGAGCCGATCGAGGATGCCGCCGACCTCATCGAGGATCTCGCCGCGCGCGTGCCGGCGGGCTTCGGCGGCGTGGCCGAGTACGGCATCACCGCGCGCTGGGACAAGAACCTGCTCACGCTGGTGCGCCTGCTGCTCGAACGACGCGAGGATTTCCTGCTGGCGGGCGGCGTACGCTTCGGCGGCACCCTCGATGCCGCCGGCGCCTTCGCCCTGGGCTTCGACCATGTGGCGCTGGCCACGGGGGCCGGGCGTCCCGCCCTGCTCGACATCCCCGGCGGGCTGGCGCGCGGGGTCCGCACCGCGAGCGACTTCCTGATGGCGCTGCAGCTCGGCGGGGCGGCGCGCGCCGAGTCGCTCGCCAACCTGCAGCTGCGCCTGCCCGCGGTGGTGATCGGCGGCGGGCTGACGGCCTTCGACACCGCCACCGAGGCGCTGGCCTACTACCCGGCACAGGTCGAGAAGTTCCTGGCCCGTCACGAGGCGATCGCCGCGCGCGACGGCGAGGCCGCCGCGCGCGCCGGCTGGGGTCCCGAGGAGCAAGAGATCGCCGAGGTGTTCCTCGCGCATGCCCGCGAGTTGCGCGCCGAGCGCGAGCGCGCGGCTCGCGCCGGCGAGGCCCCCCGACTGCTCGAGCGGCTGCGCGCCTGGGGCGGCGTGACCGTGGTCTACCGGCGAAGGCTCCTCGACAGCCCCGCCTATCGCCTCAACCACGAGGAAGTCGGGCATGCCTTCGAGGAGGGCATCGCCTTTGCGGGTGGCCTCGCACCGGTGCGCATCGATGTCGATGCCCACGGCGCGGTTGCCGCGATCACGCTGCGCCGCGAGCCGCTGGGCGGTGCGCCGGATGCGTCGTCCCCGGTACCGGGCAGCCTCGAGCAGTGGCCGGTGCGCTCGGTCTTCGTCGCCGCCGGCACGCGTCCCAACACCGTGCCCGCGCGCGAGGACCCGGCGCATTTCCGCCTCGACGGGGAGTACTTCCAGGCGATCGACCCCGCCACCGGCACGCCGGTGCGCCCACCGCGCGATGTCGGCGGCAAGCCGGCCCGGGCCGACGTGCTGCTGTCACGGATTGCCGACGGGCGCACGATCTCCTTCTTCGGCGACCTGCACCCCGCCTACGCGGGCAGCGTGGTGCGCGCGATGGCCTCGGCGCGGCAGGGGCATGCGGTGCTCACCCGCGAGCTCGGCGCCCGCCCCCCGGCCTCGCCGCAGCCCTTTGCCGACTTCGCGCGGCGGCTCGACGGCCTGCTGCGCGCCCGCGTCGAGCGCGTCGAGCGCCTCGCCCCCGGCATCGTCGAGGTGGTGGTCCACGCGCCGCTGGCCGCGCAGCACTTCGCGCCAGGCCAGTTCTACCGGCTGCAGAACTTCGAGGCGCTGGCGACCACCGTGGCGCCCGGCGGTCTGCGCACGCGACTGGCGATGGAAGGTCTGGCGCTGACCGGCGCATGGGTCGATCGTGCGCGTGGCCTGGTGGCCACGATCGTCCTCGAGATGGGCGGCTCCTCCGACCTGTGCGCGGCGCTGCGCCCCGGCGAGCCAGTGGTGCTGATGGGCCCGACCGGCTCGGCCACGGTCATCGGGGAGCGCGAGACCGTGGTGCTCGTCGGCGGCGGGCTGGGCAACGCGGTGCTCTTCTCGATCGGCGAGGCGATGCGCGCGGCCGGCTGCCGGGTGCTGTACTTCGCGGGCTACCGGCGCACCGCCGACCGCTTCCGCACCGACCGCATCGAGGCCGCCGCCGATGCCGTCGTCTGGTGCTGCGACGAGGCGCCGGGTTTCGTCCCCGGGCGCGCGAGCGATCGCGCCTTCGCCGGCAACCTGGTCCAGGCGATGCTCGCCTGGGCGCACGGCGAGTTCGGCGATCTCGGCGTGGCGCCGGCCCAGGTCGATCGCCTGCTGGCGATCGGCTCGGACCGCATGATGTCCGCGGTCGCTGCCGCCCGGCGTGGCCCGCTGGCCGCCTGGCTGCGCCCGGACCTGATCGCGCTCGCCTCGGTCAACTCGCCGATGCAGTGCATGCTCAAGGAAATCTGCGCGCAGTGCCTGCAGACCCGCGTCGATCCGCGCACCGGCGCAACCCGGCAGGTGTTTTCCTGCTTCGAGCAGGACCAGCCGCTCGGCGAAGTCGACTTCGCGATGCTCGACCAGCGGCTGCGACAGAACGCCCTGCAGGAACGCCAGACACGGGCCTGGCTCGCCGCCTGCGCCGCCGCCCGTCCGGCACCATGATGCATTGCACCATTCCGGCGTAGAATCGGCGACTGCTCGTTCGCGGTCTGCCCGCGCCTTCGCGGCACGCCCGCGCTACCGGAGAATCATTGATGCTGTACCAGCTCAGGGAAGTCCAGCGGGCGATCCTCAATCCGGTCTCGGTGTGGGCCGAATCGATGAGCAAGCTCTACACCAACCCCTACAGCCCGCTGTCCTACGTGCCGATGGCCTCGCGGATCTCGGCCGGCCTCGACCTGCTGCACCGTCTGGGCAAGGAGTACGAGAAACCCGAGTTCGGCCACCGCAGCACGCAGGTCGAAGGCCACGACGTCACGGTCGCCGAGCGCATCGAGATCTCGCGGCCCTTCTGCCGGCTGCTCAAGTTCGAACGTCTGCTGCCCAGGGCGATCGCGCATCGCGCCGACGATCCGGTCGTGCTGGTGGTCGCGCCGCTGTCGGGTCATCACGCGACGCTGCTGCGCGACACCGTCCGCGGGCTGCTGCCCGACCACAACGTCTACATCACCGACTGGATCGACGCGCGCCAGGTGCCGCTCGCCCACGGCCCCTTCCATCTCGACGACTACGTCGGCTACTGCATCGACTTCATCCGCCATCTCGGACCCGAGGTCCATGTGATGTCGGTGTGCCAGCCGACGGTGCCGGTGCTCGCCGCGGTCTCGATCATGGCCGCCCGCAAGGACCCGAAGCTGCCCCTGAGCATGACCATGATGGGCGGCCCGATCGATGCGCGCAGCAGCCCCACGGCGGTCAACAATCTGGCCACCAACCACAGCTTCTCGTGGTTCGAGCGCAACGTGATCTACACCGTGCCGGGCAAATATCCCGGGGCCGGACGTCGGGTGTATCCGGGCTTCCTGCAGCACGCCGGCTTCGTCGCGATGAACCCCGACCGGCATGCCACCTCGCACTGGGACTACTACCTGAACCTCGTGCGCGGCGATGACGACGATGCCGAGGGCCACCGCCGCTTCTACGATGAATACAACGCGGTGCTCGACCTGCCCGCCGAGTACTACCTCGACACCATCCGGGTGGTCTTCCAGGACCATTTGCTGCCCCAGGGCCGCTGGGATGTCCGCTTCGAGGGCGAGACCATCCGCGTCGACCCGTCGAGCATCCGCAACGTGGCGCTGTTCACCATCGAAGGCGAACTCGACGACATCTCCGGCTCGGGCCAGACCCGCGCGGCCCACGGCCTGTGCACCGGCATCCCCGAGGCGCACCGCCGCCACCTCACGGCCGAGGGCGCGGGTCACTACGGCATCTTCAGCGGGCGGCGCTGGCGGGAGATCATCTACCCGCAGGTGCGCGAGTTCATCGCCGGGCACCGCGAGCGCATCGGCGTGCGCCGTCTGAACGCGGTTGGCTGAACCCGCAGCGAGACGCCTGCTGCATGGCTCCGGCTGACCGCGTCACACGCATCGACGCACTGCTGCCGCAGACGCAGTGCACGAAATGCGGCTTCGAGGGCTGCCGCCCTTACGCCGAGGCCATCGACCGGGGCGAAGCCGACATCGACCGCTGCCCGCCCGGCGGACAGCAGGGTGTCGCGGCGCTCGCTGCACTGCTGCAGCGCCCCGAACCGCCGCTCGACCGCTCGCGCGGAGCCACCCGCCCGTGGCATGCCGCACACATCGACCCCGCGCTGTGCATCGGCTGCACGCTGTGCATCAGCGCCTGCCCGGTCGATGCGATCATCGGGGCGCCGCGCCGGATGCACACCGTGATCGCCCCGCTGTGCAGCGGTTGCGATCTCTGCTTGCCGGCCTGTCCGGTCGACTGCATCACGATGCATCCGCAGTCGCGCGACTGGCAGGCCGATGACGCCGTGCAGGCCCGCGAGCGCCACCAGGCGCGGGCCGAGCGTCGGGAACGCCATGCGCACGAGGATCGGGTGCGGCTGCTCGGCAAGGCCGGCGCCAAGCTCGAGGCGCTCGCTGCCGAACCCGCTGACGCCGGCACCGAGCGCAAGCGCGCGCTGATCGAGGCGGCGATCCAGCGAGCGCGCAAACGGCTCGCGCAGCCGACCGCCCGATGAGCGCCGGCAAACCCGCCGCCACCGCCCGCGCTGCGCCACGCGTGGCCGCGATGAAAGCCGCCGATCGCGAGCGCCTGTTCGAGCGGCTGAGGGCGATCGACCCGGCACCGCAAACCGAGCTCGAGTACGGCACGCCCTTTCAGCTGCTCGCGGCGGTGCTGTTGTCGGCGCAGGCCACCGATCGCAGCGTCAACCTCGTCACGCGCAAGCTGTTCCCGGCAGCCGGCACCCCGGCAGCCATCGCGGCGCTCGGCGAGGAGGGTCTGATCCCGTACCTGCAGACCATCGGCCTGTTCCGCGCCAAGGCCAGACACCTCGCCCAGACCGCGCAGCTGCTGCTCGAGCGGCACGACGGCGAGGTACCACGCTCGCGCGAAGCCCTGCAGGCCTTGCCCGGCGTGGGGCGCAAGACCGCCAACGTGGTGCTCAACGTCGCCTTCGGCGAACCGACGATGCCGGTGGACACCCATGTGTTTCGGGTCGCCAACCGGACAGGCCTCGCTCCGGGGCGAAACGTCGACGAGGTCGAGCGCAAGCTTCTGCGCAACGTCCCGGCGGCCTTCGCGACCCATGCGCACCACTGGCTGATCCTGCATGGCCGCTATGTGTGCAAGGCTCGGCGCCCCGAGTGCTGGCGCTGCCCGATCGCCGAGTTATGCCGGCATCGCCCCAAGACTCCCGACCCCGACGATGTTCAATCCCGGCAAGGATGACGTCCGGCGCTTCTTCTGCGGCGCCTGGGACAAGCGCCGCCAGGGTGCGCCGCTGACGCCGCTCGAGACCATCGCCGTCGACTGGGTGCACGAGCATCCCGAGTACCACGAGGACCTGGCCGATCTCGAGCGTGCACTCACCGCCGAGTACCCGGTGGAGGGCGGCCGCACCAACCCCTTCCTGCACCTGTCGATGCATCTGGCGGTTGCCGAGCAGCTCGCCATCGACCAGCCGCCGGGCATCCGCGATGCCCACGAACGCCTGGCGCGCCGCCTGGGCAGTGCCCACGAGGCCGCCCACGCGATCATCGACTGCCTCGGCGAGGTGGTCTGGCGCGCCCAGCGCAACCGCACGCTGCCCGATTCGCAGGCCTACCTCGACTGCGTGCTGCGCCGGGCCGGTCGCTGACCGGCGCGCCCTCCGGGCGGGTCGCGCTTTTCTGCTACCCTGCCGCCCCATGTTCAGTCAGCTGATGCCCCGCGAGGGCAAGTTCTTCGAGCTGTTCGACCAGCACGCCGAGCGCATCGCCCAGGGCAGTCGGGAGCTGGTGGCTCTGATGAGCAACTATGCCGATGCAGCAGCCCGTCAGCGCGGCATCGAGGCCATCGACGCGATCGAGAAGGCAGCCGACCGGATCACCCATGAAACCGTCGCGCTGCTGCACAAGACCTTCATCACGCCCTTCGACCGCGACAGCATCCATCAGCTGATCTCGCAGATGGACGATATCCTCGATCTGATCCAGGATGTCGCCGAATCGGCGATGCTCTACGATCTGCAGCGGGTCACCCCGGAGGCGCAGCAGCTCGCCGAACTCAACCAGATGTGCTGTGATCGCGTGCGCACCGCCGTGGGCCTGCTCTCCAGCATGGAAAACGCCGACGCGATCCTGCGGCTGTGCACCGAGATCGACCGGCTCGAGTCCGACGCCGACCGGGTGATGCGCTCGGCGATGTCACGGCTGTTTCGCGACGAAGCCGACGTGCGCCAGCTGATCAAGCTCAAGGCGATCTACGAACTGCTCGAGGCGGTGTCCGACAAGTGCGAGGACGTCGCCAACCTCATCGAGGGCGTCGTCCTCGAGAACGCCTGAAGCGGCAAGTCCCGCGGCCCATGCAGTCGCTGCCGATCGCGTTCTGGCTCTTCGCCATGCTGGTGCTGTTGGCGCTGGCCTTCGACTTCATGAACGGCTTCCACGACGCGGCCAATTCGATCGCCACCGTCGTGTCCACCGGCGTGCTCAAACCCTACCAGGCGGTGGTGTGGGCGGCCTTCTTCAACTTTCTGGCCATCTTCGTCTTCGAGCTCAAGGTCGCCGCCACGATCGGCAAAGGCATCGTCGACCCGGGCGTGATCGATCACACGGTGATCTTCGGCGCGCTGGTCGGCGCGATCGCCTGGAACCTGATCACCTGGTACTACGGCATTCCGTCGAGCTCCTCGCACGCGCTGATCGGCGGCATGATGGGCGCGACACTGGCCAAGGCTGGCGCGGGCGCACTGATGCCCGAAGGCCTGCTGCGAACCGCCGCGTTCATCCTGGTGTCGCCGATGCTCGGCTTCCTGCTCGGGGCGCTGCTGATGCTGCTGGTGTCGTGGCTCTTCTTTCGCGCCACGCCACGGCGGATGGATCGCTGGTTTCGCCGGCTGCAGCTCGTCTCCTCGGGGCTCTACAGCCTCGGGCACGGCAGCAACGACGCGCAGAAGACCATGGGCATCATCTGGCTGCTGCTGATCGCCAGCGGTCAGGCGAGTACCCAGGACGCCATGCCGCCCAACTGGGTGATCGTCTCCTGCTACGGCGCGATCGCCGCGGGCACGCTCTTCGGCGGCTGGCGCATCGTCAAGACCATGGGCCAGAAGATCACGAAGCTCAAGCCGGTGGGCGGTTTCTGCGCCGAAACCGGTGGCGCCATGACCCTGTTCCTGGCCTCGGGCTTCGGCATCCCGGTCTCCACCACGCACACCATCACCGGCGCGATCGTCGGCGTGGGTGCTTCCCAGAAGGTCTCGGCGGTGCGCTGGGGAATCGCCGGCAGCATCGTCTGGGCGTGGATCTTCACGATCCCGGCCTCGGCGCTGGTGGCGGCGCTGGCCTGGTGGGTGGGTCGGCAGCTGCTCTGACGATGACCGACGCCGACCTCGACAGCCGCGCGCTCTGGCTCGAACTGCCGGCCCTGTCGCCGAGCGCGCCGTCGCGACTGCTGGTGTTTCTTCACGGGGCCGGCTCCCGTCCGGAAGCCTTCGTACCGGTCGCCCTCGCCTGGCAGCTGAAGTTCCCCGGTGCGACGGTCGCGATCCTGCAGGGGCCGACGATCGCCCCGGGAGGTCAGGGCTTCGACTGGTATGCCGAGGGCCGCAGTGCCGCCGAACGGCTGGCGCGGGCCGATGCGGCGGCTGACGACGTGGCAGCGCGGGTGCGTACCCTGCAGCGCACCAACGGTCTCGACGCGGCGCGCACCGTGCTGATCGGCTTTTCCCAGGGAGCCACGGTCGCGCTGCAGGCGCTGCGCGGCGATCAGGCACTGTGCGCCATCGTGGTGGCCTACGCCGCCCGTCTGGCCAGCCCGATCCGCCCCGGCGAGCAGATCGCCGCGGCAGTGCATCTGGTGCATGGGGAGTTCGACACCCTGGTCCCGCTGGTCTGGGCTCGCCGGGCGCTGCAGGGCCTGCGGGCCGCCGGCGCCGACGTCACCCTCGACATCGGCACCGAGGACGGCCACGGCATCGGCCAGGAGGGCGTGATCATGGGCACCACGCGGGTGATGCAGACCATCTTCCGTGGCCGACGTGCGCCGGCGCGCCCGGCATCGCGGCTGCTACACTGAACCGCCGTCGCGGCTCACACCCGCGCGCGGCACGCCTCGCCTGCCCGTGACCGAAGCACCGCGCGCCGCGCCATGACCGAAGCCCGCTACCCGCTCGACGCCCGCCTTCGCCTGCTCGTCGTCGAAGACGACGACAACGACTTTCTGCTGCTGGTGGCCGCGCTCGGCCGGCAGGGCCTGAACGTCGCCTGCGAGCGGGTCGAAGATGCCGATGCGATGGCGGCTGCGCTCGCCGCCGGCGGCTGGGATGCCGTGATCTCCGATCACCACCTGCCACGCTTCTCCAGCACCGAGGCACTGCAGGTGTTGCGCGACAGCGGTCAGGTGCTGCCGTTTCTGATCGTGTCGGGCGCGATCGGCGAGGATGTCGCCGTCGAAGCGATGCGTCAGGGCGCTGACGACTATCTGATCAAGGGCCGTCTCGCAAGACTGGGCCCGGCGCTCACCAACGCGCTGCGTGCCGCCAGGACACGCCGCGACAGTCTGGCGGCGCAGCAGGCGCTGCGCGACTCGGAAGCACGGCTGCGCGAGCTGTCGGCGCATCTGCAATCGGTCGTCGAGGAGGAACGCCGCGCGATCGCCCGCGAGGTGCACGACGAGATCGGCGGCACGCTCACCGCACTGCGCTTCGATCTTGCCTGGATCGGTCGCCACGGCGGCGCGACGATTGCGCACCGTGTCGAGCAGGCGCTCGAGACCCTGACACTCGCCCAGAAGGCCACCCAGGACATCGTTCGCGATCTCCGCCCCCCGGTGCTCGACGCGGGCATCGTCGCGGCCATCGAGTGGCAGCTCGCGCAGTTCCATCGCCGCAGTGGCGTGGTCACGCGGCTGCACACCAACACCGACCGGATCGCGCTCAGCGATGCGGTCGCGATCACCGTCTACCGCACGCTGCAGGAGGCACTGACCAACGTCGCCAAGCACGCCCAGGCGAGCACGGTGGCGGTCGACATGGTGCTGAGCGATGCCGAGCTGTCGCTCGAGATCCACGACGACGGTCGCGGCATCGCGCAGACCGACCTCGACAAGCCGCAGTCCTTCGGACTGCGCGGGCTGACCGAGCGTGCGCGGGCGGTGGGCGGCTGGCTCGAGGTCTCGCGCTCGGCCAGCGGCGCCACGCTGCTGCTCACCGTGCCGGTGCTGCCGGACCCCGCCCCAGGGGCGAGTGCATGATCCGCGTGATCCTGGTCGATGACCATGCGCTGATTCGCCGGGGACTGCGCGAAACCCTCGGCGAGGCTGGCGACATCACCGTGGTCGGCGAGGCTGGCGACTACGGCGAACTGCGCGCCCTGCTCCGGACCACCGACTGCGAGGTGATGCTGCTCGATGTCAACCTGCCGGGGCGCAGCGGCATCGACGTGCTGCAGGCGCTGACCGACGAAGGCCGCGCGATCCGCTTCGTCGTGCTGTCCACCTACCCCGAGGACCAGTACGGCATCCGTGCCCTGAAGGCGGGCGCGATGGCCTACCTGAACAAGGCGGCCGACCCGGCCACCATCGTGCAGGCGGTGCGTACGGTGGCGGGGGGGCGTCGCTATGTGACTCCGGAAGTCGCGCAGGCACTCGCCGACAGCGTGGCCACCCGCGCCGGCGCACCTCATGAACAGCTCTCCGAGCGCGAGATGCAGACGCTGCTGCTGATCGCCGAGGGGCACAAGCTCTCCGACATCGCGGCACGCCTCACGCTGTCGCCCAAGACCGTGAGCGTGTACCGGGCCCGGGTCCTCGAAAAGCTCAAGCTGTCGAGCAACGCCGAACTCGCGACCTACGCGGTACGCAACCAGCTGATCGATCTCGGGCCGGCAGGCTGAGCATCCCCGGGGCGAGCGCCCGCGACAGCGCGCTCCCGCGCGAAGGCCGCTCAGGCCGTGCGCACGCAGTTCTTGCCTTCGCGCTTGGCGACGTACATCGCCTGGTCGGCGCGCATCACGGCCGAGTTGAGCGTGTCGCCGTCGAGCACCTCGGTGACGCCGCCGGAGAAGGTGATGAAGGTGCGATTCACGCCGTGCACGAAGACATGCTCGGTGAGCGCACGCTGCAGCCGCTCGACCGCCGTGACCGCGTAGGCACGCGAGGAGCCCGGTAGCAGCAGCACGAACTCCTCCCCGCCATAGCGGGCGACGATGTCGGTGGGCCGCAGGCGGCCCTTCAGCAGATCGGCCACATGACGCAGCGCCTCATCGCCGGCCTGATGGCCGAGCGCGTCGTTGAGACGCTTGAAGTCGTCGACATCGATCAGCGCCACCGACAGTGGCGTGCCACGCGCCCGCGACTCGGCCACGCAGCGCTCGAAGGACTCATCGAGGCCGCGCCGATTCATCGTCCGCGTGAGATGGTCGGTGAGCATCTCGGCACTCACCGTGGCGAGCTGCTTTTCGAGGCGGAAGAGCTCCTGCTCGAGATCAGCGGCAGCCTCACCCGAGCGCGCCAGCCCCTGGCGCGAAGCCTCCACCGAGGTCTGCATCGAACGGGTGTCGTCGAGCAGGCCGCGCACCAGATCGCCGAGCGCCTCGAGCGAGGGCGCCTGCTCGATGCCCACGGCGCGCTCGGCCATGCGATCGGCGAAAGACCCGGTCGACTGGCTCAGACCGGCGATGACTCCTGCCATCTCGACCAGCGAGCGCTTCAGGTGGTCGACGGTGCGCTGACGCTGCGCGCGCACCACCTTCTGGCGTTGCGCGGTATCGGAGAGCAGCACCCGCAGATCGGCGACCGCGGCACGGTCGATCTCGCCATGCACGATGCGCCGGATCGCGTCGATCTGGCCGCTGACCCAGCTCTCGTCATCGCTGAGGCTGGCGAGCACATCGCACAGCGTCTCGACCAGACGCGCAAGTTCCAACGCACGGCGGCTGGCATCATGCAGTACAGGGTCCGCCTCGGGCATCCGGCTGGCCGCGGGCGGGGGCTGGCCTGCTGGGGGCGGCTGGCCCGCTGACGACGGCCCGTCCGATGCCGGCAGCTCTCCGGCCGACGACGGCTCGCCCACCGGCGCCCGAGCTGGCCCCGGCCGGGATCGTCCGTCACGCGCGGTCACGGCATCCGAAGCCTCCTGCCACGCGCGACCGTAGTTCACGGGGGTCGGCGGCAGACCACGCCGCGCGAGCAGCGCGAGCGCCATCTTGGCGATCTCGACGGTGACGCTCGTGCCACCGCTACGGGCGCCGCCGGTCGGGCGCGCCCGCGGCTCGCGGGAGGTCACCGTACCGCTCACCGCACGACCTCGTCACCGACGCCGGCGGCGAGGCGCTGCGGCAGATCCTGGGCGAGCAGCTCCCGGGCGCGCGCCTCGGCGGCGGCGATGGCCGAAGGAATCTGATCGGCAGGCACCGGGCGGGCAAACAGGAAGCCCTGCATCGTCGGGCAGCCGAGGGCTCGCAAGGAACGCACCTGGGCGGCTGTCTCGACGCCCTCGGCGAGCACATGAACGCCGAGCGACTGCCCGAGCGCGACGATCGCGCGGCATACCGCCTCGCCCTCGCGTGAGGTGCCGAGCTGGTTGACGAAGGCGCGGTCCACCTTCAGCTTCGAGATCGGCAGCCGGGTGAGGTAGGCGAGCGACGAGTAGCCGGTGCCGAAGTCATCGATCGACAGCTTGGCGCCGGCATCGATCAGGGCCTCGAGCCGCGGCAGGGTGCGCTCGAAGTCCTGGACCATGCAGGTCTCGGTGAGCTCGAGCTCGATGGATCCGGGTGTCAGCCGGCGGTCGTCGATCGCCGCGCGCATGGTGGCGAGCAGCGACTCCCGCTCGAAGTGCTGCGTGGGCACGTTGACCGCCACGCACTCGAGGCTAAGCCCCCCGGCACGCCAGTCGGCCAGAGCGCCGGCCGCCTCGCGCAGCACCCACTCGCCGATCGGTACGATCAGACCCGACTCCTCGGCCAGCGGAATGAATTCACCCGGCGACACCAGCCTGCCGTCACGCCGCCAGCGAACCAGCGCCTCCAGCCCGGTGACCCGTGCCGTCGGCGCATGCAGCCAGGGCTGGTAGTGCACTTCGAATTCACCCCGATCGACCGCACGATGCAGGTCGCTGAGCATCTGGATGCGGTGACGTCCGCCGCGGTCGAGGCCCGGCTGGTACCAGGCCATGTCGTTGCGTCCGCGCGCCTTGACCTCGCGATTGGCGCGGTCAGCCCGCGACAGCAGCGTCTCGGCGGTGTCCGCATGGCGGGGCCATGCGGCAAGCCCGGCGGACGACGACAGGAAGCAGTCGATCCCGTCGACTCGGAAAGCCCTGCCGAGTTCGTGCAGGATCGTCCGCACCAGCGACTCGGTGATGTCGGGCTGGGGGGCGCCGGAGACCATCAGCGCGAACTCGTCGCCGGGCAGCCGCGCGATGCACAGCCCCGCCTGCGGCACGGCCGGCGCCGGCCCGCTGCCATCCAGCCCGCGCGACACCACGGCCGCGATCCGGCGGCCGGTTTCGGCGAGCAACTCGTCGCCCGCGGCGTGACCGAGGGTCTCGTTGAACTGGGTGAAACGATCGAGGTTGAACAGTGCGACATGCACCTCGACCCCGTGAGCACCGGCGCGGTCGATCGCAGCGCCGAGACGGCGCAGGAATTCGCTGCGATTCGGCAGCCCCGTCAGGGAGTCGCGGGTCGCGAGCCGCTCGAGCTCCTGCTGGCGGCGCCGCTCCTCGGTCCGGTCACGCATCAGCCCGCGCAAAAGCCGTACCGAGCCATCGATCTCCGCCTCGGGGGTGCCCTCGGCGACCAGGTGGCGGACCTCGCCGTTGGCACCACGAAGGCGGAACTCCGCGCGAAAAGCCCGACGGCGGCGCACGCCATCGGCCACTGCCTCGAGAAAGGGCAGCCGATCCTGGGGTTCGAGAAGCTCGATCAGCTCGTGCTGGGTGAGCTGATCGCGCCCGTCGTCGAGCCCGAGCACCGAAAAGCTGCCGGGCGAGCCGCGCAAGACGCGCGCGTGCACATCGAAATCGAAGGCTCCGGTGCGCGCCGCGTGGTTGACGAGCGCAAGCCGCGCATTGCTCAGATCGAGCTCCTGCCCGAGCCGCCCGAGCCGCACCAGATGACGGATACGCTCGGCCAGCAGCACCCAGTGGGTCGACTTGATGAAGAAGTCCGAGGCACCGGCTTCGTAGGCCGCGCGAATGGAATCATCGTCCTCGAGCCCGGTCAGCATCAGGATCGGCAGGCGTGCACCCCAGTCGGCGGCGCGGATCGCACGGCAGGTGGCGAAGCCATCCATCCCGGGCATCATCGCGTCGATCAGGACCAGATCGACGCGGCCGTCATCCAGCCCCGCAAGCAGCGCCGGGCCGCTGTCGTAGTCCTGCACCGTCCAGCCGATCTCGCGAAGTGCAGCGCCGGTCAGGAAACGCCACATCGGGTCGTCGTCGACCAATGCGACCGCGAGAGGCGCCGGCGCGGAAGCTTCAGGGGCGGGTGCACTCATGCTGGGTGGGTCGTTGACGGACGCGCATCGGCTCGAAACACAGACTTCACTGCGGTCGACGCGCAACCGCCGCACATTTCCGGTCGCCTAGTGTGCGCGATTTCGACACCCGCCGGAACGCCGGCTCCCGGCGCCGCCGACCGGCGGCATCCTGAGCCGCCGAAGCGGTCGCCGCACTCGATCCGCGCGCGCTTTTGGGGCATCATCGGCGGCCGTCCCCGCCTTGCGCTGCCCCGACTCCACGAGCCGTGTACCGCTCGATCCCGTCGCCGTGAACCATCCCACCCTGCCCCTTCGGCGTCTCGGCGGGCTCCCCGCTCTGCCGGGGCGGCCGCTTGCCGGCCTGATGCGGCTGCCCTGCACCGCCGTTGCGCCGCTGCTGCTCGCCGGCTGCACGGCGGGCCGCGCGGATGAGGCGGGCGGCGGCATGGCCCTGCTGGTGGTCGCGCTGATCTCGGCCTTCGCCGCTGGGGTTATGGCCGGATGGTGGCGGGCTCGGGCGGGTTCCCGACGCGGCAGCGCAGCCGCCGCCGGGTCAGCCGACAAATCGCCCCTCCCATCGGAACCCGCGCCGCCGGTGGCGCCGCCCCCGCCGGGGCCGTCATCATGGCCAACCGCTGCCGCGGACGGGCTCGAAGCCCGGGAGGCGCAACTCGCGCTGACCCGGCGCCTGAGCGGCTGGATGTACTGGGAGCAGGACGCCGAGGGTCGCTATCGGCGCATCGACAGCGAGACCAAGGAGCAGGCCCTGATCGCGCGCCAGCTGCTCGGGCGCACCCGCTGGAGCGCCGGCGGACTGCTGGTGGGCCCGAGCATCGCCGGGGCAGCTGCCAATCCCACCGCCGACGGCGACTGGCGCGAGCACCGCGAGCTGCTCGCGCGCGGCCGCAGCTTCGCCGAGATGGTCTGGTCGCTGCCGGTCGAGGGCGGCGGCCGCAGCTTCCTGGTCGAGTCGGGTCGACCCCAGCTCGGCCCCGACGGCGCGGTCACGGGATTCAGCGGCCTGCTGCGGGAGATCGGCGGCGCGCTGGCGGCCGAGCGGGCCACGCAAAGTGCACTGACCGCCCTGCGGGTGGCCCCCGAGCCCGCGCTGCTGATCGAATCGAGCGATGGGCCGGCAGGCTGGCGGGTGCGCTGGGCCAACGCCGCCGCCTGCGCGATGCTCGGCCGCACCGACACCGAGATCGTCGCTGCCTCGCCGCAGTTGCTGTTCGGCCAGAGCAATCAGCCGGGCATCGAGACCATCGCCAGCGCGCTGACCAGCGGTCACGGCGCACGCTTCGCGTGCGAACTGCCCGATCGCTACGGGCGGCACCGCAGCGCCTCGATCCGCGTCGACCCACTGGCCCCGCTCGAGGGGATGCGGGCGCAGGCCAGCCTCTCGATCGATCTGCTGCAGGCCGAGAGCGAACGGCTGCGCGAGCGTGCCGAGGCGGCGCACCGGCTGCTCGCCGATCAGTCGAGCCGGCTGCAGGAGCTCGAGCAGGTCTCGCGCGAGCTCGCCGCGTTCAGCTACACGGTCTCGCACGACCTGCGGGCACCGCTTCGCGTGGTCGACGGCTTCGCGCGGATCCTGAAGGAGGACTTCGGAGCGGGACTCGCGCCGCAGGCCGGCGAGCACCTCGACCGCATCCTGGCGGCCGCCACCCGGATGGACCAGATGATCGATGCGCTGCTGGGTCTGGCACGGGTCTCGGCACAGCCGCTGGTAGCGGCTCCGGTCGACCTCAGCCTGCTCGCGCAGCAGATTGCCGACGATCTGCGCTCGCAGCAGCCCCAGCGCGAGGTCGAGTTCGTGATCGCGCGCGCAATGGTCGCCAGTGGCGATCGGACGCTGCTGCGGATCGTCCTCGAAAACCTGCTCGGCAATGCGTGGAAGTACACCGGCGGAACCGCCCATGCGGTGATCGCCTTCGACTGTGCGCTCGAGGGCTCGACGACGGTCTACCGGATCGCCGACAACGGCGCGGGTTTCGACATGCGTCATGCCGACCGACTCTTCGGCGCCTTCCAGCGTCTGCACGGTGCCCACGAGTTTCCGGGCACCGGCGTGGGGCTCGCAACCGTCGCGAGAATCGTGCAACGCCACCGGGGGCGCATCTGGGCCGACAGCGCACCCGGCAAGGGGGCCCGCTTCCACTTCACGCTCAACGAACTGCCGTCAGCCCCGACCGGCGCCTGATCCCTGCGCCGCGGGCCGCCCTGCCCGAGTCGTGGGCCTGCTTCCCCGCACGATTTCCCCTCAGCCACCGAACGATGAGCGCCGACGATCACGCACCGAGCACCGCCCCTGTCGCCCGCCGTATCGCGGCCAATGGCCTGACCTTCGCCTGCGCCGAATGGCGGGCGGCCCTGCGTGGCGAGCAGGCCACGCTGATGCTGGTGCATGCCACCGGTTTCCACGGCCGGGTCTGGGACCGCATGCTGGCCCACCTGCCCGGGCACCATGCCTTGGCGATCGATCAGCGTGGCCACGGCCACAGCGACGCGGCGCCGGTCGCGCACTGGTCGGTGTTCGGCCAGGATCTCGCGGCCATCGCCGCGGCGCTCGACCTCGAGGGTGCGGTCGGCATCGGCCACAGCATGGGGGCGCACGCCCTGGTCCAGGCGGCTGCGCTGGCGCCAGGCCGTTTCTCGCGCCTGATCCTGATCGACCCGGTGATCGCCGCACCCCAGGCCTATCACCAGCCGCCGCCGACCTTTCCGGGCGGCGAGCACCCGGCGGCGCGCCGGCAATCACGCTTCGCGTCGCCACAGGCCATGATCGAGCGCTTCGCCGCGCGCATGCCCTATGCGCTCTTCGACCCGCAATCGCTGCGCGACTACTGCGAGCACGGGCTGGTGCCGGCCGCCGACGGCGACGGCTGGACGCTGGCCTGCGACCCGCGAACCGAGGCCGCGGTCTACATGAGCGGCCGCGGAAATCCCGGGGTGTACGCGAGCATCCGCGCGCTCGAGATCCCGGTGCTCGTCGTGCGCGCACGCTTGCCCACGCCCGATCGCAATCCCTTCGACTACTCGTTCTCGCCCACTTGGCCCGGACTCGCCGCCGAGTTCCGCCACGGGCGCGAGATCCACCTCGCCGATCGCAGCCACTTCCTGCCGATGGAGGCACCGGCGCAGGTTGCCGACATCGTCCATGACGAGCTCTCGCAACACGCCGACGATCCGCCGCGTGTTGCGTGAAGCGACGGCGCCGGATCAGCGCCGCGGCCGCGCGAGCTCGAGAACCCGGCGGCTAAGCGCCGGCTCGTCGAGCCAGCCGATGTCGAGCGGCTCGGCCACACGCACCGCCTCGGTGGTCGCGGTATTCAGATGCGCACGCAACTGACCGAGCAACGCGTCGGATGCGATCAGCAGCACGCCGCCGCAGCGATGCTGCGCGACCGCGTCGCCGAGAAACCCGGCGAGTTCGCGGGCAAAGCCGGCGAGCTCCTTGTGACGTCGATCGGTTCGCGGCTCGAAGGCTGCGCCGCCGGCACCGCCGTCGGCCGTACCGCGTTCGCTGTGCCCGCCGCGCTCGTCGCCGAGCGCGGCACCGGCCATCCGGGCGGCCGGGTGCACGAAGTCGGCGATCTCGGTCAGCCGGCCTGCCGACCTGTCGACCGTAAAGACACGGGCGCGCGACGCATTGGCCACCAGGGCCCACAGGGGTGCATCCATGATCGTTCCGCGAGAAGCCGCCGCGCCGGCGCCGGCTGGCGCGGCCACGCGATGGTCAGCGATGATCGCGCCGGGGCGCCGCACGCGCGCTGCGCAACCGCAATACGCCGTGCGAAGGCGGGCATCTCGGCGGCCATTCAGCCATACATGTAGCCCCGGTTGAAGGGGAAATCCGACTGAGCGCCGCGCATCGCCCCGCGTCCGGGATCGCCGTCGGGACGCGCACCGAGCAACTGGTAGAGCGACAGCCAGCCGCGCTCGAAGGCCATCGCGCAGCCGCCGAGATACATCCGGTAGGCACGTACGACCGCGTCGCCGGCGATCGCCTCGGCGCGCGCGCGCTGCGCCTCGAGCCCGTCTGCCCAGGCCCACAGCGTCCGGGCATAGTGCGGGCGCAGGTTCTCGGCATCGAGCAGCTCGAGCCCGCCACGCGCGAGGCTTGCACTGACCTGCGCGACATGCACCAGTTCGCCGCCCGGAAAGATGTGGCGCTCGATGAACTCGCCGATGCCGGCGCCGAGCTGCCGGTTGTCGAGTCCGCCGGCGGTGATGCCGTGGTTCATGATCAGGCCACCGGGCCGCACCAGCCGCCCCAGTCGCGCGAAGTAGGCGTCGAGTCGCCGGCGACCCACGTGCTCGAACATGCCCACCGAGGCGGCACAGTCGAAGCTGCCCTCGGCAGGCAATTCGTGAAAGTCGAGCAGACGCACCTCCACCCGGCCACGCAGGCCCTTCGCGTTGATCAGCCGCTGCACGTGGGCATGCTGGTTGCGCGACAGCGTGATGCCGAGCGCGTGCACGCCATGGTGCTCGGCGGCCCACAGCAGCAATCCGCCCCAGCCGGCGCCGATATCGAGCAGGCGCTGCCCCGGTGTCAGGCGAAGCTTTCGGCAGATGTGCTCGAGCTTGGCCTCCTGGGCCTGCGCGAGCGTCATCGCGGGATCGCTGAAGTAGGCGCAGGAGTACACGCGCCGCGGATCGAGCCAGAGCTCGAAGAAGTCATCGCCCAGGTCGTAGTGAAAGCGGACCTGATCGGCGCGCCCGAGGCGCAGCATCATGCCGCGGGCGCGGATCAGCGACAGCAGGTGGCGCCAGCCCGACACCTCGCCCGAGGCGAGCGGGTCGTCGGCGAGTTCGGCAGCCGCCTGCATCAGGTCGCGCAGCGATCCCTCGATCTCGAGGCCGCCGCGCACATAGGCATCGGCCACCGCGCCGATATGGCCTCGGGCGAGCGCGGCAAGCACCGAGGGGTCGCGCACCGTGAGGCGTACGCGAGCCGCGGGTGGACCGACGCGCCCGCCCGACCAGGCGACGCTGACGGGAATCGACAGGGCAGCAAGACGGCGCTCGGCGAAGGCCGTCGCGTGCCGCACGCCTGGCAGCAGACGTTCCATGACGATGGGCTCCGAGATTGGCTGGGCAGGCGACCCCGTCAACCGGACGGCATGCGAAGCACCGGTCGGCAGCGCGGAACGCGCGCCGGGTCGATCGGATGGCCGCGCCGCTGACCCTCGTCAAGGCGGTGACTGCCGCGCCATGCTCCACTGGGATGGCTGCGCAGCCGCAAGGCGTCGATCCGGTCGCCTGGCCGACGCACGGAGCCTGCGCATGCGGCGGTTGACGGGACGTGACATAAGCTACCTGATCGTCGCGCTGCTCGCGATGATCCTCCTGAACGCGCTGTGGCCAAGCGACGCCGGCCGCAGCGAACTCGTGGCCTACAGCGAATTCGAGCGCCGGCTGGCGGGCGGTGAGCTCGGCGAGGTCGCGATCGGCGAGCGCCTGATCAGCGCGCCGCTCAGCCAGCCGCAACCCGGGGGCCCCACGCGGATCACCGCGTTGCGGGTCGACCCGGCACTGGCGACACGGCTGTCGGCCCATGAACCCGGCTACCGGCAGCTGAGCGGCAACGGCACGCTCGGCGAGTTCGGTTCGTGGTTCGTGCCCGTCCTGCTGCTGACGCTGCTTGCGTGGACCGCAGCCCGCGGCGTACGCGAGCGCATGGGCAGCGGCACCGGCGGGCTGCTCGGCATCGGCCGCAGTCACGCGCGGGTCTATGTCGAGCGCCAGACCGGCGTGCGCTTCGACGACGTGGCCGGCGTCGACGAGGCCAAGGCCGAACTGCAGGAGGTCGTCGACTTCCTGAAGAATCCCCGCGAGCACGGACGCCTGGGCGCGCGGCTGCCCAGAGGCATCCTGCTGATGGGGCCGACCGGTACCGGCAAGACGCTGCTCGCACGCGCGGTCGCGGGCGAGGCCGGGGTGCCCTTCTTCTCGATCAGCGGCTCCGAGTTCATCGAGCTCTTCGTCGGCGTGGGCGCCGCGCGGGTGCGCGACCTGTTCGACCAGGCTCGGCGTCAGGCCCCTGCGATCGTCTTCATCGACGAGCTCGACGCTCTGGGCAAGACCCGCGGCGCCTTCGCGATCGGCGGCGGTCACGACGAGCGCGAGCAGACACTGAACCAGCTGCTCGTTGAGCTCGACGGCTTCGATCCGGGGGCTGGCGTGGTGCTGCTGGCGGCGACCAACCGCCCCGAGATCCTCGACCCGGCACTGCTGCGCGCCGGTCGCTTCGATCGGCAGGTGCTGGTCGACCGGCCCGACCGCCGTGGCCGACTTGCGATCCTCCAGGTGCACGCGCAGCGCATCCGGATGGCGCCGCGGGTCGATCTCGACGCGATCGCCGCGATCACGCCAGGGCTGGCCGGCGCAGATCTCGCCAATCTGGTCAACGAGGCCGCGCTCGCCGCCACCCGGCGGCGCGCGACGGTGGTCGAGACCGCCGACTTCACGCATGCCTTCGAGCGGGTGGTCGCCGGCGTCGAGCGGCGCAGCCGCGTGCTGGGCCGCGCGGAGCGCCGTACCGTCGCCTTCCATGAACTCGGCCACGCGCTCACCGCACTGGCGCTGCCGGGCGCGGATCGCATCCACAAGGTCTCGATCGTGCCGCATGGGGTGGGTGCGCTCGGCTACACGCTGCAGCGCCCCGGCGAGGATCGCTATCTGGCCAGCCGGCGCGAGCTGGTGGACCGCATCACCGTGCTGATGGGAGGAAGGGCCGCCGAGTTCCTGGCACTGGGCGAGGTATCGACCGGGGCGGCTGACGACATCGCGAAGGCGACCGATATCGCCCGCGACATGGTGATGCGTCACGGCATGGACGAAGGGCTGGGCTGCGTCGCCTGGGCTGCGCGCCGCGCGAGCTTCCTGGATGCGCCAGCCCTGCCGGTCGCGCCCGGCGCCGAGCCCAGCCCGGAGACCGCGCGGCGCATCGACGAGGCGGTTCATGCGATCGTGGCCGAAGGCTTCGCGCGGGCCCTGACCCTGTTGCGCGGGCAGCGAGACGCGCTCGAGCGCTGCGCCCACGCCCTGATCGAGCGCGAAAGCCTCGATGAGGCGGAGATCCGCGACCTGCTCGCACCGACGGTGGACGCCAGCCTGGACCCGGCCCGCCAGCCCTGAACGAGGCCGGCCCGATCCCGGAGCGCTTCGACGATCGCCGCGACGCCGCCGTGTCGCGAGGGCATTGCCGGCGAGGCGCAAGGCCGCGTCAGCGCACGGCGGCGCGCAGCCTGCGCCACAGACGCGGCGATCCGCGCCCGGGATCCGCACGTCGGCCGGCCGCCGTCACCCGCACCACCGCCTGCACCTCGTCGGCGGCGAGGGCTTGCGCAGCGGCGAACTGCGCCTCGAGCACTGCCGGCCCCGCCTCGGAAACCTCGCCGACGCGCGCCGCCCGCGCGGCGACGCGGGCGCGCAGACGGCGCCGCGACACCGGAAAGTCGAGGATCACCAGCGACACGCCCAGCCGGACGGCCACGGACCGGGCGCGGTCGCGCTCGGCGCGCTGCAGAAAGGTGGCGTCGAGCACCGCGTCGCAGCCGCCGCGCAGCACCGGCACAGCGAGTGCGTACAGGCGCGCGTAGGTGGCCTGCGTGGCCTGCGCGCCATAGAGGCCTGCGCGCTCGTCGCTGCGCGACACCGCGGTCGGCGCCAGGCCGTGCAGGCGCTTGCGCTCGACATCGGCCCGGATGCGGATCGCGCCCACCGCTTCGACCAGACCCTCGGCGCGGGTGCTCTTGCCGCTGCCGGAGAATCCGTGCGTGATGAAGAGCACCGGCTGACGCGGCTCGGTGGCGGCCAGCGCCGTCGCGAGATAGGGCCGCCAGGGCGCGCGTGCCGCGCCGCCGCGTCCCGCCGCAGCGCCGCCTCGCCGATCGCGCCCGATCTCGCGCATCGCCGCGACCAGCGCGCGCACCAGGGCACGATCCGCCTCGCAGTCCAGCAGCACCCGGGTACCGTCGTAGTCGCCACTCTCGGCAAGGTAGACGTCGACCAGACGCCTTCCGAGATCGGCCCGGCCATGACGGCCGAGATCCATGCTCGCGAAGGCGAGATCCGCGATGGTGTCGATCCAGCGCAGACCGGGATCGAATTCGATCGCATCGAAGAGCACAGGCTGGCCGTCGAGCCACAACAGGTTCGCCAGGTGCAGATCGCCGTGGCACTCGCGATAGCGTCCCGCCACCAGGCGCTCGGCGCCGACCGCCGCACGCCACGGCGCCCGAGCGCGCAGTCGCTGCGCGAGACGGGCGAGGCGCGCGCGATCATCGGCGTCGCACAGCAGCGACGCTAGCGCATCGAGCGTGGCGCGCTGCTGCGCCAGCGCATGGCCGACCGGGTCGACGGGCACCCGAGGGCGCCCCGCACCCGCCACCGGAGCCTGCGCGTGCAGCGCGGCCAGGCGACGGGCAAGCGCATCGACATGGTCACGCCGCAGCTCGCCATGACGCACCAGCCGATCCCACCGGGCTTCCTGCGGGAAGGCACGCATGTGCAGCGCCCATTCGAGCACCGGCCCTGCTGCGCCCGCGACCGGATGCCGGGGCACGCCCGCGATCGGCACCACGCCGAGGTAGAGCTGCGGTGCGAATGGACGGTTCACGCGCAGTTCCGCCTCGCAGGCACGATGCCGGCGCGCCAGTGTGCCGAAGTCGAGAAAGGCTGGCCGAACCGCCTTCTTCAGCTTCCAGGCTTCGTCGTCGGCCACGATGACCCACGAGACATGGGTCTCGAAGCGCTGCACGCGGCGCCCGTTGGCGCGCAACGTGCGCGCCAGGGCGTCGACCAGCGCGGCCTGCCGCGCGAGCGCGGCATCGAGCGGCTCGGGCGGCTCGGAGGCGATGCCCCTGGCGGGGTGCATCGATGTCACGCGCCGCCCGGCGTCAGCGAATCAGTCGACGACCCGAGCCATCGATCCCGCGCGCGCGCCATGGCCGTTGCCCTGCGGCGTGGTGGCGGGTACCGCACGCAGCGGCTCCTCGATCAGGCCGCGGGTGCTGCGCGAAAAGGCCCGCAGACGTGGCAGGTCGAGGATCTCGATATCTCGGTTGTTCACCTGCAGGCAACCCCAGGCGGCAAGCGCGCTGAAGGACCGGCTGACCGTGGCGTGGGCAACGCCGAGATAGCTCGCGATGTCACTGCGGCTCATTCGCAGATACAGCCGCCTCGGTGACTGACCGGCAGCCTGCATGCGCGCCGACAGCTGCACCAGAAAACGCGCCAGCCGGACATCGGCGGCCACCGCGGCCATCACATCGGCGATTTCGGCGCGTGCGGTCAGCTGCCGGCTGACCGCCATGTGCAGCACCCGGTCGAGCGCCGGCATCCGCTGCGAAAGCGTGAAGACATCCTGAATGCGTGTCGCGAAGACCCGCGAATCCTCGAGGGCAATCGCCGCCGTCGGGTGATGGCCCATGCACACCGCGTCGAAACCCAGAAGCTCCCCGCGGCGCGCGAATCCGAGCACCTGCTCGTAGCCGTCTTCGGCCGTGCGAATGCTCTTGAACGATCCGATGCTCACGAAATAGATCGACTCCGCCTCGACACCCTCGTGAAACAGCGTGGCCCCGCAGCGCACCCGGCGTATCGCCACCGGGTAGGCATCGGTGAGCGCCGCGTCGGTGATATCGGCACCCATGAGCCGCAAGAGTTCGGAAAGCGTGCCCGAGGCGAGGCCATCGCCAGCGCGGGTCGCCTCGGGGCGCGGGGCGCGGGAAATGGGCGTGGTGGAAGCGGCCTGTGCAATCTGCGTCACCTTCAGTCTCCTGGATCGTGGCGCCGACGGCACCGGCGCCTGACAGCGACTTTGCGACAGCGGGCGGGGTCGCGCCATCGGCGCGCGGGAGAGAATCGACGGCGAGAACTCCGAGGCGCCATCGGCGATTCCGAGGACACGTTCGGAAAACTCCGAACGTCCGGACCCCGGAATGCGGCCAGTCGCCGCGCTGCGGGATCCAGACTCCCGGCCATTCCCGAAATTCATGGGCAATTGATCAAACGCATATACAAAAGGGCGGGGGCGCTCGATAATGTCAGCCCAATCGGACACTCAGCGTGTCAGGTTCCTGCATGTCCGCACGGCGTGCCACGCCCGCCGCAGCAGCGTCAGGGTTCACCCGACGCACCGATGCTCGTTTCCCCTGGCGGTACCCCATGACCCAACCCCCGAACGCCGATCCCTATCGTCCGCGACTGCTGCTCGTGGATGACCATGCGATCGTGCGCGCGGGGCTGCGCCGCATCATCGAGACCGAGCGCAGCCCATGGCAGATCGAGGAAGCGAGTTCCGGCTTCCAGGCGCTCGGGCTGCTGCGCAGCGGATCGACCGCCATGGCGGTCGTCGACCTCTCGATGCCCGGCATGAGCGGGCTCGACCTGATCCGACGCATCAAGCTCGAGTTCCCGGAAGTCCGCATCCTCGTGCTCAGCATGCATGCCGAGGAACAGTACGCGTTGCGCGCGTTCAGCGCCGGCGCGAGCGGCTACCTCACGAAAGACAGCGCGGCCACCGAACTCATGATCGCGATCAGCAAGGTCGCGGCCGGGGGCGCCTATGTCAGCACGGGGCTGGCCGAGCGGGTGGTGCAGCAGCTCAACGGGCGGGTCGAAGTGCCTCGACACACCCGACTCACCGACCGCGAACTCGAGGTGATGCGCCGCCTGGTCACCGGTCGGCGGCTGGTCGACATCGCCCGCGAGCTGCATCTGTCGGTCAAGACGGTGAGCACCCACAAGACCCGCATCCAGGAGAAGCTGCAGCTGCCCAATCTCGCAGCGCTGGTGCGCTACGGACTCGAGCACGAGCTGGACCGGGGCGCCGCCCCGAGCGAGGGGCAGCCTCTCTGATCGCCGCGCGCTTCAGGCGACCGACGCCGAGGCCGCGGCCGACGCCACGAGACCATCAGTCGACAGCCGTAGCGCTGCGATCGAAGCGGCGTTCTCGCGCGACACGTCGATTCGCCGGCAACGACCGAGATCGCCAGCTGCGGCCTTGACGACCGCCTCGAGCACTGGCAGCAGCTCGGCGATCGGGCCGATCCGGCCATCGACGAGCAGGATGGCGACATCCTCCAGCACCACGCGCTGGCGCTCGGCTGTGCGCCATGACAGGGTCGCGACTCGCGCCCAAGCGCGGCGACGACTGCCGCGACACCGCGCTCGATCCCGGCGCGCAGCCCCATCGGATTCACGCCGGCGGCCAGATGGCGCATGCCGTCGTGAACCATCGCGTGCGCGAGCACGGTCGCGGTGATCGTGCCGGAATGGTCGCGTGCCTTCATGCTGGAACACCCACGCGGGCATGCGCTGAGCCCGCGCAGGCTCACCGTCGACGATGCATGCGAGCGCTGCCCGCGCTCAGCGCGGGCCAGTCAGACGGGTCGTGGCCCACGCCACGCGAGCGCCGGAGCGTTCAGCCCGCCGGACGCGGCGGCAGACTTGCCGGCTCCACCGGCTGCCCGTTGACGAGCACCCGATCACCGACGATCTCGATCAGGATCGGCCCATAGCGACTCTCCCAGACGATGCGCTGAACGCCGGCGGGATCGAGATCGAGGCGCGGCTGCGCCGGCGAGGCGGCTTGCTCGGCGGCGTCGGGCGCGGCGGCCGGCATCGGATCGACGCGAGGGATGGACGGGTACGACACGGCGTTGCGACGAGGGGGACGGCGGCGGGGGGCGGATTGTGCGCCATGTGCTGCCCGCGGGCAAGCACCGCCGGTTACCCTGGCTGCAGCACCATGCGGCCGTCCTGCATGCCGATCGCGAGGGCGAAGGCATCGACGCGATCTCGCGGGTGATCGCCGAGGGATCGACCGGCTGGCTGCTCGCCGTCATGTCGGCGACATTGCGCGGTCATCGGCTCGTCATGCCGCCTTTGCACCCTCGGGTGGTCCGCCTTCCCAAGGCATCACCGCAGGAGCAGCCCATGGCGCACCATCCCGACGAGATCACCAACACCTCCCCCAACGAGCACTTCCAGGATGTCCTGAAGCGCGCGGCCTCGGGCGGCCTGACGCGCCGCGGCCTGCTGCGCGGCGGTGTCGGACTGGCCGTGCTCGGCACGCTGCCCATGCTCCAGGCCTGCGGCAGCGATGGCGGCGGCGCCAGCGGTCTGCCCACGCCGCAGGCCTTCAGTTTCACGCCCACGCCCAAGAGCCTGCTCGACAACGTGGTGCTGCCCCCCGGCTACAGCTACACGGTGCTGCATGCCACCGGCGATCGCCTGGTCTCGAGCATCCCGGCCTATTCGAATGCCGGTGCCGAAACCGATGACTGGAGCCAGCGCGTCGGTGATCACCACGACGGGATGGACCTCTACGCGATCGGCGCCGACGGCAGGTTCAGCACCCGCGATACCGGGCGCGCGGTGCTCGTGGTCAACCACGAAAGCTCGGCCGACGCCCACTTCTTCCATCCCGACGGCCAGACGAGCAACGGCGTCTCGGGCAGGAAGTTCACCCAGTTCGGTGACTGGGATACCGGCACCCGCCCCGCCAGCGAAGTGCTCAAGGAGATCAACCACCATGGCGTGTCGGTGGTCGAGCTGCGCAAGGGCGCCTCGGGTTGGGGTTACGTGCTCGACTCGATCTACAACCGCCGCGTCACCGCCCAGACGCCGGTGCGTTTCGGCGGCCCGGCGGCGCACCTCGCCGACATCCGGACTTTCATGGTCACCGCCTACGATCCCACCGGTGCGACCGGCCGCGGCACGCTGAACAACTGCGGTCACGGCATCACGCCCTGGGGCACCTATCTCGCCTGCGAGGAAAACTGGGCCTTCTACTTCAACATGCCTGCGGGCACGCCCGCGCCTGATGCGAAAGCAACCGAGTCGCGGCGTCGCTATGGCGTGGCGCGCACCGCGCTGTCGCTCACTGCCTCCAGCGGCATCGGTCAGGGCTGGTACACCCCGTCGGACACCGACAACCGCTTCACGCGCTGGAATGTCGCCCCCATCGGCGCCAGCGCGGCGGCCGACTTCCGCAACGAGCCGAACACCTTCGGCTACAACGTCGAAATCGACCCGCTGAGCAACGCCACGCCGGTCAAGCGCGTGGCGATGGGTCGCTTCGCGCACGAGGGCGCCTGGTGCGGACGACCGGTGGTCGGCAAGCCCCTCGCCTTCTACCAGGGCTGCGACGCGCGCAACGAGTACATCTACAAGTTCGTGACCGCGGCCAACTGGGATGACAGGGACATCGGTGGCGGGATGGCGGCGGGTGACAAGTACCTCAACGAGGGCAAGCTCTACGCG